>Ga0210402_10000004_pt1 | contig 198910 bp, 150 predicted proteins | sample IncBWC7MmetaG_FD_161055 | JGI IMG/M metagenome (GOLD analysis project Ga0210402, IMG submission 161055) | Forest soil microbial communities from Barre Woods Harvard Forest LTER site, Petersham, Massachusetts, United States - Inc-BW-C-7-M | ecosystem: Environmental > Terrestrial > Soil >...
GTAAAGCTGACGCCCTCCCCGGCACTGACCCCGATATCAACCCCGCCCACTTGAATGCCGCGTACGTCCATCGGGTAGACTGCAATCCGCGCGGTCGCCAGTGCGGTAGCGGCAGCGCGAAGCGCGATCGGAAAATTGGGCGCGTTGTTGAGTCCGCTGTCCGGGGCGCCCCCGGCGTTTAGCTGCAACAGGTCCGCTGACGAGGGCTTGAGTCGAACCGGGAAACTGCCCGAGAGCCAGATCAGATTCTTGCGTCCGGGATAACTCGTTACCGCCCGCGCCAGAGCACTCAGCGCATCCAGCGTAGTGAAGACCCGCTCCGACGTCCGGTCGGTCTCCATCGAGGCGTCCGACGCCTTCCGCGCATTCGCGTTGCCCAGATCCAGGGTTCCACCCTGCGAACTGTCCAGGTCCACTCCCGCCGGAGCCCCAGCCGGTAATGACGGCCGGGCGATGCGTCCAACGTCGTCCGCAGCGCCCTGAAATGACTGCCGCTCTGAGTCGTTCCGAATCAGCAGCGACCGTTCGGGCTTCACTGCTTCCGCCGCGGCCAACAGCGCCGAGGGGTCGTCCGTGAATCCCTGCACCATGGTCAGCTTGGTGCCGAACACGAACATCGCCAGAGTCTTGCCCTTCGGAAGCGTCTTCAGGAATTCAATCGTCTGCTTGCGCGCATAAGCCTGATCCGTGACCGGAGTATTCCACAGGTCGAGCAGCAGAATGCTGAGTGTGCCTTCCGGAGGCGTATCCACGCGATTCGTAAACGTATGCGGCGGCAGACTGACGGGTGCCGGAGGCGCCGATGCCGACTTAAGCCCCGGAGCATGCGGCTCGAACACGCGAATCTCCTGAGGCTTGCCGTCTTCATACACCGTAAAATCGGACGGCTGCAATCCGGTGATCGGATGCCCACTCGAGTCGGTCACCGCCACGTCCAGCTGCACCAGGCGCGCCTGAGAGCGGAATGTCGCCGCAGGCTCAATATCGGGCTGGCGAGTTTGCCCCGCATTCGCACCCGTCGGAGGATTGCCCGAGGCAACCGCCGCGCCCGAAGCCGGAGCTGCTCCACCTGTCCCGGCGGCAGAGTTCCCTGCTGCGCCCGCAGCTGTAGCCGGAGTTCCGCCCGTGGCCGCAGCCATCAAAGTCGTCGGCGTAGTCTTGGGGAGTTTTGGCAGATCCAGCCGGACTTGCCTTATGTCGTCCGGTTTGGAATCGAAGTCTTCAATCTCAAGTTCGTGTTTCTTGTTGAACCGCAACCTGACGGAGTCGTAGTAAACACCTTCACCCACGCCTTTGCTGTCGAGGGTCAGCTTAATCGCGGTAAACCGTAACTCACGCGCGGTGTCTCCTTTCTGTTTCATGCGCGTACCCACCAGGAATGCGTGGGGCGCCTTGCCTCCACCCTGCAAAGCAACGATCTTTACGGCATACGCGAGGTTGAGTCCGAAGCGGTAATTCCCTTTTTCATTTTCGTTGGCGAGCGCATCCGCCAGCGCGTCCTGGCCACCCTGCTGGAGGATCCGCTCATAACGATAGAGGTCGTTGCCCGTCGTGAAGTGCTCGATCTTTACCGAAACGTCCAGCGGACTGGAGGAAAACACGCCGGCCGTATCCACCAGCTTGCCCGAATAGGTGCCGGGCTCGACCCACGGCCGGTCAAGATTGCGGTCAAGGTACAGGACGTACACCGACAGCAGCCGGTACGTATCCTCGTAAGAGTCCATCTCGAATGAAGTGCCGGTCACGCGACTCGGCATCCCCCCGCCTCTCTGAAGGTTGGGCAACATAGCTGGCGTCGCTGACTGGATCGCGATAGCCGGAATATGCTCGTGCTCAAAGGCCTTCGCATCACCCCACAAGTCTTCATCCTTCACGGCCAGCACGCCGTTCTGGAGCATCTGGTCGACCGTGCTTGCATCAACCTGGGGAGGACTCGGGAATTGCAGTGAGAACGCCGCCACCTGGAGCCAGTTGGCCAGGGTCTTATCAGGCTGCGCCAGCGAGAAGACCGCCGGAGTCTTGCCCAGGTTGTCGAGGCTGATCATCGCCTTGATGGGCTTGCGCTGCGATTCGGTCAGTTGGCTCAAATACCACGTGGCTCCCTTCGTCCCGTGGTCATGACCTGTGAACGCGATGAGCATCACGGTGAAACGGTGCGAAACCGGAGCAATGGACTGTGCCAGCAGAGGCAGCAGCGTCAGCGTGTTCCCGTCGGCAGACGCACCGTCCAGAGACGCGCCCACAATAATCGTGCCTTCCTCCTGGCCGGGCAGCAGGCAAATCAGGTTGGGAGACTCTTCTTTCGGCACCGACTGTTCGATCACCTGCGGGCAACCAGACTTCTCCAGCATCTTGCGCAATGTGGCGACGCGGTTGGTGTCGCCCGCCTGCACGAACTTGAGGTGCTCCGCGATCAGCGGCCTGTCCACCCGGACATAGGTAATGCTGTCGGCAACACAGGAAGTTACGAAAACCCCCGCAAAGAACAGTGGCAACCAGCGTTTCATATTCATAAGTCCGCCCAAGGCAGAGTAGCATCAGTTTGGCCCCGCGAAAACGCGAAATTGCGGGCCGGAACGAGGTTCCGAAGGATCATTTGATACACTTCCGCCGATATCTCTATGACCCGACAAACCGCTCCTCTCGTGACAAGCGTGCGCGCAGCCAACCTGATGATCATTGTCGTCATTGCCATTGCTTTCCCTGCGTCGTTCGCCGGCGCCCAAAATCAGGCGCCCCCGAAAACAGCCGAGCAGCAATTCAAGAACATTCAGACGCTGAAGGGCATTCCTGCCGATCAACTCATCCCCACCATGCAGTTCATCGCCGCCTCGCTGGGTGTCGAGTGCGAGTACTGCCACGTCGAGGGCGCTTTCGACAAGGATGACAAGAAGCCCAAGCAAACTGCCCGCAAGATGATGGAGATGATGTTCGCGATTAACAAGAACACCTTTGAAGGCCGTCGCGAAGTGACGTGTTACTCATGCCACCATGGAAATTCTCACCCGGTTGGAATTCCCGTCATCCCGGCAACCGCCGAAGCCGCCGAGCACAACCCGCCGCTGAAGAGCGCCCCTGTTGACGATCCAAACGCGAACTCCCCGGCTGTGATTGATCCGATTCTCGACAAATACATTGCGGCGCTGGGCGGAGCGGCGTCCCTGCAAAAGGTTACCAGCCGGGTAGAGAAAGGATCGGCCGACCTATCCGGCAAACAGGTTCCGATCGAGATCTACGCGCAGGCGCCCGACAAACGCCTTTCCGTGATGCATACGCCCAACGGAGACAGCATCACGGCCTACAACGGAACCGTAGGCTGGCTAAGCGTGCCAGGCCGTCCCACCCAATGGATGGGTGGCGGAGAAGCTGATGCTGCCCGCCTCGATGCCGACCTCAATCTTGCGGTCCGTATGAAACAGATTTTCACTGAGTTTCGGATTCGGCCGACAGAGAAAATAGATGGACATGACGTGACGGTCTTGCAAGGCCGTCGCGAAGGCAAACCGCCCGTGAATTTCTACTTCGATCCGCAATCAGGATTACTCGTCCGCATGGTCCGGTACGCAGATACCGCCGTCGGCCTCAATCCCACACAAGTCGACTACGCCGACTACCGCGATTCGGGCGGAGTGAAAATTCCTTATCGCTGGACCATCGCCCGGCCTCGCGGACGCTTCACCATCCAGGTCGACCAGGTGCAGCAGAACGTTCCGATAGAAGACCAGAAATTCGCCGCACCCGCCGCCGATCAAAAACCAGCCGCTCCTCCAAAGTGAATTGCACGAAGTGAGTCGTACAGGGACGACACCGCCTCCCGCGACTAATGCGGCGGCAAACCACCCGCCGCCGGAGCCCCGATTCCGCCGCTCGTGTCGTGCTGTGTGGTCGTATGGTCCAATCCCGCCGCCATGCGCTCATTCGGCGACATGGCTCCGGTAGCCGCATCCAGTTTTCCGGCTTCTGTTCGCCAGAAAATATACCGTGCCTGCGCGTCCGCCATTTCCTGAGGCGTCACGTTGAAATCCGTCCGCACGGCATCAACCCTTATGTCGTACTTGTCGGAGAGACTTCGCTCTTCATCCGCGTCGTAGTTCTTCTTGTTCAGGAAATGCCGGTAAATGCAATCCTCGATCCGGGTGTTCTGCTTTTTCGCGTCCGAGCCGATCTTCTTCCAGTCCGCATGCAGTTCGTCGCCGATCTGCCAGATTGTCTTTCCGGTCTTGAGTTCCGCCGCAATGTCCGCCAAATTGGCCCCGCTCGTCACCAATTCCTGCGCAACGAAAAAAGAGCCGTAATCCAACCCGACTGTGCGCCGGGCTTTCACCATCTCTGGACGCGACAATTTGAAAGTATCCGCTACGCTCATGCTGACCAATTGCCGCCCGACCTTGTCGGTGGCCATGGCGGTGATTTTCCGCACCTGGATTTCAGCTTTTTGACGATCGTCCGACGAGGCGACTACCGATGTCGTAACGACGAAGACGAGAAGGAGAACCAAGCCCCAAACAAAACGATTCATAGGGACCTCCGCACGTGTCCCGCACTCTTGGCAAAGATTGTACCGAACCCCGCCCGTGGAGAACAGGAGATCCAGCCGCCGAGTACTCATCCACCTGCCTGAAAACTGGCGTTCCTGCCGCTCCCAATCGTGCTAAAGTAATGTCGTTCAGATGCTTCCTCAGCGCAGAATGTTCTTCAGATTACGTGGTTTTTTTGGAGAATTCAGTCATGAAACGCCTCCTCTTTCCTTCCATTGCGATTCTGGCCTTGAGCCTTGCCGTCCCCGCGTTTGCCGACGACCAGCAAAAGGCACAAAAGCTCCTGCATAAGGTAACCGCCATGGCCACCGACCCCACCGGTCGACGCGTAGTGAGCGCAACCGTAGCTGACACCCTCGTTGCCCAGCGACCTGACCTCGTCACGGAACGCAGAAACATGAACTTGAATTATGGCGACATCTACATCGCGCACGTTCTCATCAAGAACAACACCAAGATGGAAGACATCGCCTCCCAATTGCGCGCCGGCAAGAAGATGGACCAGATCGCCAACGATCATCACATCGACTGGAAGCAAGTGGCGGCGGACACCAAGATTCTGAACAAGCAGATGGAGGACAACCTCTACAGAAACTTCATCGACGGTAAACCTATGGTCGCTCGCGACACCGCCGATAACTACGACCCGAATTTTGACGGCGTCACCGCAGATAATGACGTTTCTAAAGAAGAGATCACAGACGCCGAGAATACATATGTGACGTTGAAAGATCGCGCCGAGCAGAAGAAAGCGTCCAATCTAGATGCCTCCAGCGAAAAGGCTGCCCAGGGCGCACGTGGCGATCCAGTGCGATCGAAAGCCGGAAAGCTCGCTAATCCGAACCAGTAATATTCGGAAATTGACGGGGTCGGCCATCAAGGTCGCAATGTTCACCCACCTGTCGGACAGATCGTACCTATTTAGGAATGGCATCGCTCGCTCGGACCACGCGAATCTGATGGTCCGTAAACTTCACCGGGATATCCGTCACAAAAGCCTTCGGCATGTGACAACTCACACACTCTTTTCGAGCCACCGGGCAAGCGCCTCCCGGATGATCCGCCGTAGTCTTCGCCCCCACAGTATTCACGTGACAACTCAAGCACCGCGAATCGTAAGCAGCAGCCTCCCGCTCCAACGGCTGATGCGGATCGTGACAAGCCACGCAAGTTAACCGCGCATCGCCTTTTCCCCAGCAGTGGCTGTTTTCCAACCGATAAGGCGGAAAGCGGAGCGAAGTAATTCCCGTCGAACCACTCAACGTCACATCCCACCAGGTCCGGTGGCACGATCCACAAAAATCAATCGACTCGACCGGCGTCAGGTGTCGGGGATTGAGGATCATCGTCATCCCCTGTTCCGCCAGCCCCGACTTCACAGCGGAAACATGATCCGCGCCGGGCCCATGGCAAGCCTCACACATCACGCCCGGAGTCGAATGTTGCGGATCGAACCTGTCGCCCGTAGTCGCAGCCGTGTTGTGGCAGTTAAAACAGCCCCGTACTTCGCTGTCCATAAGCCGCCGACCGAGCGCCTTGTCGAACGATTCCGGTACCGAATGTGGCTCGTCGACCGTGAAATCCCATCGCTCAACCTCGGGATAGTAAGTCAGCGGCGCCATGAAAATTCCGCCGTTCCTCTCGAACAAAAACGACTGCCCCATACGAATGCCAAACGCCCATTGCAGCGTCGACGCATACGAATTCGTAGGATCGCTGACGGAATAGTTCGCCGCGTCGCCGGTCCGCCCTGCCTGATACAGGTAAGGCCCCAGTTTGTAACTCAGTGGATGTTGCAGAAGGTGTTCCGATCTCTGAGCCAGCGCCGCGGTCTGCGCCATCGATGTCCGCTTTTGCGCCGCAGCCAGATCCACATGGCACTGCGCACAGGTTGCAGCGCCGACATAAGAACTCGCCGGCAAAGTCCCCTTCGTCGGCCACCATCCGTTGTTGCGAAGACGATCTTCGGTTGCAACTTGTTCCGCCATGGTCGCCGGGTGAGCGGCGGAAGGAGACTGGCTCCAGACGGCGGACCGCCCTGCAACCATCGCCACCGCGAGCGCGATCAGACCGAATTTGGAGACCGTATCCACCGCTATCGTCGTCCAGCGGCCGAAGCCGACCGAAGGTTGTCCGGTGACACAACGCCTTCACCCTCTTTCACCACGTAGATGTGGTCGGGCGCAACGTTGTTCAACATCTGCACGCCACCGGAGGGCCAACGAATTTCAACGCGATCCACTTTCTCCGCATTCCCTAGTCCGAAGTGGACCCGCAGATCGTTCTGCGAAAGATAACTCCCCCCGCTACGCACCTCATCGACTTGCGAAACCGGCCCGGCCATGACTCGAACCTTCGCACCCAGCGCAAGGCGGTTGCTGCGCGTTCCCACCAACTGAAGAGTGATCCAGTGATTCGAGCTCGCGCCTTCGTTGTACAGGATCACTGGCGCCCCATCGATGTTTTCCACCACTACGTCAATCCTGCCGTCGTTGTCGATATCCCCAAAAGCCGCGCCCCGGCTGGGTTGTGGGACGGTCACCGCATCGCCGACAGAATTGCTCACATCCGCAAAGGTGCCGTCCCGCCGGTTTAGAAACACAAGCTTGCGCTGACGATACTTCATCCCCGCCGCCAGCGCATCGACCTGCGGATACACATGTCCATTCACCACGAACAGATCAGCCCATCCGTCGTTATCAAAATCGACGCACCCCGTTCCCCAGCCCATGAACGGAATCGAAACCTGGCCCACGCCAGCCGCGTACGCCACATCGGTGAACGCCATCTCTCCATCATTGCGAAAAAGTGAATTGCTCTGATCCTCGAAGTTCGTCATGTGAATCGAGAAGCGCCCCGTGTGATTGAAATCGCATACCGCGACTCCCATGCCGGCAGTTTCGCCGCCATCACTGCTGACCGCCGTCCCCGAGATATAACTCACGTCGGTGAATTTTCCGTTGCCGTCGTTTCGATACAGATAACTGGGAGTGGAATCATCCGCGATAAAAAGATCGGGCCGCCCGTCGTCATTGAAATCACTCCATGCCATTCCCAACCCATAGTATCCCGGAGCGTCGTCGAGGCCCGCTGCTTTCGAAACTTCGGTGAATGTTCCGTCTCCGTTGTTGTGATAAAGACTGTCGCCCAACCCCTTCATGCCGCGCGGACCACACTGCACCGGGATGCCGCGAAAGCGGCAGGTAGCCCCCACGCCAAATTGTGGCAGATGATTCAGATCGAACTCGACATATCGCGACACCATGAGATCGGCAAAACCATCTCCGTCATAGTCCGCAAACGCCGCACCCGTTGACCATCTCGGATCGGTAAGGTGCGCCTGCTTCGTCACGTCAGTAAACGTGCCGTCGCCATTGTTGCGGTACAGCACCATTCCCTCTTCGCACGTGATGAGCATGTCAGGCCAGCCATCATTGTTGTAATCGCCGACCGCACCGCCCATCGCCCAGCACGGATACCCCACGCCCGCCTTATCCGTAACGTCGGTAAACGTCCCGTCATGGTTATTCCGATAAAGCGCGCTCTTCGCCTTTTTTCGCTGCAACGCCATCTCAACCGTCGGCGCATTGGTGAAATAAATATCGAGCCACCCGTCGCCGTCGTAGTCGAGCAACAGAACACCGCCGGACATTGACTCGATCAGATATCTTTTCTCCGGCGAAGTCGTGTGCTGAAAAGTAATTCCCGCGCGCGCGGTGATGTCGGAAAAATGAAAGGAGGGAGTGACGGGAGGCTTCTCAGCAGCGGATCCGGCGGTTTTTTGTGCAACAGCCACGGCTCCCAGGCAACTAAAAACAACCAGAATCCACGGGAACATGTGTCGCACCCGCATACACATTTTGCTAGAATACACGAATCCCATGGTCGTACTTCGTAGCGCCCTGCTGCTGATTTTCCTCGCGATTTGCTGCATGGCGCAAAGCAACACTCCGGCGTTACCGATTCCTCGTTTCGAAGACATCAGCAAGTCCGCCGGCCTCACCGTCTCGCATAATTCCACTCCCGAGAAACGATACATCCTCGAATCGATGAGCGGCGGCGTCGGATTCATCGACTGTGACAACGACGGCAAACTCGACATCATCACCATCAACGGCTCTTCGGTCGACGACTACAAACAGGGCGGAGATCTGATGATTACCCTCTATCATCAGGAAGCCGACCTGAAATTTCGCGACATCACGCAGCAGGCCGGCGTCACCCGCAAAGGCTGGGGCATGGGCGTGGCGGTCGCCGACTTCGATAACGACGGCTGGCAGGACATTTACGTCACCGGCTATGGCGGCAACGTCCTCTACCGCAATCTCGGCAACTGCAAATTTGAAGACGTCACAGAAAAATCAGGACTGCGCCTGGGCGGCTTCAGTACGGGTGCTGCCTGGGGCGACTTCGACCGCGATGGAAATGTTGATCTGTTCGTCCCTCGCTACGTTTCCATCGACGTCAACAAACTGCCCGTATTCGGAAGCGACGACAAGACCTGCAAGTTCCGCGGGATTCCCGTGCAATGCGGCCCCTGGGGATTGCCTGGCGAATCCGACTACCTCTTCCGCAATCGCGGCGACGGCACGTTCGAAGACGTTTCCAAAAAGGCCGGAGTCGACGACCCCAACCATTATTTCGGCATGCAGGGCGTGTGGGCCGACTACGACAACGACGACTGGCCCGACCTTTACGTAGCCAACGACGCCGGCCCAAACTACCTGTACCACAACAAACATGACGGCACGTTTGAAGAAGTGGGACTGTTATCCGGCGCCGCCCTCAGCCGCGACGGGCAGGAAGAAGGATCGATGGGCGTCGATTTTGGCGATTTCGATCACGACGGCAAACTCGACATCATCGTCACCGAATTCACCGAACAGCCCGACCTGCTCTTCTGGAATCAAGGCGAGCAGGGCTTCACCGACATCGGATGGAGCGCTCGCATCGCTCAGCCCAGCTACCCGTTGGTCGGCTGGGGTACAAAGTTTTTTGACATGGACAACGACGGCTGGCTCGATCTTTTCGTCGCCAACGGCCACGTCTACCCGCAGATGGACCTGGTGAAAGGCGGCGTCCCCTATCGCCAGCCCGTTCTTCTATTCCGCAACCATCGCGACCGCACCTTCGACGATGTCACCGCCCTCTCGGGTCTCGACAAGCTGCCCCTGGAGTCCAGGCGGGGTGCGGCTTTTGGCGATGTCAACAACGATGGAAAAATCGACATCCTGATCCTGAACGTAGGTCATCCACCGACGCTGCTGCTGAACCGCACCCCCGATGCCGGTCACGCTGCGCTATTCAAACTTACCGGAACAAAGAGCAACCGGGCAGCTATCGGCGCTCGCGTCACAGTCAAATCTGGCGACCTGACGCAGTTCGACGAAGTCCGCGGCGGCAGCAGCTATCTCTCGCAAAACGACTTGCGCCTGCACTTCGGCTTCGGACCAAAAACCAGCATCGACACCGTTGAAGTGAAATGGCCCAGTGGGAAAAAAGATCTCATCAAGGATCTGCCCACCGGTTTTGTCTATACGATTACCGAAGGCGAAGGCGTAACAAAAAAAGACCCTTTTGCGTCGGCCGCAAAATAGCGTGACACTCTTCCGCGCCATCGTGTTGTCAGGAATCGCAACGGCGGCCTTCGCCCAGTCGCCGCCTACCCCGCAGTTCGAAGACATCACCAAACAGGCCGGCCTCACGGTCCCAAATCTCGCCCAACCGGGCAATCGATACGTGATCGAATCCACCAGCGGCGGCGCCGGTTTCATCGACTGCGATAACGACGGCCGCCTCGACATCGTCACCGTAAATGGCACATCCGTCGATCGCTACCGCCAGGGCGGCGATCCGATGGTCACGCTCTATCGCCAAACCGGCGACTTGAAATTTGTCGACATCACGCGAGAAGCCGGCCTGACACGGAAAGGCTACGGGATGGGAGTCTCGGTCGCCGACTTCGACAACGATGGCTGGCAGGATCTCTACGTCACCGGCTACGGTGGAAATGTTCTCTACCGCAATCTCGGCAACTGCAAGTTTGAAGACGTCACCGACAAAGCAGGAGTCCGCTTGAGCGGCTATAGCACAGGCGCAGCCTGGGGAGACTACGACCGTGACGGCTACGTCGACCTCTTCGTGCCACGATACTTGCAGGTAGATATTAACAAGTTATCGGAATACGACAGTAAGTTATGCGACTTTCGCGGCATAACTATGGAGTGCGCCCGCCGAGGACACACAGGCGACTCCGACTTCCTCCTGCATAACCGCGGCGATGGTACTTTCGAAGACGTATCCAAGAAAGCTGGGGTAAGTGATCCGGGCCACTATCTCGGGATGCAGGGCATTTGGGCTGACTACGACAACGACGGTTGGCCCGACCTCTATGTCACCAACGACGGCGGCCCCAACTACCTCTACCACAATCAGCACGACGGCACCTTCGAAGAAGTGGGATTGCAAAGCGGCGCCGCCCTCAGTCTCGAAGGCCAGGAGCGCGCTGGCATGGGCGTCGATTTCGGCGACTTCGATCACGACGGACGCCTTGACATTGTCGTCACCAACTTCAGTCAGGAATCGAACGCCCTATTCTGGAATCAAGGCCCAAAGGGTTTTACCGACATAGCAGCCTCTGCCGGCATCGCGCGGCCCAGCTTCATGCCGGTCGGCTGGGGCACCGCCTTCTTCGACATGGACAACGACGGCTGGCTCGACCTCATTGTCGCCAACGGCCACGTTTATCCGCAGATGGATCTGATCGAAGGCGGCGCTCCGTTCCGCGAACCGATGCTTCTTTTCCGCAACAAACACGACCGCATGTTTGAAGACGTAAGCGCCTTGTCTGGGCTCGATCGTCTACCGCCCGCTTCTCGACGAGGGCTCGCCATCGGCGACGTAAATAACGATGGCAAGCTCGACGTACTTCTCATTAACATCGGCGAACCCCCGACGCTACTAATCAACCGCACGCAAACCTCTCATCACGCGGTCCTGCTTCATCTGGTCGGAACAAAGAGTAATAGGGCGGCAATCGGCGCGAAGGGGATTCTTACAACAGGAGGCCAGACTCAGATTGCTGAAGTCCGCAGCGGCTCGAGCTATCTCTCGCAGAACGACCTCCGTCTGCATTTTGGATTGGGCGACGCGGTGACGGTCAACTCCGTCAAGATTGTATGGCCCAGTGGCAAGGAAGAATTGCTCGAAAACCTCCCAGCCGATTTCATCTATACGATCGTCGAAAGCTCCGGAATCACCCAACGACTCCCATTCGCGGGGCGAAGTGTCCCACCCGAATCCAAGGCCACCGCAGGGCTCGACCGTGTGCACTAGTCGCGCTCCGAATCAAGGAGCCGACTGCGCCCTGATCGCCCCTTCGACCTACCGCTGTTCCCCGGCCCGCGGATTCCCATTCGTTGCGTGCTCTTCTTCCTGCATCTTCCGATAGCGCTCCAGATGCTGCTTCGCTTCGTCCGGCTTCCCCAATTTGTTCAGGACGAGTCCGAGGTTATATTCCGCCTTCATATTTCCCGGATCAGCCTCCAGCGAACGTGAAAACGCGCTTTCCGCGTCCGCCAACTCCCCAGTCTCCAGATACACCGTCCCCAAACTGAACAGCGCCTGCGCATGCCGCGGCTGCAATTCCACCGCTCTCTTCCACCTCTGCATCGCCTCCGGACGCTTGCCTTCCTGGGCGGCCAGCAACCCCAGTTGAAACTCCGATTCCGCCAGATCCGGCTTGAGTTTCAGCGATCGCTCGAGCGCAAGCCGGGCATCCGGATAACGCAGCAGGCTCAAATACGCCATTCCCAATCCGAGATACGCCTTCGCATCCTCAGGACGTTGCCCCACATAGTCTTCAAGAATGTGGCTCGCCGTCACAAATTGTTTTTGCTGGAGCATCACGCTCGCGATCAGGAATCGATCGTCCAGTTCCGAACTCTTGCGTTGCAGATCCTGTGCGGCCAGCAGTGCTTGGCCGTTCTCCCCCGCATGCATCGCTTCCACAATGAAATGGCGAAGCACATCCGGCGACTCCGGATTCAAATCTCGCGCCTTTTGCAGCGTCGACACGCTCTCTGCGTGCTTGCCTTCCGCCGCCTGTGCCTCTGCCATCGCCATCAGCGCTTCCGACGAGTTCGGATCCGCGGCCTGCGCCTGCCGGAAACTGGCCATGGCCGCTGCGCCGTTTCCCTGTTGTTGAAGCGCGCGCCCTTTCAGATAGGAAACCTTCGCCCCGGCTCCCTTCGGCACCGGATTCACCAGACTCAGCGCCTTCAGCGCCGCCTCCGGCTCCTGGGCCTCCACAAAAACGCTGGCGAGTTCAAGCGCGACCAGCGGCGATCCCTGCGCCCGCGGAATCAAAGCCACCGCATCCGCCTTCCGTCCAACGCCCACCAGGCTGGCTGCTTTGAGAGGAACAGAAGCTGACGGGAAACGACTCGGGGCAATCCTGTCGAGCATCGCCAGCGCTCCCGCAAAATCTCCGCGTCCCAACTCCAGTCTGGCGACATCAATCTTTAAATCCGAATCCTGCGGATTCTGTCCGATCGCCTGTATGTACTGCTGGATGGCTTCCTCCGCCTTATCCTGCGCAAGCAATGCGCCCGCCAGATTCCGCGTCGCGACCATCGATTTCGGATTGATTTGCAGAACGCGCCGGAACAGCGCTTCCGCTTCGGCATACCGCTCTTGGCGGCCTCGAATGATTCCCAACAGGGTCAGCCCCTGTTCGTTCGATGGCTCGTTCCCCAGCAGTTTCCAGAGAGTCTCTTCCGCGGCGTCCAGTTCGCCCTTATCCAGGTGCGCCTTGGCAGCCGCGACTGGAGACGCCGCCCGCGTCGCCGGACTCGCCTTCTGCGCCCACGAAACCGACGAAAAGAACGAACAGCCGAGGGCGAGCGCGATCAGCCCGCACGCAAGAGCAGAGCGCGGCTCAGTCCGTCTGTGGAGCATCCCCACGTCCCCGATTCCGGTTCTTCAGAGTCTGATACAGCTTCAGTTCCCGCTCTGCATCCGCGGTCCGCGATTCACGCCGGTAGGCCATCGCCAGTTGGTAGTGAATGTAGTCGCTATCCGGATTCGCCTTCGTCCCGTTCTCCAGGCTGGCCACCGCGGCCTTGCTGTCGCCCTGGTCCAGTTGAAGTTTACCCAGTTGGTAATAGGCGTCCGCGTACTTCGGATCCTGCTGGATCACTTCCTGTAACAGAATTTTAGCTTCGTCCTTCTCCTGCACCTGAATCAGCGAAAAAGCCAGGTGATACTTCGTCGAGACATCCGACGGACTCAGCTTCAACGCCGTTCGTAACTCTTCCACCGCTTCCTTCGGATGGCCGCTGCGGATCAGAGACAATCCCGACAGATAGTGCCCCTGCATCTGCGCAGGATCGATCGCCAGCGACTTCCGATACTCCTGCAACGCCGTGTCGTACTCATGCTGATCCGCGAATGCTGAACCGAGCATCAGGTGAATGTCCGCCGAATTCGGATTCGCATCCGCCATCGCCTTCAACCGCCGCACACCCTCGTCGTACTCTCCCGTCTTGACCAGCGAAACCGCAAACGCATAGCCCAGGCCCGGATCGTCGTCGACCTCGCTCTGAATCGGCTTCAGCGTTTCGAGCGTTCCGGCGAAGTTCTGCACGGTGAACAAACTCAGGCCAAGCGCCGCTCGCACGCGAATGTCATCCGGATGCTTCTCGAGTTGCCGCGTCAGCGGCGCGACCGCATCCTGGTAATCGGCCGCGTAGAACGACGCCATACCCCAGTTCCGGTCCAGCGTCTCGAGCGCCGGACTCCACTCGCCCGCCCTGCGGAAGTATTCCGCCGCCGTCTTGAAATTCTTCTGGCTCGCCTCGAACACTCCCAGATTGTTGTAAGCATCGGCGATGGCGGGCGTCAGTTCCTTCAGATACGCCTTCATGCCCTCAGCCGTCTGCGCTGGAACCGTCGGCGGAGCGGCCGGGCCACCGGTGGGAGCATGTTCCGACATACTCGCCAATTCCGGATCCGTCTTGCTCTTCGCATCCCGCGCCGCATCCGGACGATTCATCTTGTCGCGAATCTGCTGCGACAGCGCCAGTTCCTTTTCTCCCTCTTCCCGCTTTCCCGACTTCAGCACCAGCCGTCCCAGAACGTAGTGCGCGCGCCCGATTAAGTAATCGTTCGACGAACTGTTCGCCGAAAGCGCAATCGCCTTCCGCAGCATCGCCTCAGCTTCCGCATCGCGGTCGGAATCGGAATAAATCTGCCCGAGGTAGATCAGCGGATCGGGGTTTCTCGGATCGATCTGTGCCGACCGCAGCAACTCCGCTTCAGCGGTCTTTGCATCGCGCTGCTTCATCGCTATGTAGCCAAGCAGATAATGCGCTCGAGAATCCTGAGGATTAATCTTCAGTTCCGCCCTCAGTTCGTCCGCCGCCTGCGCAAACGCCGACTCCCCATCCCGATCGATATACGCCAGCGCTATCAGAAAATGCGCTTTCTGTGCCTGGCTATCCTTGGCCAGCGCCTTTTTCAATTCCGCGATCGCGTTGTCGAGCGCTTCCCAACCGCCCTCCTTGTACGCCATGCCAAACATCATGTGCATCCGCACCGTGTCGCCAAAGCCGGTGATGAGATCGTCAAACACCAGCCGCGCTCGCGGAAAATCACCCAGCTTGATGTACGTAATCCCCAGAAGGTACCCACTATCGAACGTAGGCGCGGCGACGACCGCCGCTTCCAGATGCTCGCGCGCCGCCCTGTAGTCCTTCTGTGCAAACAGTACCTGCCCGAGAATCAGTTGAGCCCGGGCCTGATCCGGATTCTTACTTAACACCTTCTCCGCCAGGTCGCGTGCCTCGGACAGCTTCTCCTGCTGAAACAGCATTTGCGCGTAATCGAGACGAGTCTCGGGATCCTCCGGCGCGATCGCCAATGCCTGCTCGAAAAGACTGCCCGCTCGCCCCATCTCGCCGAGTTCATAGGAAGCCTTGGCACTGCTGCGAAGCGCGCCCCCCAAGAACGCTCTGTATTCGACCGCAGCGCGTTCCTGATCGCCGCTGACCTGGAAGGTCCGGGCAGCTGCAAAGTGCCGCTGGAAGTCATCCTGAGGGCCGGGCTTGGCCTTTGGCGGGGGGGGCGCTACTTGCGCAATGCAGAGAGAGGGCAGGAGTACAGCCAGGCGAACCAGAGTTATCCGGCGCAACTGCGTGCCGCCCAATTGAGCGGGATCACAAGAGAACACACCGTAGCGGGAAAACATGGGGGGCAAGTATCAAGAATAAAGGGTGGGACCTGACATGAGTCAAGTCCCACCCCGGTTGTGTGGAGGAGGGTCTAGAAAATAATCTTCAAAGCGTACTGAATTTCACGCGGCCCGCGGTCCTTGGTGATCTGACCGAAGTTGCCCTGGCCGTTACCCGGAATGGTGTTCGGAACTGAGGGGTCGCGGTTGACATTCTGCGGATCGGCAAAGCCATTAAACGTATAGGCCGCCGTGTTAACCGCGTGCCCAAAGCATGCGGTAGTGTAAGGCTGATTGTTGTGCACGACGCCATTGGAGTCCTTTACGTTTTCGAAGCGAATTCCAATGTTATCTGCGTTGCAAGCTAACGCTGAGCTCGCTAACTGGAAGTTGTCCTGGTCAGCCCTGAACTGTGTCTTGTTGAACAGGTTGTAGAACTCCATGCGGAACTGTACGTTTACGCGCTCGCCCACCTTGAAGTTCTTGTACAGGGAGAAATCGGTATTCGCAATGCCAGGTCCTGAGCAGGAACCAACACTGGAATCACCGAAACCCCCGATCTGGTAATTATCCAGGGTGAAAGCAGCGGGGTTGTACCACTGATGCGCCACGCTCGTGTGAGCTCGGCAATCCTGAAGCACACGGTTTGGCTTCTGGTTTGTGGTGTAACCCGTTCCCTGAAGACCTCCCGGGCCAGATGCAATCGAGTTAGCCCCTGGGCAAACTGTATCACCAAGCAGAGTCGTGGTGTCACAGTTGTGGATCCCGTTTCCTGCGCCGCCATTCAAGCCAAATATGCTCTGACTCGGACCGCTGGCGTACTGAAGAATCCCGCCTGCTTCCCAGTCTCCGGCAATAGCTCGTACCACTGCGCCATGTCCCTTGAAGGAAGGGAAGTTGTACACAATGTTGGAGACAAACACATGCGGGCGGTTGATCGGCGTCGGACCGTAGTCGAGGTTTTGATTGGTAACGTCCGTAATGGTGGTGGTATTGCTGGTGTTGCCGCTGTTGGTGATGTCCGTGTTGGCCAGCGACTTCGACCACGTATAGGCGAATTGCGCATCGACTGCCTTCATGCGCGTCCGGTACAGGGCCTGTAAGGCGTTGTAGTTAGACCGCGCTGTCCATTGGGCGTAGTTGATTGAGCCAAACGCACCCGCGAATCGGTCGGAGTTCGAATTGTTTAATGCGAAGTGCAGACGATTCGCTGGACTTACCGCATTTACGTCTTCGTACGACAATACATTCTGTCCTCGATTGCCCACATAGGCCAGTTCAAGCTTGCTGTCGCGATACAACTGGCGCTCGAACGTGAGGTTCCACTGCCATGTGTTGGGCATGACGTTTCTCGGGTCCATTCCCCAACTCGGAGACGCGGCTGACGTCAACTTAGACAGATCCGGCACGCCGCTTAGCTGGCGACTTCCGCTGGAACCAAGGGAGAATGGTGAGTTGGTAGCAATGTAAAGATAATTCGACAGGCGTTCGCGCTGATAGAACTGTCCGACTCCGCCGCGGAACACCATCTTGCCGTCCCCTTTCGGATCCCAGGCGAGACCAATTCGGGGCGCGATCATGTGGTTGTTGTTTTCTTTTAGCGACCGGTTCACACCCGGCGTCGATCCGCCCGTGGGCAATCCCTCCGCAGCCAGTGCGGCACAGGGGTCCTTTCCCGGCACCACTAACAAACCGTTACAGGGAATTCCGCCCAAGGCGGGGTTGTAGAGATTCCGCTGCCAACTGGAAATTCTGTCGACCGCGCTATACGGGTTGCGCAGGAAAGACCAGCGCGCACCGTATTCCAGCGTCACATTGCGACGTATCTTCCAGGTATCCCCGTAATAGAACTCGAAATCATGCCAACGGGTTTGGACAAACGGATTTGTCTGGCTTTCGCTAAATCCCCACGTCGTCTGATCCCACAATGCATTGAAAGTTCCATTCCCAGTGTTATTGGCGTTTACACCCCAATAGTTTGGCGCTTCTCCCGAAGAACCGCCCGACAACTCATTCTTTCTGTTGTTGCTGGCCAGGAAGCCCACCTTGAACGTGTGTGCTCCGTGGACCTTCGAGAAGTCATCTTTCAAAATGTAGAGTGCTTCGTTGTTGTGCCACGGCCCCATGTTCCATAGATTCTGGTCGCCAGCGCCATTTCCCAACCCACCCCAGAAAACGGGATAGCCCACGTCCTTGCCCAAGAACTTGCCGGAGACGGGGAAAACCGGCGTGTACGATGCGTTGATCGCTTCAACCAGGCTCTCGCCCTTAGCCGACACCGTAATCCGATTGGCGGCGTAGGACACCTGGAAATCGTTGACCGCTGTGTTACCCAGGAGCTTTGTGATCTTCACAGTTGCCTGATAGCCAGGCTGCACCCAGTTCGGGTCAACCGACGGATAGTTGTCATCGCCCCAATAGCCCAACGTGCTCGGCGAAGGCTGGTTCCAGTGATCCTGGGTGTAACGGCCCATGATGCTCCAGGTCTTGCCCAGTTTGTAGTCTCCGCGAATGTTTTCTTCCCGCCAATAAATCGGAGAAGCCAGCGATTCGGACCAGTTGTGGTGGCAGTCTGAAGGATTAGCAATGTTCGGATCAGGGAATAAGTTGACTAGCAATTGGCCGGTCAGCGAAGTATGGCCGACGAGCGCCGAGTCTGGCTGGCTCGGCTTGTTTTCGCAAGCCTGCCCGTTAACTACACGAAGCTGCGAGAAATCACCGCCTTTTTCGGCGACAGTCGGAACACCCGCACTGCGCGCTGCTCCACGCAACTCACGGTTCCATTCCTGCGACCAGAAGAAGAACAACTTATCCTTCACGATCGGACCGCCGAAGGTGTAACCGAAATCGTTCCGGCGCAGCTTGTCTTTACCGATACCGTTCAGGTTATTGAAGTAGTCGGTGGCATTCAGAAGATCGTTGCGGCCAAAGTAAAACGCCTTGCCGTGGAACTTGTTGGTTCCGCCTTGCGTGACGATGTTGATGACCGCGCCCATCGCCTGTCCGAATTCCGGACCGTAGCTGTTGCGGAGAATCTTGAATTCCTGAATCGCGTCGATCGATGGATACACAAGGATCGTGCGGTTCGAGCCGATGTCGTTGTTGTTGACACCATCAACCAGGAAGATGTTGCCGGTCGTGTTATTTCCGTTGACGGAAAAGTCGACGCCCGCTTCCAGGCCTTTGTGCTTGGAGTCGAAGTTCGATGCCGGAGAAACACCAGGCATGAGCTGCGTCAACTGCGCAAAGCTGCGTCCGTTGAGCGGCAATTCGCGAACCTGATTGCCTTCGATGACGTTGCCGACCGCGCCTGTCGCAGTTTCAACCTGCACAGCGTTGGCCTCGACCGTCATCTGTTCCGTCGCGCTGCCCACGTTCAGCATCGCATTGACAGTCGTGGTGCTCGACACGAACAGCTGCACGCCTTTGCTGACGAACTCCTTGAAATTCGCCTGCTTGACGGAAACGTCGTAGGTGCCGGCAGGCAAATCCTGGATCGAATATTCGCCGCTCGCGCCCGACTTCGCACTGCGCACGTCGCCAGTGTTGGTATTCGTTGCCGTTACGTCGGCACCGGAAACGACCGCGCCCGCCTGGTCAGTCACCGCGCCGGAAATTGTTCCTGTTGTCTTTTGCGCAACTAGCGGCAATGACAAACCCATACAGCAAAGCACCAACAGCAGCAGCCTCATGGAGCTACGCATCGCTCAAGCCTCCGCCCTAGAAATATCGATTTTCTTAACTGGGAACAGAAATTTTTTGGTACCCACACACGCTGGCTAAGCATTAAGAGGTAATCGAAAAGTTTTGTCAAGAAGAAAAATCGATTAGGCACATCCGCGAAAGATTCCGTCCGCTGGCCGCTAGCCCTGCCGAGACAACAAGTTACCCGTATCAGACCATTATCCAAATTTCGGGATGCGATTCACCCGCGTAAACGTTCACTATCCGTAAAACTGGAGCACTGTTATGTATTTTCCATAGGCGCCGGATGGACCCAATCTGCCAACAACGCCCCAAAAAATTATTTTTCGACGGGACGCCCCGCGACCCCTTCGATGCCTCCTCGGGCGGCCCGATCGCCGTAGGATTTCTGCTGTCCCGGCAGAAGCGCATTGAGCCGCTCAAACTCCGCGCGTTCCTGCGCCGCCTCCGCTGAACGATCGGCCTTGGCATAGGCGCGAGCCAAGTTGAAATGAACTTTCGCACTATTCGGCGAAGAGCGCCGAGCCGTTTCCAGTTCGCGGATCGCATCCGCGATCTCTCCATTTTCGAGATAACTTCGTCCCAGTAAGTAACGCGCTTCGGAATTGTCCGGCGCAAGCGCCGCAGCCTTCTTCGCGTCCGTCAATGCGTCTGCCGATTGATGCCGCATCAGCGCGATCGACGCAAGCCGTAGGTACGCCAGCGCGCTCTGTGGATTCAGCCGCGTTTCCTCGCGTAACTGTGTCTGCGCTTCGTCATAGAGCGAAGTTGCCGCCAGCGCGTCACCATACGCGTAATGAAGGAACGCGGTCGTCGGATACTCCTTCAAAAGTTTTTCCAGCATCGGCAGCGCTTTCTCATAATGACTATCCGAAAGCGACACCGCCGCTTCTCCCGCCCGGCGCACCAGTTCCCGCTGCTCGGGCTTCACCTGCTCCGGCAGCTCTGGAATTCTCAGCAGCGCAATCCCCATCGCAAACTGAATTTCCTGCGCCAGCGCACCTGGAGCAATCTCCGGGATCAGTAAGTCGAGCGCGCCGTCGAAATCCCCGCTTCGATTCAACAGCAGCGCCAGATGGTATCGAGAAATTCGCACCGCCGCCGCGTTCCCACTGAAACCGAGCGCTCGTCCGCGCTCCAGATGAATCAGAGAATTCTTGTAGTCCTTGGTTTCGAACTCGCTCAGTCCGAGCAACGTCCAAGTGTCAGGCTGCTTCGTCTCCAGCGCCACCGACTGCTGCAACGCCGAAACCGCCTCCGAATAGCGGCCTTGCATATAAGAGATGGTCCCCAGCTGCCGCCAGCCTTCGGCCCAACTCGGACGAATCGTCAGCGCTTTGCGGTACGCGGCAGCCGCTTGATCCAGGCGCCCCGCGCGTTGTTCGGAATCCGCCAGACGCGCCGCATCTTCGAAACTGCCGGAGGGCGCACTACCCTCCAAAGATTTTGCAGACGCGGTTCCCCGGTTGAGCGCATACCGGCTAGCCTGCGCGGCGTCTTGTTCGCCGGGTTCTTCCGCCAGTTCATGAGCGCGTTTGCGAGCCGCAGCTGCCTCGTCGGGCCTCTTGAGAGCTTGCAAGGCGTCTCCCAGCGCCCGGTACACGACTGCCGAGTGCGGAGTGATGCGAATCTCTTCCCGCACCTGAAGCTCCGCATCCCGGTAGCCCGAAGAGGCGTTTAGCAGAAGCGCATATTGATAGTGCAGGTAGGGCGTATCGGGATAATCGCGTAGCATCTGCTCAAAACTCCGCGCCGCGCCTGCGGTGTCATGCTTTGCGAGCAACACAGCGGTATCGCCGGCCGCGTGGACAAGCGCGTCCTTTGCAGGATCGACGTTCGCGGGCAGTATGGGTGCCCGTAACAAGGCCACTCCGAGAGCCGACTTGATTTGATCCGTAAAGTAGCTCGGCCCAAATGCACTGACCAGCAGATCTGTAGCGCCCTCAAATTCGCCATGCAGGATTTGCAATAGCGCCAGGTGGTAGAGAGCAACTTTCTCCGTGTCCGGACTCTCGGCGAATCCCAACTTCCGCGCAGTGCGCAGATCCTGATATGCCTGTGGATAGTCTCCAGTTTCAAATTCGCTCAGCCCAAGGAATGCCCAGGCCGGGCCAGCCTTCGGTTGTGATTCGACCACATGGCGAAGCGCTGGAATTGCCTCGTCAAAATGGTCGGAATCGTAAAGCAGCGTGCCAAGATACCACCATCCTTCATCCCATGACGGTCGCAGTTCCAGAGCCGCGCGATAATTGCGGACCGCTTCGTCTGCCTGACCAGCCTCACGCGCGGAATCCGCTTTTGCCGCAAGACTTTCAAAGGTAGGATCGGAGGCGCCCTGCGCATTAACCAGGGAAGGCCAGTACACCAGCCCGAAAACAACAATCGCTACCAGCCGAAAAACAGAGCTGCCAATTCTGGGTATTGGCATGGAGGGATCTTCCACTCTCATTCCGTTTGCGATGGTAGCACGCGAATTCTACCCCCCGCATTTCAGCACCACAGCCTCCCTCCGCGATCTTCGCGGCATTTTCTTTGCGGCCCTAGCGGTTACAAGCTTTCGCAATCACCGAAATCCCTTCCCCGCGACTATGGTAAAAAAGGACTCGCATGCGGTCGCGTTCCCGACGTCTCAGGCCCTTCCCGATTTCCCGCCGTCAATTTCTCTATGGCCTTGCGGGGACCGTGGGCTCTTACACATTCTCAAATCACGCCGTCGGTCAAACGCCGCCATTGCCGACCTTCGAAGAAATTCCTCCGTCAGTCAGCGGTATTCACTGGACTCACAACGCCGCCCACTCTCCTCAAAAATACCTCCCGGAAGCGACCGGCCCCGGCTGCGCTTTCCTCGACTACGACAACGACGGCTGGATGGACATCTATCTTGTGAACAGCGGCCAGTCCGATTTCTACACGCCGCCGAAACCGTTGCGTAATGGCCTCTATCGCAACAACCGCGACGGCACCTTCACCGACGTCACAGAAAAAGCCGGCGTCGGCGCGGGCGGCTTTGGCATGGGAATCGCCGTGGGTGACTACGACAACGACGGCTTCGCCGACCTCTTCGTGTCGCAATACGGCCGCAGCATTCTCTATCACAACAACGGCAACGGAACCTTCACCGACGTCACGGAAAAGTCCGGACTCATTGTTCAAGGATGGGCATCGCACGCCGTGTGGTTCGACTACGACAATGACGGCCGGCTCGATCTGTTTGTAGGCCAGTTTGCCGGATTCGACAAAGCGAACGGCTGCGGCGTCAGCGCCGACGGCAAACGTCACTACTGCATTCCCCGTATCTTTCGCGCCATGCCGAGTTGGTTGTTCCACAACAACGGCGACGGTACCTTTACCGACGTAAGCAAGGAGTCTGGTATCGCCGGGTCGCTCGGCAAAGCCTGGGGTGTAGTTGCCACTGACGTGAACAACGATGGAAACATGGACCTCTTCGTCGCCAACGACACCGTCGGAAACTTTCTCTTTATCAATAAAGGCAACGGGAAATTCGAAGAAGCCGGCCTGCGCGCCGATATCGCCTACAGCGCCGACGGCCGCGCCCGCTCCGGCATGGGAGTCGACTCCGCCGACTTCGACAACGACGGATGGATGGACCTCTTCGTCGCCAACATTGACGAAGAAATCTTCTCCCTCTATCGCAACACCCACGACGGCATGTTCGACGATCAGGCCATGCGCCTCGGCGTCGGCATGGCCACCCGCTGGATGAGCGGCTGGGGGATGAAATTCATCGACTACGACAATGATGGCGACCTCGACCTGTTTCTCGCCAACGGATTCCCCGACGACCTGGTAGAAGAATTCTCAACTCAGGTGAAATACCAGGAACCCCTGCTGCTCTTTCAGAACGTAGCCGGAAAATACAAAAACGTCAGCGAGCAGAGTGGCCCGGTGTTCGGAAAATCGTTCTCCGCTCGCGGCATGGCGGTAGGCGACTTCAACAATGACGGCGCCATCGATGTACTCGTCGCAGTCAACGACGGTCCGCCGGTCCTACTCCGTAACAATGTCGGTAAAGAAAACCACTGGCTGGGAGTGCGGCTGGTGGGGACCAAATCGAATCGCGACGCAGTCGGCGCGCGCCTGACCTACAAAGCCGGCGACCTGACCAGAAGCCGCATGAAAACCGGGGGCGGAAGTTTTCTTTCCTCGCATGACCCCCGCATGTTGTTAGGCCTGGGAAAGCGTGCGAAGATCGACTGGCTCGACGTGCAATGGCCGCAACCCAGCGGCGCAACCGAACGTTTTACGGATGTGCCCGTCAACCGTTACATCACCATCGTGGAAGGTACCGGCAAGTGGAAGTAATGAGATCTCGCGCCCTTTTCACCAGCCACACCATGCTTCATACCAGTAGTCTAGTCAAGTTCGTCCTGGCGCTTTGCGTCGTTTTGCCTGTCGGAATGCATGCCGCGCCGGAACCACCAACCGTCGAAATTCGCCTGATCGTCGTCAGCTCTCAAACGCAAGCCGAACAGTTGATGCAGCGTCTGCAAAACGGCGAGGACTTCGCTGCTCTGGCGCATCAGAATTCGATCGATCCCAGCGCCGGCGATGGCGGATTGCTGAGTGGCGTCGATCCCAAGACGCTGCGCACCGAACTACGGGACGCACTGCAAGGAGCAGTCCCCGGGCAAATCAAGGGCCCAGTAAAAATTTCAACCGGATACGCCATTTTGAAAGTCGAAGCAATCCATAAAGAGGAAACGGCGCCTGGCACTCCGGTCGTCAGCACCGGCCAGGGCATGACTCCGACTGCGCTTCTCGCCGTCGCCGGCCGCGGCAAGATTGCCTATCCCCCTGACGTCTCTGGCGCCGTTGAAGTCGAGGTTGCCTTCAAGAATCTCCCCAAGCCTCCCAACTGGGATCGCGATCTGCGCACCGTCTGCGAGGTGCGGAAGCAAACGCTCAACCTTGCGGTCGACCATCTCAAGAGGTTGCTGGACCCGAACGATCCCGAAAGCTACATCGCAACACGCCCGAACGAAGTAGGTCGCGTCCGTTTCTCTCTGGCGCAACTGCTCGCCTATCAAGGCCAAATGGAGCCCGCCATCCAGCAGTGGCTCGAGGACTACAAGCTCGCCACGACGAACTCTCCGCAGATGGTCCCCGAACTCGAAGAAGTGCTCGGCACCGCCTACCTGCACAAGTCGGAAATGGAGAACGATGTCTACCACCACCCCGGCGACCGCTGCCTCTTTCCGCCGCAAAAGCCCCTCCGATATTCGAAGACCCAGGACTCCGAGCGCGCCATCTTCTATTTCACGAAATTTCTGGAAAAGAAGCCCGAAACGCTGGAAGTGAAGTGGCTTCTGAATCTCGCCTACATGACGCTAGGCAAATATCCCTCTGGCGTCCCGGCAAAATATCGGATCGCTCCCTCCGTTTTCGAATCGAAGGAAGACGTCGGACGCTTCATTGACGTCGCACCCGCCGCTGGCCTGAATTCTTTTTCCATGGCGGGCGGAGTCATCGTCGACGACTTCGACAACGACGGCCTGCTCGACATCGTCACTTCCAGCTACGACCAGTGCGAGCACATGCACTTCTTCCACAACAATGGAGACGGCACCTTCACCGACCGCGCTATCGAAGCCAGACTGGGCGATCAACTCGGCGGACTCAATCTCCTTCAGACCGACTACAACAACGACGGCTGCCTCGACATCTTCGTGCTTCGCGGTGGATGGCAATTACCTGCGCGCGACTCTCTGCTGCGCAACAACTGCGATGGCACATTCACTGATGTAACCGAAGCCGCCGGACTGGCCGATCCCATCGCCTCGCAAACCGCCGTCTGGGCGGACATCGATAACGACGGCCTCCTCGACCTCTTCATCGGTAACGAGCAGGGACCAAGCCGACTCTATCGCAATAAGGGTGACGGCACGTTCGAGAACATCGCACCAACCGCGGGGGTAGATCGAGTTGCTTTCACTAAAGGCGTAGTCGCCGCCGACTACGACAACGACGGCTTCGTCGATTTCTACGTCTCCAATTTAGGAGGAAATAATTTCCTCTATCACAACAATCATGACCGCACGTTTACCGAAGTCGGCAAAGAAGCCGGTGTCCAGGCTCCGTGGATGAGTTTTGCAACCTGGTTCTTCGACTACGACAACGATGGCTTGCCGGATATCTATGTCAACAGCTACTACATGTCGACCGAGGAAAACTTGAAGAGCCAACTCGGCCTTCCTCACAATGTCGAGAGCCTCAAGCTCTATCACAACGAAGGCAACGGAAAATTTCGCGACGTCACCGCCGAAGTCGGACTGGATCGCGTGTTCAATCCCATGGGCTCAAACTTCGGCGACATCGACAACGACGGCTTCCTCGACTTCTACCTCGGCACCGGAACACCGCCGTACGGCGACATCCTGCCCAACGTTCTCTTTCACAACCAGGGCGGCAAGAAATTCGTCGACGTCACCACATCCTCCGGTACCGGCGAACTCCATAAAGGACACGGCGTCGCCTTCGCCGATCTCGACAATGACGGCGACGAAGACATCGTCGCCGAAACCGGAGGCGCCGTCCCCGGCGACCGCCACGCGATTCGCCTGTTCGAAAATCCCGGCAACGGCAACGACTGGATCAGCCTGAAGCTAACCGGAGTAAAAAGTAATCGCGACGCCATCGGCACCCGAATCAAAGTGACGGTCGAAAACCAAGGCCATGGCCAACGATCCATCTATCGCACCGTAGGCAGCGGAGGCTCGTTCGGCGCCAATCCCCTTCAGCAACATATCGGCCTCGGCAAAGATGCGCGCATCCTGAACATTGAAATCTGGTGGCCCGCCACCGACACGCGCCAGAATTTTCCCGACGTAGAAAAAAATCAATGGCTGGAGATCAAGGAGTTCGCAAAGGACTACACGAAACTGGAACGCCATCGCGTGAAGCTGGGTGGACCTCTGCGCGCTGAACCGGCTGTGCCCGCTGCGCCAACGAAAGTTGTGGCGAAGTAAGCATTCCTCCGTGCTCATTCTGTGTCCTCCGTGGTTCAAGCCTTTGACTTCCTAGTCGAATACAAAAAGTCATGCCGGATCGAACCCCAACATATCGATTCACTAAGTAGAATGGTGGGGAAAGTCAGCCCGCAAGGGACACCATGCCCCGAACTTCGCGAGAGTTTTGCCAACACCGACCCGTTCTCCTGCGATGGCTAGCTCTCATCCTGCTGTTGTCCTCTCTGCACGCCGCAGCCCAGCAGCGCCATGCCGCCACCGGTCTCGTCCTGAGTGTCGATCGCGCACGTCACACCATGGTCGTTTCCACCAATGAAGTGCCCGGATACATGGACGCCATGGTGATGTCGTACACCGTGCCCGACGCCAAATCACTCGAACCTCTCGCCCGCGGAGCGCAAATCGAATTCACGCTCGTCGTCGACAAAGATTCCTCGCACGCCGAAGACGTCAAAGTGCGCAGCTACGATAGCGCCGAACGCGAGCCCTCCAAAGCCAGCCGGCTGCAGGGCTTGGAAGAGGCGCTGCGAGCTGTGCGTCGTTTAAAAATAGGCCAGGCCGTCCCCGATTTCTCTCTAACCGACCAGCAGAATCGCGCACTTCACTTTCATCAGTTCGCCGGCAAAGTAATCGCGCTGAATTTCGTTTACACACGCTGTGCGCTTCCCGAATATTGTTTTCGTTCGTCGAACAACTTCGCCGTGATTCAAAAGCAGTATCAAAAACGCCTGGGAAAGGATCTCGAACTGATCACCGTCACTTTCGATCCCGTGCATGATCAACCTGGTGTGCTGCGCGACTATGCCAGGACATGGAAGGCCGACCCCGCGACCTGGCATTTCCTGACCGGTCCAGTGAGCGATGTGGAACGAGTTTGTGATTTATTTGGCGTGAACTATGTCCCCGACGAAGGCCTCTTCGTCCACTCCCTGCACACTGTCGTCATCGACCGCGAAGGAAAACTGGCCGTCAATCTGGAAGGAAATGATTTCACGGCACAACAATTCGCAGATCTGGTCGGTACCGTCCTCGACTCGAAATAGCTCTCAGCTCCAAGCTCCAAGCTCTCAGGAAAGTCTCCTGGGCCCGGCGGCTTTCGGTTTTCCTGAGAGCTGAATGCTGATGGCTGATAGCTATTTCCCCGGCCATACACGAAAGTAACCTACCCACGAACGCCAACTCATCGGAAGATGGATTCAGCCCGACAGGTTCCGGGCGTTCTGTCAGATGCCACAGAAAATCATGGACGTTCTCATGCTCGGTCGATGCTCGCACGAATTTGCCTGGCCGCGCCGCGCCGCCAATGGAGAGTACTACCAGGTCTGCCTCCAGTGTGCCGCCGCCTATCAATACGACTGGAAAACGATGCGTCGTGGCAATCGCGTTGAAACGCCACTCGCGGACACGGCCGCCGTCAAACGCCGTTCCAGCGCGAAGCAGCCCACTTGGGTCCCGCGTGCACGCCGCCTGAAGCTGGACGTTCCCATTCGCTTTCGCGTGAAAAATCTCAGCACCTGGTTTGAAGGTGTGATCCAGAACATCAGCCAATCCGGCGTGCTGTTCATCGGCCCACAACCACTACCTGCCAATGCGCTCGTCGAAATGGTGTTTGAGATGCCCGAAGAAATTTCCGGCCAGAAAAACAGCAGCGTACTCTGTCAGGGCCGTCTGATTCGCGCTAAAGAAGCGCGCACGACCGAAGACGGATCGATTCTCGCTGCCTCGATCCTCGACTACAAATTCATCCGTCAGGAATAGACCCGAACTCCAGCCACTTCAGCGGACGGCAGGAGCTTCGCAACGGCCTCGGATCACTGGCTCCCTGATTAACCCTCACCGGGGGGCGAGTTTCGCACCAGAACTTTCACCTAAATCCTTTTCAGAGAGTGGTTTCCACCGCTCCCGATTCGCGACTCCCCGTTCACAAATTTTCTCGTGAGCGGCACTCGCTCCGCATCTAAACTGATTAATAATTCTTCTAATCAGGTAGGAGTCTTCTATGAAACCTCGGATCGGTTCGTACGCCTGGCTCGTGTTTCTCACCGCCGTTCTCGCCCTCGGCATGGCCTGCTCGAAAGCCGCCGGAGATAGCGATGTAACCGGAGAAGTACAGAGCAAGATCAACGCGGACTCAGGCCTGCAAGGCAAACAGCTCACTGTGCAAACCGCAGGCGGGGTAGTCACCCTCTCCGGCACGGTGGACAACGATGCCGAACGCACGGCCGCCTCGCGCTATGCCTCCTCGGTGGCGGGCGTGAAGCAAGTTATCAACGATCTGCAAGTCGTTCCCCCGAGCGCAGCCGCGGTCCCGGATGAGCCCGCGTCTACTCCAGCGCCGCCGGTCCGCGCGGCCGAAAAGCCCCGCCCGAGTACTCCGCGTCCACGGCCTGCGTCGAAACATTCTGAAATGGCAGCCGCAACTCCGCCGCCGCAGATGGGGCCCGCGCAGGAGTCGCATCCCGCGCCAGCACCAGCGCAAGCGGCCGCTCCCGCGACTCCTCCTCTGCCACCCCCGGTGAAAAAAGTCACCATCCCATCCGGGACAACCCTGGCGATCAGGCTCGTGGATCCGATCGATTCCGAAACTTCCCAACCCGGACAAACTTTCAAAGCCACGCTCGACTCTCCCCTATCCGTCGACGGCGATATTGTGCTGCCCGCCGGTTATGACGTGCAGGGCCATATCGTCGACGTGAAAAGCGCCGGAAAATTTGCCGGCAAATCGGAACTGGTTCTACAGCTGGATCGCATTCTGGTAAGCGGTAAGTCCTATTCGATCCAATCCGACCAATACAAACGCGAAGGCAACTCACGCGGCAAGAACACGGCCGAAAAAGTTGGAGCGGGTGCCGCCATTGGCGCGATCATCGGCGGCATAGCCGGAGGCGGCAAAGGTGCCGCCATCGGAGCCGCAGCGGGAGGCGGCCTGGGCGGCGGTGTACAAGCCGCCACCAAGGGACAGCAGATCAAACTACCCAGCGAAACCGTCATCAACTTCAGCTTGCAATCCTCGTTGACGTTAACGCCCACCGACGGCCGCAACCCGGAACGCCACAAACTTGAAGATCCGGCTCCGGCTTCGACGTCCACTCCTCCTTCGAATCCACCACCTGCTTCCACTCCGGAGAACCTCGGTCCTCAGCAATAGCAATAAATCCCGATGCTGAAACTCGATAGAAAGGGCGCCTCTGCGGCGCCCTTTTCCCACTCTGAAACTACTGTTCGAACAATCCGGAATGGCAGTTGCCGCAAACCTCCTTTGCTGCTAAAGTTTGCGGAGAGTCGCAGGTTCCGCGCCCTTCTTTAGGATCTCTTCAACCGATGTTTTATTTTCACTGGCATCTCTCGAGATGCCGGATATAAAGCCCATGTTCAAACAATGGACAGCTCTGAAGCGCCATTGGACCCTGGTTCGGTACGTCAGTGCCGTTCTGGCGGCGTGGGTTGCCTTGAGCATCTGGACGTTCTCCCCCGCACTGCACCGTCATCCTTTTTCACTCTTCCTTGCTGCAGTCGTCGTGACGGCCCGATTTTTCGGACTCGGCCCCGCCCTTCTCTGTTGCGCCGTCTCCACCGCATGCCTGGACTTCGTCGTGTTCCTGCCTCGCTACAGTTTCGCGTTGAACACGCGTGACGACGCCGAGCGCCTGGTGGTGTTTCTTGCTCTCGCGATTCTTGTCGGCAGTTTGTCGCGCTCGCGAACTCTCGCAGAACTAAGAGCCGAGCGCAGCATGCGCGAAATGGCTGCCATCGTCGAGTATTCCGACGATGCCATTTACAGCACCTCGCCTGACGGAACCATCCTGAGCTGGAATCGCGGCGCCGAACGTCTCTATGGATACACCGAAGAAGAGGCCGTTGGCTCCCCCATCATGCGACTGGCGCCCCCCGAGCGCTATGGCGAGATTGAGCGCAACCGCGAGACCCTCAATCGCGGCGATTCCGTCGAGTCCTACCAGACCGAACGCCTGCGCAAGGATGGAACGCGGCTCCCGGTGCTTTTGACGGTCGCACCACTCCGTAATCGCGAAGGTGAACTCGTAGGCAGTTCCGCGATTGCGCGCGATATCTTCGAGCAGAAATTGTCCGAGGAAGTGGCCCGTCGCAGCGAAAAGCTGGCCACTGCCGGGCGCCTCGCCGCATCCGTCGCTCACGAGATCAACAATCCTCTGGAAGCCGTGCTGAACCTCCTATACCTCGCGCGCAACGATCCCCAACGCGCCCAGCAATATCTCTCGATGGCTGAGCAGGAGGTCGGCCGTGTCGCCCGCCTCGCCCAGCAAGCTCTCGGATCGGTACGCGATACGAATGCTCTCGGCAATCTCGATGCAGCCCGCATCATGGACGAAATCCTCGAACTGTATGCAAGGAAAATCGAGAAGAAACAGATCCATGTCATAAAGAACTATCGCGGCAATGCAAACTTCAGCGGCTACCCGGGAGAAGTTCGTCAATTGCTGACGAACCTGTTGATGAACGCTCTGGATGCCACGGACCACGCCGGCTCGATTCATATCCGGATCCGGGCAGCCAATCAGGCACCCGGTAGACATCCAGGCGTTCGCGTCACCCTCTCCGACAATGGCACGGGTATCCCGTCCGAAAGCCTGCGCCGAATCTTCGAGCCCTTCTTCAGCACCAAGAAGGACGCCGGCACCGGCCTCGGACTCTGGGTTTCACGCGGCATCGTTCAAAAGCACGGCGGGTCGATCCGAGTCCGTAGCCGCATCAATGGCCCCCATCGCGGAACCGCATTCTCCATTTTCCTGCCGAGCGCCCAGGTAGCAACCCAGGTGGCGTAGTTACCCATTGAAATCCAAGCACTTCCACCCGCCAACAGGACACTGACCTTCGTACCTTAGAAGCCTCACACCCACCCGGCATATAATCGCCAAATCCAGACAAACTGGGCACTTAGCTAACGTGGACCCGATTCTCGCAGTCACGATCTTCGCTCTGGGGCTGGCCTTTGGCAGCTTCCTGAACGTCTGCATCTACCGCCTGCCTCTTGGCAAGTCGGTGGTCGCACCGAGATCTGCGTGTCCGCATTGCGAAAAGTTCATTCCGCTCTACGACAATCTGCCGGTCTTGAGTTGGCTCCTTTTGCGCGGCAAGTGCCGCAACTGCAAAGAGCCGATCTCGCCCCGCTACTTAGTCGTCGAACTGCTCACGGGTCTGATGTTTCTGGGCTGCTATTCCCATTTCGGACTCACCTTCGCGATGCTGAAATGCATCGTGCTCGGCTACCTGCTGCTCGGTCTGATCTTCACCGATGCCGAAACCAAACTCCTTCCTGACGCGCTCACCTTGCCCGGCGTGGTGCTTGGAATTCTTTTCAGCCTGCTGGTGCCGGTTGACGACCTTGCCTCACGCATCCTGCCGGGCCTGGTTTCTCTGCCTGTGAGCGGCGACTTGTCGTGGCGTCTGTGGTCCCTAGCAGACTCCGCCTTAGGCGCGGCCGTGGGCGCTTCGTTCCTGTATGGCGCTGCCGCGATTTATCTGCGCGCACGCGGGGTCGAAGGCATGGGCTTCGGCGACGTCAAATTAATGGGTCTGATCGGCGCCTTCCTGGGCACCAAGCTCACCGTGCTGACGATCTTCGCCGCCTCGCTCGCCGGATCGCTCTTCGGAGTCAGCACCGTGCTCGCCGTCTGGATCAAACGGACGCGCCGCAACACAGCTCGAGGAAGTTCGTCGATCGAAGCCCGCCGCCGTGCCTGGTACTCGGCGCGTCTGGCGTTACGTCACTACGAAATGCCCTTTGGAGTCTTTCTCGGAAGCATGGCATTGCTCGCCTTCTTCTTCGGAAACAACCTGCTGCACTGGTATTGGGGGCTGCTGTGAAGATGCTGATGAATCCGATGGTCATGCGATTGATCATGCTGATGCTGGTCGCCGCAGCCGCTTTTGTCGTCGGAGCGGTTGCGATCCGCCGCATGCGCAAGAGCATGGTCACGGATACCGAATCCTTTTCGCAATCGCCACTCGCGCCGGAAGGCTTGCCCATTCACAGCTATCACGCGGTCATTCAGCAACTCAAACAGCAAAAGCACGAACTGACCGCAACCCAGCAAGCCGACCGTAGAAAAGCCAAAGCCTCCGACAGCATAAGCTCCACCGTTCTAGCGAATCTTTCCTGCGGCGTGCTCTTCTTCAATGCCAGCGGCCTGGTCCGACAGGCAAATTCCACCGCACGCCAGCTCCTGGGATTCGCTTCCCCGGTGGGCATGCGCGCCAACGAACTGTTCCGCACGGCCACGGTCACGGACAACAGCGCTGCCACCATTGACGAAGCCATCGCTCCCGCTGTCCATGGCAAGTCCGTCGTGCGCGGAGTCGTGCTCGACTACGTCAGCCCCGATGGCGCGCAGCGCGTCCTCGACCTGACGGTGTCTCCCGTGCTCGCCGAAGACGCCAGCCTGATGGGAACCACGTTCGTGCTCACCGATCGCACCGAAATTGCCCGCATCCGGCACGATCAGGAAACGCAAAAAGAATTGTCCGCCGAGATGGCCCTGGGACTGCGGAGTTCCCTGACCACCATCGCCGGATACGCCCAACAGTTGGCCAGCAGCCGCGACCCCGAGTTAGCCCGGCAACTGGCCGACGACATCGCCCGTGAGTCCGCACAGCTCGATAGAACGATCGGCCGCTTTCTGGCCGGCGCCAAAGCTGCGACTACAAGTTCTTGAACCGGTTTTTTGAGATTGAGAAGTTGAATTGAGAATTGAAGACCAAAGCAGGCGCGACTTGATCGCCACCTGCGGGAGGATCAAATGAAACGCACAATCTGGATGACCATCGGATGGATGACCATCGGAACCCTGCTGCTGTTGGGCGGAGCAACTCTCGCGACCGCCCAGTCTCTCGGAGACGCAGCCCGCGCTGCCCGTAAAAACAAAGCGCCGCAGCCCGCCACCGCCCACCACTTCGACAACGACAATCTCCCCACCACCGACAAACTGAGCGTAGTCGGTCCCGCGCCGGCAGCCACGGCCAGCAACGCGAATCAACCCGCCGAGATGAACAACGGCAGCCAGCAGGCCGGTTCATCCGCACCGGCAGCCCCGGCAGCCGATCCCAAAACCGCCGAAGCCGATCGCAAAAAGAATGCCGATGATTGGAAGGACAAGCTCGACGCCCAGAAAAAGACGATCGAATCTCTGAATCACGAACTTGACCTGATCCAGCGCGAATATCGTCTGAAGGCCGTCGCCGAGTATTCCGACGCTGGCAACCGCCTGCGCAATTCGACCAACTGGGACAAAGAAGAAGCCGATTTCAAAAAGCAGCTCGACGAAAAACAGAAAGCCGTGGACGCTGCCAAGCAAGACCTGGAAAACCTGCAAGAACAAGCCCGCAAAGCCGGCGTAAAAGAGCGTGACTAACCAACACCGCAGCCGCGGAGGGGCGCCCTACGCCCCTCCCGACCGCTCCCGAATCTGCCTCGCATGATGTTTCCCGTGCGCCAGATGAAATCGCCGCCACTGCTCGGCCGTGAGCGGCCCGAGCACCGGATGATCCAGAATCCTCGCCCGCGCACCAAACTTGCGCACGCACTCGTCAAATCCCGCGTCCATCTTCTGGATCTCCGGGACAATCGCCCCGCGCACCTCTTCGCACGCCATCCCTTTCGGCACAGCCCGCTCCGGAGATTTCCGGCCGTTCGGGAAATATCCGACATTCAAGACCGCGAACGTCCGCACGCGATCCATAAATGTAATCGGCCGCCCCAGCGGCGCGCCCTTCTCCAGGCACCTGGCGATTCCATGGTTGGTTTGGTGATACGTGAGGTACAAGTGTTCCAGTACTTGCGCCGCGGTCCATTTTCCCGACGGCCCCATTGCCATGCGCTCGACGGTCGCCGCCCTTATTGTCTCTTCGAGTTCCTGCCGCAGCTTTTCCAAATAGGAATCCAAGCAGACGCTCCAGTACAATCAGTTCGATCAAAATCCTACAGGAAAGATCAATGAAAAAACTGGCCATTGCCCTGTTCGCGCTGGCTCTCATGACCGCATGCTCTTCGGAACCGAGCAAGCCCGCCGAATCCGAAAAGCCCAAGCCACCCGAGCCGATCACCGCCCGTGTTGCATTTCAAAAATGCTACGTGGCCGCTCGCAACTGGGGTCGCGACGCGCAGCCCTTTCGACTCGAGTCCGAGCTCATCGGAGACTCCAAGGGCCGCGAAGGTAAATCGCTGGTATGGCGCGCCGGACTCGCCTCCGCAGTGCAGCACTCCACCCGCGCCTACACCTGGGCCAACGGAGAAGTGACCTTCGGCGTCGAGGACACCTACAGCCCCACCAATACCAGCACCACCGTCTTCGATATTGCCTTCCTGAAAGTCGACTCCAACCAGGCCCTGGAAACCGCGATGAAACATGGCGGCGACAAGATCCTTGAAAAAGCTCCCGACACGCCGATCCTCTACGTGGTCGATTGGAATCGTCAGTCGAACGAACTGCTCTGGCACGTGATCTTCGGCACCGATCGCAACAGCGCGAAACTTGTTGTCGCCATCGACGCCTCCAGCGGAGAATTCCTGCGCGAGGAAAAATAGCTGCCGCTGGATGGTTCTTACAATTGCGAAGGTTTTACAGCTGCGAAAGCTTTACAAATGATTCAGATTCGTATCAGGGTATCGCTTTAGCGATATCGCAAGTGCACCGCGATGGACCGCCCCTCTAGGGGCTGCCCGAGACGCTCTCCAGGGGGACTGTACCTGCCCATGTCGCAAGTGATTCGTTCGCCGAAGATCTATGACGTCTGCATCGTAGGTTCCGGCGCCGGCGGAGGCATGGCCGCAAAGGTTCTCACCGAAGGCGGACTCAGCGTAGTCCTACTGGAAGCCGGTCCTCCGCTCCATCCCGAAAAAGACTTCAAAGAACATGTCTGGCCGTACGAACTTCCGCATCGCGGCGTAGGCGTGGGCGGCAACGCCATGAAGCCCGGCAACTCAATGGAGAACGAGTTCCTCGCTCCCACCGGCGCCTGGACCATCGAAGGCGAACCGTACAGCACCGCGCCCGGATCGAAATTCCGCTGGTTCCGCTCCCGCATCGTCGGTGGACGCACGAACCACTGGGGACGCATCGCTCTGCGTTTTGCGCCGGTCGATTTCCAATCGAAAACGCGCGACGGATTGGGCGACGACTGGCCCATCAGCTACGAAGATCTCGCGCCCTATTACGACCGCGTCGAGTCCTACATCGGCGTTTTCGGCACAAAAGAAAATATTCCCAGCGCGCCCGACGGCATCTTCCAGCCTCCGCCAAAGCCGCGCTGCTCGGAAGTCGTGCTGCAACGCGCCTGCCAGAAAGCCGGAGTTCTGTGTATTCCCGCCCGCCTGGCAATCCTCACGCAGCCTCTCAACGGACGTCCCGCGTGCCACTATTGCGGCCAATGCGGCCGCGGTTGCCGTGTGGCCGCCAACTTCAGTTCCAGCCAGGTCCTGATTCCTCCCGCGCAAAAAACCGGCCGTCTTACCCTGATCACCGGCGCCATGGCCCGGGAAATTCTCCTCGGCCGAGACGGCCGCGCCGAAGGTGTCTCCTATATAGACAAAGCCACACGCACGGAAATGCGCGTGCGCGCACGAGCCGTGGTAGTGGCCGCCAGCGCATGCGAATCCGCGCGACTTCTTCTGAACTCGAAGTCTTCGCTCTTCCCCGAAGGCATCGCCAACTCCTCCGGCGCCGTTGGGCGTAATCTGATGGACTCCGTCGGCAGCAGCGGCGCGGGCTACTTCCCGCAGATGCAGAACATCCCTCCCCACAATCACGATGGCACCGGCGGCATGCACGTGTACGTTCCGTGGTGGAAGTACGATCGCCAGAACGATTTCCCGCGCGGTTATCACATCGAAATGGGCGGCGGACGCGACATGCCCGGCGTCGGCATGTTCGACGATCTGTGCGACGACACCGAAGGCTACGGCGTAAGCCTGAAACAAGCCTGCCGCAAGAGCTACGGCACGGTCCTCGGCTTTTCCGGACGCGGCGAGATGATCCCCAACCCCGACAGCTTCTGCGAAATCGATCCCGACACCGTCGACCAGTGGGGCATCCCGACTCTGCGTTTCCATTTCAAGTGGAGCGACAACGAGATCAAGATGGCGAAGGATATGCAGGAAGTGTTCCGCTCCATCGTCGAAGCAGCGGGCGGAACGTACCTGACGAAAACCGCAACCATGGGAGACAATCCCTACGGCATCGAAGACGGCGGCGTCATCATCCACGAAATCGGCACCGCCCGCATGGGCGCCGATCCGAAAACCTCCGTGCTCAATGGATACTGCCAGGCGCACGACGTGAAAAACCTGTTCGTAACCGACGGCGCAGGCTTCGTCACCAACCCCGACAAGAATCCAACGCTGACGATTCTGGCGGCGTCGTGGCGGGCGTCGGAGCATCTGCTCGATCAGGCAAAGAAAGGAAATGTGTAACGCGAAAAATATGCCGTCGCCACCCATCAGCCGCCGCGATATCTTGCGAACTCTGGCCCTAGGAGCGGCCGGGGGCTCCGTCCTGCAGATCATCCCGCTGCAAGCCGCCGCACAAGTGCATCGCATGATCTCGCACGAGAAATCGTCCAAGCCCGGCGCAGCGTACAAGCCGAAATTCTTCGCAGCCCATCAGTATCAGACGCTCACCACCCTTTGCAACATGATCATTCCCGCCGACAACCACTCCGGTGGCGCGGTCGAAGCCGGTGCCCCCGAATTCATCGACCTGCTGACAAGCGAAAACAAACACTGGCAACTGCAATTGGGCGGCGGACTGATGTGGCTCGACAGCATCTGCATCGACCGCTACGGACGCACGTTCCTCGACTCCTCGTTCCACTCCCGCAAAGAAATCCTGGATCAAATCGCGTATCGCAAGAATGTTCTCACCGACCCGGCGATCAGCCAGGGTGTCGAGTTCTTCGCCTTCCTGCGAAAACTCACCGCTGACGGTTTCTATAGCAGCGAAATCGGCATCAAGGACTTGCAATACATTGGCAATACCGCGTTGAAGGAATTTCCCGGATGTCCCACTCCGCCGGAAAGTTAACTTGTCATTTTTCTGTCCCAGGTGTCGTGTCTCCTCCGCGGTTCTCGATAACTCCTATAGAGCCTGATCGCTCCCACCTCTGGGTGGACCCTGTTAATTAGGAGATTATTCGTGAATAAGTTTTGTCTTGCGGTCACCATGCTTTTGTTATGCTCCCTCGGCTTCGCCGGAACCTTGAGCAACACCACCGATCAACAACAGCCGGCGCGACAACAGAAGAAAAGCACCTCGCAAGAGCTGACCCAAAGTCCGCTGGCAACCGACGTGTGCTCGTTCACTTTCACGTCAGGCGTCAACAACACATTTTTGAAATATTGTGTAACCGAAAACGGCAACGTTCTTAACATCCAGACCCCAGTGAGTCAGAACCATGTCTTTGGTCGCGAGGGGTATGGTTTCTGCGACATCAGTTCCAACACTGAATACTTCGACTACTCCGACGCCGGCGCCACCTCGAACTGGAGCCCTGCAATCGTAGTGAGCAGCAGCGCAACCAAGGTCAAGATTGCCCGCACCACCAGTGATGGCATCTGGACGCTGACCCAAACCATCACCCAAGTCGCGCCGACCTCGTCTATAAAGATCAACATGTCGCTCAAGAACAACACGGTAGTAAGCAGAGAAGTGCAACTTGTACGCTTCGCGGATGTGGACGCCGACGGTACGGTAGCCAACACCGTGGATGCCACCATCAACGACGCTATGCTGTTTAACTCGGTTGGGCGCGGTGGTTCCTTTGGATTGGCATTGCAGAATATCGGCACATCGCCGTTCACCTACTTGGGGTACATCCAGAACACTCCGGCAGGAGTCCATCCTTGCACGCCCTTCTCAAATCAGGCCATCGGGCCCCTGGTCGGGACCGATGGGTCGGCAGTGATGACGTACGTGATCACCATTCCCAAGGGAGCATCGAAGAGCGTGAACGTCGGCTACCACGGTTTGTAGAACTTCTTTGACCCAAAGGCTTTGCCGGCCTCGCAAGAGGCCGGTTCTTCACTCTGCCGATACCGCGCTGCGTGCAGCAGAGAAATCTTGCTAACTCAGACCAATCCTCAGTGCGCCCGGTTGAACTTGCTATTCAGAGCGAGCCAGGTTTTTTCGCGGTAGGAATCCGCCACCACCCATGCACCCGCCGTGAGCGCCACCGACAGAACCGTCTCGCTCCATACGAAGGCGTTCTTGGAACCCGCCGCGACGATCGGCACCCACACCAGCAGAGTAAACATACCGATTTGTACCGCCGAGAGCGCCGCTGCCAGCCGTGCAACCGCACCAGTGAGAACCGCCACGCCCGCCGCGAGGAAAGTACATCCAAAGAAGTATGCCCACGCCAGATGCCACGGCAGCCAGCCTGGCACCAGCGCGGCGGTCTCTTTGACATAGGTGAAATGGGCCACGCCGCAGGGAATCATGGCCAATCCGTAGAGCACCCTCGCGATGCGCAGCCCTTTGTCGCCGGTGGCGAAACGAAGGTGCTGCCGGTCCCAATCGGCTGCGAACCACGAATAAAGTACCCAGGCAGCCGCCACCATCACCGCGGTCTCTCCGAAGCCCGACCAGGTATCTTGCGCGGTCGGCGCGCGGAAAATGTCTCGCACTCGGAACAGCAGGAACCAAAGCAGCAGAGCAGCGAGTAAGACGCGGGTAGCCGGGCCGGCGACGCGCTTCCAGAGCAGGCCGATTCCACAAGCCAGCGAGATGAGGGCACTGAGATGCACCAGTACTTCGCGTGCAGGCACACCCTTCGGCACCGGCGGCCATACCGTAGTGAAATCGCCTTTAATCAGGGTCAGGATTCCAAGGGCGATCATTGTCGTCGCAAAGACGGCGTGACCCACACTTGCGATGCGCATCCGCTGTTCTCCGTTGGTGTTTCAGGTTCGCGTATAGCAGGCATCCGTTGTATGCCAGATGCAGCGCGCTTGTACAGCGAAATGGCTCGATAGTTCTCGGGTATCGAGCCCATACCAAACCGCCAAATCGCGCTATACTTACCCCAACGCGCACCGAGGCTGCCCCCACCTCGACCGGAGGCCAGCTAGTGAAACTCTCTATCCTTCTCCCGCTCTTACTAACAGCAACTGTCTCGCTATCCGCCCAATCCCAACCGGACGGCCCCTTACCCAAGCGCCACCGCACGGAATTCATCTACGTCGCGAATCAATCCGATAACACCGTCTCCGCCTACCAGATCAAGACCACTGGCGGACTACAGTCCGTGCCCGGCTCGCCCTTTCCCGCCGGGGGCGTGCCGAACTCCATCGCCGTAGTTTCCTCCGGACGCTTCGCCTACGTAGCCGACGTCATACCCGGCGGCATCACCGCCTTCAGCGTCGCGGCCGACGGCGTACTGACTCCACTCTCCGGTTCGCCATTCCCCGCGCCCACCGGCACCGCATCTCTCACCATCGATCCCAGCGGACGCTTCCTCTACGCCATGAACTGCGGCGCCAACTGCTCCGGAACGGGCAATGGCAATATCTCCGCGTACCGCATCAATGAGCAAACCGGCGCACTGACACCGATCGGTTCTCCAGTCCTCGCCGGACAATATCCCTACTCTTTGGCCGTCGAGCCCGCCGGACAATTTGCCTACGTAGCCAGCGCCGGCTCCGGAGAAGTTTTCTGCTACTCCATCGACAGTGAGACCGGCGCGTTGACGCAGATTGGGCTCCCCCTCGCCGCCGGAACTCGGCCCATCTACGCCATCGTCGATCCGTGGGGACAATACGTCTACACCGCCGACACAGGATCGGACGCAATCTCCGCCTTCTCCATCAACTTCGACGGCTCGCTCACCGAGATCGCCGGATCGCCCTTCGCCGCCGGCCCGTTCACCGCGGCGATAGCGTCCTCACGCAATGGCCAATTCCTGGTAGTCCCAGCCGGCCCCGGCGCCTTCGTGTACGACATCGACGACACCGGATTCCTCCACCCAGTCCCCGGCTCCCCCTTCGCCGCTGGCAACCTGCCCAACGGAGTCGCCATCAACTTCAGTGATACTCGGGTGTACGTAGTGAACCGGGGATCCAACAACGTAAACGCCTATACGTTCAACGACAAGACAGGCCTGCTGAAACCAGCGACCGGTTCCCCATTCCCCGCCGGCAATTTCGCCGCCGCAATAACCAGCACGCCGGCGCCAACGAGGTAGTAGTTATCCGGCAAACGCAGAAGAGTAAGACACACGTAGGTGCGGAAGGCAAGTTTTGGTTGGTATCGGGTATCGCTTTTAGCGATACGCATGTCTGCCACAATGACTCCTCGCTCGGGGGCGGGCGTAACTCAACAGGAGGTCCCATGACAGCCGGACACCCTCAAACCAACCCACCCGAGACGCACCAAGCCCGCTGGCTAACCGCCATGGCTTCCCTCATCGTAGGTGCCGGATTCTTTGCCCTGTGGTTTTGGTTGTTACCGTCATGGCTAGGTTTCCGGGTAGAAGCGGCCGGTGCCGCCAGCTGGCGATGGCTAGCTGCAATCCCTTCCACCCTCGGATTCGCCGTAGCCATCCGCTGCATCTGGGATTTCGGATGGACCGGCCGTGGCACTCCCGTACCCATAGCTCCGCCGCAGCGATTAGTCGTTGTAGGTTTTTACCGTTACGTCCGCAACCCAATGTACGTAGGCTTCGCGGCCGGCTGGATCGGTCTCTGGATGGTATTCGGCCATGCCGACCCGCGCCTCATCGCCGCCGCCACAGTCGTTGCTCTGGCAATCCACTTGTTCGTGCTGCTGTACGAAGAACCCACCCTGCGCAAAAAATTCGGAGACGATTACTTGGAATATTGCCGCAACGTCCGGCGCTGGTGGCCACGCGCGCGCCCTTGGAATAGCTAACGGCGCACACTGCAATCGGCCGGCAATGAGTGTTATCGCGCGATATTTTCGCCAGCTCCTCCCACGCGCTGCTTGGACGCAGAAAAGCGGAAGTCTAAGATCTCTGCTTGATCAGGCAACTGGAGCCCGAAATTTGAAATCCGTATAAATGCAAATGCGCCTCAGCATTCTATGAAGTTAACCGTTCGCATCTTTTTTTGGCTGCTCCTCGCGTTTACGATGTGTCTGGGGGCGGCGCCGCCTCAGATACACAAGGACACTGCGCCCCGCGCCGATGACTCCTTCGGGCGGCATCGCGCGCTCCACGGCGTGCGTAATTTTGGCGAGGTCACACCCATGCTTTATCGCGGGGGCCAGCCCACACACGAGGGATTTAAAAGACTCTCCGAGATGGGCATCAATATCGTGGTGGACGTTGGCAGGTCGAAGCGAGACGAAAAACAGATAAAACAACTAGGAATGCGCTACGTCTCTCTTCCATGGTACTGCCCTTTTCCCAAAGACGATGTTTTCCAGCGTTTTCTGAAGTTGATTCAGGAAAATCCGGAAAAGAAGATTTTCGTGCACTGCCGACTAGGCGATGACCGGACCGGAATGATGATCGCGGCTTATCGCATGGGCATACAGGGTTGGACCGCAGAACGAGCGATGGAGGAGATGCATTTCTTTGGCTACACAGGCGTGCATCACCTGATGTGTCCGGGGCTAGCGGGATACGAGAAGAGTTTTCCCGCGCGTTTGAAGAAGGACCCATCCCTTCGGGGACTCAACTGAGCGAGATCCTTCATGAGTGGTGAGCTTTAAACGGACAATTACCAAAATCTGGTCCATCCTTGACTATCATTGACTCGTCAACGCGTGAGATGACGATATTTCAACAGCTATTCGTTTACTCCGCCATCAAGAGCAGAAAGTATTGCGGTTGGACTCTGGTGGCTTCCGCCTTGCAGTGTCACTGATAGCGAGGCTGTTTCCCTAATCGTGTTGGGAATATCCGGTAACAGCACCTCACGTTGCCCACGTCGTTCGACGACCAATGGATAGTCCGCAAGGTGCATTCGAAGGCGTTGGATGTGTTGGCGTAATGAATCTCGCAGCTCGATTACGATCGCCGTGAGTTGGTTATCGTCCTCTGTGACGAGAATTTGCGCGCACAATTTGCGGATCCGGTCTTCCATACGACGAAGCATGCCGCCTCTGCATCAGACGATACAGGGGCGCCAGCGAAAATTACTCGTCCTTCGCCTTCGGGGCAATACAGTACAGACTGTAGACGCGTCGCCAGAGTTCCTTTAGTAGGTAAAGCTAGGGCCGGCAAAGCTAGGAACAGCCAAAACTAAGCGATTTCCCCCACGGGGACTACAGCGCTCTCTCTATAGCCAGACAACAGCCGAAGGGCTCAGGCTACAACTAGCGACGGCACTTTTCGCGAGTGTGTGACCCCAGGAGGTTCACGGCCGTGCGTATTCTCCTTGCCGACGATAGCCCTTTTTGGCGTGAGAGGATACGAGCAATCCTGGAGGAGGACTCTGGCTGGTGTGTCTACGAGGCCAACGACGGCTCTGAAGTAGTTCACAAATCGAAGTGGATTCGCCCAGACATTGCCATCCTCGACTTATGCATGCCTGCCCTCGACGGGTTAAGCGCTGCTCGCATGCTGAAGCAGGTGATGCCGGAACTCCCTGTTCTGATTGTCACAGTGGACAAGACTCCTTTTTTGGAAACGGCAGCACGCGAAATAGGAGTTCTCGCCGTGTTTTCCAAGATGGATTGCCTGGAGATCCGCAAGTTCCTTCGGGGAAGACTCCAAACTCAAGCGGCCTAGCAAACAATCAGGAAACTGGCGGTCACAGTGGCAGTAACGCGGGTCGGCTTCTTCGAGACTCGATCCTCAGGTGCTGCAATCTTCTACACCCATTGAATCTGTTGTGAGCCATCTTTGCCCAACGGACTCGAGCCCTACTCTTGAGCCCAATTCAGATTGCTTCAGGCTGGCTCCATGGCAATTTCTTGTAAGACGGTGGAAGATGCCTTACTTCCCTGCATTCTCCCAGTGGAAGAAAGGCAGGACCTTTATGGCAAAAGTGATTGAGTTCTACATTCCGGCAAATTTCCGCAAGAAATCTAAGTGGATTCCGGAGGAACAGCGCGGGAAGGTCATCGAGTTCCGCTCGGATTTGAAGAAATCAGCTTAGAAGAAGCGGTTAGCCACTAATCGCTAGAACGCTTCCTCTCGATCACCACCCCCGATCGATCCTCATACACCGTCACCCACTCCTCCGGAAGTTGTCCTAACAGATTTCGTAGAGTCGAGTCCTCTTGCACCACGACCGTCCTGATATTCCACTTGGTGAGTACATCCCGCCACCCCGGCTCACCCTGCATCAGGATCAAATACTCCCGAAACCGGTCTGACCCATAGAGATCATGACGATCGTCAATCAGCACCAGCCGCACCGGATACAACCGGTAAATAAAATAGCCTCCCCATTGGTCAGGTTCGAAGACCGGATCTGTCTTCTGTTCGCGAAGAAGATAGTCGACCGCGCGCGAAGGAAAATGCTCCGCGTCAAATTCGTTGCGAATGAAAACATGCGATCCGATCCTCCCACCGTTCAGACAGATCGCCAGCCCTGCAAGCACGCCCACCGCCGGCCAAAAGTACCCTCGCAACCTGAATTCCTGCAATCTAGCTCGCGCCGCAAAGCCCGCCAGCCACGCCGCGCCACGCCGCAGCGGCCCCCACGCCGCCGGGCGCTCCGCCAGTCTCACAACGCTCTCCCACAGGCTCGGCCCGATGATCAGCGTCAGCAACATCGCCGACACCGGCAGGTTGCGCACCGCATATACTCCGGCCCAAGCCATGAGCACGACAATCAGCCAGTGACTCAACCGCAACTTCGCGCCGCGCCCGGCCGCAACCAGCGCCAGCACCAGGATCGCCACGAAGCAGCGCTGTCCCCAACCGTGAAAATCCGGCGACCGAAACTCCGCGATCCGGTTCATGAGATACGGATTGCGCAGATACCGGTAGATATGCTCATGCAGCCGCAGCCCGTAAGGATTCACACCCGTAGCCACGCCCGATGCCAGAAACATCCAGCCCATCGCTCGCGCCTGCAACCCGCTCTGAATTCGCGCGATTGCATCCGTCGAACGCCAGCTCTCAACCACTCCCGCGACCATATAAATTGCAAACAGCGCCATCCCCAGCAACCAGCCGCCATGCAGATTCACCCACAGCAGCATCGACGCCGGAAAAAACCACCGCAACCAGCGCGTCGCGCCTCCCTGCTGCCATCGTTCCAACGCAAGGAACCACACCAGCGTAAACAGCCAGCTGACAATATGAGGCCTAGCGAAGACATGAATACTCGACGCCCCCAGCACCAGCAGCCACAGCGCGATGGCCAAGGGCAATCCCGTCCCGCGCGCCAGTAACTGCCGGAATAGGATCGCAAACGTAGTGGCCACTAGCAGCGCCGCCAGCCATACAACACCATTCAATCCCATCCAACCATGCACAACGCCAAGCAACGCGTCATAAAGCCACTCCCACGCAAACCACGGCTGGCCTTTCATCGTGAACGAAAACGAATCAACGCGCGGCGCTGATCGTGTAGCAAGAATCTGCTCTCCTGTTCGGATATGCCACCCGATATCCGAATCCGCAAGCGGACGATTCGACAGAGGGCCCGCAAGCAGCGCCCAGAATGTAATCAAGAAAAACAGGTCGCGCACGGAAGGAAGAAGAAAGCGCGCCCATCGACCAGGGGTACCACTGCCCGGAGTGGGCGCCGCCCTGCTGTTTTGATCGGTCGCGAGTATCAAAACTTGTTGGAGCCTCCGGCCAGTCGGGGACACCGATTCCCGTCGACGAGAAATCAGGCTACTGGAAGCGGGGATGTGACAGCAAGCTCAGGCGGAGCGGCTTCGTCACGAAGCCGCTCCGACACAATCTTCTCCTGCACCTGGTTACGGTGTCACGACCTGGACGACCATCCCGTGGCTGGGTTTGAAGCTCGAGTCTCCTGCATAGACCGCCTTGATCGTGTGCTTCTTCGCTGCCAGTGAGGAAGTCGCGAAGGTCGCCGTTCCCCCGGAGATCGGCGATGAACCGATGGAATTGAGACCATCGAAGAATGTCACCAGCTCACCGTCAGGAATACTGCCGAATTGCGACGTCACGCTGGCCGTGAACATCACCGTTTGTCCCGCGTGCGACGGCGACCCCGAGGTCGTCAGTACCGTGGACGATGTGACCGGCAATGTCTTGATGTATTCCGCCAGAGTTTCCGAGGTGCTGCCAGCGTTGCTCCCATCCCCGGAGTAGCTGGCCTGGAGCGCGTGTGTTTTGGTCGTGGTATAGGCAACGTTGATGGCAGCCTGATTGTTCACCAGGTTGGCTTCACCGACAAATTTGTTGCGATCGTAGAAGACCACGGTCCCAGTGAGAGGATCCCCGCCCGGATTTGCTACGGTCGCTGTGTAGGTCACCACCTGGTTAATCGGAGCCGGATTATGGTTCGAACTCAATCTCGCCGTCGTGCCCCGGTAGACGAATCCGCTGTTCGCAATCAGAACGCTGACCGCCGCGGTCTCATCTTGTCCTTGAACACACGTATTCTGGTTGAGACACATGTCGGTCGTCAGGATGTCAGACTTCCCATCGTGATTCAGGTCGGCTACCGCTAATCCCACTCCATAAAAACCGCCGATTGCGAACGTCAGGGGCGACCCAAAACCGCTGCCGTTTCCCAGAAACACATCAACGGAACTTGAGGTCAGATTGCCGGCGACCAGATCAAGCTTTCCATCGCCATTGAAGTCTGCGACCTGAACACTGTTCGCACCACCGGTCGTTGCGTAGGAATCGGCCAATTGAAACGTGCCGTCGCCACGACCCCGAAGCACGCCCGCGCGGCCATTAGCCAACACCAGATCAAGCTTGCCGTCCCCATCCACATCCACGACCACGATTGAGCCAGCATCGCCGCCACCAGAGTCGTAGGTCACGGCAGGACGAAAACTTCCATCCCCATTGCCGATCAACACTCCCACGGATCCGTGTCCCGAGCAGCCTCCGGCCTTTGTCCGGGTGCAGAAATTCCCAACCAGAAGATCGGGCTTACCATCGCCATTGATATCTGCGGCAACGACCGGAGCACCCCCGCCAGCAATGGTTCCCTTGGTGGCATAGATTTGCGCCGGCTGAAAAGTGCCGTTGCCATTGTTCAGCAGCACGGCCAGCACTCCCTTGCCATTCGGGCACGCGGTGCCTCCGGCGGGGCCACAGCTCACCACCGCCACGTCGGGCTTGCCGTCCCCGTTGAAATCGGCAACCGCCATCGCCACAGCATCGAAGCCGCCGGAATCGTAATTCGCGATTGCTTGAAAACTACCATCGCCGTTTCCGATCAAAACTCCCACCAGCCCGTCACCGTAGTTCATGGCGGACTGGTTGACGACCAGGATGTCTGCTTTCCCGTCCCCGTTCACGTCCGCGATGAGCACCGGAGCGGTGATGCCGATACCACTGAAGTCTTCTCGTCCCCCGGAATCGTAGACTACGGTTGGTTTGAAGGTGCCGTTCCCGTTGTTCAGCAGTACAGCGACGCAAGTCGTCAATCCAGGGCAACCATGGTTCGCGACAACCACGTCCGGCTTTCCATCTCCATTCAGATCTCCAACCGTAATCCCGAGGGAACCGCCGCCGGAATCGTAGCTGGCAGCTGCCTGAAAGGTGCCATCGGCGTTGCCGAAGAGAACACCTACCGCGCCAAATCCAGCCGGCCCGCCACAGCAGTGCGCGACAATCAGATCCGGCTTGCCATCGCCATTGACGTCTGCCAGGACGCTTGCCGCAGCCAAATAACCTCCTGAGCCATATGGGACGGCTGGAAAAAGCAGCGCAGCGTCTGGAGCCCCGGCGTCCGCCTTCTGCCGCGAACCCCCAGCCTGCCCAGCCACTCGTTTCGCAGTTGGCCCTGTCGTGGCCCCTCGCGCCTGGGCGGCCCACGGGCCTGGCCCAGCCAACCCCAACAGGACGACAAGACTTCCAGTGCACAGCGCAACGCGGCAAAGCATCGTTTGAAGGCGACGGGGGCGGCTCATTTGAGGTTCTCCTTAGGCGGGATCTGAATTTTGATTCCACTTAAATATACTGATTGGCGTTTGTACGAGCAGCCAGATCGACAACTGCTCTGGAGGGGGAGGCGGAGAGAATATGTCCCCAAAGCGACACGTGTCAAGCACTCTTCGGTTAAGCAAAAAATAATGATGAGTGAAGTGGATAAGGATGATTCCAACTCAGGCGTGACTCTCAGTCGTGCGCGTCGCTCGCCACCAGATCGCCGGACAGCAGATCGTCAAACGAATCCACGTTACTCGTGGTGCCGACAGCCTGGGTGGAGAACGTCAAGGAATAGGGAAGAGAGTTGGGCGGTTTGGGCACTCATGATCGATGAGCCGAAGGCCAACAGGAATTAAGAGCATGATTTAAAGAGTTGGTGAACTTTGACGTTGGATAACGAGATGAGTCCCCTTGAGACTAACTTTGCGGCTCATGAGAGACCTCCTCAGTCGGAATAAGGTGCCCTGGACGACGACCTAATTGTGTGACGATTTTGGTTGTCGAGCTACTACGCGAATTGGTGCCAAAGAGTTTTGAGGCAACAACACCTGCCTCAGCCTAAAATGCCGGATGAAATCGCTTACCTTCGACACCTACAATTCGTTTTATCGCGATGGCCTAGAGAATACGCGACTGGCGTCGTTTGCCAGCCGACGTAGGAGCAATCTAACCGAGACCCTCACTTCGGGATCTTCCCCCGATTAGGGATTGACTACCTGCACGACGCTGCCGTGACTCGTCGCAAAGACCGCGTCTCCTGGATAAATGCACTTGATCGTGTGTTTTTTCACCGACAGGGCTGAAGTTGTCAACACCGCTGTGCCGTTCGACAGCGGTGCCGATCCTAGCACCGTCTTTCCGTCGTTGAACGTCACTGTTTCACCGTCGGGGACTTTGCCAAAGTGGGAACTCACGGTGGCGGTAAAAGTCACCGATTGGCCAACCTGCGATGGCGACAGAGATGTCGTCACACGCGTTGTCGTACTATACCGGACCAACTCGGTTAGCGGTGCAGAAGTACTGCTTCCATTCTTGCTGTCCCCCGAATAAGTCGCAGTGATGCTATGGGTCCCAACCGTTTTGTACTTCGTGGTGAATGTCGCCTGATTGCCAACCAAACTCGCTGTCGCAATCGCGGTGGTGCCGTCGTAGAAAGTTACGGTGCCCGTGACTGGGCCATTCTGGTTGGATATCGTAGCCGTATAGGTCAGACTCTGGTTGACATGGGATGGATTCGCTGAGGAGACCAGGGACGTCGTCGTAACCGGCTTGTTGTTGTTGATCAGCACCACGACGTTGAAAGTCGTCATGACCAGGTCAAGGTGCCCGTCCTGATCCAGGTCTCCGACGGCGAGCCCGTTGGAGCCCACTGGCAAGTGATCGCTCACCGCCGCCTGAAGAGTGCCGTCACCGTTGCCAAGCAGTACGCTCTTTCCGCCTCCCGAAGTACTGGCAACGACCACGTCCAGCTTCCCATCGCCATCAACATCGAAAACTGCGATCCCAGATGCAAAGTGGCCACACGGATAAGTCACTGCCGGCTCAAAACCTCCGCCAGCCTTGCCCAAGAGCACCCCGACGGAGCCTAGCGTGCAGTCTGTAGGGGTGATACATTCGTTTCCAACGACCAGATCAAGTATCCCATCGCCGTTGAGATCAGCCAGCGCGATCGGGTTCGGGCACCGTCCGCCCGAATCGTAGGTTACGGGCGTTTGAAAAGTTCCGTCGCCGTTACCCAAAAGCACAGCTGGGGACCCGCAAACCTTAGCCCCGTAGTCGGCTCCCATCACCACATCGGGTTTTCCATCGCCATTGATATCCCTAACCACTATGGAGTTTATAGTCGAGTTAATATCGGAACCGTAGATGACCACGGGCTGGAATTTTCCATTGCCATTACCCAGAAGCACAGCGAGATTCGACCCATCTATAGCGAGCACATCAGGCTTGCCGTCCCGGTTCACATCCGCGATCACTACCGATTGAGGTGAAGGGCCGCCATCAAACGTCAGCGCGGGCTGAAACGTTCCGTCGCCATTACCGAGAAGTACGCCAATGGCCGACGTCGTACAGGCGTCGTCGGCACAGAAGTTGGCCACTACCACGTCGAGTTTGCCGTCCCCGTTCACGTCCCCTGCTGCTACGGAGCCGCCGTAGATTCCTCCCGAGGGATAGGTCATCGGCGGCTGGAAGGTACCGTCGCCGTTGCCCAGCAGCACCGCCACAAGGCTGGGACTGTTATTACCCGCGATGATGTCGAGCTTGCCGTCGCCGTTGACGTCGGCCACCGTCGCCGACACGGTATTTCCGCCTCCGGAATAGTTCACCGGAGGCTGAAAATAGGGTCTTGTCTGGGCTGTGATTGTCTGCGTCAAGGCGGCGAACGCGATACAGACTGCGATTGTTCCACCCAGTGTGGTCCCTATGGAAGTCCGTTTGCGAACCGTCTGCTTGCGAATCATGGGAGCGTCTCCTTAGCGCGAACGTTAAGGACCGGTGGGGGACAACCAATTGTTTTGGTTGTCGAACCAGCTGCACCGATTCCTAAACGGTGCCTTGAGGGAGGCCGCAAGCTTATGTCCGTGGAAGCGCACTGTCAAGCTTCGACAAATGAACAGCAGCTGAATTATGAAGGAAGGACGTCGTGAGAGTGACTCTTAGTCGTGCGCGTCGCTGGACACCAGGTCACCGGACTGCACGTCGTCAAACGAATCCGCCGCACGCCGTTTGCGAGACTTCATCCACCGCTCGAACCCGTCCAGATAGATGTAGTAAACCGGCGTGATATAGAGAGTCAGCATCTGTGAGAACACCAGCCCTCCGACGACCGCGAGTCCAAGCGGCCGCCGCGATTCCGCTCCCGCGCCCAGCCCGAGTGCGATCGGCAGAGTGCCCATCAGCGCAGCCATAGTCGTCATCATGATCGGACGGAATCGCAGGAGCGCGCCTTGATAAATCGCCTCGGCCGGCGCTTCCCCCGTAGTCCGCTGCTTTTCCAGGGCGACGTCGATCATCATGATGGCATTCTTTTTCACAATGCCCACCAGCATGATTACGCCCACGAACGCATACAGGTTCAGATCCACGTGGAAGATCATCAGTGTAAGCAGGGCGCCAAATCCGGCCGAGGGCAAGCCGGAAAGAATCGTCAGCGGATGAATGAAGCTCTCGTACAGAATGCCCAGTACGAGATAGATGACCGCAATCGCAACGATCAGCAAAATTCCCAGCCCGCTCAGTGACGACTCGAACGCCTGCGCCGTTCCCTGAAAGCTGGTAGACATATCTTGCGGCAGCGTTTCCCGCGCCACTTTGTTCACCGCGTTTACCGCGTCGCCCAGCGCAACGCCCGGCTTCAGGTTGAAAGAAATCGTAACCGCCGGAAGCTGTCCCAGGTGATTGATCGTCAGCGGACCCAGGCTGGGCGAAAACTGTGCCACCGCGTTCAGCGGCACTAACTGGCCTCCGGATGACCGCACATACAACATCGAAAGCACCGACGGATCAGCCTGGAACTCCGGCTTCAATTCGGTCACCACGCGGTAGGTATTGGCCGGAGCATAAATCGTCGAAATCTGCCTCGCACCGTACGCCGTATACAGCGCATCTTCTACTTGCGCCGCTGTGATCCCCAACGTCGAAGCTCGGTCGCGATTGATCTTCACGTCGATCTGCGGATTCTTGATCAGCAAATCGCTCGTGACATCCTGTAACAGGTTGGCCACCCGCGGATCGCTGCGCAGCCGGCTCTCCAGCTTCGGCGACGCGTCGTAAAGCTCCTTCGTGTCCGGACTCTGCAGCGTGAACTGATACTGGCTCTTGGTGAGCGCGCCGCCGATACGAATCGTCGGCAGTATCTGAGGGTAAGCATTGATGCCCGGCACTCCGATCAGCGCGCCGCGAATCTGCTGCACCATATCGACGGCGGGACCACGCTGTTTGCGCGGCACCATGTGAATGAAAATCCGGCCCTGATTGCTGCTCTGCGAAACCGAACTGTTGCCGCCCCCAACCGTGCTGTTAAAAGACTGAACCCACGGCAGTTTCATCACGATGTCATTGAGCGCCAACTGGTGACGCACCATGCTGTCGTAAGAAATTCCCTGCGGGCCCTCCGTAAATACAAAAATGAACCCCTGGTCCTCATCCGGCAGAAAGCCCTTGGGAATCGTTCGGAACATCTGTACGGTTGCGACCAGGACGATGAGCGAAACCGCCATCGTAGCCATGCGATGCCGCAAAGTGAATTGCAGCGTACGATCGTAAAACCGCAACCATGAGTCGAAGAACCGTTCGGTCAGCAACCATAGCTTGCCATGCTTCACGTCCCCGTGCGGACGCAGAAACCGGCTGCACAACATCGGCGTAAGGCTGAGCGACACAAAGCCCGACACCAGAATCGCGGCGCCAATCGTCACCGCAAATTCGTGCAGTAGGCGTCCCACAAGTCCGCTCATGAACAGCACGGGGATAAACACCGCCGCCAGCGAAAGCGTCATCGAGACAATCGTGAAGCTGATCTCCTTCGACCCACGCAGCGCCGCCGTCATCGGCCGTTCGCCCATTTCCATGTGGCGCACGATGTTCTCCAGCACAACAATCGCGTCATCCACCACGAAGCCCACGCACAACGTTAGCGCCATCAACGACAGGTTATCGAGCGAGTAGCCCATCAGATACATCAGCGCAAACGTGCCGACCAGCGACAACGGCAATGCCAGACTCGGAATTGCCGTTGCGGAAGCATTCCGGAGAAATAAGAAGATGACAAGAATGACCAGAATCAGCGCCAGAAACAGCGTAAACTTCACGTCGCTGACGGAATCCCGAATGCTGTCGGAGCGGTCGTACAGAATATCCATCCGCACCGAAGGCGGCATCTGCTCTCGGAACGCCGGCAAAAGCTGCTTGACGTTGTCAACCACCTCGACCGTGTTCGTTCCCGGCTGCCGCTGGATTGCAAGAAGAATGGCACGGCGCATCCCATTTTGCTTGTCGTAGAACCACGTCGCCGTCTTGTCGTTCTCGACGCTGTCCCGCACCGTCCCGACGTCCGCCAGCCGCACCGGCGCCCCATTGCGGTAGGTGACAATAAGCGGCCCATACTCCGCCGCCTTATTCAGCTGCCCTGTGGCCTGGACGATGAACGCCTGATTCGCTCCATATAGCGTTCCCGTCGGCAGATTCACATTGCCGCGGTCAATCGCCTGCGTCACTTCATCGACGCCCACCTGGCGGCTCGCCAATTCCCGCGGGTCGAGCGATACCCGCACCGAATACTTCTGCGCGCCGAGTACCTGCACCTGCGCCACACCGCTAACCATCGAAACGCGCTGCGCTATCAGCGTCTCAGCATACTCATCCACATCCGACAGCCGCATGATTGGCGAGTTCAGCGACAGGTAAAGAACGGGCTGGTCCGCGGGATTTACTTTTTGATACGACGGCGGACTCGGCATGTTCTGCGGCAGGTCGCGCGCCGCCTTGGCGATCATCGCCTGCACATCCTGCGCCGCAGCGTCGATGTTGCGGCTCAGGTTGAATTGCAGAGTGATTTGGGTGGAACCTTGCGAGCTGCTCGATGTCATCGAGTCCAGCCCCGCGATCGTCGAGAATTGCCGTTCGAGCGGTTGCGCCACCGCCGAAGCCATCGTGTCCGGCGTGGCCCCCGGTACGCTGGCGCTAACCAGCAACGTCGGAAAATCAACGTTCGGCAGATCGCTCACCGGCAACTGGCGGTATCCCATGATCCCGAACAAAAGAATCGCCAGCATGACCAGAGTGGTCATAACCGGCCGCCGGATAAAGCCTTCTGCGATATTCATAAGAAACCCGGATGCCAGCAGTTAGCACTTGGCACTTGGCATTTAGCGTGGGCACGTTAGCGTTGAGTGCCCTAGCGAAGGGTTTGAGCTAAGTGGTAAGTGCTAAATGCCAAGTGCTAACTGCTCTTCACTTGCACCTTACTTCCCGGCACCAGCCGCAACTGCCCGTCCGTCACGATCCTCTCGCCCGCTGCCAGGCCCTTTTGTACGATCAATTGCCCGGCCTGCTGCGCCTCGCTGGTTGTGACCAGACGCGCTTCGACCGTGCCATCATCTTTAATCACATATACAAAGGGACCTTGTTGCCCATTCTGAACCGCCTGCGACGGAATCACTAACGCATTGCTCTGCGTCTTCAGAGTGAGATAGGCATCGACAAACTGTCCCGGCCACAATCGCCGATCGCTGTTCGCGAACACTCCCTTCAGCTTGATCGTGCCCGTGCTCGAATCCACCATGTTGTCTATGAAACTCAGCTTGCCTGTGATGGCCCCGTGCGTGTCCCCCGGAATCATCGCCTGCACTGAGAGAGTTCCGTTGCGGGAGTACTGCTTCACGTCCGCCAGATACTGCTGCGGTACGGTAAACGTCACGTAGATCGGTTCGACCTGATTGATGTTAACCAGCGAAGGAACATCATTCGCCTTGATCATGTTCCCCTGATGCACCAGCAGATTTCCGGTGCGCCCGTTGATCGGGGAATAAATCGAGGCATACACCAGCTGCACCTTGGCATTCTCCAGTGCGCCCTTATCGGCCCGCACCGCCGCTTCCAGCGCCGCCGCGTTCGACGCCACCCGGTCATATTCCTGGGTGGAAACCACTCCGGCCTTCACCAGCGATTCGTAGCGTTTCTGTTCGCTGAGCGCATTCTGCGCCTGTGCCTCGTCCCGCGCCAGAGCACCTTCGGCGCGGCGAACATCGGCTTCCAGAGGCCGCTTATCGAGGGTGAAAATCAGCTGTCCTTTTTGGACGTCCTCTCCCTCCTTGAAAAACACGCCCGTCAACTCGCCCGTGATCTGAGTCTTCACGGACACAGTCGAAAACGCTTCGACCGCGCCAATCGCGTGCACCTGGAGCGGAACGTCCTTCTGCTCGACTCTCGCTGCCAGCACCGGCACGGGAGGCGGCGGCCCGGACGCCGCCTTCGTTCCCTCACAGGACGTCAGCAAGGCGAGACCAGCCACCAGTGCAGCCGGCAACGAAACCCAAAGAATGCGTGTTTCTTCCTTCTTCATTGCTCTATTTCACCTGATGCTTCCGCCGCTTACGGGGAGATAAAATTTTTCGCCGCACAGGCGTCGTTCTCTTTTCCGCCTGCACGCCCTGTAGCCAAATACGTGCCAGCGTCCGGCTCACCAACACAGAATCGAACTCCTGGACTTTGTTCCCGCCGTATAGCTCCTGGATCCACGAATGATAGACGACCATCCCCATAAAACCGCGCGCCGCCAACAACGGATCGACCTTGCGGAATCGACCCGCGGCAATCCCCTCGCGCACAAACCGCGCCAGTACCCCAAAATAATTTGCAATGTAGTTGCGGAAAAATCGCTCGGAGAGCTCGTGCTCTTCCAGCGCGCTGTAGAGCAGTAGCCGCGAAAGCGTCCCGTCCCGCGCGCGACGTTCCAAAACTTCCACCGCCACCCGGGTCAGGATGTCCAGATCCGTCCCGCCCGCCTCCAGATTGTCGATTAGGTGCTCCAGCGGAGCCGCGTCGTCGATCTTGCGCTCGATGACTGCCCAATAGAGATCTTCCTTGCTCGAAAAATGACGGAAAATCAACGCCTCGGTGACGCCCGATTTCTCCGCAATCAGCTTCGTTGTGGTCCCCTGAAATCCCTGCTGCGCGAAAAGGCCGGTCGCAACGTCAAGAATCTGCTCACGACGGTCGGCCGAGGAAAAGCGGGTTTGTGGAGTTGCCACGAGCGTGTCCCAACAAGTAAGTAAACACTTACTTATAAGTTAGGTACACCCGACTGTCAAGAGGCGGCGCGAAGAGGTTTGAACAAGCCGATGGCGCGCGGACGGCGGCGTGCCGGATCGAACCTTACCGCAGAAACCCAATCCCAACTCGCAGGTGGTAAAGCAGACTCGGAGGAATCGTAGCGGACAGCGTCAACCCCAGCACCGCGTGCACGATGCCTAGGAGATAGATACTTCGGTACCGTCGAAACATTTCGCAGAAGAATAATCCACCGATCAGAGTAAAGGTCGTCAACACCATGTTCGGTACATGGACTGCCGCGAAGAAAGTCGCCGTTACCCAGACCGCGGCCGAACTTCCAAACAACTCTTCACAACGCGTGAAGAAGAACGACTGCAGCATAAATTCCTGCACTAGCGCCCATACCATGTACTGCCACGCCAGGTGCATGTTGGGGAATAGCGGATTCGACGGCACCGGCCCGCCCACCCATCGCGACAGCAGCATCAGCAGCACAAAAAAAGTAAAACCGACGCCCAACATCAAGCCGGTACCCATGGCATTCGGCAAACCCAACCCAAGCCTGCGGATCGACGGCCGATCGACCAAAGCAAAGGTCACGACAATGATGCCCGCCGCCATCGCCCACCGGTTGCGAACCGACAGCCGTGCCGCCCACACTCCGCACTCGATCGCGAGAAATGCAATGATGACCTGAGCCCAAACCAGCCGCCGCCGCAGCGCCCCCGAGATCCGCGCCGCATGCACGCGGATCGTCAGCGGTGGCAACGGCGCCGCGACAGCGCGAAAAGATTTCGACTCAGCAGGCATATTCTGAATCCATATAGTGAGACTTATGAACAGCAAATCCAAGCCAAAAGTGGTTGTCGTGGGTGCCGGCTTTGGTGGCCTGACCGCCGCTCAAAAGCTCGTCAGCCTGCCCGTTAAGGTCACGGTTGTAGACCGCAAGAACCACCATACGTTTCAACCTTTGCTCTACCAGGTTGCGACCGCGGGCCTGTCTCCAGGCGAAATCGCCGCACCCATCCGCTGGATATTGAGAGGCCATCCCAATATTGAAGTGTTGCTTGAGGAAGTAGTTGATTTCAATCTCAAAGCGCGTGAAGTCATTACGAATGAGGGGGTACTACCATATGACTATCTGGTGATAGCCTCCGGCGCCTCCCATGCTTACTTTGGTCACCCCGATTGGGAACCCCTCGCGCCGGGCCTGAAAACCATCGAAGACGCCCTCGAAATCCGCCGCCGCGTGCTGCTGGCTTTCGAGCTAGCCGAACGGCAGGTAGCCGCTGGAGTCCCCGATTTTCCTCTGACTTTCGTAGTCGTAGGCGCCGGACCAACCGGGACGGAACTGGCCGGCACGCTGGCGGAGATCACCCACCACGTGCTCGCCAACGAGTTCCGCTCGATCATGCCGGCCCGCACCCGCATCCTCCTCCTGGAAGGCGGCCCAAGGGTCCTGCCGGCCTATTCTGAAGACCTCTCCCAGAAGGCGAAAGCTCAACTGGAACGCCTCGGCGTGGAGGTCCGGGTTTCAACGATGGTCACCGGTATTGAGCCGGGGGCCGTTCGTGTGGGCAACACTCGCATCCATGCCCATGTGGTGCTATGGGCGGCGGGCGTGGCTGCCTCCGAACTGGGCCGGAAGCTCAACACGCTTCTGGACCGCGCTGGACGAGTCCTGGTGCAACCGGACCTCAGCATCCCGGACCACCCCGAAGTGTTCGTAATTGGCGACCTCGCCGCCCTCCAGGACGCGCACGGCAAAATGCTGCCTGGAGTAGCTCCCGTAGCCATGCAGCAAGGCAGATGGGTGGCGAAGACGATCGCTCGCGACCTGGAGCACCAGCCCCGCCGCAGTTTCCACTATAACGACAAGGGCAGCCTGGCGACCATCGGACGCGCCGCTGGCGTCGCCCAATTCCCAGGCTTCAGCCTCTCCGGATATTTCGCTTGGCTGGCATGGCTCTTCATCCACGTATTATTCCTGATCGGCTTCCGCAACCGCTTGCTGGTGATGATCCAATGGGCGTGGTCCTACATAACTTACGAACGCGGCGCGCGCCTCATCACCGGCAGTAACCTGTTGCCCGGATGGGCCACCGAACACAAGGAAACAGTCGAAGCGATTCAGCCGGGACCGCGCAAGACCGGATGAGGTGCTGGCTACTTCGACAAGTCCCAGCAAACGCCCACGCCATCTGGTTCGATTTGAGAGACAATAGATGCGCGCCATTCGCAGCGACTACAGCGCGGGAAGCGCAGCCGCTGCCTGAATCATGAACCGTCCACGATTCCTGCTTCTTGTTTTCATCGCACTCCTCGCCGCCTCCGCCTCCGCCGACGTCCTCAAGATCGTGATCAACGACACGATCCACCCCGTCACCGCCGAATACATCGCCCGCGCCCTCGAAGCCGCAGCCGCCAATCACGACCAGGCTGTCCTGATCGAAATCAATACGCCTGGCGGATTCCTCGATTCGACCGATCAGATCACACAGTCGATTCTTACTTCGCCCGTACCAGTCGTGATCTACGTAGCCCCCACCGGAGCCCGCGCCGCTTCCGCCGGCCTCTTCATTCTTCAATCCGCCGACGTAGCCGCCATGGCGCCCGGAACGCACACGGGAGCCGCTCATCCCGTAGGAGTCTTCGGTAAGCCCGACGACACCATGATGAAGAAGATTGAAAATGACGCGGCTGCTCAAATGCGCTCGGTAGTTTCCAAACGCGGCCGCAACGTCGAGATGGCCGAGAGCGCTGTCCGCGAGTCCAAGTCCTATACCGAACAGGAAGCCCTCGAGAAGAAGTTGGTCGACTACGTAGCGCCCAACGAGCAGGACCTCTTCCGCCAGATCGCCGCCAAACCAGTCAAGCGCTTCGACGGAACTACCGTGACGCTAAACCTGACCGGCCAGCCTATCCGCGACTATCCGATGACCGTCAAGCAGCACATCCTTTCGTACATCGTCGACCCGAACGTCCTGTACATCATTCTGGCGATCGGCGCCCTGTGCCTGTATTTCGAATTCAATCACCCGGGGGCGGTCATCCCCGGCACCATCGGAGTGATCTTCATCCTGTTTGCCGCCTTCGCGATGCACCTGCTTCCCATTCGCTACGCGGCTCTCGCGATGATCCTCGTCGCGTTCGCACTCTTCGCAGCCGAAGCCAAGTTTGCCAGTCACGGCGTACTAACCACCGGCGGAATCGTCATGCTGACACTAGGCGCGCTGCTCTTAGTCGATTCCCCCATCCCCGAACTGCGCGTGCATCTGCTTACGGCGCTCGCCGTAAGCATCCCTCTCGGACTCATCACCGCATTCCTCATGAGCATCGCGCTGCGCGCCCGCCGCAACAAAGTCACCACTGGCGAACAAGGCCTGATCGGCGAAGTCGGAGTTGCGAGAACCGCACTCGATCCAGCCGGAAAGATTTTTGTTCGAGGCGAATTATGGGACGCAGTCAGCTCCCTCCCGATTCCAGCCGGGCAACGAGTAGTCGTTCGCAATATCGAAGGATTGACTCTGCAAGTCGATCCAGCCGGCTCGACTCAGACCGTACACGCCATATAGAGACGCGGCCGACTGCGTGTCTCGCTGCGGCCCGGCATCACTCTTAACAACGGCCGAACTGCGTCCCCCTCGTGAATCTGCGCTACAATCCGCTCAGACGCTCTCATTCGAAAAGCTTACCCGGAGGTATCTATGGATCTCGGGTTCCCTGTGATCGCGGTTGCTGCCGTGATCGTCGTCATCTACGCCCTGAGTTCTATCAAGATCCTCGCCGAGTACGAACGCGGGGTCATATTCCGACTCGGCCGCTTGATGGGACACGCCAAAGGCCCGGGTGTCATCCTGGTATTTGCGCCCGTCGATCGCATCGTTCGCGTTTCCCTCCGCCAGGACGCTCTCGAAGTGCCACCGCAGGACGTCATCACGCGCGATAACGTCACCTTGAAAGTCAACGCCGTCATTTTCCTCCGCGTCATCGATCCGAACAAAGCGGTAGTCGAAGTTTCTAACTACGTGTATCAGACTTCGCAATTCGCTCAGACCACGTTGCGCTCAGTCCTGGGAGAGCAAGAACTCGACGAACTCCTCGCCCACCGCGAAAAGATCAACCTCCGCCTGCAAAGCATTCTCGACCAGCACACCGCGCCCTGGGGAGTGAAGGTAGTCAACGTGGAAGTAAAGCAGGTGGATATGCCCGAGTCGATGCTGCGCGCGATGGCCAAGCAGGCCGAAGCAGAACGCGAGAAACGCTCGAAGATCATCCACGCCGAAGGCGAGTTCTCCGCCGCGCAAAGACTGGTGGACGCCGCGCGCCTGCTCGCCACCGAACCCGTCAGCGTGCAATTACGCTACCTGCAAACCCTGACCGAGATCGGCGTCGAGAAGAACACGACTGTAGTTTTCCCCGTACCAGTCGATTTCTTCTCCGGTATCCAGAAATTAATGGGAGGCACCCCTGCTCCCGCAAAGACCGGGAGTTAAAGAAGTCGGATTTTGGGTGGCGCCGCGGTTTACCGCTGCGGTTAGTCCGAACCCATGATGGGCTTCAGCCCATGAAGTTCGAATCTAGACATGTTTGAATTCGATTAACGCGCCGCGCACCAATGGCAAACAAACAACAGGACACCGAGATCACCCTCGGCACCGGCCGCATGCTGGCGCTATTCTTCTCGCTGGTCACGATCTGCGCCGGATTTTTCGCCATCGGCTTCTCCCTTGGCCGCAAGGCCAACACGCCAGGAGGCAATATCCTGACCGCCCAGGCCGGCGCCCCCTCCGCGGTCGTGCGGCCCTCAGCGGGAAAAAACACCACGCCACCGGCTCCCGCTTCCGACAATTTCACCTTCTACAAAGCCGTCGAACAAAAAAACGCAGACTCCAAACTCGCCACGCCCGAATCTCAGACGCAGCCCGCAGCCTCCTCGGAATCGCCCAAGTCCGACGACTCTTCCCCCGTAACCGCCGCGCCCACCAATTCCTATTACGTCCAGGTAGCCGCCGTCACCCGCCAGGAGGACGCCGACGCACTAGTCGAAGCCCTGAAGAAAAAGCAATATCCCGCCTTCACCGCCAGCAACCCGACCGTCGACAAGTTCTTCCGAGTCCAGGTCGGCCCCTACGCTGACGTAAAAGATGCGGAAGCCATGCGAGGCCGCCTCGTCGCGGATGGCTACAACCCCATACTGAAGAAGTAGTTTTGAGCTGGAAACGGAACAGGGGTTCGACAAGCCCCCAAAAAAATGTGCGTACAGGCGTGGAAGAGCGGCCCTTCAGGGCCGCGTATGTCCTTAGTTTGATCGGGGCTTTAGCCCCTGCGCCTACAAACTGCTATGCCGCTGTTCCTTCCATGGATCGCCATACATGTGATACCCATTCCGCTCCCAAAAGCCCGCCTGATCCCGATCAAGAAACTCAAACCCCCGCACCCACTTCACCGACTTCCACGCATAGAGATGCGGCACGATCAGCCGTGCCGGGTGTCCATGATCCGGACTAAGCGGCTCCCCGTCATGATGCGTCGCTATTAAAACCTCGTCCCGATCCAGATCCGCCAGAGGCACATTCGCCGTGTATCCCTGCTCGGCATGAACCAGGACATGCGTGGCCGAGGGCAGGGGCTGCACCAGTTTCAGAATTTCGCGGAAAGCCACTCCACTCCACCGATTGTCGAACCGGCTCCAGCGCGTAACACAATGAAAGTCAGACTGAGTCTCCACGCGCGGAAGCTTGGAAAACTCCGCCCATGTCCACCGCGCCGGATTCGCCACCAGCCCATACACCCGAAAATCCCACCGCTCCGGATCAAACCGCGGCACCGACCCGTAATGCAGCACCGGCCACTTCAAAGTCAAAGATTGTCCCGGAGGCAACCGCCCCGCCGCCTTCATGGCGCGTTCCTTCTCCCGCCGCTCGTTGCCTTCGAAAAGCATGCTCAGTAGATGCTAACGGCACGGGAAAGAGTCAGAGTTGCGAGCCGCGAGCTAAAAGCGAACCGGCTGCGCGAAGCTGGCGGCCCGAGGCTCGAAGATCAATTCTGCTAATCTGTCCTCCATGCCCACGCCCACCGACCTCGGCCCATTCCTCCACGCCATCTCCGACCCCGCGCGCCGAAAAATCCTGCAGGCCCTGAAAGAAAAATCCAAAGATCCCGGACTCTGCGCAGGAGACATCGAAGACCGAGTAAGACTCTCGCAGCCCACCGTCTCCCATCACATGAGAATCCTGGAAAAAGCGGGGCTGGTCGAAGTCAAAAAGCAAGGCACCTGGCGCTGGTATCGCCGCAACCAGAGACGAATTGCGCAACTGACACGGGATCTAAAGGCGCAACTCTAGGAATCGGGAACGAAAGCAGATCGGCACCAAAAGCAGAAAAAAAGTAGACGATCCCGCGCCCCAGCCGCGCAGATCCGGAACAGGAGAGCCCGGTACAGCAGTGCCGGCGGCACAACATGCCGCTGCTTCACGGATGAAGCTTTTGCGGGGCGAGCTTCGCGGTTGAAACGTGCCTGGGGCAGCGCTTCGCGACCTGGGGCGTGTGGGGAACGGCGCTACGTGTACGCCGTCCTCACTGCGCCCCTGGCAACTGCTTGATGATGTCGTTGTAAATCACCGTTACGGCAAAGAGCACGAGGAAAACGAAGGCCGCCTGGTAGATACGCTCTTTGATCCGGAGGCTGATTTCTTTCTGCATCAGGCCTTCGATGAAGAGCAGAAGGATCACTCCGCCGTCGAGAATCGGGATCGGCATGAGATTGAATACGCCCAGATTCAGGCTAATGATGGCGCTCACAAACAATAATCGCCACCAGCCTTCCTCACGAAAGGCGGTGCCCACGGCGCTGCCGATACCGATCGGGCCGTCGACCTGCTTGATCGAGATCTTGCGCTCCACCATCTTCTGCAACAGCTCCACAATAAGTAGTGAGTTCTTCTTACATTCCAGCGCGGACTTTCGAACCGCATCGGCGAACGGGAGGTGAACCACCTTGGTGGGTGGCGCACTACCGAGACCGATCCTGTAGCGCGTCTCTTCGGGAGTCTGCCCGGTCTTGAGCGTGGGCGTAACGTGAAAGGTCATCGGCTGACCACTTCGCTCGACCAGGATGTCCAAAGGCTGATCTTTGGTGCGGCTCAACATGTCGACCAGAACCAACAGAGATGGAATCTGCTGGCCGTTGACGCTGATAATCCGGTCTCCCGGCTTGATCCCGGCCTTCTCTGCCGGCATACCGGGCTCGATCAGGGTGGCAATAAAGCTCGGTTCTTTGGGGACCCAGCCGATGTCTCCGACCTGGTTACGGCCGGCTGGCTGGGGAACCAGAGTTAGTTCAGAGACAGTGCCATTCCTGCTGATGTCAAACTTTAGAGGTTGATTGGGGCTTAGCAATTCTTTGTAACCCACCTGTTCCCAGGTCGGGTTCTCGATTCCATCCACGCGCACAATCCGATCCCCGATCTGAATACCAGCCTTCGCAGCGGGAGTGTTCGGCAGGATCCAGCCGATCTCGGCCGGCCCGTCATAAATGGCAGGGTATTCAAAGTGCACCATGAACACACCGGTCCAAAGGCCAAATGCCAGCAGGATGTTCATGGCCGGTCCAGCGATGGCGATGATGAAGCGCTGCCATTTCGGGTGCGACAAGAACTCGCCCGCATCCCCGGTGCGCTCGTCCATCGGGTTTTCACCCGACATCTTTACGTACCCGCCTAGCGGCAGGGCACTGATGCGATAGTCGGTTTCACCCTTGCGAAAACCCAGCAAGCGCTTTCCGAAACCGATCGAAAAAACCTCGACTCGGACCTTGAAAAATTTGGCCGCGGCATAATGGCCGAACTCATGGATCAGGATCATGAATCCCAGCACGATTCCCATCACGCAAACCGTCTGGAGAAAGGACAAAACTTGATGCATAAATTTAGATTACTCCCAATTCTTTATTAAGGAATAGCACGCAAAGGTGAGTCTAAGCGGCTTCGCTGCTTGACAATTTCCTGCGCCATCACGCGGGCTTCGGCGTCCAAATCCAGCACTGTATGAATAGATTCCAACCGCCCTGCGGGAGTTGCAGCCATCACGTCTTCAATAATCCGCGGGATATCTTGAAAGCCGATTCGCTCATCCAGAAACGCCGCAACCGATACTTCATCCGCCGCGTTCAACGCGATGGTCTTGGCCCCGCCCGCCTCCGCCGCCTCGTATGCCAAACGCAGACAAGGGAATTTAGCCATATCGGGGGGGCAGAAATCGAGATGCCGCAGGTCCATGACCGGGAAGCGCAGGTCAGAAACAACACGCTCGGGATGCGTCAACGCATACAGAATGGGCAGGCGCATATCCGTCACGGAAAACTGTGCAAGTATGCTGCCATCGACGAACTCCACCATGGAGTGGATCGTAGATTGTGGGTGGACAAGCACTTGCACCTGACCGGGAGGCACATTGAAAAGCCGGCAGGCTTCGATCACCTCGAACCCCTTGTTCATCAAAGTGGCGGAATCGATGGTGATCCTCTTCCCCATTTTCCAGGTGGGGTGGTTAAGCGCCTGCTGCACGGTGATCGAGGCAAATTCGGATTGGGGAGTCTTGAGAAACGGTCCGCCGGACGCGGTTAGCCAGATGCGCTCGACTTCCTCCATCCTGCCGCCGCGCAAACACTGATGGACGGCGTTATGTTCACTATCGATAGGGAGTAGCGGTCGGCCTTGACGGCGAGCCTCGGCCACAATCAGTTCGCCGGCTACGACCAGGCATTCCTTATTCGCCAGTCCGATGGTCTTGCCGGCTTTCACGGCTTCGTAGGTGGCCTCCAGACCGGAAACGCCCACGATCGCGCTGACTACGAAATCCACATCCGCATGGGTAGCCACGCGAACCGTGCCGGCCGTTCCGTGGACTACCTCAATCTGGCCCAAGCCTGCCGCACGGAGGTTCGCGCGCACTGCGTCGGCGTCGCGTTCGTTGGCGAGGGATAAGACCTTTGGCTTCCATCGAACCGCCTGTTCGAACGCGGCGTCGACGTTGCCGCCTGCCGCCAGTGTGGAAATTTCAAATCGTTCGGGATAACTCTCGACGACGCTGAGCGTGCTGCGTCCGATCGAACCGGTCGAACCAAGGATGGCAATGCGTTTCATGCGCGATGGGTTATAACACTCTATTGTACGAGAATACCGACTCAGATCACTCAGGTTTGAAGCGGCTCGATAGCTCATGGGGCTGAAGCCCGAGTTCGGAACTGACTTAACGCGGCGCTGAAGCGCCGCTCTTCCACGGTTGCGCATGCCGATTGGTTGTGCGGGTTCCGGAGATTTGAAATCGTGATATCGGGCTCGGGATTACCGGAACCGAGAACGCAATTGAGACTTTTGGTGACTCCTCAATCCGGCCTGCGGATTACAATTTACCGCACGCACAAACAATGCAGACGCAGTACCTTTTTCCTGGAGGCTTGGTTCCGATGTTCAAGCGCATAGTTCTGATTGCCTGTCTGTTGCTGGGACAGACAGCTTTCGCCGAAGGAGTCTGGCAAAGTCTCGGCGATTACGTTAGCAAGGAAGAGAGCGGCAATCAGGTAGAACTGACGGCCACGCATGGAAAGGTGCGGATCATGGCGACAGCGCCGGGCGTTGTGCGCGTCACTTATGGTCCTGGCGGAGCACTGCTGCCCGACCACTCCTTCGCGGTCATTGCCAATGCGTTTCCAGCGACTACCGGATGGCGCGTGTCGGATAGCGGGAGCGCCCTCGAACTCCGTACGGATCTGCTGGTCGTACGGGCCGACAAGTCACCCATGCGGATTACCTTTCTCGATGCCAACGACAACGTCCTCTCCGAGGAGCGCCCTGACCACCTGACGGCATTTAACGGGACGGAGTTTCGCGTCTGGAAAGCCATGCCGGAGGATGAGCACTATTTTGGGTTAGGAGATAAGAGTGGGCCGCTCGATCATCGCGACCTCGCGTTCACAAACTGGAACACGGACATGTTCGGGTGGCAGGAATCGACTGATCCGCTTTATAAGACGATTCCCTTCTTCCTCGCGCTGCGGCGTGGCTCGGCCTACGGGGTGTTCCTCGACAACACGTATCGCAGCAACTTTGATTTCGGCAAGGAAGCTCACGATCTGTATTCCTTTGGCTCGGAGGGTGGCGCTCTCGACTACTACTTTTTCTATGGGCCCACTCCCAAACGAGTGATTGAAGAATTCACGCAACTGGTGGGACGCACTCCGCTGCCGCCTCTATTTGCTTTGGGATACCAGCAGTGCCGCTATACCTATTATCCGGAATCACAGGTGCTCGACATCGCGGCGCAATTCCGCAAACGAAAAATTCCGGCCGACGTGCTGTATCTCGACATCGACTACCAGCAGGACAATCGTCCCTTCACGGTTAACCGGGAGCGGTTCCCGACCATGGAGAAGATGATCAAAGATCTCGACGCGGAAGGCTTCAAGCTGGTGACGATCACGGACCTGCACATCGCACATCTGCCTGGCTACCGGCCGTATGACGAAGGCGAGAAGAACGGCTATTTCCTGAAGAACCCGGACGGCTCGATCTACGTGGGCAAAGTATGGCCCGGAGACAGCGTCTTTCCGGACTTCACACGTCAGGAAGTGCGGAAGTGGTGGGGCTCGCTCTACACGGATTTTGTGAAGATGGGCATCCGCGGATTCTGGAACGATATGAACGAGCCGTCGGTATTCGATGTTGCGTCGAAGACGGCTCCGCTGGATACCAAGCACAGCGACGAGGGACGGATCACCGATCATCGTGAAATCCACAACGTGTTCGGCATGGAGAACGCGCGCGCAACGTACGAAGGAATGTTGCGCCTGACGCCCGACGTGCGGCCGTTCGTTTTGACTCGTGCTGCCTATGCCGGCACTCAGCGATATGCGGCGACCTGGACCGGCGACAATACGGCAAGTTGGAATCACCTTCGACTTTCGATCCCACAAATGGCGAACCTCGGGCTCTCGGGCTATTCGTTCGTCGGCGCGGATATCGGCGGCTTCAACGGCAGCCCGACTCCGGAGTTGCTGACGCGCTGGATGGAACTCGGCGCTTTCAATCCGATATACCGGAACCACTCCAATAAAGGAACGCGTTTCCGCGAACCGTGGGTGGACGGGCCGGAACACGAGCGCATCCGCAAACGCTACATTGAGACGCGCTATCGTCTACTGCCTTACATCTATACGGCCATGGAGGAGAGTTCGCGGACGGGAATCCCGTTGATGCGCCCGATGTTTCTTGAGTTTCCCGAGGAGGGAGCGCTCGAAACCAATGGCGAGGAATTCATGTTCGGCAGCGGCCTGCTGGTTGCGCCAAAAGTCTGGCCATTCCTGGATCCGTATTTCGTTACCTTGCCGCAAGGCGACTGGTACGACTTCTGGACCGGCACTCGCGTGATGGGAGAAAAGAAATTTGCCGTCGACCCGCCGCTGGATACCTTACCGGTCTATGTGCGTGCAGGCACGATTCTGCCGCAGCAACCGCTCATCCAGCACGTCGGCGAGACTCCTCAAGGACCGCTCGAACTGCGCGTGTACCCGGGCCCGCAATGCGCCGGCGATCTCTACATGGATGACGGCAACACTTTGGCCTACCAGCGCGGCGAAATGCTCCGAATGCACTTTACGTGCAGCATGGAAGCGAACTCGCTGCGGATCGATGTCGCCGCGGCCGAGGGCCGCTACCAGCCGTGGTTCAAGGATTTGCAGGTATCGGTATTTGGCATCTCCGGCAAGCCGTCGTCAGTGGAAGTGGATGGCAAGCCAACCTCTAGCTGGAACCAGAAGGCAGGCCCGGTTTCAATTTCCGGGATTCCGTGGTCCGCGAGCGCGCACACGGTGCGGGTGAACCTGGCCGGCAAGTAAAGGCATTTTGTCTTACTTGGCGGCACCCACTGGCTTCAAGACTGCAGTGTTGCGCTCGTCGCTGGCGACGATGCGGTAAAACTTCTTGAGGTCCTCGACTTTTTCAACCGGGACGCTCAGTTCTTTTACTTCAAATGTCCGCGAGTAGTGAATCACGTTCCCTTTCGCTTCGGTCCGCGAGTGGTAGCTGGCGAAGCTGTAGTCGGAGTCCACCGGGGGCGGGAGATCATCCACTTCGTAGCCTGCCGGGATGGTGATTTCGAAATTGTCGGTATCTTGCACCGGCCCTTCGAATTCGATCGGGAACTTGCGAGGTTCTTTGGTTTCGAGAATGCCTGAAGATTTATTTCCCATCACTCTGGGACGCACGAGGAGCAGGTCTCCCGCGTTCTTGGCATACTTTTCCGACTCAAAGGAATACTCAAATCCAAAAGGCTGATCGGTGTGCTGTAGATTCTGGACCGCCGCATGTGTGATGTGAAAACTTGAAAGCGAACCGGCCAACAGGCTCTCAATCGATTTGATTTGGTCGGAGTCCTTGGTGACCGTGCGCAATCGCCAACGTTCCGATGCAGCACGATCGCCCAATCGAACTTCCTTCACTTCGCCCTTCAGCGTGCCGGCAGGATCGACTGTCAATCGTGCCGTCCGTTGGATGCTGTTCATTTTGGAGGGCTGCTGCGGCAACTGGATCAGTTCGCCACCCTCGGGAGTTACCAGCAGGCCGTAATTGGCTTGAAGGTATCCTCCGATCTGTCCAAATGGAGTCATCTCGTTGGTGGGGTCGAAGAACAAGAGCGCTCCGAGCTTGGGGTGTTGGACGGTGGCGACAAGTGACGGATCGACCAAACCGGCCGGCAACTTGATAGCCGTAACCATGTGATTGAAACCGTTGTGAGCCGGCGCGTCACCTGTGACGGCGCCGCGCTCGCTATTGATCACCACGTAGTAGGAATCCACGCCGATCTCACGGAGCATGGAACGCATCAATGTCGCTTTATCTTTGCAGTCTCCATAGCGGTTGGTGAAAATTTCCTGAGCCGAGTGGGGTTGCAGACCTCCGATTCCCAGCTCAATGGCGACATAACGGATGTTGTGCTGCACGAAGGCGGCAAGGTCCTGCATTTTGGCCAGCGTCGTGGTTTTTGACGCGCTCAGATCCGCCACCTGCTGTTTAATCTGAGCCGAAGTATCGAGCCGACCCTCGGCCAGATTCCCGTACCACAAACCCATATCTTTCCAATTCGCTAACTCGTTCTTCCTGGAAGTCCCGCCGGGCGGAAAAAAGGACAGAATCAACTGTCCGGCAATCCCGGTTGTGGGGGGCATTTCCGATTCTCCGCGTACGGCCTTTACATCGGTAACGGCCCATTGCACCGAGCTCCCACTCTCGAGCGGTTTGATTTCCGCATGGTTCAGCCATGAGGCCTTGTATTCCCATCCTGAAGGAAGTTCCAGGGAAAAATGCCCTTCTTTGACGGGATCTTCCTGCTGGAAATACCAGACATGTTGCAAGAAAAATGGCTGTTCCTCTACTTCATATTCATATCCCAAGATGTTTCCGGGATCGGGAGCGGGAATATGAATGAGCTTATATTTGACGTCCGAGACGAGTTCGCCACCTTCGGTGTTAGGTGAAACTTCGGTGGCTTCCTTGTCTTTGACTTCGAAATCCTTGCCTTGTGCAGGAATACACCAACCGTGCAAGCTTTTTAGTTTTCTTTGTGGATTCAGATAGACAAAAACTGTGCCCCGCTCGCGTCCCTTGGGACGCAAAACTTTGTAGGCTTCGCGAACGTGAGTCCTGATTTTGTCGGCCGAAAGCACCGTGACATCGATCTCGGAATAAAGCAGCACGGCATCGGTTTTCTCATCGTAGGCGGGCAGAGTAGCGCTGGTGAGGGCGTGCATCCACTGGGGCGCATCGCTGCCGGCCCATGCGGGCAGAAGGCAGGCCAGGACGAGGATGAGACTTCCGAAACAGAACAGCGCGCCGCGATTAGTTGCTGGCTGACGCTGTGCCGGGCTGCAACACAATCTGCTCTTCATCGCCGGTCCTCACTACCTGGAAAAAGTTGCGCAGCGCCGGGTAGTACTTCGACTCCAGAAGTAAAACGTCGACGCTCAATTTTCGCGTTACGTGTACCGTGCCTTTGTTGCCTTCGACTCCGAGAGTGTAGATAACTACGTGTCCATCCTGATGCTGGGCTTTGGGCACGCTGCTGACTTGCCACCCGGGGGGAAGTTCAACGGTTACATCATCCGATTTCTCAAGTGGATATTCGAAATAGATGGGGTGAACACGGTTGGCATGCTCAAAAATCCGTTTCTCCCGAGCTGCAAATATTCCGACGGGAAGAATGGCGCGTTTGCCTGCGTTGGACGCCCATCCCGGAATCTTCAGATCGAATTCAGCCACCAGCGGGCTTGAGGATGCGGCCCAGTCTGGTTTGTTGGTCAACTCCAGCTCCGCGGCCGCCGGGATCTGGCTCTCGGCTTCCTCTTCCATAAACTTCTTGTGTGCGACGTCATCGGAGTTGCGGTTTTCGAGTCTAAGGCGCATCGCTTCGAGTCCGGTATAGGTGATCGTGAGTTTTCCCTGTAGATCACCGGTGTCTGACAGCTTCAGCTTGGCGCTGCGTCCAATCTGCGACTCCGAGCTTTCCGGCAAAGTGGTCCGAATCCACGTGCCACCGTCCTTGTCCATGCGTAGTCCGGCGGTACCGGTTTCCGCCCACATCAACATTCCGTAAGGGGTGAAGGCGGCTCCCGGATCGAAGTAGGCATCCTTGCCGTTTACTTTGACGAGCGCAACGTTCGAATTCAACTTCTGGCTCTGCATGGTCTGCGGAACAAAAAAGTAATTTCGACGGTCAGAGACCCAACATCCGTAGGCTTCAAACCCGGCGGCCCGCGCCAACGCTACGAACAGCCAGGTCAGTTGTCCGCCGTCAGCATAGCCGCGTTTCCACAGATCCTCGACGTTCTCAACCGGCTTCTCTTTGGCGCGCTTTTCTTCCTGCTCGGTCTTGTGTATTTCGTACGAAGTGTTTCGAATCGCTTGCACCCGGTCATAGATTTTTCGCAACTTCACCTCGGGCGCATCACCCGGCGCAACGATCTGGGCGACCGCCGCTTCCATCGCCTTGTGTTTGCCGATAAAACTTTCCAAATTGTCGTTGCGCTTCTTGCCTACTTGCTTCCAGTATTTATCCGGCTGGGTCTCTGAGAAACTATCTTCGTAGATGAAGTCCACGCGCGCCTTAAGTTCGTTTTCCGGCGGCATGAAATCTTCCGTTTGGAAGGCGGCGATGTTGCTGGCATCCATCCGGACGATCCGATCCGGACCCTGCTTCGGTTCGGAGCCTACCGGCAACTGTTGCCAGGTCCAGCGCAGCCGGAAAGGATTTTCGAAGCTACCAGAAAACGGCTTTAGAGAAAATTGAGCTTTCTTTGTGAACAGTTCTTCGCTGAGAATCCAGTGGGAATCGAAGAGCGCGAACTCCTTCAAGTCGTCTGTGTAGTAGTACTCGATAACGCTCCCGACCTGAACATCAGGCAGCGTGAAGGTCTTGGCGAGGAACCTCGAGCCTTTCGACTTTACGATAATTTTCTCGAACACCTTCCCGTCGAAGTTCACAATCGTGCCGTCCGGCTTAATGGTCCGCGCATGGATGTTGGTGATGACCTCGTTTTCTTTCACGAACGGGATTTCTATGTCGGCGTACTTCCGGCCCTCTTCGGTCAGTATCTTGATGCGGAAGTAGTCGTCTTCATGGCTCGTGCGGCTGTTGTCGTCGCGGTCTACTTCGTGAAACAGGAGGATCGCGTGGGCCCCGGGGGCGAGGGACTCACTAGTCATCTTGAGTTCATCCGAGGAAACCGGCTGGAAGCTTATCCCGGCCTGTGCATAGCGAGTACAGCCGAAGACTGTCGCTAAGACAATTGCGAACAACAGGTTAGCAGGCCGAGCACGATTCTTTCGCTGAAGGTTAGCAGGGACAAATACTCCGCCCAAGAAGCAGGCCGGATGGAGAGATACCAGACGCAACGCCCAAGCAAGCATGCTCGCTCCCCTGAATTCCACGCCCCCAAGCTGGAAGTTCAGCTACTAAAACAGGTTGTGACGCTTGAGTATATTCGGAAGTAACGAATCGTCAAGGACGAAGATAGCCTCGGCATCAGCGATAGAAAGTTGGTGTTAGAGCGCATATTTCTTCATCAGGTGGCGGAACGAGCGGTAGGAGATTCCCAGAACTTCGGCTGCCTTGACCTGTACGCCGTGTGTCTGTCCGAGGGCGGACTGTAACAGCGAGCGTTCGACCTGCGCGACGTAGTGTTCCATGTTGACGCCTTCCGGAAGCACGGAGCCTGCGGGGATAGAAAAAGGAGTTTCGGCGCCGGCTGCCACGGCACGCGCCTTCGGGCGTTCGGCGGGGAGATCCACGCGCAGTTCGCTGCTGGACTCCAGCGCTACGGCGCGCTCAATGGTGTTTTCCAACTGGCGGATGTTGCCCGGCCAGTCGTAGGTGGAGAGGGCGTCGAGCGACAACTTCTCGACGCTGTGAATGCTCTTCCCTGCCGCCGGGGCGTACTTTTTCAGAAAATGATTGGTGAGAAATGGAATGTCCTCACGACGCTCGCGGAGGGCCGGCACGCGGATGGGAATCACGCTCAGGCGATAATAAAGATCTTCGCGAAAAGTCCCGTCGGCGACTTGCTTGTCCAGATCGCGGTTGGTGGCGGCGATTACGCGGACATCGACGGCGATCTCGCTGGTGCCCCCGACCGGCCGCACGCTGCGCTCCTGTAACACGCGCAGCAGTTTGACCTGCATGGGCATGGTCATCTCGCTGATTTCGTCGAGGAAAATCGTGCCCTGGTCGGCGACTTCGAAGAGTCCGCGCTTGTTCTGGTTCGCTCCGGTAAATGCGCCTTTGACGTAGCCGAACAATTCGCTTTCGAGGAGCGTCTCGGGAAATGCGCCGCAGTTCACGGAAACAAATCCTTCCGTGGCCCGCGGAGAACACGTATGGACGGCGCGCGCGACCAGCTCTTTCCCGGTGCCGCTCTCGCCGTAGACCAGGATCGTGCTCTGGGTAGAGGCGACGGTGCGAATGGTGTGTTTCAACTTCTCGAGCGTCGGACTTACGCCTACGATGTTGTCAAGCGAGTTGCGCGTGGCGGCGTCGCGGCGCAGCGCGAAGTTCTGGCGGCTGAGTGAAACTCTTTCGAGCGCACGCGTGATCCCGAGTTTGACCTCGTCCACGAGTCCCGGGCTTTTTCGGATGTAGTCGGTCGCGCCACCAGCCTTCACAGCCTGGATGGCCGCCTCGTAGTCATCTACGGCGGTCATCAGGATGACGGCAGTTTCGGGTGAAACCTGGTGCGCGTAGCGCAGAACCTCGATGCCATCGACGTTGGGCATCTTGATGTCGGTCACAATCACGTCGAACAAAGCGCTCTCGATCTTGCGGCGCGCGGCGTCGCCTCCGGTCACGGTTTCGACTTTGTGGCCTTCGCGACGCAAAGCGATGTCGAGGACTTCGCAGATGGAGCGCTCGTCGTCGCAGACCAGAATGCTACCCACGAGTTCCTCCTGCCGCAGCGGCGGAGGATTGTGCTCCGCCTGTGGAACTCACTGGGGATCCTTCTTCTATGCGGCGCAGTCGCACGACGAAGCTTGTTCCCTTGCCGACTTCGGAACGCGCCCACACCTTGCCTTCGTGCGCCTGCACGATCTGGTAGACGATAGCCAGGCCGAGTCCGGTGCCGCCTTCAAAATTCGACTGAAATGGCTCGAAGATTTTTTCCGTCTGCTGCGGGCTGATGCCGGGGCCGGTGTCGGAGAAGCTCATCTCCCAGTCGGTACCGCGTTCGACCAGAGCCGCCGTCAGAGTGCCGCCTTTGTTCTTCATGGCGCGCACAGCGTTTTCGCTGAAGTTCCAGAAGACCTGTTTTAGCTTGTCGCCATCCGCGAGGACCCAGGCCTCATGGGCCGGCAGAATGCGGCGCAGGCGGATGCCAGTGTTTTCGGCGGTGAGGCGGTGTTCAAGCAACGTGAGCGTATCTTGCAGAAGTGGAATCAGATTGACCCGCTCAAAGCGATATTGCTTGCCGCGCGAGTAGGCCAGAAAGTCGGTGATGATGTTGTTGAGGCGATCAGATTCGCGGGTGACGATCTGGAGAAGCTTGCGTTGCTCGTCGGTGAGGGCGGGCGCATCCGACAACATAGTCACGGATCCGGCGATGGAAGTGAGCGGGTTGCGGATTTCGTGTGCGATCGCGGCCGCCAGACGGCCGACCGCTGCCAGCCTGTCCTGAAGGCGCATTTCGCGCTCCAGGCGGCGGATCTCGGTGAGATCGTCAAAGGTAAAAACAAATCCTAGTTCGCCGGGCACGTTGACATTCAGAGCCGATGCCATCACGCGAAACGTCTTGCGAAATCCATTGCTGCCGGAGGCATAGCGGACTTCCGCATCGCTGCGTCCGGAACCGACATGGGGCAGCGGATCGAGAAACAGATCGGTGACGGAACGTCCGCGCAATTCCTCTTCGGAGCTTTCGAGCAGTTGCTGCGCCGCGCGGTTCACGAGGGTGATACGGCCATCGATCCCGGTGGCGATCACGCCTCCGCTCATCGACTGCACAATGTTTTCGTGGAGAGCCTGCAGGTTCTCGAGCGCGCCGCTTGCGTCCTTCAGGCGGACATCGGCCTGGCGCAACTTGGTCACCAGCAGCCCCGCGAGATAGGCGATCGCGCAATACGCAAACAGGTTGACGAACATGACGACCTGCAGCGCTTTCAACTTGGGATGCGTAGTGGAATACGAAGGGATGATGCCGTAAAAGTCCAGCTCCAGAATCGTGCCGAACAAAAGGAAGGCCAGCGCGCCGCTGAAGAACCCCCACGACCGCGGCAGCAGCATGCAGGCGACGATGATGACCAGGGGGTAGAGAAAGTTGAGAGAACTATCGATTCCACCGGTGAGATGGACGACCAGCGTGACCATCGCCAGGTCGCTGATGACTTGCAATATTGCCTGAAGGCGGCTCTCGGCCCAGACCGACACGAGAAAAAGAAAGAACAACGAGAGCGCAAACCAGAGCACCATCGCCGTAAGAAAAGGCAGAACGGGTACTGGACTCGGCGTGAGGCGGATCACCGCCAGCTCAATGGCGAGCAGAACGGTCAGGATCAGGAGGCGAACCTTCACCAGCCAGGTCAGCCAATTCCGCTCGTCAGAGATGGAGTGCATGATTTTGCCGTGGGTCGTGTGTCGCAGGCCAATGGCTTCGAGCCGCGAGCTTGAACCGGTTTGCTCGCAGCTCGCAGCTCGTAGCTCGCAACTATCCCGCCAGTTTCGAAATCATCGAGAACAGCGGCATGTAGAGCGAAATGACGATGCCGCCGACGGTGATACCGAGCATGCCGATAATCAACGGCTCCAACATCGCCAACATGTCCTTGGTGGCGGAGTCGACTTCGTCTTCGTAGAAGTCGGCGATCTTCTGGAGCATGGCGTCCATGGCGCCGGTGGCTTCGCCGACGCCGATCATCTGCGTCACCATGTTGGGGAAGACGCCACATTCGCGCAGGGGATCGACGATGGTGCGGCCTTCTTCGATCGCCTTGCGCACTTTCATCAGCGCTTCTTCCAGCACTGCGTTACCCGACGTGCGGGCGGTAATGGACAAGCCTTCCAGAATCGGAACGCCCGAAGTGATCAGCGTGCCCAGGGTTCGCGTGAAACGGGCCACGGCGATTTTCCGAAGCAGAATACCGATGGCCGGCAGTTTCAACAGCGCGGCGTCGAAGTAGTAGCGTCCGCGCGGATCTTTGCGGACCTGCTTCATCCCGAAGAAAATCGCCACCGAGCCGATGATGAAGAACCACCAGAAGTGGCCGACGAAGTTACTGAGCCCGATGACGATTCGGGTCGGCAGAGGCAAGGCTACGCCCAGTCCGACGAAGAGGTTGGCGAAAATCGGCACGACCCACTTGAGCAGCGCGCCGACGATGATCACGGCAATCGAGACGACCGCAACCGGGTAGATCAACGCCGACTTCACGGCAGAACGCAGTTTGACCGCCTTTTCTACGTACAGAGCAAGGCGCTGCAAAATGATGTCGAGAATACCGCCGGTCTCGCCGGCCTCGATCATGTTGGTAGTGAGGTCGTCGAAGATCTTGGGATAGAGACGCATCGCATTGGCGAGCGTCGAGCCCCCTTCGACGGTGGTACGGACTCCGACCAGTGTCTTCTGAAAATTCGGATTCTCCTGGTTGGCAGCGAGAATCTCGAGACACTGCACCAGCGGCAATCCGGCATCAATCATGACGGAGAACTGGCGGAAGAACACGGCGATGTCCTTCGTCTTGACCTTGTTGCTTCCGAAAGTCGGCAAGGCGAATTCCTTGCCTTTCTCGCGGATCGAACCGGGCGTAATGCGCTCGCGTCGCAGCGCGGAGGCTAGTGATTCCTTGTTTGGGGCCGCACGTTCGCCCTGCACTTTTTCGCCAGAATTGCTCTTGCCCGAAAATGTGAAAACCGGCATGGTTTGCTTCTCCTCACTGCTGTCGATCGAAGCTGCTGGATTGCCAGCCGCCGCCTAACTGTTCTCTGCCCTGCGTTGGTCCCGTGTTTACTGTCGTCTATCTCGTCGTTTATCTCTATCGTCTATCTCTTCGTCGGCGTTGCTGCTTTGGCCATAGCCGCCCCAGCCGCCGTCGGCCGGTTCAACAGGTTTGCGCCGCGTGCAATCATTTCCGTCAGTTCGTCCTGATTGCTGGAACGCGCCATCGCCACTTCCAACGTGATCTGTTTCTGGTAGTAGGCGGTGGCCAGCGACTGATTGAACGTCTGCATTCCGTATTTTTCCTGGCCGGATTGCATGGCCGAATAAATCTGGTGAATCTTGTCTTCGCGGATCAGGTTGCGAACGGCCGCGTTTGGCACCAGGATCTCCATACACATCGCGCGGCCTTTGCCGTCGACTTTCGGCAGCAGGCTCTGACACATGATGCCTTCGAGCACCAGCGAAAGCTGGGCGCGAATCTGCGACTGCTGGTGCGCGGGGAAAACGTCGATCACACGGTTGATGGTGGACGACGCTGAGTTCGTGTGCAGCGTGCCAAAGGTCAAGTGGCCGGTTTCCGCGATACGCAGCGCCGACTCGATGGTTTCCAGATCGCGCATTTCGCCGATGAGCACGACGTCGGGATCTTCACGAAGAGCGGCGCGCAGCGCGTCGGTGAACGACTTGGTATCCGAGTGCAATTCGCGCTGGTTCACCAGGCAGTTCTTGTTCATGTGCACGAATTCGATCGGGTCCTCGATGGTGAGGATGTGATCGTGGCGCTCGGTGTTGATCTTGTCGATCATGGCGGCGAGCGTGGTGGACTTGCCCGAACCGGTTGGGCCCGTGACCAGCACCAGACCGCGCGGCTTGTCGCACAGCTTGCTGACGACCGGCGGCAGTCCCAGTTGATGGAACGACTTGATCTCGAACGGAATAAGACGGAAGACGCAAGCGGAAGCGCCCCGCTGATTGAATACGTTGGCGCGGAAGCGAGCCAGCCCTTTCAAACCGAACGAAAAGTCGAGTTCGAGGTTTTCTTCGAAGCGATGCTTCTGCGAATCGGTCATGACGCTGTAGGCCAATTGCTTGGTCTCGGCCGGCGTCAATTGAGGTAAATCGAGAGGCACGAGGTGCCCGTGCACGCGGATTTGCGGGGGCGAGTTGGTCGTGATGTGAAGATCGCTGCCGGACATCTCCAGCATGCGGCGGAGCAGATCGCTTAATGAGAGCGCCATGGTCTTCTTCCTTTTCCTTCCGCGTCTTAGTGAATCGTCTCGCGCGCCACTTCTTCGAGCGTCGTCATACCTTGTGCGACCTTGATCAACCCGCTGCGACGCAGGGTGATCATGCCGCGTTCAATTGCTTTTTTCTTCAATTCGAGCGCCGAGGCCCCGACCAGAACCAGTTCCTTGATTTCGTCGTCCACTTCCATCACTTCGTACAAACCGCAACGACCCTTGTAGCCCGTCTTGTTGCAAGTGGCGCAGCCTTTGCCCTTCATGATCTGAACGGTCTTCGCCTCTTCCGGAGAGAAGCCCTCTTCGATCAGGGTCTGCACGGGAACTTCGATCGGCTCGATACATTCCTTGCAAATGCGGCGAATCAAACGCTGTGCGCAGATCAAGTGGACCGAAGTCGCGACCAGGAACGGCTCAATGCCCATGTTCATGAGACGCGTAATGGTTTCTGGCGCGCCGTTGGTGTGCAGCGTGGACAAGACAAGGTGGCCCGTAAGAGCGGCCTTGATGGCAATTTCAGCGGTTTCAAAGTCGCGGATTTCGCCGACGAGAATAATGTTGGGATCCTGCCGAAGGAAGGCGCGCAGCGCGGCGGCAAAGTTCAAGCCGATCTGTTCCTTCATCTGTACCTGGTTCACGCCGCCCAACTGAAATTCGACTGGATCTTCGGCGGTCATGATGTTGGTGTCGGGCTGGTTCAGGCGAGAAATCGACGAGTACAGGGTGTTGGTTTTTCCCGATCCCGTCGGTCCCGTGACCAGCACCATGCCATATGGCTTCAGAATGGCTTTCTCGAACTTCACCAGGGACTCGGGCTCGAATCCGAGCTTGGTCATGTCGAGCCGCAGGTTTTCCTTGTCGAGCAAGCGGAGCACGATTTTTTCGCCCCACAGAGTCGGCAGCGTACTGACGCGGAAATCGAGTTGCTTTTTCTTTCCGCCGATCTGCATCTTCAGCATGATGCGGCCGTCCTGCGGAAGACGCTTTTCGCTGATGTCGAGCTTCGCCATGATCTTCAGGCGGGAGGTGATCGCGTCCTTCAACTTGAGCGGCGGATTCATGATCAACTGCAAGACGCCGTCAATACGGAAGCGGACACGGAATTCTTTTTCGTACGGCTCCATGTGAATGTCACTGGCCCCGCGCTTCACAGCGTCGGTGAGCACCAGGTTCACGAGCTTCACGATGGGCGCTTCGTCAGCCGCTCGTTCGAGTTCGGCCAGCTCAATCTGCTGCTCTTCGTCCTGCACTTCGACGTCGGCGGCTTCGCCTACATCGTTCATCGACTGCATGACCTGTTCGAGCTCTTCTTCCTTCGAAGTGCCGTAGGCCTTGTCGATGCCTTCAATGATGGAGCTTTCTGACGCAACGACCGGCTCAATATTGAAGCCGGTCATGAACTTGATATCGTCCATCGCGAAAACGTTGGTCGGATCGACCATGGCGATGGTGAGCGATGCACCTACGCGGCTGAGCGGCAGAATCTGGTAGCGCTTCGCGGTTTCGTACGGGATCAGTTTGACAACAGCAGGATCGATTTCGAAGTAGGAAAGATTAATGGCGGGCACGCCATACTGACGCGACAGGAAGTTGGTCACGTCCTCGTCGGACAGAAATCCCAACTTCACGAGCGCCGACGCCAGACGGAGGTGAGCTTCCTTCTGGAGCTTGGTCGCTTGTTCCAACTGCTCGGGAGTGATGACCTTTTCTTTGACGAGCAGGTCGCCCAGCCGTTGAGACATATCTCTCCTGTTTCCCGCAAACTTGGGGGGTTACGAAGCCGCTGATTCCCGAAGGGATCAACGGAGGGTTTTTCGCACTGACACAAATTGTCAACGCAATGGGCATTCCGAAAAAGTAACTTAAGTACTTGTACCGCGCGGAGAAACGCGGTTTCGCACGGTGGTTGCGGGTTTTCAGGCCAGAAACGAGTGATTCATGACTTGCGCAACGCGCCTGAGTACATGATCTTCGGTGTGCGCAGGGGGGCCTTCTTCGGCAGCATTCGAGCGATCGCGCGGGATTCGTGAGAATCTCCGGCCTGCCGCATAAATTTTGGCGTTCGATGAGGAAGTCACAGGGTATTACCACTGGGGACGCGGAGCAGCACGGGGGATATCGAGTTGTTATCAACGTCGATCTGTTTGACCCACTACACTGGTGTGTTGCGAAATCTGGTCCGAATCATGAAAACCATTCGCGCTTTTGCGTACCTCACGTGCCTCGCGTTCGCGGCCGGACCAACTCATTCTCAGACACTTCGCGAAGCGGCAGCGAAGTCCGGAATCCTTGTGGGCACCGCAGTCCGGCCTGAACAACTCACCGAGCCTGCCTATGCGTCCACACTGGCTCGCGAATTCAACATGCTGGAACCCGAGAACGCGCTGAAATGGGAATCCATCCATCCGGCGCCGGATACATTTGATTTTGCCGCGGGAGATCGCCTAGTCGACTTCGCGATCGCGCATCAGATGAAAGTTCGCGGACACACGCTGGTTTGGCATCAGCAGAATCCTCCTTGGCTGACGAAGGAACAGCGGACTCCCGAGCAACTCGCGCGCATCCTCGAACAGCACATCAAGACCGTAGTCGGGCACTATCGCGGGAAGGTGTTCGCATGGGATGTGGTCAACGAAGCGTTTGATGAAGGCAAGAACGAGGGCAAATTGAGAAGCACGCTCTGGCACGACCAGCCGGGCATCGGATTGGCTGACCAAGGCTATGGCTATATCGAACAATGTTTCCGCTGGGCGCATGCGGCTGATCCTGACGCGATGCTCTTTTATAACGAAGCGGGGGCCGAAGCCATGAACCGGAAGTCCGACACGATCTATGCCATGGTGCGGGATTTCCGGAGGCGCGGCGTACCCATCGACGGCGTCGGGTTGCAGATGCACATCTTCAACCTGCATCCGGATGTCAGCTCGATGTCCGCGAACATCGCGCGCCTCACCGCATTGGGCGTGCAGGTGCACATCACCGAATTGGACGTCGCGCTCCCCGTGGACGCCAATGGCAGCGCGCAAAGCGCTGATCTGCAATCGCAGGCGAACGTGTATCGCGAGGTCGTTTCCGCATGCCTGTCTCACAAGGGGTGCAGCGCAATCCAGACCTGGGGATTCACGGATGAGTATTCCTGGATCGGATGGTATTCCAAACACACTCAAGGTGCGGCGCTCCTGTTCGGCCGCGAGTATCAGACCAAGCCTTCCTACGAGGCCATGCGAACGACGCTGCAAGCAGGACGGACCGCCGCGCACTAAGGCGATCTCGCGCGCACTATAATGCTTCTGCCGTAGAGACGCGTGGTTTCCGGGCGGAGCTTCATTTGGCAGAACCCGATTTGTCTGACTCAACTTCATTCCGCGATGAACCCAAGACTTCCGGCCGCCGGAAGGCGGTCATCACTTTGGCGGTCGGGGCGTTTCTTCTGCTGGTGGTCCTGGTTTCGCAGGGATCGTTCAACCTGAAATTCATCAGCCCCGACAGCAACCAGCAACTTCTTTTCTTCGTCGCCTTGTCGGCGCTGATCTTCCTGCTTTTTGTGGTCTTGTCGGTTGTGCTGGGACGCAACCTCCTCAAGCTCTATGCCGAACGGCGCGCGGGCGTGATCGGTTCGAAGTTTCGTACCCGGCTGGTCGTGGTCCATCTGCTGCTCTCGTTTCTGCCCGTCATCGTGATGTTCTGGTTCTCCTATGGGTTGATGAACCGCTCAATTGACAAATGGTTTTCCCAGCCGGTCGAAGAAGTACGGGCCGACACGGCTGCCATGGCTTCTCTGATTTCGGACTACGCCGGCCAGAACGTGACAACTGAAGCGCAATCGATCGCCCAGTCGGAAGAGGTCAAGAAGGCGCTGGAGGATGGAAATATCGCGGCCGTTCTGGACGAATTTCGCGAGCACGTCACAACCTTGCAAGGCGGATTCGTCGTTGCTCTGACCAACGGAAAAGCCGACGCCAGCCAGGCGCTGCCGGCGGCCTGGAGCGCAATGCAGGAACACTTTCCCCTGACGGCGGCGATGCGCGGAGAACATCCACACTTCCAGTGGAACCGCACCGACTACCTTGTGGGAGCGGCGCCGGTCGGAATCCACACGATCGTCGTCGCCATGCCTTTGCCCGCGAAATTCGCGGAGACCGAACAACAGATTCAGGAAAGCCAGCAGCGCTACATTGAACTGGCCAAGCAACGCAAACTCGTGCGCCGTACGTATATCGGATTCCTTTCTCTGCTCACGGTGCTGGTGCTGTTCGCGTCGACCTGGCTGGCATTGTTTCTTTCGAAGCTGGTGAACCGTCCAGTAGCGGCACTGGCGGCGGGCACGGAGGCGATTTCCAAAGGACAACTCGACTATCGCGTCGACATTCGCGCCACCGACGAACTGGCGGAACTGGTGCAGTCGTTCAATAGCATGGCCCAGCAACTGCAATCCAGCAGAACGATGATCGAGGCTTCGAGCCGCGATCTGGGAGCGGCCAACGAAGCACTGGAGCGCCGGCGGCGTTACATCGAAACAATTCTGGAGAGCATTCCAACCGGAGTCATTTCGATTGATGCATCACGCCGCGTGACGCTCGTGAATGCCGCGCTGCTGCGCATGTTTCATCCGGATCGTCCGGAGTACGCACCGTCTAGGCTGATCGACGCTCCGCTGAGCACTGTTCTTCCTGGCGACATGCTCGACGATCTGGAACCGCTGCTGCGCCGCGCCGACCGCATGGGCATGACGGCCTCGACTCTGGAACTGACGGTGCCACGGACGACTCTCAACGTAGCCGTCACAGTGGCGGCTCTCGCCCATGGAGCCGAGCGGCTGGGCTATGTGTTGGTGTTCGAAGATCTTTCGGATCTGCTGCGGGCGCAGAAACAGGCGGCATGGCGCGAGGTGGCACGGCGAGTCGCGCATGAGATCAAGAATCCACTGACGCCGATCGCGCTTTCAGCGGAACGCATTCAACGTCACCTCGGGAGGGGCACTCCACCGGATGAAGTTTCTCAGAAAGTCATTCTTGCATGCGCGGAAACAATCGGTCATGCGGTCGAAACCGTGCGCGCGCTGGTTGATGAGTTCTCGGTGCTGGCGCGCTTCCCTGCTTCCCATCCCCAGCCTGCCAGCCTGAATAGCCTGGTGCAAAGCGCGCTCGCGATGTTTGACGGGCGGCTGGACGGCATCCGCGTGCAGACCGAACTGGCAACGGACTTACCCGCTGTGATGGCCGATCCGGAAGCGATCAAACGAGCGATCGCCAACCTCGTCGACAACGCAGCCGAAGCGATGCGAGACACGATGGTCCGGGAAATTACGATCTCCACCGCGCTGCTGGCCAGCCGTGACATCGTAGAACTGGTGGTCGCGGATACCGGACACGGTGTTTCCCACGATGTGAAGGAACGCCTGTTCCTTCCGTATTTTTCAACCAAGCAGCGGGGCACCGGGCTTGGCCTCGCGATCGTAGGGCGAATCGTCGAAGACCATCAGGGATCGATTCGCGTGGAAGAGAACAAGCCGATGGGAAGCCGCTTCGTGGTGGAGTTGCCGGTTGCGACCGAGGCCGTCAGCGCGCCAACGGCAAGCTAGACACAGGTAGCTCTCAGCTTTCAGGAAACCCGTCACGTGAGCATGGCCGGTTGACGTTTTACCTGAGCCTGGAGCTGACAGCTGAGAGCCTGTTTACCCTCACGAGCTTCCTATCCAAATTCCAGTAATAAACACCAGCACGCCCCCCACGACGACCTGAAATGCCGCCGAGAGTAAGGGCGTGTCCATGTAGCGGTTGCGAATCCAGGCGATGGTCGCGAGTTCCACCGCGACGATGATCACGGCAGCGACGAAGGCCGCGTGGAAATCTTTCAGGAGAAATGGGAGAGTATGGCCGATCCCGCCAGCGGCGGTCATCAGGCCGGTGACGGCTCCTCGCAGGAGTGGGCGGCCACGGCCGGTGAGAGATCCATCGTCGGACAGGGCTTCGGCGAACGCCATGGAGATGCCGGCGCCGATGGAAGCAGCGAGTCCAACCACGAATGCGTCGTGACTGCTCTTGGTGGCGAAGGCCGCAGCGAACACGGGCGCGAGCGTGGAGACCGACCCATCCATGAGCCCGGCGAGTCCGGGCTGGACGATCTGGAGAACAAAGAGCCGGCGCTGCGCGTCTTCTTCGGTCTTTTTTACATCGGGACTGATGCCTTCTCCTAGCGCTTCAGCAGCCGTGGCGTGTTTGCGTTCGCTTTCAGCCAGATCGCCGAGAAGCTTGCGGATCCCGGCGTCCGTAACCTGCTGTATGGCGCGCTCGTAGAACCGGGTTGTCTCCACTTCCATCAGTTCGGCCTGCTTGCGGACATCCGCGATTTTGAGCGGACGGGTCAACCAGTACGGACGCCGTTTCACAAAACCTTTGACGTCTTCGCGCCGGAGCAGCGGAATATGCTCCCCAAAGCGGGCGCGGTACGTTTCAATCAGGCTGGCCCGGTGCTGCGATTCTTCCTCGCGCATGTCCTCAAAGAGCTTGGCGGTGGCAGGAAACGTTTCGCGCAGTCCGTCCGCGAAATCGGCATAGACACGGCCGTCCTCCTCCTCCGAGGCAATCGCCAGCGCCAGAATCTCGCGTTCGGTCAGGTCTTTAAACTTTCGCGCCATGGGGCTCCTTGGAAGGCAGCTAAGAGCTGACACCTGTTCTTCGACAGCGAAGAATATCAAAAAGCGACGCCGTGCGGTTTCCGGCATCTATGTGACTGGTACTGGCTTGTCGTGGTAGATTTAGGGCAGTACCGAAGCGGTTTGCCCATGCTACCTACCCCTTCATACCGGTTGCAGCGGTTGGCGCAGTCCCTCTGCGCCTGTTGTTGCTGTTGTTGTAGCTAATTCTTCGCTGGCACCATTCAATTTCTAAACATCCTGAACCAGAGATTTCGTGGAGTATTTCATGAGAATCGCCAACGACGTGACCGAACTGATCGGTAAGACTCCTTTGGTCCGGCTGAACCGTATTACAGAGGGTTCCGGGGCTACCGTCGCCGCGAAACTGGAGAGTTTCAATCCCTGCTCGAGTGTGAAGGACCGCATCGGCGTCAGCATGATCAATGAAGCCGAGCGCTCGGGACAACTCCAGCCGGGCAAGACAGTCCTGATCGAGCCCACCAGCGGGAATACGGGCATTGGACTGGCGTTCGTGGCGGCAGTGCGGGGCTACCGCCTGATCCTTACCATGCCCGAAACGATGAGCCTGGAGCGGCGCGTTTTGCTGCGAGCGTTCGGCGCCGAGATTGTGCTCACACCGGGACCGAACGGCATGCCGGGCGCCATTGCCCGGGCAAATCAAATTCTCGCCGACACACCCGGCGGCTACATACTGCAGCAGTTCGCGAATCCTGCGAATCCGAAAATTCACCGCGAGACGACTGGGCCGGAAATCTGGAGTGACACCGACGGGCAGGTGGATATACTCGTGTCCGGCGTTGGGACTGGCGGCACGTTGACGGGCGTGGCCGAATATATCAAACCGAAGAAGCCATCATTCCGTACGATTGCCGTCGAACCAAGCGCCAGCCCGGTGCTTTCGGGAGGCCAGCCCAGTCCGCACAAGATCCAAGGTATTGGCGCGGGCTTCGTCCCGGAAATTCTGCGCACGGATCTGATCGACGAGATTGTACAAGTCTCGAATGAAGATGCGATCGCGATGGCGCGGCGCCTTACCGAGGAAGAAGGACTGCTGAGCGGAATATCCTGCGGAGCGGCGGCGCATGTCGCTGTGCAGGTTGCGCGGCGCCCGGAAAGTGCAGGTAAGCTGATTGTGGTTGTGCTGCCTGATTTTGGCGAGCGCTACCTGACCAGTATCCTGTTCGACCACTTGCGCCAGGAAGCGCTGGCAATGCAGGCTGTAGCGGCATAACCCTTATGGGACTGATCCGCGATATCCGCGAACACGTCACTTCGATCATGGAGCGCGACCCTGCGCCAAAGTCGCGTCTGGAAGTGCTGCTGTGCTATCCCGGACTGCATGCGGTCTGGATCTACCGCTTCACCCACCAACTCTATAAGGCAAATCTCTTCCTGCTGGCGCGGATGGTTTCGCAGTGGGCGCGGTGGATGACGGGCATTGAGATTCATCCTGGAGCGATCATCGGCAAGCGCCTGTTCATCGATCACGGCATGGGAGTGGTATTTGGCGAAACGGCTGTCATAGGCGATGACGTGACGATCTACCAGGGCGTGACGCTGGGCGGAACAGGAAAAGAACGCGGCAAACGGCATCCGACGATTCTCAACGGCGTGGTGATCGGCGCGGGCGCCCAGGTTCTGGGTAACATTACTATCGGCGAAAATTCCCGGGTGGGAGCCGCTTCCGTGGTAATTGACGATGTACCTGACAACTCGACGATTGTCGGCGTGCCAGGGCATATCATTTTCCGCAATGGCAAGCGCGTGGTGATTACCAATCCACGGGAGATTCGCGATCCGTTATCGGATGCGCTGACTGAAGTCGCGCAACGGGTGGAGCAATTGGAGGAGAAGGTAAAGGACGTGGCCGTCCATGAGGACGGCGTTCGGAATTCGTAGCTTTCAAGACAATAGATCAGAATCAGGTCGTACCGCCGTCCGCGTCTACCGGGTTTTTTCCATTCCTCGCAGTGTCCCTTCGTAACTATCCATCAGGTGTACTGAAACCACCCTTTCTAGTGGAGGGGATTTCCATGAAACGTACACTGTTGCTGATTACGCTGTTCACTTCGCTTGCCTGCGCCAAGGAACGGCCGTTAGCTCAGTCCGGCACACTTCTTCAGATGGATTCGGTGGAGTGCGGCGCCGATCAGAAGAGCGGCAAGACCTTTGCCGGCGAGATGTTGGGCACGGACTCGGCTCATCAGAAGATGCACACCTTGCTGTGCCAGGAATATATTCTGCAGACAGATCGCATCATCTATCGCATTCGGCCCAAGGACGACAAACACCCGGTTCTCCTCCCGGTGGGTGAACGCGCTCAATTCCGCATGGACAAGGACCACATGCGGTTACGAGTGGAAGACCTGGACGACAAGGAACGGGACTACATTGTCGTATCGATGACACCGCGAGGCGAAGCAGCGGCTTCAAACAATCCAAAATAGGCCATCGGTGCATCGGTCGGGGTAGGCCTCCCATGTACGATTATTAAGGCCCACATGGGTCTGGTGGAGGCCTGTGCCCGAACTACCCGACATTGTCGTCTATATCGAGGCGCTGGAGAAGCGCATTCTGGGGCAAACGCTCGAACATGTGCGGATTGCGAGTCCGTTTCTCTTGCGAACGGTGGAGCCGTCGGTTTCCAGAACAGAGAACAGGAAAGTCGTTGCTCTGCGCAGAATGGGCAAACGAATCTGCGTCGGGTTGGACAATGACCTTTGGCTGGTGCTCCATCTGATGATTGCGGGACGGCTGCATTGGAAAAAGCGCGGCGTGAAGGTTTCTCCGCCTCGCGGATTAGCGGCGTTCGATTTCACGAATGGGAGTCTGCTCTGGACCGAGGCTGGCTCGCGTAAACGCGCGTCGTTGCACGTGGTAACGGGAGAAGCAGGGCTGCGATCGCTGGATCCTGGCGGACTGGAAGTGCTGGATGCCAGTCTTGAACAATTTGCTGCGGCGCTCACTGCGTCCAATCACACGCTGAAGCGGGCGCTGACTGATCCACGATCGTTCAGCGGGATAGGGAATGCTTACTCGGATGAAATTTTGTTTCAGGCGAAGCTCTCGCCCATCCGGCTGACCCAGAAGCTTACGGCGGAGGAGATCGAACGTTTGTACGTGGCGATACGGGAAAGTCTGCGCGAGTGGGTTTCGCGGCTGCGCGCCGAGGCGGGAGATGGATTCCCCGAGAAGGTTACAGCCTTTCGTCCCGGGATGGCGGTGCATGGGCGGTACAAGGAGGCGTGTCCGCGATGTGGGGCCAGCATTCAGCGGATTCGATACGCTGCCAACGAGACGAATTATTGTCCGGTGTGTCAGACGGGCGGAAAGCTGCTTGCGGATCGTGCGCTGTCCCGGCTGCTGCGGGAGGACTGGCCTCGGACGCCCGAGGAGTTGGAGATGTTGACGCGGGAAGGAAAGGAACGATGAATGTCGCTGAGAGTCTGTGCCTTTTACGAAACTTTCATCCTAAGCGAAGGATGACAGTTCGAAAAAACAATATTTGCGAGGTCAACTAGCTGCCTTGAGTCCCCGCCGCCGGTGCGGCGCCCTCCGGCTCTGCTCCGCTGAACACGGCGTTGGCACCCATATGGGCGGGCATGATCGACAGCAGTTGCTCTTTGCGATAAATCAGGTTGCTGGCGTTGAAAGACGCGAGTTCGAAACCGTGGCCGTGCGTGATCGCGTCGGTCGGGCAGGCTTCCACACAGTATCCGCAGAAGATACATCGATTGTAATCGATGTTATAGACGTGCGCGTAGCGCTCGGCGCCCGAGACGCGCTTCTCTTCTGTGTTCTCGGCGGCTTCGATGTAGATACAGTTCGACGGGCAGGCAGCGGCGCATAGAAAACACGCCACGCATTTCTCGAGGCCGTTTTCGTCGCGCTGGAGAACGTGCATCCCGCGGAAGCGTTCCTGGAACTTTGCACCCTTCAGGGGGCCCGGGCCGTCGGGATAGTTCTCGACGATGGTGGGCTGAAACATCTCCTTGAGAGTGATACCCATGCCCTGGATAATCGCTTTGCTGTTCTTGTAGACGGACATGGCAACAGTATAGCGGATGGACGGAGCGCCGGGTAGCGCTGGTGGAGAGTGCAAATACTCCAACATAGTGTCACCCGACAATTGGAGGGTAGCCCACTTCTCCGCGGAAATGTTTCATAGCTTCGCACAGCTGGAAATTTCTCTCATTGCGCAACCGAAATTACCGTCACCGACTTTGGCTCCAACTTCAGAACCAGCTTGCCGCCTTGCACTTTCGCTGCGATCGGTTTCGGTACGACGGTGTTCGGCGCCGTGAAGGTGTTGACGCTGTCCACTCTGGGCGCTGTCAGGGTTTCTCCGGCGGCTGATTTGGCCGTGATGCCGGACAGTATTGCTTCGATTTCGACTGGCTGATTGGGATCGACATTTGTGATCTCCAGCCATAACTTGCCATTCGCCTCTTTGGCGGCGATGGCGTCCACGCGCGGCAAACGGATTTCGCCGTGCGCGTAGGTGCCGGCTTCGAACGTTACGGGAACTAACGTGGCGTCCTGGAAGGGGAGGTACATCTTGTAGGTGTAGTAGGTCGGGGTCAGGAGCATTTTTTCTTTGTCGGTCAGGATCATCGCCTGCAGCACGTTGATCATTTGCGCGATGTTGGCCATGCGTACGCGGTCGGCGTGGCGGACAAAGATGTTGAGGTTCAGGGCGGCCAGAATGGCGTCGCGCAGGCTGTTCTGCTGGACCAGGAATCCCGGATTACTGCCGGGTAGCGGCGCGTACCAGGCGCCCCATTCATCTACTACGAGGGCCACTTTCTTGTCGGGATCGTATTTGTCCATTATGGCGGAGTGTTTTGTGATTAGATCGTCCATCTCCAGCGTGGATTTGAGAACCTGGCTGTACTCCGTTTCTCCGAATCCTTCGGATGCATACGAGGGCGGCCACTTCACCACCGTGTAGCTGTGCATGGAAAGGCCGTTGATATCCCAACTCCAGGTGTGTTGCTGATAGGCCTTCATGATGGTTTCGGTCCACTCGGTCCAGCGGGGTCCGTCGCCGCCGGGGCCGACAGCAATCTTTAGCATCTGGTGCTGATCCTGCTGGTCGGGATTGAAGTTGCGGACGAAGCGGCTGTATATCTTCATCTGGCTGAGATAGTAGTCGGGAGTCATGTTGCCGCCGCAATCCCAACTCTCGTTGCCGAGTCCGAGATACGGGACCTTATACGGTTCGGGATGGCTGTTGGCGGCGCGCTCTTTGGCCAGCGTGGTTGGCTGTACGGTGGTCAGATACTCCAGCCATTCGGACGCTTCCTGCGGAGTGCCCGAGCCGATATTTACGGAGAGGTAGGCACTGGAGCCGATCTGCTCGAGGAAGTCCATGAACTCGTGGGTTCCGAACGTGTTGGGCTCGATGACTCCTCCCCAGTTCGGATTGAGAGTTACGGCTCGTTGTGGGCCGATGCCTTTTCGCCAGTGGTATTCGTCGGCAAAGCATCCGCCGGGCCAGCGGACGTTGGGGACTTTGAGCGCCTTCAGCGCGGTGACTACATCGTTGCGGATGCCGCGAGTGTTCGGGATGGGAGAGTCGGGGCCGACCCAGATGCCGTCGTAGATGCCGTGTCCGAGGTGCTCGGCGAATTGTCCGAAAATGTTGCGGTCGATTTTTGCGCCGGGCTTGGAGGCGTCGACGGTCATGGCGATCTTGTCGGCGGCCTTGGCAGGAGCGAGGGCGATAGCGAGGAGCGCGAAACTCAGAAAAATTAAGCGGCTGACTCGTGATGGTCTGTGATGGTCGCGGGGCATGGGTTGTATTAGGCCACACCTCGGGGGCTAAAGCCCAAGTCAAAAGAAAGACCTTATCGCAGCGGTAAACCGCTGCGCCACCCAAAAGCAGAGTTTTCCATCAAGCCATTCAGGCACAGCAAGCCGTTCACGATGGCAGAGTTTTCTTACATCTGGGCGACCGTAGCTAAGCGCGTTCACCTTTTGCTTCGGCCTTGCTGGCCCAGACGGCACGGTTTTTGGCCCAAGCACGCAAATCTGCAATTTCTTCGGCGCGGGTGATTGAGAGCGGTACGGTGGAAGAGAGCGCGGTAAGCAGATGGTCGGTCGAGAGGTCTTGCTTCTGGGAGAAAGCGGCGTACAGCGCGGTCTGCACCGCCGACTCGATTTCCGCTCCCGAATATCCGTTGGCGGCAGCGGCGATCCGGTCGAGGTCGTAGTCGGTGGCATTGCGCTTACGCTTGCTGAGCTGGATGGCGAAGATCTGTTTTCGTTCGGCGGTTCCGGGCAAGTCCACGAAGAACAATTCGTCGAAGCGGCCTTTACGGATTAGCTCGGGCGGCAGCACTGTGACGTTGTTACAGGTGACGGCTACGAAGACCGGCGATTTGCGTTCCTGCATCCACGACAGAAACGACGCGAGCAAGCGCGAGGAGACTCCGGCGTCGGCGGAGGCTGAGTCGGGGCCGCTGCCGGCGAAGACTTTCTCCAGTTCGTCAATCCACAACACACAGGGCGCAAGGCCTTCGGCGACTTTGAATACTTTCTGAATGCGCTTTTCTGTTTCTCCGATGTACTTGTCGTAGACGGCGGCGGTGTCGAACTTCACCAGCGGCAGTTTCCATTCGCCTGCGACGGCGCGGGCGCAGAGGCTCTTGCCGCATCCCTGTACGCCGAGGATGATGACACCTTTCGGCGGATCGAGGCCGAAATCGCGGGCCTTCGAATCCCACGATCCGCGGCGCTGTGCCAGCCACATTTTCAGATTTTCCAGTCCGCCGACGCTCGCCATGTTGTCGTTCGCGTCAACGAACTCGAGCATCTCGGAGCGCTTCAGCATGGACTTCTTTGCTTCGAGAACATCGGTCACGCAGTCCGAAGTCAGCGCGTAACGCCCGACCAGCGTCTGCGAAATCGCGCGCTCGGCTTCTTCTTCGGTCAGGCCGCGAAGGTTGGCGGCCATTGCTTCCACGCCCGGAGCATCGAGTTGCAGTTTGAGGGAGTGCGCCGCGGCCATGCGCGTGTACGTTTCGCGAATGAGGTCTCGGAGTCGTTCGGCGTCGGGCAGCGGTAAATCAAGAAACTCAACCAGGCTGGCCAATTCCGGGGGCATCGGGATCGAGGGCGCGGTGAGAATGAGTGTCCGGCGGTTGGCCGAGAATTTTTGCCCGACATCCCGCAAACGGCGCACGACCACTGGGCTGTCCAGATGGCGATGGAAATCTTTCAACACAAAGACTGCTTCGAGGGTCATCGCTTCCAGGTTGGCAAGTGCCTGCACCGGGTCGGCGGTGTTGTAGATCGCGGCCTTGCTCGATTCGGGAGCATTGGGGTCTGCGGCATGGCGCGCCGCGTTGATGCGCGTCTGAAGATCGGCAACGGGCGCAGTCACACCGCTCGCACCGGATCGCATCAGCCCGTCGGCAATGGTCCATTCGAATACCGCCATGTTCAGTTCAGTACACGCGGCTCGCACCAGGGAAAGGGCGCGGACTTCCTCCACCGTCTCCATGACGATGATCGGTGTGGAGGAGTTAATCAGGACTTTCAGCCGTTCGAGGGCGTTCATATCCGGTTGACCGCGCGCAACTTGCTCCCGTAGAATACTGGTTCGGTCCACTCCGAATATCTTCCTGGTGGTTTCCGGGACAATCGAAGGTAATTAAGCAACATGGCAAATCATTTTTCGGCGTTGAAGCGCGCCCGTCAGACAGAGAAACGAACCACACGGAATCGCGTGAGCGCGTCGCGGCTGCGAGGAGCATTGCGAGACATGCGCGAAAGCCTGGCGAAGGGCAACAAGACAGAAGCGACGACTGCTTACCGGGCTACTGTATCGGCGCTCGACAAGGCTATTCAGAAGGGCGTACTGCACGAGAATACGGCTTCGCGGTATAAGTCCCGTCTTGACAAGCGTTTGAGCGCGTTGAAGTAGTTGTATCCAAGGGGCCGGCGCAAGAATTTCCTTGACGCGCTGGCCGGTTTTGCTAGACTAAAGTGTTCCTCAGACAAACAGGTAGTACTGGCCGTCCTGACGAACCTCCGCCCGCAAAGCGCGTCAATCCCTAGAACTTAGCAACTTTCGCGCCGGGTGAAGCATCTATTTGGGTGACTCTGGCTTTTCCTTTACCAACCCCGCCCAAAAGCAGTTTTGGCCAGCTACCAGGGGTAGCCGTTGTCCAGTGGGCGGGACCATGGAGATCCTTAAGTCGCATCAATCCTTATAGTTAGGAGAACCAAACCAATGCGCTCTGATCGTGTATTTGACGCAGTGGAGACTTTGCGGAATCGCTATATGCTCTGCCAGTTGGCCTCCAAGGCAACGCGCAAATTTCATCGGCCGAACACCCGCATCCAGGAAACCATGAATCAGGTTTTTGACAAGATTGCGGGCGCGCAACGCCATGACATTCTAAGCGAACCTGAAAACTTCGCCGAGGCACAAAGGCGGGCTGCTTAATGCAGTTCCGCCGTGTGCCCACACGGCGGCCAGACTCCCTCCGAGAGAAATCCTCCCGAGAAAATCCATCCTGTAGGTGAATATGACCATCGCAGAACTGAAAGAAAAGAATATTACCGAGCTGACCAAGATCGCCCGATCTCTGGAACTGCCCGGCGCCAGCGGACTCCGCAAACAGGATCTCATTTTCAAGATCCTGCAGGCGCAAAGTGAAAAAGAAGGCCACATCTTCGCCGAGGGTGTGCTTGAGATACTGCCGGACGGCTACGGCTTCCTGCGCTCGCCCGACTACAACTATCTGCCGGGCCCGGACGACATTTATGTGTCGCCGTCGCAGATCCGCAAGTTCGACTTGAAGACCGGCGACACCATCAGCGGCCAGGTGCGTCCGCCGCACGAGGGCGAAAAGTATTTTGCGCTGGTGAAGATCGAGGCGGTCAACTTTGAGTCGCCCGACGAAGCGCGCAACAAGATCCTGTTCGACAACCTGACGCCGCTGTATCCACAGGAACGTCTCAAGCTTGAGACTACCCGCGAGAATATCAGCGCGCGCGTCATGGATCTGCTTACTCCTCTTGGCAAAGGCCAGCGCGGCTTGATCGTTTCTCCTCCGCGCGCCGGCAAGACGATGCTCTTGCAGAATGTCGCCAACTCGATTACTACGAATCATCCCGAAGTTGTGCTGATGGTGCTGCTGATTGACGAGCGTCCGGAAGAAGTTACGGATATGCAGCGGTCGGTTAAGGGCGAGGTGATCTCTTCGACCTTCGACGAACCGGCTGCGCGTCACGTGCAGGTCGCCGAGATGGTAATCGAAAAGGCTAAGAGACTGGTTGAGCACAAGCGCGACGTGGTGATCCTGCTGGATTCGATTACGCGTCTCGCCCGCGCTTACAACACGATTGTTCCGCCTTCGGGCAAAGTGCTCTCGGGTGGCGTGGATTCGAATGCTTTGCAGCGTCCGAAGCGGTTTTTCGGATCGGCGAGAAACATCGAAGAAGGCGGGTCTTTGACCATCATTGCCACTGCCCTCATCGATACCGGGTCCCGCATGGACGATGTGATCTTTGAAGAATTCAAAGGTACGGGCAATTCGGAAATCATCCTGGAACGCAAGCTGGTCGATAAGCGTACCTTCCCGGCGATCGATATTCAGCGCTCCGGCACACGTAAGGAAGAGCTGCTGATTCCGAAGGAAGACCTGACGCGAATCTGGGTGCTGCGTAAGGTGCTGAATCCTCTGTCTCCGGTCGAAGCCATGGAGCTGCTCATTGAGCGACTGGCTAAGGCGGGGACTAATGGTGAGTTTTTGGCTAAGATGAGTTCGCTGTAACACCCATTTTTCGACTTGTCCTCTACCACGATTCGAATAATGCTTTAAGTGGTCGGAACGCGCCGATCTTGTTTTGGGGGCGCATAGGGTTTTATAGCCCTTCTGGCCAACCTTACTGAGGGGGCTGCTTGAGCAGCCCCTTTTTATTTGTGGGTTTGAATGCATCTTCTGTACGCAGACGAGCGGGGCGCCATCCCCGATATCCCCATCAGCGTCATTTTGTGCTCGCCGGTGTTTCGGTTTTCGAAACGGAGGATTTGGAAGGTTTACGCTGGTAAGCAGGTTGCGGAAAAGGTCGGCGGCGATACCTCGGGGGCTGAAGCCCAAACCAAGAATAAAGGCCTTATCGCAGCGGTGAACCGCTGCGCCACCCAAAAGCGGAGTTCTTCAGCAAAATCCTTCAGCAAAATATTTCAGCAAAGTACAGACGTCAACAAGATCGACAGCTCACCACTCAATTACCTTGGTTTCCCTAAGTGCATCTTCACAGGCCCATTCCACAGACTTGCCGTGCTAAAGAAATACAGGAGCACGTAATGTGGAAGCCTGTTCTACCTCTGGTGTTGTTATCCTGTGCGCCCATCGTTCAAGCGCAGTTACAGTCAAAACAGCCGGAACTTCAAAAGCATGTGGCAGCGCGCGAGGCTGAGGTCCGTACAGCGGCGTTCTCCGAGGCCTGGGTCGATCCGCACCAGCAGCTATCTCGAATGTTGGTCGCGAACACTGTTTCCGAGCGCCAAATAGCGCTTCGACGCGATACCGACAAATTGCTTAGTCTGGCCAACGAATTGAAGTCGAATGTGGACAAAACAAGTCCCAGCATTCTTTCCCTGGACGTCATCAAGAAAGCGCAGGAGATCGAGAAGCTGGCCAAGAGCGTGAAGGACAAGATGCGGGAAGCGTATTGAGGCAGCGCTTGGCATTTAGCACATGGCACTTAGCTAAATCAGTGTTTGGCCAAGGATTTCTCGAGATGAAGGTTTAGCTAAGTGCTAGTTGCTAATTGCTGCCCTTCGCCTCTCCGCCCACCACGCCCAGGGCAGAGTGATCCACATCGCAAGTGAGGCCAGCGCGATTTGAATCGGGTTCGACGGTGGGGTTGCGAACAGGGCTCCGAGCCAGCCTAACGACAGTAGGGCGATCAGACTCCAGATTCGCCACGTTCCTGCTTGATCGCTCGCTTTTGTGCTGCCTACGTAGAGCCAGATCCCGACGGCGAAGATCGCTAATTCTACGATGATCGATCCCAGCCAAGAATTCCACAAACCTAAGCCAACTTTCGGTCCGCCTGGCCATACCGGCAAATCGGGGCGATGACTGATGTAGTCCAGCACCCAATGACTGACTACCAGAGTGGCCAGCACCCACGCTCCGCGGACGTAGCGACGGACGATGTAATAGATCAGTCCCACTGCCAGCGCCCAACGCAACGCCACGGTCAAGCTGTGCGAGAAGGGATAGTCGTAGAAGTCGAACGGTTGCACTTTGGTAATTCCTGGAACAACGCGCACATGTTCGAGTCCTAACAGCAGAAAAATCGGCCAGAGGAAGTCGAGAAACTCGGCGGCGAAGATTAAAGCTGCCAGTGAAGTTCGCGGCGCAAACCGCTTGGCCGCAAGGGCGACGCCGAAATGGCCAATGAACATGCGAACAAATTAACACGTCCGGTTGGGGACGGAACTGGAATTTCAAGGTCGTACAGCTGGTCGCGAAAAAAGCATGGCTAGGTGCGGGCGCAGCGGCGCTGATTACATTCGTAATCTTCCCAACATTACCGAGCCGGGTTGAAATGTGTCCACTAGTACATGGCCGATGAGACATGTACCAGTCCACGGAGGAATTATGAAGTTCTCAGGTTCTCTCAAGTTTGCAGCGCTCGCCTCGGTGGCCGGAGTCTTGACTCTGGCGCTGTTTGGCTGCGGCGCCGCGGTCAGCAATACGTCATTCACGCAGGGGAACTGGGCGTTTACCGCGTCATCGACCGCGGCCGCAATCGCTGCCAGCAGTCCAACGTTTGTGCTCGGCGGGAACCTCACCCAGAGCGGAGCCGTGCTGAGCGGCACACTCACAGTTAACAACTCGCTTTGTATTTCTCCGCAGACCCTCTCCTTCACCGGCACCGTAAAGGGCAGCGACATCACACTGACGTCGCAGGCATTCGACGGAAACGTCATCAGTGTTACCGCTTCCGGGACCAAGGACTCGTTGAGCGGAAACTACACGATCACGGGTGGCTGCGCGGATCAGGGCACGATAACGGCGAACGCAGTACCGTCGCTCAGTGGCGCGTGGAGCGGTACGGTCCTGGTAAACACTTCCCCTGCAAACATGACAGTTACATTGACGCAGGCATCGGCAGCATCCGAGGACGGAAGTTTTGCGCTGACTGGAAGTGTGAGTTACACGGGATCAGACTGTGAGGCAACTGCGAACCTGACCTCATCGTCGGTCAAGGGCGGTAGCCTGATCATTAACTTCGATTCAGGGGTCAACTATGTGCCGTCATTGAACAGCCTCACGGCACCGACAAGCATGGCTGGCGACTACGACAGCACTTCTGACCAATGCGCCTCCAACGATGGGATTCAATCGGTCACTCTAGCGAAGCAGTAAGTAGAGACAATTACCGAGCAAACCAAAAAAACGCCGTCCGGCAAGGCCGGGCGGCGTTTTCTTTTTTCTCAAATCGCTCTTGCGTCCGGCATTACTCCGACGAAATCCGCATCCCGTAGAACGACCGGTACACGAAGAACACCGACACCGCGAAGAAGGCGAGTGCCAGGATGTGCGTCAGGTTTGTGCCTTGATCGCGCGTGAGGGAGACGGCCAGTTCCACCGCGAGCAATCCGAAAAGGGTCGTGAACTTGATGACTGGATTCATGGCCACGGACGACGTGTCTTTGAAGGGATCGCCGACGGTGTCGCCGATTACGGTCGCGTCGTGCAGGGGAGTTCCCTTCTGCTTGAGCTTCGTTTCGACGATTTTCTTGGCGTTGTCCCAGGCGGCGCCGGCGTTGGCCATGAAGATGGCCTGATAAAGACCGAAGATCGCGATCGAAATCAGGTAGCCGATAAAGAAGAACGGCTCCACGAACGCGAAGGCCAGGGTGCCGAAGAATACGGCGAGAAAGATGTTGAACATGCCCTTCTGCGCATACTTGGTGCAGATCTCGACGACCTTCTTGCTGTCGGCAACGGAGGCTTTGGTTGCGCCTTCGAGTTTGATGTTGGCTTTGATGAACTCGACGGCACGATAGGCGCCTGTGGTCACGGCTTGCGTGGATGCGCCGGTGAACCAGTAGATCATCGCTCCGCCGGTGATGAGTCCGAGGAAGAATGGGGCGTGGAGTAGAGAGAGTTTGTCTACGTTGGTGGTGAGGCCGCTGGTGAGGGCCATGATGATGGAGAAAATCATCGTGGTGGCGCCGACTACGGCAGTTCCGATCAGCACGGGTTTCGCGGTGGCTTTGAAAGTGTTGCCAGCGCCGTCGTTTTCTTCGAGCAGGTCTTTGGCGCGTTCAAAGTTCGCGTCAATGTTGAAGTCTTTCTTCAGTTCCGCTTTGATGTTTGGCACCTGCTCGATCAGCGACAGTTCATACACTGATTGCGCGTTGTCGGTGACGGGCCCGTACGAATCGACGGCGATCGTGACTGGTCCCATACCCAGGAAGCCAAAGGCTACCAGGCCAAAAGCGAAGACGGGCGCGGCAATCATGGTGGCGGCTGTGGTCAGTCCCATCAGGCTGAAGAAGTAGGCGACGGACATCAGCGCGACCATGGTCAGGCCGAGCCAGTAACCCGAGAAGTTTCCGGCTACGAATCCCGAAAGAATTCCGAGCGACGCTCCGCCTTCTTTTGCCGAGGTGACGACTTCGTTCACATGGCGCGAATCCACCGACGTGAAGGCCTTGACGAGTTCCGGAATGACCGCTCCTGCCAGGGTTCCGCAGGAGATGATCGAGGCGAGTTTCCACCACTGCGAGGTGTCTCCGCCGAGATTGGGGATGATGAGATAGGAAACGATGTAGGTGGCGACGATGGAAACGATCGAGGTGATCCACACCAGCGAGGTCAGCGGCGTTTCGAAGTTCATCTTGTCCGCGTTGCCGAAGCGGCCTTTCGCAATCGCGCTGTTGATGAAATAAGCCAGCGCGCTGGCGATCAGCATCATGATGCGCATGACGAAGATCCAGACGAGGAGTTGGACCTGGACCATCGGCTCTTTCACGCCCAGCAGGATGAACGTGATCAGCGCGACGCCAGTTACGCCGTAGGTTTCGAATCCGTCAGCGGACGGGCCGACAGAGTCACCAGCGTTGTCACCGGTACAGTCGGCGATGACGCCGGGGTTGCGGGCGTCGTCTTCCTTGATCTTGAAGACGATCTTCATCAGGTCGGCGCCGATGTCGGCGATCTTGGTGAAGATGCCACCGGCGATACGCAGAGCGGCTGCGCCCAGAGACTCGCCGATGGCGAATCCGATGAAGCAGGGGCCGGCGTAGTCGCCCGGTATAAAGAGAAGAATGAAGAGCATGATCAGGAGTTCGACCGAGATCAGCATCATGCCGATCGACATGCCGGCTTCGAGTGGAATCTGGTAGACCGGAAACGGCTTGCCCGGAAGCGAGGCAAACGCGGTGCGCGAATTCGCAAAGGTGTTAACCCGAATCCCGAACCACGCTACCCCGTAGCTGCCTGCGATTCCGACCAGGCTGAAAATCAGGATGATCGCGACGCGCGGAATTTCGAAGTGCCGCAGGACTCCAAAATAAAGCACGATGATGGCGGCGATGAACGCCCACAGCAGCATCAGGAACTTGCCTTGGGTCAGCAAGTAGGTTTTGCAGGTTTCGTAGATGAGTTCCGAAATCTCGAGCATCGACCGGTGCACGGGCAGCTTCTTCAGGCGCATGTAGATCATGAGGCCAAAGCCCAGTCCGAAAACGCAGAACAGCAGGCCGATCATGAGCATGCGGTGGCCGTCCATGCCGAGAAAAGAAACGGACGAGAGATCGGGAAGTTTCAGGGCGGCCTCGCCACCTTCTTCGGCGGGCTGAGCCAGCGCCGTGGCGGCGGTTAGCAACATTAACGATGTCAGGGTCGCAAAAGTCTTCGAAAGCCGGAATCCCTTGGACGCAAGGGTCTCCATCCAGGTGCGCATTTCAATCCTCCAGGGATCAGTCACTGATTAATCAGGGATCACTACGCGTGATTTATGCCGGCCACTCGCTGCCGGAGTTCCGAACGCGCTTCCACCGTTAAGACAGAAATCAAAACACAGTGATGAGTGCCGATTTGGCCGCGTCCGACATGCTCGTGCCGCCGGTTCGCCTGGATGACAGGCCACACACCTCCGGCACGGGACCAATGTTTATAGCATCTTGCGTGGGCTGGGTCAACGGAGGGTCGGGGCGTTAGGCGGGATCTGCGCTTGCGAACTTGGCGGCGCAGAGTTTCGCTTTCATCGAGTGTTTTTCATTCCCCCGGATCATTGTCCTCCGGCTGCGATTCGAATCGAATAGAACGGAAATTCGATCGCTATGCAGACCCTTAATCTACGACTGCTTCCGTATAATTAGGTTTCATGCCTGCTTCCCTCGACTCTATCGTATCCGCCACTCGGAAACGTGTTTCTGAGAGCCGGCGAAGTGCGGACCTGCGAGGGTTGGAGAAGAAGGCGGCGGAGCACACGCCGCGGGGATTCCGCGAGCAGCTTCGGCAGACGGCGCGCAGCCGGCCTGCGATCATTGCGGAACTGAAGAAGGCTTCACCTTCGAAAGGCCTGATCCGGGCTGATTTTCGGCCGGCGGAGTTGGCGCGGGAACTTGAGCAGGCCGGCGCAGCTGCACTTTCGGTGCTGACCGACTCAGAGTTTTTTCAGGGATCGATGGATTATCTGGAGCAGGCTTCCGCGGCGACTTCCGTGCCGTGCCTGCGCAAGGACTTCATGGTCGACGAATTTCAGATGATGGAAGCGCGCGCGCATGGCGCGGACGCGATACTGTTGATCGTCGCGGCATTGAAGCAGGACGAATTGATCTCACTGGCGCGCGCCGCGAAAGCGCACGAACTGGACGTGCTGTGTGAAGTCCATGAGGAAGTCGAACTGCAACGCGCGCTCGACGCTGGGTGTGACTTGATTGGCGTCAACAGCCGCGATCTCAAGACGTTCCACGTCGATCTCGCGACGGCCTTCCGGTTGGGTGAGAAGATTCCGACGGACTGTGTGCGGGTGGCGGAAAGCGGAATTCACAGCGGCGCGGACGTAGCGCGATTGCGTGGTGCAGGATATGACGCGTTTCTAGTCGGCGAATCGCTGATGCGGGCGGAGCGTCCCGGACAAGCGTTGGTTGCGTTGTTGGAGGAAGCGAAGGTTGTGGTGAGCAGGTAAGACGAGCCACGGGTTCTATGACCTGGATCAAGATCTGCGGAATCACGAACGGCGAGGACGCGCAAGTCGCGGTGGCGGCGGGCGCGAATGCACTTGGGTTCGTGTTCTACGAGAAGAGTCCGCGGCGGGTTACGGTCGAAACCGTCAAGGCGATTGTCGCTGAGTTGCCGTTGAAGCTGGAAAAAATCGGTGTGTTCGTGAACGAGACGGTGGAGAACGTACAACAGATCGTTACCGACACTGGACTCACTGCCGTTCAGCTCCATGGCGAGGAAGATGCCGAGTTCTCCCGCGCGCTCTTCCGGCTGATGTCAAAAGGTTTGCGGCGGCCGATTATTTTTCGCAGCTGCGCGGCACACATTTTCGACAAGCCCGCCGACCAGAGCGTCGGCTGGGATCCGGTGACTAGCGGGCTGGTCGAGCCGGACGAAGCGTACAAGGGAAAGCGAGTGCAGAAAATTCACGTCGCGGAGAACGGCGATCTTTTTCTGGAAACGCATGGATTTCGTCCCGGCGTGCTCACGGGCATCCTGCTCGATTCTTCCAGTTCCACCCATCGTGGCGGCACTGGGCAGGCGTTCGATTGGGAGCGGGTGCAGCCGTGGGCCGGTGTGATCAACAGCATCAGCAGGCTGATCGTCGCGGGAGGCCTGAATGCCTCGAATGTGCAGGAGGCGATTCATGTGCTGCATCCGTGGGGCGTGGATGTTTCGACGGGAGTGGAAAGCGCGCCGCGAAAGAAAGACCCGAAAAAGATTCGCGCATTTGTTGAGGCCGTGCGCGCGGCGGATGAGTGTAATTAATCATGGCAACCGCGACCGTCACAAAACGCACGGGGAGAGTCACAGCGAAGAAGCGTACGCCCACGGCTGGACGCTTTGGCGTGTACGGCGGGCGCTATGTGCCCGAAACGCTGATGGCGGCGCTCGATGAGTTGGAACTCGCGTACGAGAAGGCAAAAGACGATCGCAAGTTTCAACAGCGCCTCGACTATCTGCTCAAGCAATTTGCCGGCCGCCCGACGCCGCTGTTCTATGCGGAGCGACTGACCAAGAAACTCGGCGGCGCGAAGATTTACCTGAAACGCGAAGACCTGCTCCACACTGGCGCGCACAAGATCAATAACTGCATTGGGCAGGCGCTGCTGGTTGAGCGCATGGGCAAGCATCGCGTGATCGCCGAAACCGGGGCGGGACAGCACGGCGTCGCGACGGCCTCGGTGTGTGCGCTGCTGGGCTTCGAGTGCGTGATCTACATGGGCACCGAGGATATGCGGCGGCAGGAGCTGAACGTTTTCCGCATGCGCCTGCTGGGGGCGGAAGTGCGCGGCGTGGATTCCGGATCTCGCACATTGAAAGACGCGATCACCGAAGCGATGCGGGACTGGGTCACGAATGTTCGAACGACGCATTATCTGCTGGGTAGCGTGCTGGGTGCCCACCCGTATCCGACGATGGTGCGCGATTTTCATCGGGTGATCGGGCGCGAGGCCCGCAAGCAGATTCTAAAAGCCGAAGGCAAGTTGCCCAAGGCGATCGTCGCGTGTGTCGGGGGAGGGTCGAACTCCATCGGAATTTTCTACGACTTTCTCAAAGACAACAAAGTCGAACTGATTGGCGTGGAAGCGGGCGGCAGAGGAGAAGCTCTGGGCGAACACGCCGCGCGTTTTCGCGGAGGATCGCCGGGCGTGCTTCAGGGGACTTACTCGTACGTACTTCAGGACAAAGCCGGACAAATTGCGCTCACGCACTCGGTTTCGGCGGGACTCGATTATCCTTCGATCGGGCCGGAACACGCGATGCTCAAGGATTCCGGACGCGCCGAGTATGTGCCGGCGACGGATGTGGAAGCGCTCAAAGCAACTACGGTCCTGGCCCGCACGGAAGGTATTATTCCGGCTCTGGAGTCTGCGCACGCGGTGGCCGAGGCCATCAAGCGAGCGCCGAAGATGAAGAAGTCGGAGATTCTGATTGTGAATATTTCGGGGCGCGGAGATAAGGATGTCGGGATCATGCGGGAGAATCTGAAGCTGGATTGACATCCATTTATCCATGCCTTTTCACTTCGAAAATAAACCCGTCCTCGTAGCCTACGTAACCTGTGGCGACCCCGACCTCGCGACCACGCGCGAAATCATTCTCGCCGCAATTGAGGCGGGTGCAGGGATCATCGAACTGGGCGTGCCGTTCAGCGATCCGGTGGCGGATGGCCCGGTGATTCAACGAGCCAGCGAGCGCGCGCTGAAGCATGGGACTTCGCTGGAACAAGTGCTGAAACTGGCGGCGGAGATTCGCGAACATTCACAGTCGGTTGGGCTGATTGTTTTCTCTTATCTCAATCCCATTCGGCAAATGGGTATTCCGAAGTTCTGCAAGATTGCACGGCATGCGGGGCTGGACGGCGTTTTGATCACCGATCTTCCGGTCGAAGAAGCGGGCGAGTACCTGACCGAGGCGCGCAGGAATGATCTGGCTACGATTTTCCTTGTGGCTCCGACCAGCACCGATCAGCGCCTCAAGCAAATTGCTGCGGTTTCCACGGGCTTCGTGTACGCGGTTTCCCGCACCGGAGTGACTGGAGCGCGGCAGCAGATGCCGGAGGACGCAAGCGGATTAGTGAAGCGTCTGCGAAAATTTACAAAGTTGCCGGTCGCGGTCGGCTTTGGAATTTCGACGCCGGAGCAGTTCGCAGCGGTTGGGAAGTTTGCGGAAGGAGCGGTGGTTGGCAGCGCGATCGTGCAGACGATCGAACAAAATCCCGGACGAGAACCCGCGGCTGTGGCAGAATTTGTCAGCAAGCTCCAAACTGTCAGCTCTCAGCTGTCAGGAAGGCAAACCTGAGAGCTGAGAGCTTGGAGCTGAGAGCTATCCATGGACATTTCCGACTGGCGCAAAAAAATCGACGAACTCGACTGCAAGCTGGTGGAGTTGCTGAACCAGCGCGCGGCTGCGGCGATTAGGATCGGGCGACTGAAACGCAACACTGATCTGCCGATTTACGAGCCGCAGCGCGAGCGCGAGGTCATCGAGAACGTGCAGAAGGTAAATGGCGGTCCGCTTGGGGGGCGCGATCTGGCACAGATTTACGAACGCATCATGGACGTGATGCGCAGCATTCAGAAACACGAGATTGTTCCCGAGTCTGAACCGGCGCCACACGGCTCGGAGATCGAATCAAAATTTGAGGACTAAAAACGGTCCGCAGGCACCACAAAGGCAAACGACTTCATGATTGTCGCGATGCAGGAGTTGTCGACGGAAGAGCAGATCCAGCATGTGATCGACCAGCTCGTCCGAATGGGTTTCGAAGTTCATCGCTCCACGGGCGCGCGGCAGACGGTGCTCGGAGGCGTGGGCGCGCCACACGATTTCGATATTCGCGAAGTCGAGATGTTGCCTGGCGTGCAGGAAGCGCACCGTATTTCGTCTCCTTATAAATTGGCGGGACGCAATTTTCGTCCGGAGGGAACGCTCGTCAAGTTTGCGAATGGCGTGGAGATTGGCGGACCAAAAGTTGTGGTAATGGCGGGTCCCTGCTCGGTGGAATCGCGGGAGCAGTTGTTCACAGTTTCTGAACTCATCGCCAAAGCCGGCGCAAAGGCCCTGCGCGGGGGGGCGTTCAAGCCGCGATCGTCGCCATATTCGTTTCAAGGGATGGGGCTGGAAGGCCTGAAATTGCTGCGTGAAGCCGGGGACCGCTTCAATCTGCTGGTGGTCAGCGAAGTGATGGAGATTTCGCAGATTCCCATCATGATGCCGTACATCGATATTTTCCAGGTAGGCGCGCGTAACATGCAGAATTTCAACCTGTTGCGCGAACTCGGCAAGGTTCGCAAACCGGTTTTGCTGAAGCGTGGCATCGCAGCAACTCTCGAAGAACTGCTGCTCTCCGCCGAATATCTGCTGGCGGGCGGCAACTACGAGATTATTCTCTGCGAGCGGGGCATTCGCACGTTCGAAACTTACACGCGCAACACGATGGATATTTCCGCCATTCCGATCATCCATAAACTCTCGCACCTGCCGATGACCGCGGACCCTTCGCACGGCACCGGACGCCGCGATAAAGTCGCACCCATGGCTCTCGCGTCGGTGGCGGCCGGGGCCGATGCGCTGCTGGTGGAAGTCCATCACCAACCCGACAAGGCACTTTCCGATGGCGCGCAGTCTCTTTACCCGGAACAGTTCGCGAAACTCATGGACCAGTTGCGCATGATCGCACCGGCCGTGGGCAGAGAGATCGCGTAGGCCAATTTGTAATTTGCAATTGGTAATTTGTAATTTTGATTCGCGGTCCGGCGCTTCCATTACAAGTTACAAATCACCAATTACAAATGTCTTTCAAACAAGTCACGATCATCGGGACAGGCCTGATCGGCGGATCGCTGGGTCTTGCGCTCAAGAAGCGCCGCCTCGTGGGACGCGTCATCGGATGCGATCGCGCTCCGGTGCTGGAACGTGCTCGGGATTGCGGCGCCATCGATGCGGGCGCTTCCAATCCCGCCGATGCGGTGCGGGGCAGCGATCTGATCGTGCTGGCGACTCCGGTGCTAGCGATTCTGGATCACATCGACCGTCTCGGCTCGGCGCTACCTCCGCGCGCGCTGATTACGGATGTCGGCAGCACCAAGGTTGAGGTTACAAAGCGCGCCACCAAGTCGTTTGGCAAAAACGCGGGACAGCGGTTTCTCGCGGGGCATCCCATGGCGGGCAAGGAACAGGCGGGCGTCGAGTTTGCCGATGCCGATCTATTCGAGGGCGCGGCGTGGCTGATCACCCCGTTTCCACGGCAGAACGTGCACGCTGGGCTGTCGGGAGAATTCGTCGCGTGCATTGAAAAGCTGGGCGCGAAAGTGGCGATACTCGATCCGGCAGTTCACGATCGCTTGTGCGCGTGGATCAGTCATCTGCCGCAAATGATTTCTACCGCGATGGCCGCCACGCTGGTCGATGAATTCGGCGCAGACGCACCCCTGCTCGACATCGGCGGACGCGCCCTGCGAGAGATGACGCGCATTGCCGGCAGTCCCTATTCGATGTGGCGCGATGTCGCGATTACCAACAAAGAAAATCTGGGGAATGCGTTGCTGAAGATCGAGCAGCGGCTGGGGCACATCCGCGAGAATCTGGATACGAAGCAGCTAGCAGAAGAATTTGAGCGAGCACATCAGCTGAGGAAAACGCCAGCACGGAGGCACAGAGGCACGGAGAAAAGCAAGAAGTAGGTTACGGAAACGGCAGGTCACACGGCTTGGCGGGTCACAACCGAGCATCAAAGTCCTGTAGAATTTCTTTTTCCATGAACAAAGTCGTTGCCAGCGCCGAAGAGGCGATTCAGGACGTGTTCGACGGCGCCACGATCATGGTTGGCGGGTTCGGGCTGTGCGGGATGCCGGAAAATCTGATCCGTGCGCTGGCCCGTAAGGGTAGCAAAAATCTTTACACCATCAGCAACAACGTGGGCGTGGACGGCCTCGGCATGGGGTTGCTCCTTGCAAATGGGCAGATCAAGCGGCACAGCGGCACTTATGTCGGCGAAAATCGGCTGCTGGAAAAGATGGTACTGGATGGCGCGCTGCAGCTCGAACTGATTCCGCAGGGAACGTTCTCCGAAAGAATTCGCGCGGGCGGAGCTGGAATCCCGGCGTTTTTTACTCCGACGGGTGTCGGCACGGTCGTGGCGGACGGAAAAGAGACCCGTGACTTCGATGGCCGGTCCTACATCATGGAACGCGCGCTAAAAGCGGACTTTGCGTTTGTCAAGGCTTGGAAGGGCGACAAGTGGGGCAATCTCGTGTATCGCAAGACGGCGCGGAATTTCAATCCCATGATGGCGACTGCGGCGAAGATCACGATCGCCGAAGTGGAACATCTGGTGGAAGCTGGAGAACTCGATCCTGACCTCGTGCATACGCCCAGCGTGTTTGTGAAGCGCATCTTTCAGGGCGAAGTGTACGAAAGGAAGATTGAGAGGAGAACGGTTAGAAAGGCAGTGGTTAGTGGTTAGTGGTTCGCAAACAAGAACCTATGTCGACAGCAGCCAAGCAACCCAAGGACATCGACAAGCGCGAACGGATCGTCAAACGCATTGCGTTGGAATTGCGCGATGGGTTTTATGTGAACCTCGGCATCGGGCTGCCGACGCTCATTGCGAATTATGTGCCGGCTGGAATGGATGTCGTCCTCCAAAGCGAGAATGGAATGCTGGGGATTGGACCGTATCCGATTGAAGGCGAAGAAGACGCCGACCTTATCAATGCCGGCAAAGAGACGGTCAGCGAGCTTCCGGGGACATCGTATTTTTCCAGCGCGGACTCATTCGCGATGATCCGCGGCGCCCACATCGACCTGAGCGTGCTCGGCGCGATGGAAGTGGACGAAAAGGGGAGCCTAGCGAATTGGATGATCCCCGGCAAAATGGTGAAGGGTATGGGAGGCGCGATGGATCTGGTCGCTGGCGCGCGCCGTGTCGTCGTCGGAATGGAGCACACGACGAAAGACGGCCAGCCGAAGATTCTGAAGAAATGCACGCTGCCCCTGACCGGCGTGGGAGTTGTACATACCATCGTCACGGAAATGGCTTACATCGAAGTAACTTCTCAAGGACTAATATTGCAAGAAATTGCACCTGGACTGACAGTCGAGGATGTCCAGCGAGCCACCGGACCACAACTAAACATAAGCGCGAGCCTGAAGACGATGGAAGGGTAGGCGCGACAAGGCAACAATCAACCCGATTTCACGGAATCTCAACAATTGGGCATTGACCAGCGCTAGCCCGCCATCGTAACGTCAACGGCTACGTTCGCCTGCGGAGGCCGCGATGAATTTCAAATCCATTTTCTCCAAAGCGCTGCGCTTTGGAATCTTCGCGTTGATCGTTGTGTTGCTTGTTGGCGCCGAGTTTTCGGGCGCTGAGGCACCGGCGTCGAATCTATTGATCAGCGTCACGTTCAAGACGAACAACCCGTTCGGCAACTCTCCGCCGATGAGCGGAGTGGACCCGGCTGCGACGATCGCCAATCCGGCCTTCGGGGCCGCCAACGTCTGGAACAATCTCTTCTCGCCGTGGGCGCCGCCGCTCACCACCAATCCATCGTGGAGCAATCTGGTCGACAGCACCGGAACGCCAACCAGCGTAGGCCTCTCCATCACGGGCACAGTATTTCCGCTCGACCTTTACCCGTTCATTCCGACTCCGGACCCGCTGCGGTCCGCGTTTCTCGGGTGGAACAGTTGGACCAGCGGAGGCGGAGGCGCCGGCGCGGGTGAGAGCACTTCGATTGTATGGAAGTTAACCGGCTTGCCGCCTTCGAGCAAATTTGACATTTGCGTGTATGGCGGCGTTGCCGACGCGGATCGCGGTTTCACCATGACCCTGGGCGGCATTATCCAGTACATCCCGACTTTCAACAGCACCAGTTCCTCGCTGCAGAATTGCGTGCTGTTTTCCAACATCGCTTCCAATGCCAAAGGCGCAATCACGGTGCAGGCAGCCGGCGTTGGTGACAGCTCAACGGCAGTGAATGAAGCGAACTGGGCGGGATTTCAACTGGTTCAACTCGCTGCTCCGGGCAGCCCGCGCCGGCTTGGGATCTGGCGAGCGCCGAGGTAACCAGCGGCCGGTTCGTGGACTCCGCAGTCTGAGGAGAGCGGGACTTCAGGACCGCTTAATTGCTTCGCCTGCGTTCATCACGCGCGGCGAAGGTGGAAAGGAGCGCTGAGCAGCCGCGCCGGTAGCATCACGACAGCCCAGACCAGCGCGAGCGCGCCGTGTACGGCAATGCCGACCAGCCGAAATGGCAGCAGCAAAAGCCAGACAAACGGGTAGAGGATCAGGGCAAAGAGCGCCAGGGGCCAGCACAGGACAAAGAGGAAGCACCACAGCAGGAATGCAATCACGGCACACCTCCATAGAATCTTATACGGACGCGGTTCGCAAGAAGTTCCCAGCCCTCAGCCCTCAGCCCTCAGCCCTCAGCCCTCAGCTAGGCTAAGTGTTTTTGCAGGAATTGCAAGCTCCTGAGACCGGCGTCTTTCCAGGTTTCGGAATCAAATCCGTGGGCTACTGCGGGGTAGATTTTTAGCTCGTAGGCGATTCCCTTCTTCTCCAGCAACGCCTGCAAATCGTACGCCTCCTGCACCGGCACAGTCGGGTCGGCTTCCCCGTGCAGGATCAGCACGGGACACAGGCGACGCATGAACAACTTCATTTCTTTCGGAAAGCCTCCGAAGAATTCGACGACGGCCTTTACGCGCGGATCAACAGACGCAACTGAGAGCGCCAGGTAGGCGCCGAGGGAGAATCCGAGCAGGCCGATTCGTTTCGGATCAACGCTCGGATGATTTTCGATGTGACTGATCGCGTCCCAGACGGTTTTGCCCCAGGCGGGGAAGTTGCGCATGATGGTTGGCTTGTCGGTGGCTTGTGTGGTTTCGGTGCGGTCGAAATAGTGAAGGACAAAGACGGCAAACCCTTGCGCGGCAAGCATCGAGGCAGGTTCGTTCATGCCGGAAACGCCGCCTCCGGAACCGTAGAGAGCAAGGACTGTGGCATGCTTTTCGCTTATGTCAGGCAAGTAGGCGTCGAGGCGGATGGGCTTGTTGCCGCTCTCGAAGGTGAGTTGCGATTGATGAATTGACCGCATCGGCGATAGGACAAATTTCCAGTAGTGCCGGCGGAGACGCGGCAAGCCGCGTCTCTACGAATGATTTTTAACCAAGTCGCGCAGCGATTGCTCATACGGCGCGCGGGCAATGCCACGCTCGGTGATGATGGCATTGACGTACTTCGCCGGAGTCACATCAAATGCGGGGTTTTCGATCTGTACGCCGTCCGGGACCATCTGTTTGCCGGCGATGTGAGTGACTTCGCGGGCGTTGCGTTGCTCGATAGGAATCCCGTTGCCGTCAGGTGTGTCGAGATCGACGGTGGAGATGGGCGCCGCGACGTAGAACGGGATACCGTGTTCTTTGGCCAGCACGGCAACCGTGTAGGTTCCGATCTTGTTGGCGACGTCTCCGTTGGCGGCGATGCGGTCGGCGCCGACTACGATGGCACCGATCTTGCCCTGGCGCATCATCGCGCCTGACATGTTGTCGGAGATGACGGTGGTGGGAATGCCGTCTTTCATCAACTCCCACGCTGTCAGGCGCGAGCCTTGCAAGAAAGGACGCGTCTCGTCGGCGTAGACGTGAATCTTTTTTCCGGCTTCGATGGCTGCGCGGATTACGCCGAGCGCAGTACCATATCCGGCAGTCGCCAGCGCGCCGGCGTTACAGTGGGTCAGGACTCCGCCGCTGGCCGGCATCAGGGTTGCGCCGTGGCGTCCCATGGCTTGATTGGCGGCGATGTCTTCGGCGTGCATGCGTTGCGCTTCTTCCACGAAAGCCTGCTTGATTTGCAGGACGGGTAGTGTGCGCAGCGTTTCGAATTTCGCCTGCATGCGGCGGATCGCCCAGAACAGATTGACGGCCGTCGGGCGCGTCTGATGGATGATCTCGCAGATGGCGTCGAACTCACGCTTAAGATCGGCGGTGTTCTCGGCCTTGGAGTTTTGGACTCCGAGCGCGATGCCCATACCTGCGGCTACGCCGATGGCGGGAGCGCCACGGACGACCATGTTGCGGATCACATCCGCGACCTGCTGGTGAGTGGTGCAGTTTACGTAGACTTCTTCGGTCGGCAGCTTCGTCTGGTCGATGAAGCGGACACCTGCGTTGGTCCATTCGAGGGTTTGAATCATGGGTTAGATCTCGATCACCTTGCATGACTGGGCTATTTCATTTCTCGTGTGTTCTGCTTTCTGTAGTCGCGTGGAACCGCTATCAATTCGTGTTTGAAGGCTGCCATGAAGACGGATTTCTCAACCCGCAACGCCGGACGCCGGGGCAATCCCGGATCGTGCAGAACGAAGACATCGCCTTCGCTTGCATATACAACAACGGAATGAGCTGAGGTAGAGCCTTCTCGCGCGAGTAGGCCAGAATCAACGAGCGCAATCAGAAAATAATCAATGAGCAATCGCTCAACATTGGGCAACGTAAGTCGGCGAAGTTCAAAATGGCCTGCAGCGATCAACGTTTTAGCGGCAGTCTGCTCATTCCTGAACCCCTCAGATGCGTGCTCTTTTTGAATATCGAACCATCCAGGTTGGTTTATGTTGTGTTCCCGAAAAAACTCCTCCCCTCTAGCGGCGAACTGCCTATAATCCATCGTGCTGATGACCTTCGTCCCTGGCACAAGGTGATTCATAGCCACGGCGGCCGTTGGATACCACGTCCAGCGTCGATCCTCGTAACCGGTGCACTCTTCAACAAATCTCCACCCCTTATTGAATCCGAGCGTGTTTAATACAATGAGCACTGCTGCCTGCACACAATGATTGTCGTCCGGTTTGTTCCCAAAAAACGGAGGAGTTCGTTCGATCATTTGCTGAGTGCCCACCAATCCTTCCCGGCAGGCGGCCCTGGAACTAGCCGCTTGCTGCTAAGTGAGCCCCTCTCACTTCATTTGCCTTAAATAAGGAAATAAACGGCGCCGGCGATGCGGCCTTCTCTGCCGCGGCCCGTCCCTGCGATTCCTCCCGTTCGACCAGGCACATTACACCAATCACGTCGAATCCGAATTCCCGGGCAGCTTCTATCGCCTGGATGGTCGATGATCCGGTGGTGCACACGTCGTCGACGATCACTACACGCGCGCCTTTGTCTGCGAAGCCTTCGATGCGGCGTCCGGTACCGTGCTGCTTTTCAGCTTTGCGCACGAGGAATCCGTTGATCGTGCCGCTGGTTACGGAGACGGCTACTACGATCGGGTCGGCGCCCATGGTCAGGCCGCCGATGGCTGCGGGATTCCATCCCTGCTTGCGGATTTCTTCCAGGAAAACTTGCCCGGTGAGTTGGGATCCGCGAGCATCGAGTGTCGTGGTGCGGCAGTCGATGTAGTAGTCGCTGGTGCCGCCTGACGACAGTTTGAATTCGCCGAGGCGAAACGACTTCCTCGCCAGCAGTTCTAACAGTTCTTGTCGTGCGGTGGACATAATGTTCAGTTCTTAGTTTTAGCTCTTAGCTATCAGCTGTCACGCTTAGGTCCCAGCTCTTCCTACCTTGCTAGCTTCTCAAGATTTCCTGTCATCTTCGCCGCTACCAGCGCGAAAACGACTATGCCATTGTAGGCGACGTGCACGAGCAGTCCCGCAGCTACCGAATTCTTCTTGGCCCGTACCCATCCGATGACCAGGCCGACCAGAAACAATAACGAAATCAGGGTCGGGGAATTTGCGTATTGGGATGCATGGACTCCGGCGAATCCCAGGGCTGTGATCGCAATCGCGCCGATCACTCCAACTCTGCGCGCCAGGACGGAGTATAGAAATGCCCGGAAGAACAACTCCTCCATCAGCGGCCCGAGCGTGACTGCAAATGCTGCGATCAACAGTACGGTCTTGGGATTTTTCAGGAGCGCGTCGAAGGGTGTGTCCTTGGGGAGCGGCAGGAATTGTTCCATCGTCACTACCACGGCCTGGAGCGCTAGACCGGTCAGCAGGTAAGGCCAAAGGGTCGTGGGCCAGTTCCAGTGAATAGATTTCAAGAACGGCGCGCCGCCGGTTCGGGCCATCACCACGATATACATGCAGCCCAGGACAATCAGATAGACAACGACTTGCAGTCCGAGCGCAAGGTCAGGACGGGAAGCTACACGATTTGCCTTGTCCTGAATCGAATGACCGGGAAACGAGATCACCAGCAGAAACAGCAGCGTGAAAAACGAAACGGCTCCGACCATCAGTATGGCCAGCACATCCCAGCCGGTCCATGCGGGATCTCGCGGCGCCGGCGCCACGAGAGCTGTTGCGGCGACGTCAGGCGCGGTGATGACGATGACGGGTTCGGCCTCTACCGACGCGACCTCCGAGGGAAGGATGACAATTTTCTCCTCTGGAGGCGCTAGCTCCTCGGAAGTGATTGGGTCGGGATTTTGCTGAAGGTCGCTCACTGTTCCTGGGTTCCTGCCCGCTATGAGGCCGCGTTGGCCGCTGGCTTTCCGCCGTTGAAATATTCGGCGAGCGCTTGTCCAGTGTATGACTTTTTCACGCGGGCCACTTGTTCGGGAGTGCCCTGGGCTACGATTCGTCCACCTTCTTCGCCGCCTTCGGGGCCGAGATCGAGGACCCAGTCGGCGTTGCGGATCACATCGAGGTTGTGCTCGATGATGATGACGGAGTTTCCCAAGTCGGTGAGGCGGTGTAACACATCGAGTAACTTGCGGACGTCATCGAAGTGCAGGCCGGTCGTGGGTTCGTCAAGGAGGTACAGAGTCTTGCCGGTCTGCCGCTTGCTCAGTTCGCGCGCGAGTTTGATGCGTTGGGCTTCGCCGCCTGAGAGTGTCACGGCAGATTGACCGAGATGAATGTATCCCAAGCCGACATCGACCAGCGTCTGCAGTTTCTGCTTTACCTGCGGGATGTTTTCTAGAATCGCGAGCGCATCGGAGACCGGCGATTCGAGTACATCGGCAATCGAGTAACCCTTATAACGTACTGCCAGGGTTTCGTGATTGTAGCGACGGCCGCCGCAGACTTCGCATTGCACGTACACATCCGGGAGAAAATTCATCTCGATGCGGCGCTGGCCCTCGCCCTGGCAGGCTTCGCACCGTCCGCCGGAGACGTTGAAGGAGAAGCGGCCGGGTTTGTAGCCCCGCTCGCGCGATTCGGGCAGCATGGCGTAGAGGTCGCGGATCTGCGAGAACATTCCCGTGTAGGTTGCGGGGTTCGAGCGTGGCGTGCGTCCGATGGGTGACTGGTCGATGCGGATTACCTTGTCGACCAGTTCCGATCCGGCTATCGATTTGTGGGCGCCGGGTTCTTCACGGGAACGGTAAAGCTGCTTGGCCAACGCGCGATAGAGGATGTCGTTCACCAGCGTTGATTTGCCGGAACCCGAGACACCGGTCACAACTGTCATCACGCCGAGGGGAAACGTTACGTCGAGACTCTTTAGATTATTTTCGCGTGCTCCGAGGATGCTGATTGCCTTGCCGTTCGGACTGCGGCGTTCGGTCAGCATGTTGATGCGCAGGCGTCCGGACATGTAGGCGCCGGTCAGAGAGTCGGCGGAAGCCAGAATCTGCGCGGGCGTGCCGCTGGCTACCAGCGCTCCGCCGTGGCGTCCGGCGCCGGGGCCGAGGTCGATGACGTAGTCGGCGCGGCGGATGGTCTCTTCGTCGTGCTCAACGACAAGAACGGTGTTGCCCAGATCGCGAAGGTTTTCGAGTGCAGCAAGAAGGCGTCCGTTATCGCGATGATGGAGGCCGATCGACGGCTCGTCGAGCACGTACAAAACGCCGCGCAACTTCGAACCGATTTGGGTTGCGAGTCGAATACGCTGGCCTTCGCCGCCGGAGAGAGTGGCCGCGGAACGGCTGATCGAAATGTATCCGAGACCCACTTCGTGCAGGAACTGAAGGCGCTCAGTAATTTCGTGCACGATGCGGCCCGCAATCGTCTCTTCCCTGCCCGCCAGTTTGATTTTGCGGGCGGTCTCCAGTGATCGCGACACGGGCAAAGCGGTGAAATCCGAAATCGACATGCCGTTGACTTTCACGGCGAGGCTCTCGGGACGCAGACGGTTGCCATGGCAAACGGGACACTCAGTCGCGGACATGTAATCAAGCAGATATTCGCGATAACCGTCGGAACTGGAGGCTTCAAGGTTCTGCTTGAGGTGTCCGAGGATGCCCAGGAAGCCGGTCTTGCCTCCACGGACAGGTTCGCCGTAGAGCAGGAGATTCTGGATCTTGTCGGGAAACTTTTCAAACGGCGTTGCGAGGTCGATGGAATACGCCTCGGCTACGAGTTGCAATCCGTGGGTCAGGTTTTGCGAGGCCGAGCCGGGGCCGAGGCCGCCGTCGAGGACAGGCTTGGACCAATCCACAATCACTTTGGCGGGATCAAAATCATAGCGGCTGCCCAAGCCGTGACATTCCGGGCACGCCCCGTAAGAGCTGTTAAACGAAAATGACCGCGGCTCCAGTTGCGGCACGCTGATGCCGCAGTCGGGGCAGGCGAGGCGCGAGGAATACAGCGTCTCTTCCCCGTTAACTACTGATACCAGCACCAATCCGCCGCCCAGCTTCATTGCCAGGCCGACTGACAATTCGAGACGGTGCTCGATGCCTGGCTTCACGAGAAGGCGATCGATCACGACTTCAATGGTGTGATTTTTCCGTTTGTCGAGACGCAGGTCATCTTCGAGATTGACCAATTCTCCATCGACTCGCGCGCGGCTGAAGCCGTGCTGAACAAGCTTTTCCATCTCTTTCTTGAATTCGCCCTTCCGGCCGCGGACGATGGGCGCCATGATCATCACGCGATCGTCAGGAGTAAGAGCCATCACGCGCTGTACGATCTGCTCGGCTGACTGGCGGCTGATCGGCTTGCCGCAGGTTGGGCAATGCGGCACGCCGATGGAGGAATAGAGCAGTCGCAGGTAGTCGTAGATTTCGGTGATCGTGCCGACCGTGGAGCGCGGGCTGCGACTGGTGGTCTTTTGTTCGATGGAAATTGCCGGGCTCAAGCCGTCGATGGCGTCGACGTCGGGGCGCTCCATTTGATCGAGAAACTGGCGCGCATAGGCGGAGAGGGTTTCGACGTAGCGCCGCTGACCCTCGGCATAGATTGTGTCGAAGGCGAGGGACGACTTGCCGGAACCGCTTAGGCCGGTGATCACCGTCAGGGTGTTCCGTGGGATCTCCACGTCGATATTTTTCAGGTTGTGCTGGCGCGCGCCGCGCACTGAAATCTTAGTAATCGCCATCGGGCACAAGATTGTTGGACTTCCGTAACGTGGACGGGGCCCCCAGATATGTTGGAGAGTGGGTGTACGTGGTTCGACTACCGTATCTTAGTCGTTAACAGGAACGGGCGTCAAACGCGGATAAAGTAAACGTTTGGCGGCGTAATGACATCCAAGTCGCTGCTGGTGAAGGTGATCGAACTGTGAACGCCCTTTTGGTGGTTGCTGCGATTGGCGGTACTGCAATTATTGGTGTGGCTCTGGGCGTTTTCAGCGCCTACTACGCTTTGACTGGGCTGTTGGCAGCCTGCAATCCTTCTCGTCCTCTGGTTCGCCGGGGATCTGCGCTTGTTCCGCAGCAGAGTTCGGCTAGCGGCGACTAAATAATTGAAAATATTGGCTTTGCGAGGCGCACAGCCCTAGGAGGCACTGGGGATTCCATTTGCGCGCATCAAGACACCACCGGGGCTAAAGCCCGTGATCAATCTACACAACTTACGTGGCCCTGAAGGGCCACTCTTCCACGGTTGCGTACGCTCTCCTGAGTTTTGCCGCCGCCTCTGAATCCTCACCCCTTCAAAGCAGGGGCTACTGACGGCCGGCTAGTTGTTGTTGTCGTCCGGGGGCGTTGGTTTGGGAATCATCTGCTGGCCGGGGGCCATCTGTCCTTGGCGTTGGCGAAGCATCTCGAGAATCTGTTCGGGAGTCTTGACGCCGGGGTTGGGTTGAGATCCGTCGGCGGATGGGGGGGTAGCGCCATTCTGCGCCTGATCTCCCTGGGCCTCGTCGGCGGAATCGTCTTCGTCCTTGTCCTCAGCATCGGCCTCGTCGTCGCTGGCGGGCTGCTGCACTACGGGACCGCCCGGTCCAGCACCTGGCGGCATAACGCCTTGTTGCACGGCGTAGGTCTGCGGAGCCGGCTGGTAAACATTGGCTGCAGTCTGGGTGTTGCCACCGCTTCCTGCGGGTTTCATGGTCAGCATCACACTGGCCACACTCGCAGGGTCGGATGTTGTGCCTAACATTACGTAGTTGAAAGTGGATCCATTCAGCAGGTCTGCCAGCACGTCGCGCGCGGGCCCTGGGCCCAAGTGGGTGACAACGCGCTCGGTGGCGTTTGACGGGACGTCAATCGTTGCACCGGTGAGCCGATGTACTTCCCGCAAAATGTCTCCCAGGTTTGAGTTGTCTGCCACGATCGTGAGCATTCCGCCCTGATAGCTGACTTGGGGAGGTTTGGCGGCAAGCTGGGTCATTGGAACCGGAACGGGCGCTGCTGGGGCCGTTGCAGGGATTGGATCCGCCTGGTTTGAAGTCGCCTGGACCGGGGCTTTGGCGAGAGGCGCGGGCGGGCGACGGACAGTTGGCCTCATGACCTGCATGCCCGGCCGAAAAACATTGTTTTGCGCGACGTTATTTTGCGCAACAAGGGTTTGCGCGACAGAGCAGGCCGCCAACACAGGGACGCCCCAGAGAATCAAACTCAATCGACCGCCTGTCCGCAACATAGAAACCCCCAAGATACCCGCGGCGGGCGCGCATGCAAACCAGCCACGGTTCAGTTAAATCTTAGCACCGTTTGAAGAACGTTCGAGGGCCTTATTTCTTGCACGAAAGTTGCAGAGTCCGGTTTTGCAGGTACAACTTCTGCAAGGATTTACAGCCACACAAGCGAAAAAGCGGCGTAAAATTGGCAAGCGGATTGGAGCCTGGCCAACGCAATGCACAAGCTGTTACGGAATCGCTGGTATGGCGGGTGGCTTCTGGCCGTGCTCTGCCTGGGGACAGGGGCGCGCGGGCAGACGTGCCAGACCGCAGCCGACATGGATGCACCAGTTCGGACCGCCGTGGAGACGACCGCAAAACGTTATTTCGATCTGGTGGCGCATGGGCAATCGACATCACTTCAGCAGAGCGCGATACCCTCGCTGGCTTCTTCTTTTGGCGGGGTCGAAGGTTTGGTCAAGGAGAACCAGCCGGCACTATCCAGCGCGACGGCGAGTATACGGCCTCCATTCCTGTTGATGGCCGAAGGTGGCCAGCCCCTGGCGAGAGCGGAATTTCTGTGCGGGGTATTTGGCGCCACTGGACAGACGCGGGACAGCGCCGTCTTCGTTCTCCACAACCTCCCTGCGGGCAAGTACGCGGTGGCGATACTGGACGCAGCCGGCGCGGACGATACACGTGCGCTGACCATGATCCTGCAACAAATCGGCGCGGACTGGAAACTCGCGGGAGTATTTATTCGGGCCGGGCGAGTGGGCGGCCATGATTCACCATGGTTCGCGGAACGGGCGCGGGAGTTCAAGACTAAAGGCAAAAGCCGGAACGCGTGGCTTTATTTCCACCAAGCAATTATCTTGGCAACGCCGGCCGATTTCATGAGCACCATGGTGACCGACAAGCTTTACGACGAGGCGCAGTCAGTGCAACCGAGCGACTTACCGATCGACGGAAAGGTGGTAGACCTGACTTCGGGCGGCACGACCTACAAATTGGCGGCAGTGTTTCCGATGAGTGTGGGAAACGACCTCGATCTGGTGGTGAGGTATCAGGTAGCGGACATTTCGAATTCCGCGCAGGTTTTTCAAACCAATACTGCGCTGATCAAGGCGCTGGTGGCGAAGTATCCTGAAATTCGCGATGCGTTCGCTGGAGTGGTTGCGCGGGCGGTCGATCCGTCGGGACAGGATTTTGGAACTATGCTGCCGATGAAAGAAGTCAAGTAAACGGAACAGGGTCAGTGTCAGCTCTCAGCTTTCAGGTCTAGGTTTTAGGTTTAAGGGAAGCACTCTACGCGACTTCATCCGATTTCTTCATGCCTACGTTCCCTCTCACGATTACTTCCGATGTCGACGATGCTGGACAGCGTCTTGACCAATATCTGGTCTCGAAGTTGCCGGAGGTGAGTCGCGCCCGTGTGCAGCAATTGATTGCGAAGGGTGAGGTGCTGGTCGGCGGACGGGCGGCGAGGGCGTCTCTCAAGCTAAAGGGCGGAGAGGAAGTTACGGTGGCCGGACCGCCGCAGGCCCCCCCGCTGCGCGCGCTGGCGGAAGAGATTCCGCTCAACATCGTGTATGAAGACGACGATCTGGCGATCGTCAACAAACCGGCGGGCATGATGGTGCACGCGGGCGCCGGCGCGACGGACGATGCCCGGAACCGAGGTACGCTGGTGAATGCTTTGCTGCATCATTTTGGCACATTGTCGGAAGTCGGTGGAGAACTGCGGCCAGGGATCGTGCATCGACTGGATCGCGCGACCAGTGGCTTGATGGTGGTGGCGAAGAACGACGAGGCGCATCGCAAGCTGGCCAGGCAATTTTCTTCGCGCGACGTTCACAAGACTTATCTGGCTCTGGTGCAGGGCTGGCCGAAGATGGAACGCGGAACGATTCGGACGTCGATCAGCCGCGATGCACAGCGGCGGATTCGTATGACGACCAACCGTCCAGGCGGACGCGACGCAGTGACGCACTATCTGGTGAAGCGCAAACTGAATACTGTCTACGGCAAGTTCGCTTTGCTCGAATTGAAAATTGAGACCGGACGCACCCATCAGATTCGTGTCCACCTGTCGTCGATTCATCACCCGGTGGTTGGGGATACCCTGTACGGCGCGGCGGGCGAACTGAAAAGTGAATCGGGAAAGGTCCGCGCGGCAGGACAAGCGCGGAGTTTGACTCTTGATCGGAATTTCCTTCATTCAGCGGTGCTGGAATTGAAGCATCCTAGAACCGGAGAAGTCCTGCGGTTCGCGTCCGTATTGCCGCGGGAGCTCGAAGGATTTTTGGCGGACCTTGGGCCGGACGTTTAGGCGGACTGAAGCAGAAGTCCAGGGCGCACCCTCGGGGGCTGAAGCCCCATCAAAGTGCAGTCTTATCGCAGCGGTGAACAGCTGCGCCACCCAAGAGCACAATTTTCCAGCAAATCCGTAGCATCCCTGGTGCTGTTACGACCGTGATCCTGTCGAGAGAGGGTTACCCAGCTATAATGTCGGCAATCCCCATGCGCTTTCGATTTTTTTCGCTGTTTGCTGGATGTTCACTGGTCGCCGCGCTAGCGCTTGGCCAAAGTTCGGACAAGGAACTCCCATCGGCGCCTTCGGCGACGGTGCAGCAGAATGCTCCGGCAAAGCAGCCTCCGGCCAGCGACAGCAAACCGGCAGCCGCGCCGCAGAAGCCGATCCAAGAATTGAAGCCGAGGGAATTGAAGCCCGGGGAGAGTACACAGCAGAGCGCTCCGTCGTCAGGTGACAGCGCGAAGCAGACCGCTCCGCCCGCTGAGACCACCGCTCCGGCGTCAAAACCAGCGGCGAGTGCACCAACGCAAGCGGCGCCGCCCTCATCGGCTCCTGGGACTCCGCAACTGGAGAACATGCCGGGCGCTCTTCCGGACGATCCCGCCTCCACGGTCGTGCGGAACGTAACCGAAGTGCGCGCGATTTTCACCGTAACCGATAAGCACGGACGCTACATCAAGGACTTGAAGGAAGCGGATTTTCGGGTCATCGACGATCGCAAGCCGGCTGTGCGGATCAGCAGTTTCCACGCCGAGACCAACCTTCCGCTGCAAGTCGCACTCCTGATTGATGCCAGCAACTCGATTCGCGATCGTTTCAAGTTCGAGCAGGAAGCGGCGATTGAATTCTTGAATTCGATCATCCGGCCGCGCTATGACGAGGCTACGACGATCGGATTCGACTCCACTCCGGATGTAACGCAGGATTTTACGGACAACACGGAACTGCTCTCCAAAGGCGTGCGCGCCTTGAAGGCAGGAGGTGGCACGGCGATGTATGACGCACTATACAGCACTTGCCGCGACCATCTGATGAAAGAGACGCAGACCGGGCCGGTGCGGCGAGCCATTATCCTGCTCAGCGACGGCGACGACAACTCGAGCCATGTGACGCGCGAGGAAGCGATCGAGATGGCGCAACGGGCCGAAGTGATTGTCTACACGATCAGCACGAACATCACCGGCTCGAAGACGAAGTCGGATAAGGTTCTGGAACGGATCGCGGAAGCCACGGGCGGGCGCGCATTCTTTCCGTTTCAGATTCGCGACGTGACCGATGCGTTCGCATCGATTCAGGACGAACTGCGCAGCCAGTATGCGATGACGTATCGTCCGGCAGACTTCGTATCCGACGGGCATTTCCGCACGATCGAGATTCTTGCTCAGCAGAAGTCGTTTCATGTGCGTACCCGCAAGGGTTACTACGCGCCGAAACGGTAGCGGCGGAGAGGCTGCTCAAAATTGAATTCTGGAACGCAGAGCGACCACCGGGGCTGAAGCCCGCACTCGTCAGGAACGACTTACGCGGCGCTGAAGCGCCGCTCTTCCACGGCGGTGCCGGCATTTGCGGCAGTGCCGGCATTTGCTTATTTTTCAGCAGCCTGTGTATCCGACAATCTCGATAAACACCTGAAGCATTCGCAACTCTCTATGCCGGGATATTCTGGAACGCCATTACCGAAAAAACTGGGAATTAAGAAAGACTTGCGCGTGGCGCTGATCGCCGTGCCTGCCGATGTGCGCGCCGAACTCAAGGACGCGTTGTCGGGATGCCGCATTGCGAGCCGTCTGGCGGGGCCGTTGGATTTCGTTCACCTGTTCACCAAGTCTCGGGTTGAACTGGAACGCGAGATGAAACGCGTGCGCAACGTGCTCGCACCGGCCGGCATGCTGTGGATTTCGTGGCCAAAGAAGGCGTCGGGCGTTGCGACCGATTTGACTGAAGACATCATTCGCGACACTGGACTCGCACTCGGTCTCGTCGACGTGAAAGTGTGCGCCGTGACTGAGGTGTGGTCGGGATTGAAGTTTGTGATCCCGGTCAAGGACCGCCCAAAAGCTTGAAACGTAATACTTAAACTTCGCCCCATTGAGAATTGTCATCCTTAGCGAAGGGAAGGACCTGCTGTCTCGCCGAACGAAGGGAAAGCAGATTCAGCAAGTGTCCTACTGCTCTTTACGCGGCATTGCGTAGTATCCGCTGCGGGCTTGAATCTTATAGTCGCCGCCTTTGGCTTTGATTTCGATTTTGCGGAAACCGCCATCCCGATTGTTGTTGGTGGGGGTGTAGCCGATGTTGTACTGGCTGCGGAGTTCCTGCGAAATCTGGTCGAACGCCTGTTTGAGCTTGTCGAATTTGTTGCCGACTTCGATCACGCGGCCGCCGGTCTCGGCGGTGAGTTTCTTCATGTCGCCGCCGCCGAATCCCATGGCGAGGCCGCGGTCGGCAATCAGCAGAACGTAACAGATGGTGTCGGCCTTGGAGGCTGCCTCGATGGCGTCTTTGATCTTCAGGCGGCTGCCCTGGTCTTCGCCGTCGGTGAGCAGGATCATCGCCTTGCGGCCCACTTCCTGGGCGAAGGCGTCATGCGAGGCTACGTAGACAGCGTCGTACAGGACCGTGCCGCGAGGTCCGGTTGAGGGACACGGAATCGGTCCGCCGCCGAGGCCTGGGAGGTTGGCGCAGGCGCCTGTGCCAGAGTTAATTTTGACGTCGCGCATTGCCTTTTTCAGGCGGGAAATTGAACCGGTGAAATCCTGCACCAGGGTGACGTCCACGTCGAAACTGAATACCGACGCCATGTCGCTGGGGCGAAGCGTCTCTTCGAGAAACGACCCGCCAACCTCCTGCTCGATGCCGAGGACGTTGCGCTGGCTGCCGCTGGCGTCGATCATGATTCCCAAGGTAAGAGGAAGATCGCTCTCGGCCTTGAAGTACTTGATCGTCTGCGGTTTGCCGTCTTCGAAGATGTCGAAGCTGTCTTTCGTGAGGTTGGGGATGAGCGCGCCGTGCTTGTCCTTAACGTTGAAAAACAGCTGGACCACGTCGACGTTGCTCTTGAAAATGGCGGCGGGATTGTCGTCAGTTCCCGCCACCGGCTGATCGCCCGTCGAACCCGCGGGTGGGGGGGTGCTGGGTTGCTGGGCGGTTAGTGAAATCGAAAGAACTATCAGGGACGCGATCGCCAATGAGGCGAGGTGCAGCCTGGAATACAGCTTGGACATGTGAGTCTTCACCCGGAAACTTTGCTAGTCTATCCTGTAGGGCTTAGATGCACCAAAGCGGGGCGGAAAGGCATCTGAGTAGACGACAGCTTTGAAAAATTCCCCAGGATTGGGGCCGGGAAGGGCGGTTTCGGGGAGATGGCTAAGAAAACTGGCGCGATCATGCTCGGGGCGCTGATCATTTTGCTGGCGTTCGCGGGCTGGGCGCAACAGAAATCCGACATTCCGGATGCGCCATCGGCGAGCCAGCCGCCGGCTCCGACGCCGTTTCCGACCAAGCCACCCGCCGACTCGGGTCCGCCCCCGGACAGCTCCAGCGCGGATCAGGATGTTCCCAAGCAGAAGGATCTGACGCCTCTGAACGAGCCTCCGCGAAGTGCGCCTGAGGCTGATGCGGCAACTGCTCCGCCGCCAATGCCGCCGGTCAAGACTGTCACTGAGGGGAGCGTCCCTCCAGACGGAGAAAACAGCCGCGAAGAGCTTTTTACGGTCACCAGGGTACTGAACTACGTGACCGTGCCGGTCACGGTGAAGGACAACGACGGACGGCTGGTTGCGGGACTGCTGCCGAAGGACTTTACCGTTCTCGAGAACGGGCAGCCGCAGACTCTGAAGTTCTTCACTAGCGATCCGTTTCCACTTTCGGCAGCGGTGGTGTTCGATCTGGGGATGCCGGATTCGGGTGTGCGCAAGATTCAGGAGACGCTGCCAGCACTGCAAGGCGCGTTCAGCCAGTTCGACGAAGTCGCGATCTATACCTACAGCAGCACAGTAAGCCGGGTCTCGGACTTTTCAGCGATTGGGCAGCAACTCACCGCGGTGCTGAACCAGATCAAGACCTACAGCGGACGCAACAACGGAGCGCCGGTTACGGGCGGGCCGCTCGGTCCGCAGGGCCCGTCGATAAACGGGCATCCGGTCGATTCCCCGATTCAGCCAGTCATTTCGCCGCCGCGGCAAGCCCACGTGATCAACGACGCGATTTTGTTGGCGGCACGCGATCTCTCAAAGCGCGACCGAACGCGACGCAAGATCATTTTTGTGGTCAGCGATGGACGCGAGGTGGGCAGCGACGCCAGCTATACCGACACGCTCAAGGTTCTGCTCAAACAGAACATCATCGTGTATGGCGTGGGCGTGGAAGGCGCCGCTATCCCGGGCTACGGCAAGCTGCAAAAAGTTCACATTCCCAAGATACCGATGCCACCTGGCCTCCCCGATATCAACTTCGGCTATGGCAACATCCTGCCCAGGTACGTTTACGCTACGGGTGGTGGGACGGTGTATGCCGAGAACGCGAAGGCCGATATTGAGAAGGCTTACGCCCGCGCCATTGGCGATGCCCGGAACCAGTACACGCTCGCCTACTCCGGCAAGCCGGGGGCTGGTGCCTATAGGCGGATCGAGGTCAGGGTGCGGCGTCCGGACCTGACCGTGTACGCGAAGGATGGATACTACCCGTTGCCGACGCCGAAGTGAGGCGGGGACACCATAGTGCTCGGCGGTGGCAAGCAACCCTAAACAACTGAACCCGTTGCCTTTTAGTAACGTGGGTAACCTGCGGGTACCCCTTCGGGTGTGATATAAAAACTGGCAGTACCCGAATTAGATTTTTAGGGATTTGTGCAGGAATGATTCCCGCGTCGGGAGTTTTCTGCGCCTTCTCTGAGGAAGCCTTTGAGTTTCATCAACTTCGCAGCGCGTGAGATCAATTGCAAGATCGTCTATTATGGCGCCGGGTTGGGCGGCAAGACGACGAATCTGCAGTTCATCTATCAAAAGACCGCTGAGCAGCAGAAGGGCAAGATGATCTCGCTGGCCACCGAGACCGACCGTACTCTCTTCTTTGACTTCCTGCCGCTGGATCTCGGTTCGGTGCGCGGCTTCAAGACCCGCATCCATCTGTACACCGTGCCCGGCCAGGTCTTCTATGACGCCAGCCGCAAATTGATCCTGCGCGGCGTCGATGGCATCGTGTTCGTCGCCGACTCGCAGGGAGAACGCATGGACGCCAACGTCGAAGCGCTCGACAACCTACATGACAACCTGAAGGAACACGGCTACGACTTCAACAAGATCCCGTACGTGTTGCAACTCAACAAACGCGATCTGCCGAACGTGCTCTCTGTCGACCAACTCTCGAAAGAACTGCGCAAGAAGAACGAAGCGGTGATTGAATCCGTCGCATTTCAGGGCGTGGGCGTGTTCGAGACACTGAAAGAGATTGCGCGGCAGGTTTTGACGGAGTTGAAGCAGGGCGGGTAGGGAGAACCAGTTCTCAGTTCTCAGTTCTCAGTTCTCAGTTCTCAGTTCTCAGCTACACCAACTCTTCCGAAAGCGCTTCCCACTCTGTCATCAGCGCTTGATGTTGGCTCTTCTTGGCGGTCAATTCCTGCGACTGCCGTTGTGTTTCCTCCGCGCTGATAAAAGATTGAAGGCCAGTTTCAAGCAGGGCGATCGTGGCTTCAGCCTGCGAGATTTCTCCTTCCAGCTCTTTCAAGCGGTCCTCCATTTTCTTGCGCTTCATCGGATTCATGCGCTTGGCTTTCGGCTCGGAGGCGTCGACGGTTGAAGGTTGGGTACCGTTCGTTGGCGCGACTGTCAGCCCGACGGTCTTCGCTGTCTCGGCTTGCAGTTCGACCGCTCCTCCTTGTTTGCGCCATAGATAGTCTTCGTAATTTCCAGGATAGGTTTCGACCTTGCCATCCCCGATTTCAAATACGCGCGTAGACAGCTTGTCGATGAAATAGCGGTCGTGCGAGACGAAGACGACTGTGCCAGTATATTTCTCCAGGGCTTCTAACAGGACGTCTTTGGCGCGCATGTCCAGGTGATTCGTTGGTTCGTCCAGCAGCAGAAAGTTCGCCGGATGCAACAGGAGTTTGAGCAAGGCATAGCGGTTGCGTTCTCCGCCGGAGAGCACGCCGATGCGCTTGAAGACGTCGTCGCCCGAAAACAGAAAACAGCCGAGCAGACTCCGCAGTTCTGTTTGCGTGGACGCTCCCGACTTGTCGCTCAGGTCTTCGAGGATGCGGGCGTCGGGATCGAGTTCCTTATATTGATCCTGCGCGAAGTAGTCGAAGTCGACGTTGTGTCCCAGTCTGAATTCGCCTGCCGAGAGAGGTTCCGTGCCTGCGAGCAGCTTGATCAGCGTCGACTTCCCTGCCCCATTGACACCTACGAGGGCGACGCGGTCTCCGCGTTCGATATTGAAATTCACTTTGTCGAAGACCATGTGGTCACCATAACTCTTCGCGACGTTCGTGAACTCGGCGACGATGCGTCCGCTGGGCTTGGGCTGCGGGAACGAAAAGTGGACGGTCTTTTCTTCTTCGGGGATTTCGATGCGTTCGATTTTTTCGAGTTCCTTGATCCGGCTCTGGACTTGCTTGGCTTTCGTGGCGGTGTAACGGAAGCGGTTGATGAAGACTTCGAGCTGTTCAATCCGTTCTTTTTGGGTCTTGTAGGAGGATTCCAGTTGTTCTCGACGCGTGGTCTTGGCAGTCAGGTACTGGTCGTAGTTTCCGGCGTAGAAGTGCATCTTCTTGTTCCAGAGTTCGACGATCTTGGTCACGGTGGTGTCAAGAAAATAGCGATCGTGCGAGATCAGTACGTATGCGAAGGGATAGCTCGTGAGGTATTCCTCCAACCAGTTGCGTGCTTCGAGGTCGAGATGGTTGGTGGGCTCGTCGAGCAGGAGTAGGTTGGGCTTTTGCAGAAGAAGCTTGGCAAGCGCGATGCGCATCTGCCAGCCGCCGGAAAATTCGTCGATCAGGCGATTCCAGTCGTCGCGATGGAATCCAAGACCAGTCAGCACTTTGCCCACTTCCGCTTCCAGCGTGTAGCCGTCACGGGCGCGGAATTCGTGTTCGAGTTTCTGGTAGCGGTCTGCGACATCGGAGTAGGCGGCGCTGGTGTGATCGAGTTCGGACATGCTCTGGGTGAGCGACTCCATCTCTTTTTCCACGGCATGCAGGCCTTCGAAGACCGACATACATTCGGCAAAGATGGAGCGCCCACTGAGGGTGAGGCCGTCCTGCGGGAGGTATCCAGCGGAGATGCCTTTCGCTCGCGTGATCGAGCCGTAGTCCAAAGATTCAAGACCGGCCAGCACTTTCATGACAGTGGATTTGCCGGTACCGTTCGCGCCGACGAGTCCGACGTGCGACTCGGGCGTGATCAGCCAGTCCGCGTCTTCAAAGAGGAGTTTGTGGCCATAGCGCTTACCGGCGCCGGAAAGTTGAATCATGGGAGTAGTTCAATCGTCTCATGAAAGGCGCGGGAAATGGCGCGGCGGCAGGAAGAAGAGGACCCATCCAGAGACTCGGCTAAAGCTTTGGCGGCGCAACCGCAGAAACCATCCACTCGCTGATGGGGTACGCGCGGCGGCAGTCCAGGCAGTGCGTGACGGGATACTGCGTCGAGCACTGGGGACACACACCGTGCGTCTGGAAGGTATCGAATGAGGCGCCGCACTTGGCGCATTTCCAGAATTCGCCGAGTGGCGGTTCCGATTTGCACCAGGGACAGGTAAAGCCACTCCGGCGCGGAATCTTCGCCAGACGCGACAACGCACGAGCCTGTTGCAAGCCGCTCCAGCAATTCATCAGGATGAAGATCGAGATTACCCCTATCCAGACCGACTGCCTCCATATCGCCAGGGCGAAGAGTCCGATCACGCCGATGATGCCGATGCTGGCGGCGACCATCAGGCTGCGGGCGCGTCCCAGCACAAACCATAACAGCGACCGGAAAATCTGGCCGCCGTCCAGCGGGTAAATTGGCAGGATGTTGAAAATCAGCAAGCCGAGATTAATTTTCCACACCGTGCGTAAGAGTTCGTAGGCATCGGGCATGGTGTGCGACCAACCCGAGGACCTCGCAACCCAGCCCAGCCCTGCCAGGATCGGGATCAGCGCCACGTTCACCAGCGGTCCGGCGGCAATGCTCCACAAGGTGGCACCCGGACGCGGCGGAGGATCTACGTACGCAACGCCACCAAGCGGCCAGAGCACAATCTGATTCGCGATGCCGCCCACTTGGCGGCAGGCCAGGGAGTGACCAAATTCGTGCATCATCACGATCAGAAACAGTGACAGATACTCGAGCACGTTCCAGGTGATGGAGGAATACGATCGGCCACGGCCGTTGATTTCGTAAATGGCCACCACGAACCAGGACCAATGCACGAAGACATCAATCCCGGAATAACTGAAGAGGCGGAACGAACCCTGGCGATTCGGCATGCAGGAGAGTTATAACACGGGCATCTCAGCGTAATGGCGGCACGATTACTTGTCGGCTACTCTTCGCGGCCGCTGTTTAGGCGAGATCGATTTGATGAGCGTGACGCCGCGTCCGGTTCGTTGCAGCGGAGAATTCGCCAGGGCGACGGCGTCTTGGAGTAGAGTCTGGACTTCTGGTCGGGCCAGAGTGGCCGCACTCTCCAGTCGGAGGAAACGATTCTGGGTTCCGCTGCCTTGCAGAATTTTTTTCGGGTCGGGTAGTTTCGCTCCCCAATAAAAATGCAGGTTGACGCCGTGTCCATCCGCCGCCAGCGAAAATAGGCAGTCCGAGGTTCGTTCGGTGGTGGAATATCCGATCACGAAAAAGTTGTAGTTGTCGTAGACGAGTTCGTTTGCGGTGGGGAATTTCTTTCGCATCGCTGAGCGGCAAGCGCGAATTTGCCGGGCAATTTTGGGATCGAACTTGGCGATGAAGGAGGCGATCTGCTGCGCGGGAGAGGCAGGCTTTTTCACGATGGCTTCCTGGGAAGATATTACAGGACTGGCGTTTCACGGAAGGCATTGGGTCCAAGTCCCACAGGGGCTGAAGCCCGTAAACATTTCCGAACCTTACGCGGCCCTTCAGGGCCGCTCTTCCACGGTTGTGCACGCAGTTTCGTGTTATGGACTGAAACGCCTTAAAGGTTCAACTTCAGCGGGCGGCGGCGAGGCGGGTGACGCCGAGGTGCTCCAGAGCGCGGTCAATCACGGTCTGGAGTTCGCGGGCGTATTTTACTTCCCGGCCCTTTGCCAGGATGATGCGGGCCTCGTCCGGCTCAAACCAGGTCGGACTGCGGAAGGTTTCCTCGGGACGGCGGGTGTGCTGCACTTCCATCAGGAAAGCTTTGACGACGTATTCCTGCACGCCTCCGTTCTGCCAGAAGACGCCCTTGGAGTGGAGGTAGATGTGGAAGTGGCGCGGTTCGATGATTCCGGCGGCTCCGGCTTCTTCGTGAGCTTCGCGCTCAGCGGCCTGACTGTGAGAAAGATTGGGTTCGGGGGCTCCTTTGGGGAAAGTCCACTTGCGGCCGCCGTTGGTATGGACCAGAAGGAATTCGGCGTGCGAGCTTCGGCGATGGTAGCAGACGGCGGCTACCTGGAGCGGAAGCGCAGATCGCGATGTGCGTGAACTCCCCATTCCTTTGCGCATAGTTTACTTCCGGGATATTTCAGAGAGGTTAAATAGCACCAAAAATTGTGCACTTTGGTAGGTGGCCGTGGAGGTTACCTCAGCGGAATCAGGACCGGCTTTTTCGTCCCGTTCGAGTGTGCGTGAAGGGCCAGTCTTCCGCCCCTTCGGGGCTCCTCGTCGCGCATCGTGTCCCACGGCTCGCGCCGTGGGCTGTAATCTTTCGCCGCTTCGCGGCTAAGGGCTAGGCGGCTGACAGTGCCGGACGCTCTCCGTGAAAGATGCGTTTGATTGGAGGGAGGGCGAGATAGAAGATGCTGGCTGCGTTAATCCCTGCAAAGATCAATGGCAAACCATGGGATGCGATCAGCACAGGCAATAAGACCATGAGGCCGATGGCGGAGAACAAGAGGGCCAGCAGGCGGCCCCAGTTTTCCATCTTCAGCAGGCCGAATCCGGCGAGGATGTGCAGAGCGCCGAAGATAACGATTCCCAGGCCGGCCATTCGGCCGAAGCTATGCAGGATGCGTTCCAGGGCGTTGCCCTCGGCGGCGAGCGAGGCGAGTTTCGCAGCCAGACTGGTGAACAGCAGCAGGCTGAGTCCGAAGAGGCCTCCCAAGATGCCGCGCAGAATCTGGTAAATGCCGATCAAGGTGACGCCAAGTGGGCGCATGGCTTCCTCCGGGGAAATCCGCACGAATATATCACATGGAGGGCGATGGAACGGCTGCTTTGCCGGCCCGATCTCAGGCTATGCTGGGACGCATGAAGCGAGTGGTGATTGTTGGTCGTGGAGCTTCAGGCAAATCGACCCTTGCGGCACAGCTGGGCGAGATCACGGGGCTACGGATAATAGAACTCGACAAGATCTTCTGGGGGCCCGGCCTGGTCGCGACACCGCATGCTCAGTGGATAGAAGTCCAGGAGCGGCTTGCAACGGAGGACGAGTGGATCATGGATGGGGACTTGGGCCCCTATGATGCCGTCGAAACCCGCCTTCGTGGCGCTGACACGATCATTCTTCTGGACTTCTCGCTCCTCCGCTGCAGTTGGCGAGCGATGCGGCGATCCCGCGAGCGTTGGGATTTCTGGCGCTGGCTGCTGCGATACCGCCGCCAGAGCCGCCCGTATCTTCTGGCCGCAATCGCGGAGCACGCTCCTAAAGCGATCCTCCATGTACTACGTAATCCCAGAGCTGTGAGGCGCTTCATCGCAGACTCAGATCGCGTTCATGGAGTGGGGTTGGCCGAGTGATTTCCGCGAACTACTCGTACCGCAGCGCTTCGATAGGGTCGAGGCGCGAGGCTTTAATGGCAGGTAACATGCCGCTGATGATGCCGACGAATCCCAGGATCAGGGACGAGGCAAGCAGAGTGGCGAAATCGATGGTGAGGTGAATGTCTCCCTCGCTTGCGTCGTCGAGGAAGGCGCTCCAGAGGGTGAGCGATCCTACGGACCAGGAAACCACATAGGCCAGGACCACACCCGCGATTCCGCCCAGCAGCGTGATGACCAGAGCTTCGGCCAGGAACTGGAAGAGGATATGCCAACTGCGCGCTCCCAGAGCCTTCTCCACTCCGATCTCGCGTGTGCGCTGGGTGACGGACACGAGCATGATGTTCATCAGGCCGACGCCCCCGATGCCGAGAGTCAGCAGGCCGATGAAACCGAGCAGGATCTTGATTCCGGTCGTGATTACGCGCAGGTCGAGCAGGTCGGCGATGACGTCGAAGACGAAGATGGCGCGTTTGTCCTTGGGATCGAATTCGTGGTGGAAGGCCATCGACTGCCGGATCGCGGTCGCGACTTTTTCGTGGTCGCCTTCGTATTCCATGACCACGGCGTTCAGGTAGTAGGTGTTCTTCAGGTCGCTCATGGTGCTGAACGGGACGTACATGTTGCTGTTCATGTCGTCGTCGCCGTTCTGGAGGGCATGTTTCAGCACTCCGATGACTTCGTAGGAAATGCCGTCGATGCGAACTTTTTCGCCGAGCGCGTTCTGGCCTGAGAACAGCTTCTTCTTGACGTCGGAGCCAAGTACGGCTACACGAGTGTGGGTGTTTTCGTCGAGTTCGGTGAAGAAGGTTCCGAACTCCACGTCCATTTTGCGCATGTGGCCGTAGTAGGGATAGACGCCAGATACGCTGTAACTCCCGCTGCGCGTGCCGTAGGCAGCGGTGCTCTTCTTGGTGGTTTCGGGAGAAAGGCGCTTGATGAGCGGGACTTCGGCTTGCAGGTAGTCGAGATCGTTGACGGTGAGTTTGATTTCAGAGCCGGCTTTGGTGCCGCCGGCCTGAAGTGAGGTGCGTCCGGGGAAAATGAAAATCAGGTTTGTGCCGAAGGAACGGAACGCGACCCAGAGGCCGCGTTCGAATCCTGCGCCGTAGGCGAGCAGCAGGACGACGGTCGCGATTCCCCACGCCATGCCGAGCATGGTGAGGATGCTGCGGCGGCGGTTGTGCTTGAGCGCGTTGTAGGCCTGGCGTCCGAGTTCGAGAACCATGTTTCGTCCTGACTTATTCCTGGCGAAGCGCTTCCACTGGCTGCAGCAATGCGGCCTGGCGCGCGGGATAGAGTCCACCGGCGATGCCGGCAATTGCGAGAGAAAGAATGGCCACGATGGCGGATGCGGGGACGATGCGCGGCGTGTCAAAGCCTTCCGGCGCGGGCAGCATCGCCAGCAGCGATACAAGGCCTCCTACTATGGCCAAACCAATTCCACCACTCAATGCTGTAAGAAAGGCGCCTTCGACAAAGAACTGGGTCAGGATCGCACGATGCGTCGCGCCCAGGGCTTTTCGCAATCCGATCTCGCGGGTGCGCTCGGTCACGGAGACCAGCATGATGTTGATCACGCCGATGGCCCCAAGACCCAACGTCACCACGCCTACCACGCCGAGGAACCAATCCATGGCGCTGAAGATTTTGCCGACCTTCTGATTGTTCTCAATCGTGTCCCAGTCGCCGAAGGAGTCTTCCAGTTTGGGATCGAATCCGTGGCGGCGGGCGATGATTTCGTGCAGTTCGTTCCTCGCCTGAAGATGCAATGCCGGCGTGGTCGGGCGGTAGTTAATGAACGAGATGGCGTCCTCGGAGTTTTCTTCTTTCAGCGGGAACAGCCCGCGCATGGTGTCAATCGGGATGAAGATGCGGGCGTTCGTGCCGTTGTTGCCGTCCTGGCCGACCTTGGCAACCACACCAATGATTTCGAAACGCGATCCGTTGAGGAGGATCGTGGAACCCAGGGCGGGATTGCCTCCGGGAAAAATGTTCTTCAGCAGTTCCCAGCCCACGACGGCGACGCGGCGCGATTCGTTGTTATCTGCATCGTTGAACCAGCGTCCGGTACCAATGGGCACGTTGCGGATCTGGTTGTACTCGGGGGCGATACCGAAGATCTGGCCGTTGGTGGAACCGTAGTCGCTGACGGCGCGGATGTCCTCGCGGTTCAGTACGGGGGAAAGATTTTTCAGCGACCGCGCTTCGCGCCGGACGGCCAGGTAGTCCTGATAGGTGAAATGGTATGTGCGACCTGAGAGCGAGTTGCCAGCCACGGCCGGAATGCGGCCGGGGAACATGAACATGATGTCCTGCCCCAAGGTCGCGAGCTGGCGTGTCTGTCCGCTGCGGAATCCTTCGCCTAGGCCGACCAGCAGCAGGAGTGAGCCAACACCCCAGGCGATCCCGAACATAGTCAGGAAAGAGCGCAGCTTGTGGGCCCACAGAGTGGCCAGAGACTGGCGCATGATTTCGATCAACATTCGCATGGCTTTTATCCGCTGTTTTCAAACGCGAGGTCTGGCATTGGGCGGACGCGTGCAGCGTCCATCCCATGTCTTGATACGGGACAGTTGAGGGCCAGGTTCCCCAAAACTCTTTACCTGCCTAACTTGGACTCCTGAAACGGGTTGGGGGTTAGCCGCGTGGGCCAAATTGCGCGCGTTTCGCTTACCGCGTGTGTTGTAGCACGTCTATAGAGGCTGCGAAACTCAACGGCACGAATCGAGTCGTGCCTTCCCAAAATCTTGCAGTTTGATGGAAAGCCATCAGGAGGCGTTCTCCCATGATTCAAAGAGCTTTACGAGCAGCGTTTTTCAGCTTGATGTTGACGGCTATGACGGGTGTCAGCCCAGCGCAGTCGTTCGTTCTCGACCTGCCCCGCCCCAGCCAGCGGGCACTGATTACGCAGCGAGTCGGCATCACTGACATCACAATTTCCTATCACCGTCCGCTGGTGAACGATCGCAAGGTTTGGGACGCGCTCGTTCCGTACGGAAAAGTCTGGCGCGCCGGAGCCAACGAAAACACGACGATCACGTTCAGCGATCCGGTCACGATCGAAGGCAAGGCGCTTGACCGCGGGACCTACGGGCTCCATATGATTCCAACCGCCGATCAATGGACGATCATTTTTTCCAAGAATTCGACTTCCTGGGGAGCCTTCACCTATAACGAAGCGGAAGACGCTCTGCGGGTCGATGTAAAACCGCACGCCACCGAGATGCACAATGCTCTGACGTATGACTTCGACCAGCTCAAGCCGGATTCTGCGGTGGTGGTGCTGGAGTGGGAAAAAGTTGCCGTGCCGTTCAAGGTCGATGTGGACGTACACAGCGTCGTGCAGGCCAGTCTGAAGAAGCAGCTTCGCAATCTTTCCCAGTACACGTGGATGAGTGGCGACGATGCGGCGAACTATCTGCTTGCGGAAAAAGTCGGGCTCGATGATGCGCTGAAGTATGCGGATGCTTCCATCACCAACGAAGACCGCTACGACAACGAAATGACCAAGTCGCAGGTGCTCACCGCGCTCAACCGCAAGGACGATGCGGCGGCGGCAGAAAAGAAAGCGTTGGCGCTGGCGAATCCTCTTCAAATGCATCTTTATGCCCGCCAGCTACAGGGCCAAAAGCGGGCGGATGACGCGTATGCGATTTTCCGCGATAACGCCAAGAAGCATCCGGACATGTGGTTCACGCATACCGGGCTGGCGCGCATGTACTCGGGCCAGGGAAAGTTTGACGATGCGGCCAAGGAGATGAAAGTCGCTCTGGACAAGGCCCCAGACAACCAGAAAGCCTATCTGGATGGGCTGGTGAGGAAGCTGGAATCGAAGCAGGACATCAACCAGTAGATGCGACAATCGGGGGGCGAGGTTACATGCAGCCAACCTCGCTCCGTTGCTCTTCTTGCAAGATCTGCGCGAAGCGGGATTATCGGGAAAGGCGCGGATCAAATTGAAAATCGACTGGCTTACCTAGGCGGAGTTTGGTGAAATCGGGGTGCATCGGATTCAGGAGAAAATTGTCTTCTCCCGGCACAATCGCGCTCGGAACTTTGAGCACGGCCGACGTAGCGTCCGCCGCCCACTGGTCGCCGATGAGTCGCATTTCGACGGGCGCCGGGTCCACCTGCCAGGTGTGCGGCAGAACGCGTCTGTCGATTTCTGCAACGAAAGAATCGTCGATTTCCATGCCGATGAGGACGTACTTCTTGAGCAGGTCGGAACTTTCCAGATGTACGAGAACTTCAAGTACCGCCAGCGATCGGCTTTGAGCGGCGTAAACAACGGCAGTTCCAGGGCTATTCCACCGGCCTCCGTATTTTTTGGCTGCCAATCCGCTGAAAGCGCTTTTGGCGTGCTTGCGCTTGGTGATTCGCCAAGCGGTGAAGGTCACGAAAAGACCCCACGCTCCAGGCGTCCGATTAAATTGTCGACTTCGCGGGCACCAAGTTCGGTGCGGGAATACGCCATAGGTGTCTGACCATCGAACACAGGCCTGGGCGTATGCAACCATTTCACCGCGGCAGCGCGATCGCCTTCGAACAATTCGAGCGCACTCTCGAACACCATGGAGATTCGCAGCAAGCGCTCAGATTCCTCCGGAGTCAGGCGCCCGGAGACCTTACGGCGAGCCAATGTCCGTTGCGGGATTCCTACGGTGGAGGCCAGTTCAGCCACGACGATCCCAGAGCGCGCCGCCATGGATTCAAGGGCGCGGTAGCCAAATCCCCGATCCACTCGCCGGATCAATTCCGGAAGAGTCTCAACTTCCAGGCCGAGGGCTCGCCCGGGTAGCTGAGTACGACTGGATTTCTCCGCAGCAATAGCCATGCATCCAATCTATCTCGTCTCCGCCACTTTGTCAATTATTTTGTGCCATGTGGCAGAAGACAAAGGCGGGAACGAAAGGCTTTATTTTGAGGCCGATTGCGAGGACTGCTCGGGGTACTCAAACACTCCCCGCCCTGACTTGCGTCCCAAGCGCCCTGCCTTGACGTACTGCACCAGCAGTGGACAGGGCCGGAACTTCTCGCCAAGGCTTTTGTGCAGATATTCGAGGATATGCAGTCGCGTGTCGAGTCCCACCAGGTCTACGAGTTCAAACGGGCCCATGGGATGGTTGAGACCTAGCTTGAGTGCCTTATCGATATCGGCCGCGGTGGCGATGCCTTCCTGGAGCATGTAGAAGGCTTCATTGCCGATCATGGCGTTGATACGGCTGGTGATGAAGCCGGGGGCTTCCTTGATCACCACTACTTCCTTACCCATACGCTTGCCGACTTCAGCCACCGTCACGAGGGTGTCATCGTCGGTTTCGAGTGCGCGCACTACTTCCAGCAATTTCATTTTGTGCACTGGATTGAAGAAGTGCATGCCGAGGCATTTCTTCGCGCGGTAGGTGACGCTGGCAATTTCCGTGATGCTGAGCGACGAAGTGTTCGACGCAAGAATCGTTGTCGGTCGACAGATTTTGTCGAGGAGAGTGAAGATTTCGATCTTTGACTCCATCTCCTCGGGGACAGCTTCGATTACGAGATCGGCTTCGCGCGCAGCCTGCTCGACTGATCCCGCATATTCGAGCCGTCCGAAGGCGGCGTCGGCAGCTCCGGCGCTGACTTTGCCGAGTTCAACTGCCTTGTCCAGATTGGCGCGGATTTCGGTTTCGGCTTTGCGGAGTGCGTTGGGAAGCAGGTCTTCGAGGATGGTGCGATAGCCGCCGACGGCCGCGGCATGGGCGATTCCACGGCCCATGATTCCCGCGCCGATTACGGCTACGGTTTTTACTTCCGGCACTATTTGCCTCCGCCTTCGAGTTGCTCGAGCACGGTGACGAAGTTCGGGTCGGACTTGCGCATGTATTCGGACAAGCGCTTGCGCTCTTCTACGGTTAGCGACGGCAGGCTGACGCTGATGCGGCGCAGCGTGGCAGCAATGTCGTCGACATAGTTCATGATGCGAATGAATTCTCCAGTGGCAGACATGAAGGCTCCTTGCGTTATCTCTGGCGCGCCGGCGGAATCGGAAGCGCCCGCTACGGCCAGTGTAATAATTCATTGTTTAACAGGTGGGCGGATTTAGCAAAGGGCGGTCTTTAAGGTTTCCTGGAAAGAATGGCAGTCGTTAACGCGCGAAATATCCGGTCTTGGAGCGGACAGTGATGCCGGGTTGCTTGGGACGGACTGAGATCTTGCGAAAGGTGTCATCGGGTAACGGACTCGTGGGATAGTAGGCGAGTTCATACGAAGTGCGCAGTTCCTGTGCAATTTGCTGAAAGTAGGTTTTCGGGTCGGTGGTCTCGGCATCGATTGCCTGGCCGCCAGTCTCTTTTGCGATGCGGTCCATAACCCGAATACCGTACTGGTTGCGTGCCGTGAGGTGGCCATGTTCTTTCTCGGTATAGCGGATCGTGTAGACCAGCACGTCGGCGGCCTGCGCCGCCTCAATGGCGGTCATCATGTCGCGCGAACTGGAGTTATCTTCACCGTCGCTGAAGACGAGCAGAGCGCGCCGGCCGCTCTCACTGGTTAGCTTTTCGGTAATCGAGTAGTAGATGGAATCGTAAAAAGCGGTGCCCAAATCCCGACTTTCATTAGGCCCCAGTTCCGGAAAATGCTTGTCGCTGTGCTGATAGAGCTTCAGGCGGTCCACTAACTCCGGGCCGGATTGCGAGAAGTCGCTGATCAGTCGGATGTGATTGCCAAAACCGATCAGAAACACCCGGTCTTTTGGTCCCAGGATGTCCTTAAGAAAGACCTCCAGGTCATGCTGGTGCTGCTTCGAGAAATGCTCCTGGCTTCCACTGGCATCGACGATCAATCCCAGTATCAGAGGGACATCGACACTGCGCGCAAAGAACGAAACTTTTTGCGGAACGGCATCTTCGAAGACTTCGACATCGTCTTTGGTAAGGCTGTTCACCAGCGCGCCGCGAGAATCGCGCGCGGAGAAAGCCACGTTCACGAGCTTGACGTTGACCCGTACGGGATCTTCGCCCAAGCAGAGTCCGCTCGTGAAAACCAGCAAGACGAACATCAATCTGCGCATGAAGACATCCGATTGATCATTGAGAGAGCCTTGAGATCCAGAAGGTTGATATCCCGCGACGAGAAACTCCCGCTGTGGTTGAGATACGTTCCATGCGGGGAAATTGTTCCTTAGAAACGGTTTGCAGGTCGGGATGGCTAGTCCATCTTGTGGAAACGGCGGAAGCCGGCGTAGCCTTCCTTGCCCATGTAACGTTCCAGAACCGGGGGATCGGTCTGGCGCAGGTCGACGATCACGAGGCCATCGACTACGTCGGAGAACTTCCGGTCGAGGTTGAATCCGACCAGTTTGCCGCCGACCTTGTCGTATTGACGGATCAGGATGGGCACGCCTTTGCCGTCTTCTTCCACGTCAGAAATCGGCTCGCCGAGTTGATCGAGGTTTTGCAAGGCGTCACAGAGGGCTCGGCAATCCCAGCGGCGCAGTTTGGGCGTACGGAATGGAGTGCGCGGTTGGATCAGGTCGGCAAACTCGTGGCCATCCTCGCGAGACTGGTAGTACTGCACGATCATTTCGCGCGAGAGACGGCTGTACTCGTTGCTGATGCTGACCGCGCCGAAAAGGACCGGGGTTTCCGGACGAGCGGCAACGAAGCGCGCAATTCCCTTCCATAGCTGCAACAATGGAGCGTACTGGCGCTGATACTCGGTGCGGACGAAGGAGCGTCCTAACTCAAGCGCCGATCCGATCTTCATGAATAAACGCTCGTCGTAGCGGAATACGGTGTTGGTGTAGAGGCCTTTGATGCCGTGAGCGCGAATGATCTCGTCGGTGTTGCCGGCGCGGTAGGCTCCGGCCAACTCCTGTTTCTCTTTGCTCCAGAGCAGGAGATGCCAGTAATAACTGTCGAACTGATCGAGATCGGAGGACTTGCCGGTGCCTTCACCGGCGGCGCGGAAGGTGACTTCGCGAAGGCGTCCGAGTTCTTCCAGCACGTGCGGTATTTCACTGGCGCGAGCGGCGTAGACAGCAAATTCGCTGCTCTCCGTGAGCAGAGAACCGGCCGGCAGAGACTCGATATCGCGCACGAGGAAACTTTGCGGCACAGGAGACGAGATAATTTCCTGGGCTTTCTTCGGCAGCACCGCGCGCATCTTCGTTGGGAGCGACATCGCCTTCTTACCGCGATACGACAACAGGTACGTTCGCAGGCGAAGGTATTCCGTGGCTTCGCGATCGTTTTCGATGCTGGCGATGAGTTCCGCCGGGATCGATTTCCCCACCCTTACTTCGAGTGCCTTGCCACGTTGTTGCAGGAATTCCTGGACCAGAACCAGCGTCCGCAGCCGGGGATGAATCATGCCCAGCAACTGGAAGGTCACGCTGTTGTGTCCGCAGAAGTAGACGGGAAGCGCGGCGGCGCGGGTCTTGCGAATCAGGCGCGCAGCTACGGTGCTCCAGGCGGGATCGGCCACCTGGGCCTGACCGACATTAAACTGAGAAACTTCGCCTGCGGGAAATACGGCCAGTGCTCCACCTTGTTCGAGCCACGCAATGGCTTGCTTCAGAGCTTTCAGGTTCTTTTCCACTGAGGCGCGGGTCCTAAAGGGATCGACATAGAAGCAGTGCTCGCGCAGCTCGGGAATTCCCTCAAGCAGGGAGTTGGTCATGACTCGCACGTCTGGACGCACGCGAGAGAGCATTGCGCCCAGAGCCGCACCGTCGAGAACTCCGAATGGGTGGTTGGCTACCGCGACCAGCGGGCCTTTGGTGGGGATGCGCTCCAGATCAGCGGCTGGGAGCTGCAGGTCGACTTGCATTTCCTTGAGCAGGGTTTCCAGGCGAAATCCGTCGGGAGCCGAACGGACGCGCTCGTAGAGATCGCGCATTTCGGCCATGGGGATGAGTTTGCCCGCGAATCCGGGCAAGCCGGGAAGTTGCGGCGAGCCAGTCCAGAAGTCCCGAGGACTGTCACTAATGCTTGGCGATCTGCGCATACGAAATTTTCGCCTAGCTTCCTTTGCAGCCGTGTGAAGAAACGGTTAAAGGTTCGTGAACAGTCTCCCAGAAGTAACTGCCTGAGGATACAGGATTTGTGACGCTTTTCCGTGACGGAGGTCACGGTACTTTGGAGGGTTAAATGGAGCAGGATGGGCTTGCATTGGGCGTTGTAAAGCGTCCCGGGTGAGCCCACGTACAGCGGCTCAGGCGACCCAGTCTTCGGCGGCCGCCTGCGGAACGGGCTGTGGGAGGCGGTCGGCCAACTCCACGGCGGCCGAAAGTTTCTCCGACAGGTCTGGCCGTAGCATCTCGGGACGAAAGCGCCAGCCCCAGTTCCCTTCTGCCTTACTGGGGACATTCATACGCGCTTCGCTGCCCAAGCCGAGTACATCCTGGAGGGGCACTACACAAAGGCTGGCCACGGAGTTGATGGCGCTCCGGATCATCGCCCAGTTCACTCCATCTTCGGCGGGGCCCAGGTAGGCGCGGGCGTGACGTCGTTCTTCCTCGGAAACGCCCGATTCCCACCATCCCAGGATCGTGTCATTGTCGTGGGTTCCTGTGTAGACGACTTTGTCTGGACTGAACTTATGCGGGAGGTGGGAATGAGAGCCGACGTCGCCAAAGCCGAACTGAAGTACCGCCATGCCGGGAATGTTGAGGCGTTCGCGCAGGGCGTGAACATCGGGCGTGATGTAGCCGAGGTCCTCAGCGAAGAATGGGAGGCCTCCGAGGGCCTCGCGGAGATGCTGGAATAGATCGTCTTTCGGACCATCGACCCATCTGCCATTTTCGGCGGTCTTTTCGTTTGCGGGAATTTCCCAGAATTGCGAGAAGCCGCGAAAGTGGTCGAGGCGGACGTAATCGAAATTGCGCGTCGCCCAGCGCAGGCGATCGATCCACCAGGCATAGCCCTGGGCTTTCATTACGTCCCAGCGATAGAGCGGATTGCCCCAGTGCTGGCCAGTCTTACTGAAGAAATCGGGAGGAACTCCGGCAACCACTTCGGGATCGAGGTCAGGCGTGAGGCGGAAGAGATCGGGATGAGTCCAGACATCGGCGCTGTCGAGGTTGACGAAGATGGCGATGTCTCCCACCATGCGGATCGCCCGTTGCGCGCAGTAGGAGCGCAAGGCTCTCCACTGCTCGAAGAAGAAAAACTGGACGATGCTGCGCGTCTCCAGTTCTTCGCGAAGTTCGCTTCGCTTGTTCTCCAAAGCGGCAGGATCGCGGTGCGCCAGTTCGCGCGGCCAGCGATTCCAGCTTTCCAACTTCAGGTGGGAGCGCAGGCCATCGAAGAGAACAAAATCATCAAGCCACCAGCTATTTTCCTGGCGGAAGCGATCGAAACGGGAACGAGCCGGGGGCGGCGCAGTGCGCAAGAAATTGTGCGCGGCTTCGAAGATCAGCGGCATCTTGCGCGTGAAGATTTGCTTGTAGTCCACCGCCTCGACAGTGTCAGAAAAGGCGTTGGCCTGGGCGTGATCGATCCAACCGTGATCAGCCAGGCGCTCCAGGCTGATCAGGAGCGGGGTGCCGGCGAAGGCGGAGGTCGACGAGTAGGGCGAGTTGCCGTACCCTAACGGGCCCAATGGGAGTACTTGCCAGAGGCCTTGCCGGGCTGAGGCCAGGTAGTCCGCGAACCGGTAGGCTGCTGGGCCAAAATCGCCGATCCCGCCCCGTGAGGGCAGCGAGGTTGGGTGAAGGAGTATTCCGCTGGCGCGCGAAAACAAAGTTCTCGGTTCTCAGTTCCCAGTTCTCAGTAAAAACCCGCTCCGTGCCTCAGGTCTTACTGAGAACTGAGAACTGGGAACTGAGATCTGTCTTCTACGATCCCTGTTCGGGTGCTGCGCGTTTCGTCAGGTTCTTGAGTTCGTCCTGATTGATTTTCAGCTTGTTGGATTTTTCCATTTCCTTGCGCATGTTGGCGACAAAGAGGGAGAACGTTTCGTTCTGCTTGGCATCGAGCAAAGACTCGCGAATCTGATCTTTCTTGGCGGCGTAGTCCTGATCGGTGGGCGCCTGCTTTTCCAAAATCTGCGCCACTATGCCGTTCGCACCGGAATTGATCGGACCGCTGATTTCGCCGGATTTCAGGGTGAACAGCGAGCTAGCGGCACCGGCCAGTGAACCTACGTCCGGTACCTGGCCATCGGGCGCGACCAGCTCACTGGTCTTGATTGAGGCTCCCAGATCCTTAGCTACCTTTTTCAAGTCGTGTCCGGCTTTGGCGCGATCGGAGAGTTCCTGCGTTTTCTGCTGGAGAAGGAAGGTCGCGCGCTCGTTCTTGAATTCGGTTTCCACGCGGGAGCGAATTTCTTCGAATGTCGGAGTTGCCGGAGGCTTGATGGCGACGACTTCGAAGACTACGAAGCCTTGCGGGATCTGGATCACGTCCGCGGGAGCCTTTTCGCGCTCGTTGAAAATTGTTTCCGTCAATTCTGGAGTTGCTTCCAGTCCGGGCAGATGATCCTGACGGCTGAAGAATTCGGTGGTTACGAGATGGGTATTCTTGGCGGCGGCAGCTTTGTCGAGGCTGCCGGAGCGCGCCTCGCTCAATAGTGAGTTGGCCGCGACTTCCGTGGCGTGCTGCGCTTTTTCTTCTTTGATCTTGCCTTCAATCTCGTTCTTCACTTCGGCAAGCGTCTTGACATGAGCTTCCTGCTTGTCTTCCACGCGGATAATGTGGAAGCCGTAGCTGCTCTTCACCAGGTCGCTGGTCTGCCCCTTGGCGAGCGAGAAGGATGCCTTTTCGAACTCGGGGACGGTACGGCCGCGTCCGATCCAGCCCAACTCGCCGCCGTTCTTTGCGCTGCCCGGGTCGTCGGAATACTGAGTTGCGAGCTTCGCGAAATCACCGCCTGCCTTTACTTGTTTCAGAACATCTTCAGCTTTCTTACGGGCCTCTTCGACACCTTTTTCATCGACTTTGCCGTCTGCGGCAGGGAGCGGAGTCTTGATCAGGATGTGCGTGACCTTGACTTGTTCGGGCAGGCGATATTCCTGGAGATGATTGTTGTAGTAGGCCTGCAATTCCTGATCGGTGACCGGAGTGGCCGAGGGCGAAACCTTTTCGATGATCGCGTACTTGATCTGCCGCTTCTCCGGGATGGAGTTGTTGTAGGTCGCTTTGTTGCGATCGTAAAAGGCTTTCAGTTCCTGATCGGTCGGGTGAAGACCTTTCAGAATGTCGGCCTGGGTGAGGACGGCGTAATCGAATTTGATCTTGGTGTTGCGGCGGTCGAATTCGGCGCGGATTTCGGGCTCACCAACAAATGCGCTGCCCGAAATCAGGGCGCGCAGTTTGCGGATCAGGATGTATTCCTTTTCCAGGGTCTCAAATTGCGGGATCGTCAAATCCGCGCGCTGCACGAAGTTTTCGTACTCGGTTTGGCCAACGAACTTGCCTTCTGGAAACAGCATGGAAGCCAGCGGGCCGTGCTGGAGTTCGTCACGGAGTTCGTCGTCGCTGACCCGCAAGCCCATGCGGCGCGCTTCGGCTACCAGGGCTTTTTCGTTGATCAGTTGCTCGGCGGCCTGTCCGGCAAAAAACGGGAGCAACATACCCGCCTGTTCCCCGCCCTTAGGGAACTGCTGGCGGACCATCATGCGTGCTTCACGCTGCACTTCGGGGACGGTGACCTGCTCATCGCCGATCCGGGCGACTACACCGGCAGGAGGCGCGCCGATTCCAAAGCTGGAACCGATTCCGCCTGGGATAAGCGTGATGACCATGCCACCACAGATGATGAGAAGCAACCCGCTCAGGACGATCTTGACGGTCGGGCCCGCGTTTTGAAGAGTTCGAATCATGTTTTAGATAACTCCACGGATGAAACAGGAATTTTCTATTATAAACCAGCGGATTGCGGGGCTCAGTTTTCACGTTATCCCGCAGTTCATCCTTCACCCTTCTGCCAAGATGAAGATCTTTACCACGGGGGACACAGGGGGGCACGGAGGAAATCACGGATTGGGCAAAAGGGCTTTATTGAAACGAATTAATAAAGTACTAGGAACCTGGCTCAAGTTCCGGCAAAATAAGGCGCGAACGAATTTAATTTCCCTGAGGGGTCCTCATGAATATTCTCCGGCGCGTGGTTCTGGCGGGATTTGCGATCTTCCTGGGTGTACCGGGTTGGGCTCAATCGGATTCCAAATCCACGGACGCACGATTCTCCCTGAACGACGGATGGGCATTGCAGTCTTCCGCCAAAGTTTCGGCTAAAGGCGACGCGATCGCGAGCCCGGCGTTTCTGCCGAAGGACTGGATCAAGGCTACCGTCCCGACGACAGTGGTCGCGGCGCAAGTGAAGAGTGGAGCGCTGCCCGATCCGTTTTACGGAATGAATTTACGGCAATATCCGGGTGTGTCGTATCCGGTGGGCGCGAACTTTTCCAACCTGCCGTTGCCACCGGACAGTCCTTACCTGGTCTCGTGGTGGTATCGCAAGGAGTTCACGCTGCCCAAGGATTTCGCGGGGAAGACGGTCTGGCTGAACTTCCGGGGCATCAACTATCGCGGGAATATCTGGCTCAACGGGAAGCAGATTGCCAACTCGGATCAGGTTGCGGGCGCGTGGCGCACGTATGAATTCAACGTCAGCGCGGATGTGAAACCGGGCGTGAACGTGATCGCTGCGCAGATCTGGGCGCCGACTGACAAGAGTCTCGCGATTACGTTTGTGGACTGGAACCCTGCGCCTCCGGATAAGAATATGGGGCTGTGGCGGGAAGTGTATCTGAAAGCGAGCGGTCCGGTTGCGGTGCGCTATCCGGCGGTGGTTTCAAGAGTGAACTCGCCGGCAAATGACAGTGCGCAGTTGACGGTGACGGCTCTGCTGAAGAACGGATCGAATCAGGTCGTGAAGGGAACGCTGAAGGGCAAGATCGAAAAGGTTGAGTTTTCGCAGGATGTGGAACTGGCGGCGGGCGAGAGTAAAGATGTCACGTTCGATCCCGGCACCTTTTCGCAATTGAACTTCGCCGGCCCGCGCCTGTGGTGGCCTAAGCAGATGGGCACGCCGAACCTTTACGATCTCGATTTGTCGTTCGAGGTGAATAGCAAGGTTTCCGATTCCTGGCACACGCAGTTCGGGATCCGCGAAATCACGTCGGAAGTCGCCGAGCACGCTACGAATCGATTCAAGCGGCTATTCAAGGTGAATGGCAAGAACATCCTGATTCGCGGAGCGGGCTGGACGCCGGACATGATGGTCCGCTCTGATCCGAAGCGCATGGTGGATGAATTTCGCTATGTACAGGACATGGGCCTGAACACGGTTCGCCTCGAAGGCAAACTCGAGCCCGAATTGTTTTACGAGACAGCTGACAAGATGGGAATTCTGGTGATGGCGGGATGGTGCTGCTGCGATCACTGGGAGCACTGGGGCAACTGGGCTCCGGAAGACTTTGACATCGCGAAGGCTTCGCTGCGCGACCAGATGTACCGGTTGCGCGGGCATCCGAGCATGGTGATGTGGCTGAATGGCAGCGACAATCCGCCACCGCCGGATGTGGAAGAGATGTACTTAAAGATCGAGAAAGACATGTTGTGGCCGAATCCGATTGTTTCATCGGCCACGGCCAAGCCCGCGGCCGTGACGGGCGCCAGCGGCGTCAAGATGTCGGGGCCCTACGAGTATGTTGCGCCGTCTTATTGGGTAGCCGACCCGCATCGTCCCACCACGGAACAGACCTGCAACGCGGGTGGATGCGGCGGCGCTTACGGTTTCAACGCGGAAACCAGCATGGGACCGGCCGTTCCGCCGATCGAAAGCGTGCGACGCATGGTTCCCAAAGACCAGCTTTGGCCGATAGGCGACTACTGGAATTTCCATGCCGGCGGCGGCGCATTCAAAACGCTTCAGGTCTTTACGGACGCACAGGACAATCGTTACGGCAAGTCCACGAGCGCGGAGGATTTCACTTACAAATCGCAACTCATGACCTACGAGGGCGTGCGGGCCATGTATGAAGCCTACAGCCGCAACAAGTACACGTCGACGGGCGTGATCCAGTGGATGCTGAACAATGCCTGGCCTTCGATGATCTGGCATCTCTACGATTATTATTTGCGGCCGGGCGGCGGATATTTCGGTGCCAAGAAGTCCATGCAGGCATTCGATCCGATTTACGGATACGACGACCACTCCATTTGGCTGGTCAGCAGCCAGTATCAGGACGCGAAGGGATTGAAGCTGACAGCGCGAATCCTGAATGTTGACTCGAGCGAGAAGTTCTCGAAAGACGTCACGCTTGACGCAGCGGCCGACAGTACTGCGAGAGTCTTTGAACTGCCGCAAGTCGACGGTTTGTCGGGAGCCTACTTCCTGGATCTGCGGGTCACGGACTCTGGGGGGAAACTGGTCGGGTCAAACTTTTACTGGCTGTCGACCAAGAACGAAACGATCGACTGGTCAAAGTCCAACTGGTATGTAACTCCGACTGAGTCGTATGCGGACTATACAGCGCTCGCCCAGTTGCCCAAGGTAACGCTGAAGGTGTACACCCACACGGAAGCGAAGGGAGTTGACCTGGTTACTCACGTCAGCCTGGAAAATCCCAGCAAGAGCGTTGCGTTCTTCGTCCGGATGAAAGTTAACAAGGGCAAGGGCGGAGAGGAAATTCTGCCGGCGCTCTGGGAAGACAACTACGTTTCCCTGTTGCCCGGGGAAAAGCGCGAGATTTCCGCGACCTACCGCACGTCTGACTTGGGAGTTGCGAAGCCGGATGTCGAGGTCAAAGGCTGGAACGTGGAGTAGGGAGAGGTCGGAGGTTCGAGGTCAGATTGAAGAGGTGAGTACGTTCGGTTCGGCCGAACTGTGGCTACCGAGAGTTCTTACCTCTTCAATCTGAACCTCTCATCTCTGACCTGAACTATTCTTCTGGCGGCAGTTCGAAGTCGATGAGGTTCCCGCGGAAGCCGCGGGTCTTCCAGGCACCGATGGCGATGCCTACGGCCATCCAGATGGAGCCTACCAGCCAGGCTTTCGAACTCAGGTTGAGCCAGAGCATCAGGCAGATCAGGAATCCGGCTGCTGGCGGGAAAAAATTGCCGAACTTTTTTTCGCCTTTCAAGAAATAGCGAATGAAGGCGGCAGCGTTCACTCCCATGAATGCGATGAGCGCCCCAAAGTTGAGCATCTCGGCGCCCAGGCCATAACTGAACCAACCCCTGCTGACCAGAAGCGCGCCACCGAGTGCGACCGCAGCCACAAAGAGCACGTTGTTACGGGGAACGTGACGCTTGGGATCGACTGCGCCAAAAAACGATTTGGGTAACGCACTGCTGCGGCCCATGCCGTAAAGAAGACGCGCTGCGCCGAGTTGCGCTCCCATTCCGGAACCGAAATTTGCGACCAGAAGCGTGACGCCGACCAGGACGAACATCGGCTGCCAAGCACGCGCGGCGACAAAAGTAAAAGCTGTATCTTCGTTGGGGAACGCCTGCGACGCGGGCCACACCAGTTGCGCCGCATAGACTTCCACGGCGGACAGAATTCCAATCACCAGGCAGGTCAAGACGGTTGCGAGCAGAATATTGCGCCGCGGATTCTCTGCTTCTTCCGAGAGGGTCGAGATGCCATCGAAGCCGATGTAGGTGAGGACGGCAATGGAAGTACCGCCCATGACCGCTTTAATGTCCCAGGACGCAGGGTCGTAAAAGGGGCGGGTGAAGAATCCGGCTTCGTCGTGAGGATGGCCGAATATGTAGCGCGCCGCCACTACGAAAAAAATCGCGATCACAGCTCCCATTCCCGCGGCCAGCAGGGTGTTGACGCGCGCGGAAGTCTTCACACCCTGAATGTTGAGGAACGTAAATACGGCGACAAACACAATGGCCCAGATCGTGTACGAAACGTTGGGGGCAAATACGTGGGCCTGCTGGCTGATCCAGATGGCGCAGATCATGGGGTTGAGCATGTAATCCATAACCATGCTCCAGCCGGTGACATATCCCAGGGCGGGGTTGATTTCCTGGCCGACATAGGTGAAGGCCGAACCCGCGCTCGGATAGACGCGCGCCATGCGCCCGTAGCTGATCGCGGTGAAGAGCATCCCGATCATCGCGATCAGGATCATGGTCACCACGTGGCCGCGTCCCTTATTACTGAGCACGCCGAACACCGACATGGGCGCAACCGGCTGAATCACGATCACGCCGTAGAGGATCAAGTCCCAGAGCGTCAGCGATCGTCGCAGTCGCGGGGCCGCACTGGTGGCCGGCGTCGCAGGAGTAGTCATCAGTTCACCTTAAATTTAAAACCCCATTATCCAGCAGGATAACGGGGTTTGGGGAAGGGATCTTCGGGCTCGCACCCGAAAAACGTGCTTGGATTCTGATATGGATGGCGCGGCCTGTCAACTCCAAAAACCTTATTAAAACGATTCTTTACTAGAGTAGCGGGGTAGGCGAGAATGTTCGTCTCAGGGAGTGATTCTATGACTGATCGTCACACGCGAAATTTATGGTTGCTGCTGTCCGTGCTTTGCCTGAGTTGCGCTGCCCTTGCGCAAACAACTATCAAGTCGGTGCAGGAGCGGCTTGGCTATCCCGCAGACGCACGTCTGTTGATCATTCACGCTGACGATCTGGGGATGAACCACTCCGTGAATCGAGCAACGTTTGAGGCGCTGGAGAAAAACTGGATTACTTCCTCCAGCATTCTGGTTCCCTGCCCGTGGTTTCCGGAGGTGGCGCGCTGGGCGAAGGATCATCCCACGGCGGATCTGGGAATCCATCAGGCACTGAACAGCGAGTGGACGACGTTGCGCTGGGGTCCGGTCAGTCCTACCGATAAAGTTCCGAGCCTGCTTGCGGCAGATGGAAATCTTCCGCTCGACACCGACATCGTCGCCAAGAACGCGAAGCCGGAGGAGGTGGAAGCGGAACTGCGCGCGCAAATCGACCGTGCGCAATCTGCGGGTATTCACCTGACGCATCTGGATACGCATATGGCTGCGCTGTTCGGCTCAACTGACCTTTACAGGGTCTATCAAAAGATGGGGTATCGCTACGGCTTGCCGATTCTCGAAGAGTGGGAAGGGACGCACGGTCCGCTTGGAGTTTCGGCGCCGCGGGAAGAAATGCTGGTTCAGAAAGTGATTTCGATCAATCCGGGAATCGACGCCAAAGATTGGACCGCGTGGTACGAGAAGGCGCTTGCTCCGTTGCCGGCTGGCGTGTACGAGGTGATCGTGCATCTTGCGTACGACGATGAGGAGATGCGCGGGGCGACGTTCGATCATCCGGATTGGGGCGCGGCCTGGCGTCAACACGATTTCGACATGGTGAAGAGCGCGGAGTTCCAGAAGTTTCTCAAAGACCAGGGATTCGTGATGGTGGGCTGGAAGGATCTGGCGAAGGCTTTGCCGTCAGATTACGGAAAGTCAAGTTCAACCCCCTGAACCACGGGGTCACGGGGCAACACGGAGGAAGGACACTGCTTCCTTGAAGCCCTGGCCCTCGACAATCGTGTAGATCTTATCGGCCGACACGTCCTTGAAAGTCTCGAGTTTTCCATTCGGCCAGCGCACTTCGACTGAATCGATTTTTGATGCGGAACCCAATCCGAAGTGCAACCGAAGATCGTTCTGCGAGAGATAACTTCCGCCGCCGCGCACTTCGTCGAACTGTGTCATCCCTCCGGCATGAAGCGTGACGCGTGCGCCGATGGCGGCGCGGTTGCTCTTGGTGCCAATTAGATGAAACAGCACACGGTGGTTGGCACTTCGGTTGGTGTTTAGTAAAAGTGACGGCGGTTCGCCAACGTTCAGTACAACGACGTCGATGTTGCCGTTGTTCGCGATGTCGCCAAACGCGGCGCCGCGGCGCGATTTCAGCGGCTTATCTGCCAGTCCCGCGGCTATCGAAACCTCTTCAAACGTTCCGTTGCGCAGGTTGCGATGCAACAGCATGGGCTGCGCGTAGGCGGCGCTGCCCTTGACGTTGTCCATTTGTGGATAGACGTGGCCGTTGACAACGAACAGGTCGAGCCAGCCGTCGTTGTCCATGTCGAAGAAGGACGTTCCCCAGCCAACCAGCGGCATACTGACCTGGCCCAGTCGCGACTGCATCGCCACATCTTCAAATCCGTGCGTGTTGCGGTAGAGCGTGTTGGGCTGGTCAGCAAATTCGGTGATGAACATTGAGAGACGGCCGCTGTGGTCATAGTCACCCCAGGTGACGCCCATGGAACCAAGAGCTTGACCTTCGCTGTTCATGGCAATGCCGCCTACCATCGCGTCATCGGTGAACGTGCCGTCGTGATTGTTGTGGTAGAGGTGATTGGGCGTGGCGTCGTCAGCGACGAAAAGATCAGGCCAGCCGTCGTTGTCGTAGTCGCCCCAGGTCGCGCCGAGTCCATAGTATTTGTCGGGATCGCTGACGCCCGCTTTCTTCGATACCTCTTCAAACGTGCCGTCTCCGCGGTTGTGATAGAGAAGATCGGTCTCGCCTTCCATGCCCCACGGACCGCACTGCACCGGCACTCCCTTGAACTGGCAGAATTTCGTGGAGCCGGGAACCGGGAGATTGTTGATGTCGACGTGCACATAGCGCGAAACGAACAGGTCGACGTTACCGTCGCGGTCGTAGTCGGCCCAGGCAGCGCCAGTTGAGAATCCACCGCCGCGGACGCCCGCCTTGTCGGTGACATCTTCGAACGTGCAGTTGCCCTTGTTGCGATAGAGGGCGTTGCCGCCAAAGCCGGTTACGAACAGATCGAGATTGCCATCGTTGTCGAAGTCTGCGACGGCGACGCCCATGCCCCAGCCTTTGTGCGTGAGTCCGGCTTTCTGCGTGATGTCGGTGAACTTGAGGTCAGCGTCCTGGTGCCAGAGCGTTACGAGCGGATCGCCGCCATTCTGAAGATAGCGATCGCCAGTCGATCCGTTGACCATCACGATGTCGAGTTTGCCGTCATTGTCGCAGTCAAACAGTCCGATGCCGCCGCTCATGGATTCGATGACGTAGCGCTTGTCGGCGGAGGATATGTGCGAGGCAGTGAGGCCGGCTTGAGAGGCGATGTCGCGGAAGATGGGGACGGGAGAAGAGGAGGGGCTTTGCGGAAGACTTTGCGATGCAAGCGATCTAGAGACCAACATCAGCAAAATGGGAAACTGGCTCGCTCGCATGCCATGTGATTGTAGCGCGAGTCCCTTTCCTTAAAAGAAGCACATGACAGCTACGGACGATAGTGGAACGAATATCCGCCCGCTTCGTTGCCTGACATAAAGCGCGTGTTGTATTCGAGCAGATAGTTCTGATGATCGGGATCTGCAGGGAATGATTTGTTTTTGTAGGGATACGTTCCCATCGCGTTGAACGGCAGTGGATCAACCGTGTCGCCGCGGTAGGCGTAGAAGTCCATGTCTTTTTCGTAGCCGTGAGCGGCGAAGAAATAGTCGCGCACCCAACCTTGCGGAGGTGATGGCAAAGGTGCGGGATCGAAATCGAGGGCGACTTCGTCTCCGGAGCCGAAGACGGCAAACTTGTCGTCGCTTGCTGTCAGCAGCGAACGTACGTCACCGTAACGCGTGTACGCTCCTGCCGGACGGGTGTACGGCCCGGTGGCACTGACTTTTTCGTAGACATATTCCACGTTGCCTGGCGGTTGGTTTTCGATCTTCAGCGGGAATCCGTGAAAACTCAGGTTCGCACGCGCCAGCGGTACACGCGTGGTTCGAGAGTCTTGCGTCTGGCTGGTGCGGCTAATGAGGATGTTGTCCCAGTAAATTTGCAAGTTTGTCGTAAGGCGAATGCGCTGCGTTCCGATGGGCAGCTTGCCGGTGAGATCGGCAGTCATTGTTCGAGCGCCGCCGGCGGGGAATCCTAGATCGTCGATGACGCGCACCCATTTGCCGTCAGCGTTGAGCGCTTCTACATAGGGCGCGAAGGGTTGCAAGTGGGCCTGGTCGGCGGCGTACATACTGGTCGCGGTGAAGTATTCGATCTCGCCGTGCATCAGCAGCCACAGGGGACCGCCGCGGTAGGGATCGCCGAGATCAAGTTCCAGTGTGTGCGGTTCGGTGAATCCGGCGAACGACAGCACTTTAAAATCTCCGAAGTAGCGATGCGCTAGCAGATCGGGGAGGACGTTGTGATGATGTTCATCCCACGCTCCGGCGGGCGGATGTGAATCGCTGCTGAACACGACCTTGAACGGCGGATACGGCGGATTGCTGGCGAAATATTCGTTGGGATATACCTCGACTATAGCCGGATGATCGACTGCCAGCAATTCCACGCGATCGAGGTAGACGGACTCTTCCAGCGGTTCCATGAAACGGAAACTTAGCTTGCCGTCTTTTTCGTGGACCGTGCCGCGCTCGAGCTTGATGTACTCGGTGGGGCGCGCGATGTTGCGTTCTACGATTCCATTTGTCGTTGCGACCCAGTGTCCGACTACGCCCGCACCAAGCATGTCGCCGACGAGTTGATAGTGCGTTCCGTCCCAGACGAACAGCGTGGGACACGAACTGCCGCGGCGGTCGATCTCCAGGAAATTCTGGACTTTGTTGGCGGCGACTGAGATTTCGTCTTGTAGAACGCCTGTCGGCCACAGCATGCGGACGACATCGGCTTCTTTCGCCTGCCCGAGACCGATCGTCAGATAGGGCGAGTTCTGACCGAGGTAGCCTGACGATCCATACACTTCAAATTTCTGGCGCAGCCCGGCCGAGAACACTTCTACTTTCGTGCCGATGGCGCTCTTGTTATCGTTGAGTCCCTTAAGGGCGAGGCGCAGTGAGTTGTTCTTGCTGCCGCCTTCGTTGCGGAGGAGGGATGCGGGCCCGTGATTCTGCGTGATTAGAAGATCGACTGCGCCGTCGTTGTCGTAATCTCCGGCGATGATCGCGCGTGGATCTTTGAGTTGAATCTTATCGAGGCCGACATCGGCGGTGACATCTTTCCAGCCGTCTGGGCCGAGATTGCGAAAAAGCCGGACTTCGCCTTTGCCTTCTTTCGTTTCGCCGACGGCTACGAGGTCGACCCAGCCGTCGTTGTCGTAGTCGATGGCGGTGACGCCGTAGGCACGGACCCAGTCGACACTAGGAAGTTGCATGCGATCGAACTTCTTGCCAAGCTTGTTTTCCCAGAGACTGATGCCCGGCGCTCCATCGTGCGTGAAAGCAATATCCATCCAGCCGTCATGATTGAAATCGAGGACCGCGAGACCCACTGTGGACACCGACATCGGCGACGACCATGGTTGCCGAATCGGGAACTTCCCTTCCCGCGGATTTTCGAAAATCGTCGGCGATTCCTCCGATCCGGTAACGGCAATATCCACCGCACGGTCGTTGTTATAGTCCGTTCCCACGCCGCTGACTGCATTGGCTTGTAGCAGTCCTAAGTGTTCCGTTACGTCCGTGAAGGTACCGTTGCCGTTGTTGCGCCACATCTTCGCTGGAAATGCGGATGCCTTAGACTCCTCCCCAACAACCGGCAGAACTGCTTGCCGGATCGCAAGCAAATCGATATCACCATCATGGTCGTAGTCGACGAAGCTCGCGCCGCGCCACAATACCGCGCTGCTCCCTGCCGTTCTCTCACTGAGGATAGCCGCAGCCTGCGTCGCGTCCGTGAACTTGTCCCCTTTATCGTTATGAAGCAGAACGACGCCCTCCTGGGTGGCCAGGGCCAGATCCGAAAAACCATCGTTGTCGTAATCGCCAGCAGTACATGCAGTGACACGAAGGCTTCGATCCAGACCAATTTTTACGGAGACGTTCTCGTACTTCCCGTTGCCGAGATTGTGAAAGAGGGCAGGCCCATCGCCCGGCCTTGAGTAGGCGAGGAAGAGATCGATTTTGCCATCATTGTCGTAGTCGAGAAAACACGCACCACCATCACCGCTTTTTGCTTCCTCCTGTGATGGAAGCCCCGCGATCTGCGTCACATCCACAAACTTCACAGGGATCTGTGGCAACACCTTCTCCAGCGCCACCGGCGATTCCTCCGCTCGCGAATACTTGCCCTGTTCGCCGTAGGCCAGGCTGATCGGGGTGCCGAGTTTGTTTTGCGTAATGTACTGGAATTTTTTCAGGCCTTCGCGGGCTTTGTCGGCTTGTCCGGATTGCTGGTAGGAGCGCGAGAGCCCGAACTGCGCGGAGGCGTGCAGGGGATCGACTTTCAGTGCGTGCTCGAAGGCGTCAATCGCTTCAGCATATTGCTTCAGCTGAACGTGGGTCGATCCGAGAAAATACCAGGAGTCGGCGTCGTTGGGATCAAGTTCGGTGACGCGCTGGAACGCTTCGACGGCGGTTTGCGCGCTGTCAGTATTTTTGTAGTAGAGGCCGAGGTTGTACCAGACGTGTGGATCTTTGGGATCGTCCTGCGCGGCTTTCAGGAGCAATGTTTTCGCTTCGTCGATGCGTTGAAGGTTTAGCATCGCGACGCCGCGATTCAGCGTCGTCACTTTCAGGTTCGGAACTTTTGCGGCGGCGTCTTCGAAAGCTTTCAGGCCTTTCTCGAAGAGCTGCTGGTTCATGTAGGCGACGCCGATGTTGTTCAGGCGGGCGGCTTCCTGGGGGTCGGCGGGCGGGGCGGCGCCGATGAGAGCGAATAGAAGACCGAGGAGAAATATGGCGAACAACGCGATGCTTAGTTTCTTGATCATCTTGCGTACTTGGCGTATGCCCGCGAGTTGATCACGCCATTCCCTTCTTCGATCGTGACGGTCTGCCCGCCGTTGATGTTCGAGAGTTTGTCTACCTGTCCGCTGGGCCATTGCACCTCGATGGTGTCGGCTTTCGTCTTTGAGCCCAGACCAAACGTGAGGACCAATTCGCTCTGCGAGAGATAGCTGGAGCCGGACTTCATCATCTGCATCTGCTTGTCTCCGCCGGAAACAACGCGCACAACTGCACCGATGCCGTCGCGGTTCGATTTCGTTCCCACGAGCTTCACTCGCAGGCTTTGATTGGTGCCGCCTTCGCTGCGGTAGAGATGCACTGGGCCAGCGTTGGTGGTGAGCAGGATGTCGAGTGCTCCGTCGTTGTTGATGTCGGCGTAGGCTGCGCCCCGCGCCACTTTCGGGGCGGCGAAGGCAGGGCCGACTTTTGTGGTGGTTTCTTCGAATTTGCCGTTACCCAGATTGCGAAACAGGTGCGGAGGCTCGGCGTAGCTCACGCGCTTTTGTACGCGTTCGATCTGGTCTTCGATGTGGCCGTCGGCGATCAGGATGTCGGGCCAGCCGTCGTTGTCGTAGTCGAAGAAGAAGCAACCGAAGCCCAGCGTGACGAGCGTGGCCCGGCCGACGTCCGAGCGTGGCGCTTCGTCCACAAACAGGCCGTTGCCTTCGTTGTGGTAAAGCGAGAGCATCTGATTCGAGAAATTCGTGATGATGAGGCTGGCGTGGCCGGAGCGATCATAGTCGGCGGCATCGACGCCCATGCCGGCGCGGGCGATACCGTCTTCGCTGAAGGCGACGCCTGCGGAAACAGCCCGCTCTTCGAACGTTCCGTTCTTCTTGTTCAAATAAAGTTTGTTGGGCTGCGTGTCGTTGGCAATCAGGATGTCGGGCCAGCCGTCGTCGTTGTAATCGAGAATCGCGATCCCCAGGCTCTTGGACGTTGGATCGTAGAATCCCGCTTTTTGCGTGGCGTCTTCGAATTTGCCGTTGCCCAGATTGTGCCAGAGCCGGGCTGACGTGCCTTTGTACGATTCCGGCGTGCAATAGGATTTGTGCGCGCCATCGAGGGTGCAGTAGAGGTCGCCCTGTTCGGACCACTGCACATAGTTCGACACTACGAGATCAAGTTTGCCGTCGCGGTCATAGTCCACCCATGCGGCGCTGGTGGAGAATTCGCTCGGGCCCATCATTCCTGCGGCGGCGGTTATGTCTTTGAAAGTGCCGTTGCCGTTGTTGTGGAACAGATGGCTTTGCCCCAGCGCGGTTATGAAGATGTCGTCAAAGCCGTCGTTGTCATAGTCACCTACGGCCACGCCAAGACCAAACATCGAAACGCCCAGGCCCGACTTGGCGGTGACGTCTGTGAATGTTCCGTCGTGATTGTTGTGATAGAGCTTTGGCGTCGTGGCGCCGCTTTTCTGGTGGCCGGCCCAATCCTTTCCGTTGATGATCAGGATGTCGGGATAGCCGTCATTGTCGTAATCAATGAAGGCGCAGCCGGGGCCCATGGTTTCGGGCAGCCACTTTTTCCCGAAGGCGCCGTTGTTGTGGGTGAAGCGGATACCGGCTTGCGTGGTGATGTCGCGAAAGGTGATGGTCTGGGCATGGGCTGCGCCGACCGAGATCAAAATCAGGACCCACCACGCAGACACAGAGGCACAGAGGAAAATCGAGAAACGGCTCCAAGGGTTTACTCCGTGTCTCCGTGTCTCCGTGGTGGATATTGATGGTGGCGCGCTCAATGTCCCGCCCCCGAACCGCCGCCAGCAGCGCTCACAGGTTGGGGCTTTCTGGCTCGCAGCGCGGCTGCGTTCTTCGTGGTTATCGGCAGCGACACCGACACGTGCTCGTGAATATTCTGGCGCTCGTTGTTGTCTTCCGGGTTGAGCTGGCGGTAAGGACCGGTGATGGCCTGCGCGGATTCGTCTGCTTTGAAACGCAGATAGCGTGTCTGGTGTTCCTTGGCCATTTTTTCGTCGCCTAGTCCGTTGTAGCAAAGCATGAGGTTGTAGTGCGCCTGCAGATCTTCGGGATCGATTGCCAGAACCTGCTGTAAGACACTCACCGCTTCCGTGTACTTGCGCTGGAGAAAGAGTACGCGTCCCAGATTGTTCACGGCGACGCGGTCGCGCGGATATTGCGAGATCACTTTGCGCAGGTGTTGCTCGGCGCCGACGTAGTCGCCGTCCTGGCGCAGCACTCCCGAATAGAAGAAATGGGCGCGCGCAAGGTCGGGACTGAGAGCCAGTGCCTTCTCGAGAACCGTGCGGGCGCGCGATACGTCCCCTTCCTGCAGCGCGGCTCGTCCGATATTGACCCAGCCGTCGGGATTCTGCGGATCGGCTTCGGTCACTTTTTCAAATGCGGCCTGGGCGGCTTTCAGGTCGCCTTGCAGAAACAGTCCAATGCCGTAGTCGTTCCACCGCTGCCAGTCTTCTTTGCGAAGATCGGTTTTGGGCTCAGGGGCGGGCGCGCTTGCGGGCAACACGTCGATAGCAACTTCATTCTGGGCTACGGTGACGATCGGCAGATCGGGAATTTTTTCTTGCTTGGCAGACACGCCTTGCAGAGATCCTGTCAGCGCGAACTTGCGGTCGTCGAAATCGGAGCTGACTGCAGTACTGGGCTGATTTGATTCTGGAACGCCGGCGAAAGCGAACTGGGTCCCGTACCAGACGAACTTTCGATATTGCAAGCGCGCGGTCAGCGTGATTTTTCCCGGTGCGCTGCCGTTCGGAATCTTCATGCGGAAATGGACGGTGTCGGCCGCGCCAGGAGGAATCAGGCGCACATAAACGACCGACCGCGTCGCCCAGGCGTTGCGCTTGTTCACGGGATTGCCGTGCGCGTCGATCTGCAATGAACGATAGAAGTGGGCGCCCTTCTCGACTGGCCCTTTGCCGCTATCTTCGACCTCGCCGCTCCAGAAGACGACCTGGCCTTTCTCGTCCACGCCTTTGAGTTCGAGCCAGGTATCGTAGGCATCGACCGTGCCGCCGGGGAAGAAGTGTCCGACTTTTTTCGTGCGCACCACGACATCGACTCGCACGGTGTCGCCGCGACGGACCGCGGGCTGCACGCGATTCAGAGGCGCGGTCACGGGGACAACTTCTCCCCCCGCTCCGGGAGTGACTTTGGCTTCCGCCTCTTCCCCGACTGCGAAACTGGTTGAGACTTCGCGCTGCGTCGTGGCGCCCGCCTTCAGTTCATTCCGCGCCGGTGAAAGCGCAAAGATGTCTACGGTCAGAGCGCCGTTGGTCAGGAAGTCTTCGGTAACTTTTAACTGCTCGGCGTCTTCATTGGCCGTGGGGAGCGCAGTGTTGGCGGCCGGAAAACGATGCGAATGGATTTTCCCAGCAATGTTTCCCATGTCTTTCGAGGGCTCGAGCGGCATATGACAGTCGGCGCACTGCTGCGATTTCGCCGGGTAGTAAAACGACCGCGCCCCCTGTCCGGAGACTCCGCTGGCCTGCCAGTTGTCGTACTCGTTGAAGCCGCGAATCCAGCGATAGTGATTGACTGGGACGTCGAGATGGACTTTATGACACGAAGAACAGAACTCGGCAGTCTGCTCGCGCATGAACGGTTTGAGGAACACGCGGCGATGCGGCTCGGGGTTCAGTTTCGTGATGGTGTCGTGCAGATACACGACGACCGGGTTTTTGCTGGCCGCGAGTTCATGCAGCTTGGGATATTCCAGGAAGAAGTCGCCCTGTCCCATGGTGCTCTTCACGTCGGCGATGGCGTGGCACATCATGCATCCCAACCCCGCCTGCGCTTCGGGAGTGTGCACGATCTGCTTGATGGGCGTATCCATTTTCCCGGCGTACAGAACGGCGGGGTCGTGGCAGCCGCCGCACCATTTCGAGGGCTTGGTGCCGACTACGTCCTGCATGTACTCGATCGATTTGCGATACCACTGATTGTTGAACGAAGAAAAATGGTGTGCCGAACTTGACCACTGCTTGTAGATGTCTTCGTGGCAGCGTTTGCAGGAGTCGGACTCCATGAAAAACTTGCTGGGAATTTTCTGTCCGCCGTAGACCTGTGCGGAACTGGGGAAGAACGGGCCTTGCGGGCCGTCGCCTTCGGCGTCCATGGTGGCGGGTGGCAGGGCCGGATTCTTAATTGCGTGATAACTGAGCCAACGCGTGTCGCGCTGATAGCGGGCAGCCCAGCCGATGCCGGCGAGTACAACGAGACAAACCACAGCTCGCACGAGCGCGTTCGAACTCAGCCAGCCGCGTTTGCCAATTGCCTCGGCGAGCAAACATGCGATTCCGGCGACGCACGCGATGATGTGAGCGTACAAAATGCGGAACTCGCTGTGCGGGGTTCCTGTTCGGATCAGGACTATGCCCAGGGCTGCGCCGGCAGTCAGCAGAAGCCAGCCCGTTTTCCAGACAAAGTTTCCCGCGCGCAGGAGCGGCCAGAACAGGATGACCAGCAAGATCGTCGCAATTACGCCGACAAACACGTGCACGAGCACAATTGCGGGATAGAAAACGTTGGCTTGCGGAAAGGGATACAGGTACAGGGCTGTGCCGAACAACAGGAACACAAGTCCGCGCAGCAGTTTCTGAACGGGTGAAAGCCTTGACCCGGGGATGTCGGCGCCTGTCATCAGGGGAAATGCTGGGCTTCCAGCCTACTGCATCCTCAGCGAACCAGATAATAGTACAAAACTATTAGGAGGCCCCTGGCGGCGCCAGTTGGCACGGCGTTAACGAATGTCGAAAAAGTCGCAGCACGTACCTCGGGGGCTGAAGCCCAAGTCAAAACAAAAACCTAACCGCAGCGGTGAACCCTGCTCCACCCAAAAACAGGGTTCTTTAGCAAAGAATTCTTCGGCAATCCTGAAGCCACCGCAACCAGCGGCGAGGCGTCGGCGGAACGCTATTCGAGGATCGGCGGCGCTGGGAACTCGCCGCGCGCTACTTCCAGTCTCGAGGCGACCGCGAGCACCAACTCCTCTTCCCACGGCCGGCCCACAATCTGCACGCCGATGGGCAAGCGCTCCGGCGAGAATCCAATCGGGACGACGACGGCGGGGAATCCCAACAGGTTGAACCACTCGCAGTAGCTCCAGGCGTCCAGATACTTGACTGTCTTCCCTTCCACGCTCCACTCGCGTTCGCCGTGGCGAAAAGCCGGGATAGCGGCAGTAGGGCAAATCAATACGGGATACTCGCGCATTTGCAGGAGGATCTTTTCGCGAATTTCATCGCGCCCCAGCCAGCTTGCGAGCAGCGAGTCGCCGGTGTGCGCGGGTTCAGAAGCAGTCCACGAAGAAAACTGTTTCAGGATGGGGCTGAGGTCCCGCTCGCGTCCATGCAACATGGGTCCAAGGATCATGCCCCCAGCGGTGCCGAAGAACTTCCACCAGAGTTGCCGCACTTTTTCGAGGCCGTCGGGGCGAAATGGCTCCACGCAACATCCGCCTTGCGAGAGCAGCTTTGCCGCTTCGTTTACTGCGGCTCTGGTTTCCGGTGTAACGGGCGTGCGGCCATCGTCCTCGAAGACTCCGATTCCAGTGGTACGCAGCTCGGCCTCATGAACTTCGCGGAGGACAACCGGGGCTGAGGACGGGTCCCCGTCGTCTGGGCCAGCCATGGCTTCGAACAGAAGTTTGAGATCCGATGCGTTGCGGGCCATCGGTCCCACGACGCCGATCAGGGCAAACGGGCCACCGGATTTAGGGAAGTGTCCGGTAGAGGGAATTCGTCCGGGAGTGGGCTTGAGCCCGCAGATACCGGTGAAATGCGCAGGCTCACGAATCGAACCGCCGCCGTCGCTGCCGACGCCGCCCGCGGAAAGTCCGGCGGCGATGGCTGCGGATTCTCCGCCGCTCGATCCGCCTGCGGTGCGCGTAAGGTCCCACGGATTATTCGTCCGTCCGTAGAGCAGGTTGTCCGTCTCCCAGGCCATGAGCAATTCAGGAGTGTTGGTTACACCGAGAATCACGGCACCGGCCGCTCGCAACCGGGAGACTAGCGGTGCGTCGTGGGCGGCCACGTATCCCGCTCGAAGGCGGGAGCCGGCCTCGCAGCGATGGGTCGCTACATCGATCGCAGCCTTGATGGAAAGAGGAACCCCATGCAGAGGCCCCAGCTCGTCACCGCGCATCACGGATCGCTCGGCAGCGCGGGCCTGCTGGAGCACGCGTTCAGGCTGGCAGTCCACGAAGGCGTTGAGTTTCGGATTGAGGCGCTCGATGCGCTCCAGGTGGACTTGGGCAACCTCCACCGGAGAAATGGATTTACTCTGGATCTCAGCGGCAATGCGGCTGGCAGAAGGCAAGTCGGGCGGCATAGCTTTGACGGCAGAAAGCGGAGTCTATCACGCAGAGTTCGGATGATCTAAGAGGCTGGTGAAAAAGTTTTTTCGCGCCGAAGGCGCGGCCCTCAGCGGCTGAACAGGTTGCTGAAAAAGTCTGCGCGCTCACCGCAGGGGCTAAAGCCCAAATCAAAACAAACGACTTATCGCAGCGGTGAACCGCTGCGCCACCCAAAAGCAAAGTCCACGCCAATTTTTCAACAGCCTCCTAAGCTCCGATCAGTTTTTCGAGGGCTGCTTTGTTGCGGATCAGGAGAGTCGAGCCGCGAAGATGGGCGAACTCTTTTTCGCGGAACTCGCCGAGCACGCGCGTCACGGTTTCCCGGGAGGTTCCGATCAACTGCGCAATTTCTTCGTGCGTGAGCGCCACTTTGATTCGGATGCCGTCTTTTGTCTCCTCGCCATCGCTCGCCCATTCCAGCAGCAAGCGAGCCAACTTTTCCGACACGGAGTGGGACAAGCCCAGCGAGCGGATCATCTCGTATGCGCTCTGGCAATCCTGACTAAGATGTTGCGCGGCGTTCAGGCAGGCGTCGGCGTGGCTTTGCAGGAACTTCAAAAAATCATCCTTTTTCACGAAGTCCAGTTGACAAGGTTGCAACGTCTCCGCGGTTAGCTCGTAGGCCTTCCCGGAAACGGTGCCATGCAGTCCGAGAATTTCGCCGGCCTGGGCGATGCGCAGGATCAGGGTCTTGCCGTCGCGGGAGGTAGTGGTCAGCTTTACGCGCCCGGTACAGATTACATAGACGCCACGCGGGGATTGCCCCTCCACGAACAGGACCGCGCCCTGGGGAAAGATACTTGGGTACTTGATTTTGTCGAGGTCTTCTACGGACTGCTTAGGAAGGTCACAGAAAAAACCAGAATGGCGAAGCTTGCAGATCACACAGTTGTCCGTGATCGGCAAACCGTAGGGCGTACTCATATAAGAACCCTCAATCGAGCATCATACGTTAAGTTACGTCATAGTTATTGGTATATTTCATAACATCCTCGGAAATTGGAGACAAAAACTGTTCACATCTCGGAAGATTTCTCTGCCGACTGCTTTGCTGTTGGCGGCCGCATTCCTATTGCTTTCCGGTCCTGACGGGATTGCCGGTACGCGCAAGCACCACGCGAGTCCAGCGGCCGTAACTGATCCGGACTACGTGTTCGCGCTGGCCACAGCCAACCGCTTTCTTCATGCGTGGCAGACTGACGATCTTGAAACTGGCATGGTTCTGCTCAGCGATCGGGTTCGCCATTCGCAGGATCCGGAAAAATTCGAGGAGTTCTTTGCAGGCAGCACGGATCGCGCTTTTGAAATCGCCCGCGGACAGGGAAACCGTGGACGCTACCGGTTTGCCGTTGCGTTGGTGACAGATACCGGAACTCACGTGCGCCGGCATGCGTCGGAGATCGTCATCGTCAACGCTGGCAAGAACGACTGGGTGGTGGATACACTTCCTTAGTACGCGGCCCGATGTGGCACTATTCTGGTAATTCGGTCGATCGATGGAGTCCGCACACATGAAGCGTATACACAAGGTCGCGGTTCTGGGCGCAGGCACAATGGGTGCCCGCATCGCGGCTCATTTTGCGAACGCGGGAGTTCCGTCCCTGTTGCTGGATATCGTTCCTCCCGGCGCGGAGGGCGCCGCCCGCAACAAGATCGCTGCCGCCGGACTGGATGCGGCTAAGAAATCGAAGCCAGCGGCGTTCTACGAACCTTCGCTTGCGCGTCTGATCACAGTTGGAAACTTCGAAGACGACCTGAAGCGCCTGGCAGATGTGGACTGGATTATCGAAGCGGTCGTGGAAAATCTGGAGATCAAGCGGTCGTTGTTAAGAAAAGTCGAGGCGACCCGGAAACCCGGCACGATCGTCACGACGAACACCAGCGGACTCCCGGTCGCCCAGATCGCAGAAGGATTCTCCGACGACTTTCGGCGTTCGTGGTTCGGAACGCATTTTTTCAATCCGCCGCGCTACATGCGGCTGCTGGAACTGATACCTACCCCGGACGCCGACCCAGCGCTGATTGACGCCGTAACACAATTTTGCGATTCGCATCTGGGCAAGGGCGTCGTGGTCGCCAAAGATACACCGAACTTTATCGCGAATCGCATTGGAACATTTTCCGTACTCAACGTGATGCGCCTGATGCAGGAAATGGACATGAGCATCGAGGACGTCGACGCGCTGACCGGGCAAGCTGTGGGCTGGCCGCGCTCCGCGACCTTTCGCACGATTGACATGGTGGGGTTGGACATCCTGGGGCATGTGGTCTCCAACATGACCGGGGCCAAACCGCTTGACGAACGGAACGATCTCAAGCTCCCGGACTTTTACCGGCAGATGCTGGAGCGAAAGTTGCTGGGCGACAAGACCAAGGGCGGCTTCTACAAGAAGGTAAAAGGCGAGGGCAGCGAGGACGAGCGTCTTGGTATCGATTGGAAGACTCTGGAATATCGTCCGCGTCAGAAACCCAAGTTCGCCGCGCTTGAAATGGCCAAGAACGTCGAGACCACGGGCGCGCGGATTCGCATCCTGCTGGGGATTGATGGCGTTGGTCCGCAAAAAAACGACAAGGCTGGAGCGTTTCTGTGGGCCGCCCTTTCTGACCTTTGGACTTATGCCGCAAATCGCATCCCTGAGATTTCCGACACTGTGGTTGAAATTGATCGAGCCATGGGAATGGGCTTCAACTGGGAACTTGGGCCGTTCGAACTCTGGGATGCGGCTGGCGTAGAAGCGACCGTTGCACGCATGAAAAACGTAGGGAATCCTGTCGCCGCCAACGTAGAGAGGTTGCTGGCTGCTGGGCGAAAGTCGTGGTATGCGGACGATCCGAAATCCACGTCAGGCAAGAGTTACTGGGATCTGAGAAGCGGGAAATTGCAGCCGGTCGATGTTCCGGCTGGCGTCTGGTCGGTCGAGGTTGCGAAGAAGTCGAATGGCATCGTGAAGAAAAACGCGGGAGCTTCGCTGGTCGACCTGGGCGATGGCGTCGCGTGCATAGAGTTTCATTCCAAAATGAATGCGATCGGCGCGGATATCGTGTCGCTGGTTATGCAAAGCCTGAAGGCCGGCGGCGCGGGAGACAGCTTCGACGCGTTCGTCATCACCAATGACGCGCAGAACTTTTCGGTCGGCGCGAATCTGATGCTACTGCTGATGTCCGTGCAGGAAGAGGAATGGGATGAGATCGATCTGGCGATCCGGCAATTCCAGGGGATGTCGCAGGCGATCAAGTTTTCCGCGAAGCCGGTGGTGATTGCTCCGTTCGGACTTGCGCTGGGAGGAGGCTGCGAGATTTCTCTTCACGCCGCTGCCCGGCAGCCACACGCCGAACTGTACATGGGATTGGTGGAAGTAGGGGTCGGGCTGTTGCCCGGCGGGGGCGGCTGCAAAGAGATGCTACTGCGCGCCGTGGACTCGGCTAGTTCCATCCGGCCCGAGGGGCGCGGTGAGTCGATCGAGATGATGGAAGCGATGAAGAAGATTTTCGAAACGATCGCGACCGCTAAGGTTGCGACTTCGGCGCACGAGGCGCGTGGGCTTGGATTTGTCTCTAACTCCGACCGTATTACGATGAATCGCGAGCGCGTGTTGTCCGACGCGAAATTCCGCGCGCTGGAACTGGTGCGCGCCGGGTATGAGCCTCCGGTCATGCGAACCGATATTCCTGCGCCGGGAGAAAATATCCTGGCTGCTCTGAAGATGGGTGTGTACCTGATGCGCCAGGGCGACTTTATCAGCGATCACGAGCAAAAACTCGGCAACAAGATCGCCGAGGTGATCTGCGGCGGAAATATCACTTCTGGAATGCCGATCAGCGAGCAATACTTACTTGACCTGGAGCGCGAGGCGTTCAAGTCTCTTTGCGGAGAAAAGAAGACGCAGAAGCGCATCCAGTACACGCTCAAGACCGGCAAGACTCTGCGGAATTGAGAACCCATGCCCGCTCTGCGCCTTCGCGGTAAGACCAGCGGGTTCCGCTGCTGTTCAGGAAAATACTGACTCTATTGTCTAATCCTCCCATCGCGACTGCGCCTCCCTCTGGCTTCCGAAGCCACATCAAGAACATTTCGGGACAGTCTTCGGTGTTCATGCTGGGAACAGTATTCGCCACGCTTTGCGGATACTTTTTCAAAGTCTACGTGGCGCGCATGCTGGGGGCCGAAGCGCTCGGCATTTATGCGTTGGGAATGACAGTGGTCGGACTGGCAGGAGTGGTGGCCGCAGCGGGGCTTCCTCAAGCCGCCACACGCTTTGTGGCTGCTTACATCGCAACCGGCGACTTCCGAAGACTCGGACGGTTTCTCTGGTCGGCTATGACCCTGCTGCTGGCCGCCAATCTGATAGGCGGCGCGTGCATAATCCTTCTGAGGTCGTGGATCGCCGATCGCTTCTACCACACGCCCGCTCTCGCTTCGTACATGCACTTCTTCGCGATCATTATGGTGACCGGAGCTCTCACCGGTTTCCTGGGACAGGTTTTGGCCGGCTACAAAGATGTTGCCCGGCGGACGATTATTACCAGTTTTATCGGCCAGTCGGTGACAATGGCCGCCACGATCGCGCTGCTCACACTGGGATTTGGCTTTCGCGGATATCTTATTGCTCAGATCTTCAGCGCGCTTACGGTGCTGTTCCTTCTAGGCCGTGCGGCCTGGAAACGTACTCCGCCGCCGGCCCGCCCGATTGCGCTGGGATTGCCTCTGCTGGAACGCGAAGTCTTCTCTTTTTCCGTGGTGCTGTTCGCAATCCAAATTCTGGAATTTCTCTCGGCGCAGACCGACAAAGTGATGCTGGGCGTTTTTCTAAACGCCCGGGAAGTTGGAATCTATTCGATTGCCACAGCTCTGGTGGCATTTGTCGCGATCTTCCTGCAATCACTCAACCAGATTTTCGCTCCCACGATTGCGGAACTACACGCCAGCCGCCAGAACGACCTTCTTCGGAATCTCTACCGGACTCTTACGAAATGGGTGTTCGGATTCACGATGCCACTGGCATTTGTGATCATGATCTTTTCCCGGCCGCTGATGGAGATTTTCGGGCGTGAGTTTGGCGAAGGCTGGTCCGTGCTGGCCATCGCAACTCTGGGCCAGTTGGTCAACTGCGGCGTGGGATCGGTAGGCCAACTCCTGCTGATGTCGGGACAGCAGAAGAAGATGGTGCGCGCCCAGGCGATCGCGGTGCCGATCGGCATGGCGATCAACTGGATATTGATTCCCAGGCTGGGATTGATGGGCGCTGCGATTGCTGCCGCCGTGACTAACATCCTGCTAAATGCGCTCTGGTTGCGGGAGGTGCAGAAGACTCTGTCGATTCTGCCCAGCCGGAGAGGCTACGTCCTTCTGATGCCGCCGGCTTTGGCCACGCTGGCGAGCGTCTGGCTGGTGCGCTACGGGTCGCGCGGTTCGCATCATGATTTCCTGATCGTGATTGCCGGGCTCACGGTGGGCTATTCCGCCTTTGTTCTTTCCTCGCTCGCCATTGGGCTGGATACGGACGACCGCATGCTGGCTCGAAGCGCCTGGGATCTGATTCGCCGCTACGTTGGCTTCAATGCAGCCTAGGTTTGTTGGCCAATCACTCGACCAGTTAGAATCGTCCTCAGCTTAGAATGATCAGCGGCATGACCCTTCAGTTTCTGGCGCCGGCAGATCTTTCACCGGAGCTTATTCAGGAAATCGCTGGCTTCCTCGACAGCCAGGACAGCGGCCATCCATTTCAGTTTCCACAATGGTCGGCTCCGGGGAATCGCTTTGCAGTCGTGCGGCAGGAGAATCGAATTCGCTGGTTTGCGAATTGCGGGTTGCAGTTTCCGCTCGGCACTCGCCTTCGTGGATTTCGCGCGATGTCCGTGAACCGGGGACCGGTTTGCGATGATCGCTTCGCCTGGAATACGGGGATCAATCTACTTCTGCGACAAGGTCGCGCCGATCGCCTGGTCTACCTCGACGCCTCGCCGGACTGGCTGCAGGACCTGACGTCCAAATCGCTGCTCACGGAGGAATGGCGGCCTTCAGAATCAAAACGTGTCTCATTGCGGCTTGATCTGCAGCAGACTCCCGACGAACTACTGGCGCAATTCCGGAAGAACACGCGTTACGAGGTCCGGCGGGCAGAGCGGGCAGGGATCATAGTGAGCCCAACGAACTCGGAGCGTGAAGTTGACGCTTTTCTCAGTTTGTACTCGAGCCTTGCGGGACGTAAAGGATTTGCAGCCGATTCGCCGGATCATCTGCGGGCAATCGTCCGTTGGCTGATCGCCGAACCTTCCCGGGGAGCGCTCATGCTGGCCCGCGACGGCGCTACGGTTGCCGGGGGAGCCGTCATCGTCCGTTCGGGAAAGCGTTGCTGGTACGTCTGGGGAGCAAGCGACAAGCGCGAACATTTCAGCGCGGGACACGCTGTTCAGTGGCAGGCCCTGCTCTGGGCCCAATCCCGGGGATGCACGGAATATGATTTCGGCGGCTACACGCCGGGAGCAACGTCGGGGCCGGCGTGGTTCAAGGAGGGCTTCGGAGGCCGGGTGGTCGAATTTGTCCCGGCTCACCGTTTTGTATTTCGCCGCCGGCCCTACCGGCTATTTCGCATGCTGACGCGCGCGCGTTAGCTCCCGGCCTCGTTCACTTGGTAAGAGCTCGATCCAACGAGAACGCGCCGGCACCCCGCAACAGCAGAGTGGCCGCTACCGCGATTGCCAGCAGGTGGTATTCGAAGCCCTCGCCTTTTTGATTGCCTGCCCAGTTCATGAAAAATCCGTTTGGCAGGTGCACCAGGAGAATGGCTCCCACCATCTCAACGGCAATTCCCAGCGCGGGGATGCGGGTCAGAAATCCGAGGATTAGGCCTAGGCCGCCGAACATCTCCGTGACCATGATCAGTACGGTCACGGCTGCGGGCATGCCTAGTTGAGAAAAGAAATGGATGGTTGGCTGAAAACCGTACCCACCGAACCACCCCAGCATTTTTTGCGCGCCATGCGCGAAGAAGATAACACCCAGCACCAACCGCAAGATCGTCAGGGTTACATCGTTGGACGTCGAGATCAGCTTGTTGAACATGGATTCCTCCGAGGGCGGAAGTGCCCGGTTAGTCGTTATAACAACTATACTCCTGCTTTCGATTCCACCGGCGTGTGCCGCGATTCATTGTTTCAACGCAGGCCTTTTATTTTGTTGTGAAATCACTGCCGAAGAATATACGTCGCTTTCGCTGGGTCTCCAACCTGGATTTCCAACGATTCGACCCCGCGGTTGCGGCGTATAATCGTGGTTTAAATCTTGGCATTATGGGTGCAATCGATATGTCTGTAGCGAACAGCAACGGGAATGGCAGCAACAGGTCCAGCACAGTACCCAAGCCCCGAACCGAATGGCTCGCCAAACGCCGCGCCGAGAACCACGATGGCAACTTCTCCCAGATGCATTATGCCCGCCTGGGCGTAATTACTGAGGAGATGGGCTACATCGCTCACCGCGAGAAGATTGCGGCCGAACTGGTGCGCGACGAAGTGGCCCGCGGACGCATGATCATCCCCGCGAATATCAACCATCCGGAGCTGGAGCCGATGTGTATTGGCGTCGCTTCGCTGTGCAAAATCAACTCGAACATCGGGAATTCGGCGGTTACGTCGAACGTGGAAGAAGAGTTGAAGAAGCTGCACACGTCAGTTCATTACGGCGCCGACACGGTGATGGACTTATCGACTGGCGGCGGCATTCATGAAATCCGCGAAGAGATTTTGCGCCACTCGCCGGTGCCAATCGGGACGGTTCCCATCTACGAAGCGATCTCGCGGGTGAAACGCGTCGAAGACTTGAGTGCGAGCGTGATGCTCGAAGTAATCGAGGAGCAAGCGCAGCAGGGCGTGGATTACATGACCATCCACGCCGGCGTGCTGATTCAGTATCTGCCGATGGTGTCCAAACGCATCACCGGCATCGTGAGCCGCGGCGGCGCGATCCTCGGCCAGTGGATGGCCTATCACCACAAACAGAATTTTCTCTACGAGTGCTTTGAGGACATCTGCAAGATTTTCAAGAAGTACGACGTCAGCTTCTCGCTCGGAGACGGCCTGCGCCCCGGATGCATCGCCGACGCCAGTGATGAAGCGCAGTTTGCCGAACTCAAGACACTGGGCGAACTCACCAAGATTGCCTGGAAACACGACGTACAGGTGATGATCGAAGGTCCGGGCCACATCCCGATGCACAAGATCAAGGAGCAAGTGGAGAAAGAACACGAACTCTGCTATGAGGCTCCCTTCTACACTCTCGGCCCTCTGGTCACCGACATCGCTCCCGGATACGACCACATCACGTCCGCGATTGGCGCCGCGATGATCGGATGGTACGGCGCAGCGATGCTCTGCTACGTCACACCCAAGGAGCACCTCGGCCTGCCCAACGAGAAAGATGTGAAAGACGGCATCATCGCTTACAAAATCGCCGCTCACGCCGCGGATATTGCCCGTGGTCGTCCCGGTGTCCAGGACCGCGACGATGCTCTCAGCTACGCCCGCTACAAATTCGACTGGGAAAAGCAGTTCGAACTCTCGCTCGATCCCGAAACCGCCCGCTCGATGCACGACGAAACCCTGCCGGAGGAGGGTTACAAGACAGCGGCGTTCTGCTCTATGTGCGGCCCGAAGTTCTGCTCGATGAATTATTCCAGCAAGGTGGATGAGTACAACAAGCAGGTACACGGACTGGAAAAGAAGGACTACTCGGAGTTGGTGGAGAAGCTGGTGTCGATTAAGTAGCGACTGTGGCCCTCAAGCTCTAAGATCGAATTTCCTTTGCGGCCAGTTGGGTTAGAATGCTCTGCGCTTGATGTCCGCCGAGGTTTGTACTCCAATGATGCGCACAGTCAGTTCCTTCCTTGTTGTTCTCGCAGTCGGTTTTCTTCTTGCTTGTGGCGGCGGGTCGCACCCTGCTCCGGCCAGTCCAGTGTTTACGAGCACTCCGGGGACTGCGGCCTCCCAGGACACTTCCTATACGTATGCAATTGCCGCCACCGATCCTGGGGGAGGAACCGTATCGTTCTCGCTCGTTACCATGCCAGCGGGCGCAACGTTGACTGGCAATACGCTCACCTGGAGTCCCACCGCTTCCGAATCTCGCGTCTCCAACAGCTTCGAAGTGAGAGCCGCCACTTCCGAAGGAGGCACCGCCGACCAGTCCTGGACTGTCACCCCGACCGGCACGGTTACCGTCAACTGGGTGAATACGAATTGGACGACATCCGGTCCGGTGCAGATTCCACATCCGAGTGTGGTTGCGCCCTCGGCCCTTGTGCCGCAGCCGGACGGCTCGCTCCTCCTGATTTCGGGTACGCCGGTTTCTCCCGGCGTCTTCACCATTGGGCAGGTGCCGGGCGGTTTTTACTGGTTGGTCGTGGGGGTTCATCCTGGGATCGCGGGGACTGCCTTTTGGACGAGCAGCAGCGCGTTCGATCTTGGACGGGATGTCGCAGCCTCGCTGTATGGGGTGCTCGGCAGTAACGAGGACACAACTTTTGACCTTAACCTGAGCGGGTTGGACCCTTCCCTTCCTCCGGGCGTGGTGGGATTCTCTCCCGCGCCCGGCGCCTTCGTCGGGTTGCCCATCTTTCTGACTCCCCAACCCGGGAGCACGACGGTCAGCGGCTCGGCAACCATCTCTACCAGGCTTGATTGGACCACCGTCAACACCGCGTTTCTCGTGCAGTACGAACAGGTTTCCCTGGGCCTGATGAACAACCTTGTGCTTGGACCGCAACTCACGCAATCGAATCTCGCACTGACGAATGGAGGAACGAACACAATTACTGGAACGTTGTTGCCCAGCCCGCAGAGTTCGCTAGACCTCAATATCCCCGGTTCCAAGTGGTCAACAGTCTTTGCGAGTGTTGGGCCCGGCGCGGCAACTCCGCGCGGTTCATGGCTGTCGATCGCTCCGGAGCCGTATGTAGTCGGCGTCAATACCAGCCCGAACCTGATCACTACGGGACCCTTCCTCGTCCAGCCTAACCCGGGAAACGGGGTGCCCTTCGATTTTTCGACTTGCCCGGGCCTGCCATTTTTTGTGTTTGGGGAACAACCCGCGGTGGTCACGGACCAGGATTTTGGCACACTCCAATATGGAGATCCTTTTCCGTCTCCGTGGACTCGGGAACTCGCTTTTTGCCAGGAGGTCACAGTGCCGATCCCTGTGGGTGGCATGAGTTTACCCTTCCCGCTCAATTACAGCGAAACGGTTGTGCCTTCTAGTACTCCCTTGGCGCCTTTGGCCGAGCCCGTGAAAAATCCGACCATCGATGGCTCCAGCCTGTTCACTACAACCAGCGTGAACAATACAGTTGTGACCCTCGCTTGGTCGGCACCGACTGGGACGTCGCCATATGGGTATACGGTCTACGTGTTGCAAGTGATTCCACAGAACAATGGAGCCGCGTTTGTGGAAAGCGGCATCTACAATACGGCGAAAACGTCCGTGACCCTGCCTCCGCTCACCGCCGGCAACATTTACCTGTTCGTGATTGTCACCGAGGTTGACGGCATCGCGAATATGGAGACTAGTCCCTACCGCTCTCAGCTTCCTACGGCCTTCGCCCCGGTCCTGTCCGCCCCCATCACGATCAGCAGTGGCGCGGCTTCCCCGCAACTCCGCGGAGATCCGAAGTTGTGGCAGCGCTTTTTGGGTGCAAAGGGCGAGAGTCACCACATCACGGCGCATTGACTGACGATACTTGAAAGTTCGCTGGCGCTTGTTTCAACTTCCAACCGACAGGCCCATCCTTATCTCTTCGAAAAAGGCTCACACCCTACTCCCTGGTAAACGTAACGGCCAGATAAAATGAGCATAAAATGGTGGTACGGACATAGCGGAATCCGATGCCTAGTTACGAAGAATTTCTAGAAGAATTTGAAGTGTTCCGTCGATCTGCCGATGGATCGCGGTCTCTCATGCAGCACATGGCCGATCACCTGCACGAAAAGATGGCGCGCTACAACTGGGTTGGGTTTTATTTGATGGAACTTCCCGCCGCCAACGCGCTGGTACTTGGTCCCTACTCAGGCAGTTTTATGCCTACTCTGCGCATCCCGCTCGACAAGGGATTGTGCGGTGCAGCGGCCACGTCCGGGAAGACCGTGGCGGTTAATAATGTGGCTACCGATCCGAGATATCTGGGTTCCGATCTGGTGAAGTCCAATATCGTGGTGCCGATTCTGGTGAAACGGCGCGTGCTGGCGGAGTTGTGCATCGAGAGCTATTTTGCGAACGCGTTCACTCCCTCGGAGCAGCAATTCATTGAGTCCTGCGCTGAGTTGGTGGGGCGGGCGATGGAGAAAGAGTCCGCCGGAGCGGGCGCGAAACGCGGCTAGGTCGAGAAGCAATTCTCCAAGCTAACCTTTAAAGTCCGCGACCCCGTCCCAGACCAACTGGACGGCGATTGCGAGAATCAGAAATCCGAAAATGCGGGTGAGAGCACCCATGCCGCTGGGCCCCAGACGTTTCACAAGCGGTCCGCCCAGGCGAAGGAATAAGTACACACTCAGTCCGACAGCGGCGATTCCGATCACCATCCCTACATAGGCGAGAAAGCTGTCCGCATGGGCGGCCAGTCCCATGACGACTCCGATAGAACCTGGACCAGACAGCATCGGCATAGCCATGGGTGTGAGCGAGATGTCGTCTTTCGTCATCGCTTCCCCTCTTTCTTCCGTGGTGATACGGCTTGAGGCGGTCACCATTCCCCATGCCGTGTTGGCGACGATCAGGCCGCCGGCTATTTTGAGCACGGGTAGAGAGATCCCGAAAAAGTTGAGCACGAACCGGCCAAAGATCAGGAATACGATCAGGATCCCGAGCACACAAAAAGAAGTCTTGAGCGCGGTACGATTGCGCTCCTCCCGCGAATAGTCGGCCGTGAGGCTGAAGAACAACGGGATGCCTCCGGGCGGATTCACGATTGGGAACAAGGCGAGGAAAGTCGCTGTGGCGGCGGTCGGCAGGTCTTCGATCACGTGGCGAAGGGCCAGTTCGGGATTCATTGCCATCATCATCATCAGAGCCATTTGCGTCTACCGGTATTGTTCGAGAGCCATGGCCGCGCGATGCAAGGCAGACGCCAGGGCGGCAATTTGCTGTTCGGTGCGGCGCGCGTCGCCGGCGTCGATTGCTTCGTTCACGCCGGGGATCACGACTGCTGCGTATCCGGTGTACTGCCCAGGGGCGTAGATCGCGTGGTGATACCACGGACGATTCGGCAACCCCTCGGGGATAAGCAGCGCTCGCTCGGTCTCCCGCAGCACAGTGTTGATGCGCTCGGCGTCGTTCGGCAGCTTGCGCTGTTTCTGCGCCATCTTTGCGCCGGCCTGTTCGAGATGGCGCGCGCCCTCCACGGCCGCAGAGAAATCCAGCGACTTGTCGGCGAAGTGCTCTTTGGATTTATTCTTCGCGGCGTCCAAGTAGACGAGAATTTCCTTGCCGTAGTCTTCGTAGTCATAGGGAAGCACGTCGGCGCTGGCCATGCGGATCATCTCCAGGCCGAAGACTCGCGACATCTGCTGCTCGTAGCGGAAATCGGGATCGCCAAATTTCTTGAACCACGCAAAATTGTCGAAAACAGAATGATAGACGCCGTAGTCTCCGGTCGAACCAATGTCGGTGGAGGGCACTCCGAGATGCTGCAGGAATACTGTGTAGTCCGATCCGCTGCCCAGGTCGCCCACGGGAACATCGCTGTGAAGCTGCGCTGCGGGCGCCTTGTAGCCTCCGGTCAGGGAATCCTGGGAGCGAGTGCTTTCCGGAGTTGCCTGGCTCGATTTCTTCCATGCGTCGTAGACGGTTCCGCCTTGTGGCGCGGCAACGACCTTCGTGATATCCCGAATAAACTGCTTGAGAGTCGGCACGCTCGATGCGCCGAATTTCGGGCCCGACACCGCGACATCCATATTGAAATAGGCGGTGGCATTGCCAAGCTCTTTGGCGTGATCTTCGCCCCACTCGGTTGAGCCGATCAGCCCTTGTTCCTCGGCGTCCCAGCTACCGATCACGATTGTGCGCCTCGGCTTCCACCCCGACTTCAGCAGTTCGCCGAGGCCGTGCACGGACTCGAGCATGGCGGCGGTGCCGCTGTTGGGATCGACTGCGCCATAGACCCATGCGTCGCGATGATTGCCCGCGACCACCCATTCATCGGGTGACGCCGTACCGCGGACTTTTCCGATCACATCCCAGATGGTGCGGAATTGGTAGTCCTGCTTGAGATGAATTTTTACCTTCGCCGGCCCGGGACCGAGGTGATAGGTAAACGGCAACGCTCCCTGCCATTCGCGCGGAGAAGGCGGTCCGCCGAGGTGCTCAAGGATTGGAGAGGCGTCGGCAAATGAAAGCGGTGTCACTGGGATCTTCGAGAGTTGCGCGGATTGAGCGGGCGCAACACGTTTGGAATCCGGCAGAGATGGAACCGACGCGACGCCGGGCGTGGTGGGATCGCCGGGAAACTGAAACATGTAGCCGACAGAGCCGCGCTGGGTGCCGCTTGCCGGACGCCATGGGCCTTTAGGATAGGCATCGCCCCGGTAGTAGCCGTCATCCTTGGGATCGGAATAAATAATAACGCCAGCGGCGCCGCGCTCCTCGGCGACGAATGCTTTTACGCCGCGGAAATTCTGCCCATAGCGGACAATGACGATCTTGCCGCGCACGTCGACGTTCATCTGCTTCAACTTGTCGAAATCCTCGGGTGCGCCATAGTTGGCATAGACAACATCCGCTTCGGCGTCGCCCGACGGCGACATGCCGTTGTAAGTATTGACGATGCGCGGATCGTCCTGGAAGGGATCGTTGTCGACGTGTTCGGGCCGGGGACCATGCATGGTGACGCCTTCGGGCGCGGTCATGTCGACGCTGATTTCGGAGGGATAGTTCAGCCAGACTCTATATTCGACGATTTCGGTGTCGAGACCGGCCTCGCGGAATTTTGTGGCGACATAGTCGGCGGTGGCCTCGTCCTCGGGTGATCCGGCGATGTGTGGGGCCTGCGTCAGGATGCGCAGGTGCTCTTCGGCAAGCTTCGCATCGGGCACAGCCAGAAAGCGGTTTTCGATCTGATGTTCGGCAACTGCATCGCGAAAGCCCGCGATGGCACTTCCGGACTCATCATCCTTGTTAGAACGATCGTTATTAGAACGGTCGTTGGCACTAACGTCCGCTCGTTGACCCGCAACAATCAGCAGCAGTATGGCCGCCGCACTCGAAACCAGCTTCATGAGGCTCCTTGGAATCACATTCTTTCCAGCAATGGGAAGACATCGTCGAGCGCTGGCGTCTCGTTCGCGCCGTAGATTTTGCAGAATGCGACGAGTCCCGCGGGATTCACCAGCACGATGGCACGTTCGCTGGCGCCGGCGCCCGCGCCCGATTCCCGCAAAACGCCGTAGCTCCTGCACACGGCGCCATGCGGCCAGAAGTCGCTGCACAACGGAAAATCAAAGGGGCCGTGAGCTCGCTCCAAGGCGGTCATGTTCATGATGGATTCGACAGTGAGCACAACCGTTTCCGCATTGCTGGACAACACGCGTGCTCGCTGTGACTGGTAGGCGGTCATCTGAGAGACCGTCGCGTCCTGCCAATTGAAAGGACAGAACGACAACACCACGGCCTTGGCGCGATAGTCGGACATCCGAAAACTTTTTCGCACGCCACCGATGAGTGCTGGCAATTCGAAGTCGGGCCCGGGAGCGCCCACGCTCACCAGCCCGCTTTCTAGGACCCCTCGGACTCGCTCCTTGGCCATGAAACGAAGATTGTACCGTGGGCGCGATGGGTCTGCCGACGCGTTACACTGAAAAGCCATGGCCCCGGCTCCAACCGCGCGATTTTCAAATCGAGTGGAAGACTACGTCCGCTATCGTCCAAGCTATCCTTCGCAGGTTCTCGACCTGCTACGACAGGATTGTGGACTGAAACCGTCACACGTGGTGGCGGATATCGCTTCTGGCACGGGAGCTTTCACGAAGCTGCTGCTCGAGAACGGGAATTCGGTGATGGCGGTTGAGCCCAATGCGGCGATGCGCGAGGCGGGAATGGAGCTCTTACGGGGGTTCGACAAGCTGACTTCGCTGGCGGGCACTGCGGAGGCGACAACGATCCCCTCCACGTCGGTAGATTTCGTCACCGCGGCGCAGGCGGCACACTGGTTTGATCAAGACCGGGCACGCGCGGAGTTTTCCCGCATTGTGAAACCGAACGGATGGTGCGTCCTGATTTGGAACGAGCGCCGCACGGATTCCACGCCATTCCTACGGGACTACGAGCAGCTCCTGTTGGCGTATGGCACCGACTACAAAGAAGTACGCCACGAACGAACGACGACGATTATCCATGAGTTCTTTGCGCCAGCGCCTTATCGGGACGCGACATTCGAGCTTAGCCAGGAGTTCGACTTCGAAGGTCTTGCCGGCCGACTGCTCTCAAGTTCGTATGCCCCACTCGTCGGCCATCAGAACCATGAACCCATGATCCAGGAGTTGAAGAGAATCTTTGCGGCAAATGCGCAGCAGAATACTGTGAAGTTCGAATATAAGACTCGGGTCTTCTATGGAAGACTCGGCTGAGAAAGCACAAATTACGAAATTAGATCTTTTCTATGTCTTTCCACATGTCTCCTGAAGAATTCCGGCGCCAGGGTCACGCCATGGTGGACTGGATTGCCGAATACTATTCGCGCATTGAGTCGTTCCCAGTGCTGTCGCGTGTGAAGCCAGGCGACATCCGCGCACAGTTGCCGTCCGCACCGCCCCAACAAGGCGAACCGTTCGATCGCATTTTTGCTGACGTCGAGCAGATCATTCTGCCTGGCATCACGCATTGGCAGTCCCCAAGTTTCCATGCGTATTTTCCGTGCAATGGTTCGGGGCCGGCCATTCTTGGCGATCTGCTGGCCTCCGGGCTGGGAGTGCAGGGCATGCTGTGGGCAACGAGTCCAGCGTGCACTGAACTGGAAACGCATGTGCTCGACTGGCTTGTCCCGATGCTTGGACTGCCTGAGAAATTTCTGTCTACGAACACGGGGGGCGGCGTGATTCAGGACACTGCGTCGAGCGCGAATCTCTGCGCGGTGCTGACAGCTCGCGAGCGCACAACGCAATTAGCCAGTAATCGCCAGGGCTGCGACGGACGGTTGGTGGCTTATGCCTCCACGCAGACTCATTCCTCGATCGAAAAGGCTGTGAAGATCGCTGGGATGGGATCGGATAATCTTCGCGTGATTGAGGTCGATGACAATTTCGCGATGCGTCCTGATGCGCTGGCCCGGCAAATCGATGCGGACAAGAAATCAGGGCTGGTGCCCTGCTTTGTCTGTGCGACGGTGGGCACAACGTCTTCTACCGCCATCGATCCAGTACGCGAAATCGGGCGCATCTGCCGGGAACACAATTTGTGGCTCCACGTGGACGCTGCCATGAGCGGGCCTGCGGCGCTCTGTCCAGAGTTTCGCCGGATTCACGACGGTGTGGAGTCGGCCGACAGTTATTGCTTCGACCCCCATAAATGGATGTTCACCAGTTTTGACTGTGATTGTTTTTTTGTGGCCGACCGCAATCACCTGATCCGAACCCTTTCCGTACTGCCGGAATATCTGCGCAACCAGGCAACGGAATCGGGCGCAGTGATCGACTACCGTGACTGGCACATCCAACTCGGACGGCGTTTTCGCGCCCTCAAGTTGTGGTTCGTGATCCGGCACTACGGCGTGGTGGGCCTGCAGCATCACATTCGCGAGCATGTCCGGCTGGCGCAAGAGTTCGCCGGCTGGGTGCGAAGCGATTCGCGTTTTGAACTGGCGGCGCCGGTGCCGCTCAACCTCGTCTGCTTCCGCTTGCGCTCGGGCGACGCCGACAATCAGAAACTGATGGAGCAACTCAACCAGAGCGGCAAGGTGTACGTGACACACACCCGACTCGACAACAAATTCACTTTGCGCTTTTGCGTTGGACAAACCCAGACGGAGGCGCGTCATGTGGAACGGGCGTGGGAATGGATTCAACAAGCGGCCAGCCCGGCGTGTAGGCCTCAACAGAGATGTTCCTGAGAGCTGAGAACTGCAACCTGAGAGCTGAACCGGCGACCCAACTTCTTCCCCGATTGCTACACTTGACTCGGCATGGTGCGTGAGATCTCAGCCGGCGGGGTTGTGTTCCTGGAAATTTCTGGCGTCTGGCATGTGGCGCTGATCGAGCCGCAGAAAGATGGCGCGCCGAAAAAAGGCGGGACCACTGGGCCGTCACCTCGCAAACGCATGAAGGCTGCGCTTGCTTTGCCTAAAGGTTTGGTCGATCCGGGCGAGACGGCGCCGGTAACCGCGGTTCGCGAGGTACACGAGGAAACCGGCGTCGTCGCCGAGATCATTGCCAAGCTGGTCGACACCCGATATGTCTACGTCCGCAAGTGGGGCGATGGCGAGAAGGTTTTCAAGATCGTCAGTTTTTATCTGCTGCGATATACATCCGGCGAAATCGACGACGTCACGGACGCGATGCGAGTCGAGGTCAAACGCGCGGTCTGGATGCCGCTGCTCGAGGCTTCACGCCACCTGATGTACAGCAATGAGCGAAAAGTCCTTCGCATGGCGCAGGACTATGTTGAAGCTCACGGTCTGACACCGAAGAAGTAGGACTTTGGCAATCAAAGCGTTCCAGCGCGCAGAGCCTCGTCGAGTAAACGCTTCTCTTCGTCGGTGAGAGGGCGTACTGTCCCTTTTTTCAGATCTCCCAACTCGAGCGGTCCGATGGAGACGCGCACCAGTCGCAAGACCTGCACGCGCAGGCCTTCAAGCAGGCGTCGAATCTGCCGGTTCTTCCCTTCTTCGAGAGCAATTTCCAGCCAGCTATTCTTGTGCCCGGTGCGCACGATTTGGGCTGCCTTCACGGACAACCGCTCGCTTCCGTCGTGGACACCCCTTTTGATCCGAACCAGCAAATCGTCGCCTGCGACACAATCGATTTGCACGTGATAACGCTTCTCCAGATGGTTGTCGGGATCCGTGATCTGGGCGGCCCAAGTCGAATCATTGGTGAAAAGCAGCAACCCTTCGCTGGCCTTGTCCAGGCGGCCGACTGGTCCAACCCAATCCGTTGCGTCAGCTGTGGTTGATTTGAGCAGGTCGTAAACGGTCGCACGGCCTCCCTCGTCGGACGCGGTCGTCACTAAGCCGCGCGGCTTGTTCATTACGAGATAGAGTTTGGGCCGTGCTTCGATGGGCGCGTGGTCGACGGCGACCTGGTCGTGTTCCAGGTGTACGGGAGTCTCCGGGTCGAGCACATGTCGGCCGTTCAACGTGACATGGCCGGTGCGGACCAACTCCTTAGCCTGCGAGCGCGAGCAATATCCCAGTTTGGAAAGGGCGCGCGCGAGGCCAGTTTTGGCTTTCTTCTGCACACACCTATGTTAATTGGCTGGGTTAAATAGCTGGGCTTGGCGAATCGAAATCAAACCAGTTGGCAAGTTTTGCGGAGGTTGTGAAGGCTAACGCTGCGGGAAAAGAATGTTGAAGGTCTTCTTCGCCAGTCGAACGGTTGTCTGACCAAGATTCTCGGATAGAGTCACTTTCGACGCGAGGATTTGCCGGTCCAGATGCGTCTTGATACACGGTTTTCCCGAGCTAAGCTTGCATTGCTCCCTCGGCACAGCCTGGCAAACGGGACACCGCACTGCCATGATCTGGCGGGGCGTCAGTTTGTCTGGGGCTACCATCATGATCTCCAATCGCGTCGCCAGGATTTAAGCGCGACTAAAACCGGTTGCGACCGTCCGCATAGGAAGAGACAGGCCGGGCTGCGGGGATATGCGATTCAGCGGAATGAAGGTTCATGGCCTTGGCGGCTTGAGTGCGCCGGTTGCCATTGGCTACGCTGAAATCCAGCGTGCTGACACTGTGCTCGCAGGAAACGCACTTGAACGTAATCCCACCGTTCATCGGTTCGGTTGTGTAATGTCGCACACCACGATTGTAGCCGCTTGCGGGGACTTGGCTTCGGGGCATTAGGTGTGCGACTTTCGGGTGGGCTGAAGAATGGGGACGACAAAACCGGATCAGGTTCAACCTAAGCTAGCCCCTCGATGAAAACGGGCGGCTCTTACCTCTGCCGCACTTCGGGAAAAGCATAGTTGTTGTCCGCGGACAACTCGACCGAAAACCGTGAACCCTTGTCGCCAGCGCTCTCGACGGTGATGGAACCTCCGTGCCGCTCCACGAGCCAGCGCGCGATCGCCAGGCCAAGCCCAGCGCCCCCCAATGCACGGCTGCGCGCCTTATCGACGCGGTAGAAGCGTTCAAAAATCTTTTGCTGTTCGTCCGCCGGGATACCGATGCCGCTGTCGCTGACGCTTACAACGGCGCGCTGGCCATGCCGCTCCAGAAATACGTCGATCTGACCGGGAGCGGGCGTGTATTTGACGGCGTTATCGAGCAGGATCGCCACCACCCTGCGCAAGGCCGACTCGTCGGCCAGCACCCAGGCCTTCTCGGTTTGGAGAATGTGCAACGAGATCTGATGATCCTTCGCAGCCGGCACCCGCTGCCACTCGGCCACAGACTCCCGCAGTAATTCGTTCACCTCCACCGGCTGTAGTTCGAGAGGCGCGCTTCCGGATTCGGTTCGGGCCAGCGCCAACAGATCTTCGATGAGTGTTCCAGTGCGTTCCGTTTCCTTCAGGATATGTTGCAGCGCTTCGCGGTAGGCGTCGGCGTCGCGGGTCCTTCGCAGTGCGACCTCGGCTTCGGTCCGCATCAGCGCGATTGGAGTTCTCAGTTCGTGTGAGGCGTCGGCTGTGAACTGCGTCACCCGCGCGAATGCCGTTTCAATGCGGTCCAGCATTTCGTTCAGCGTGTCGGAGAGCCGCTGTAGCTCATCGCCCGTACGGAGCTTTTCCAGCCGGGTGCCGAGATTGTTCCCCCCAATATTGCGCGCGGTGCGTGTGAGCGCGTCGACCGGAGCGAGCGCACGGTGGCTCAGCCAGTAGCCTCCAGCGGCAGAAGTCAGCAGCACGATCGGCGCCAGCAGCAAGAGATAATTCCGGAAGGTGTTCAGCGTCTCCCATATCTCTCGCATCGGTGCGCCGATCTGCACGATGAAATGCAAGCCGTGAGTGTCGACGGTCGAGTGGAGAAAGCGGATTGGCTTGCCCTCGAACGCTCGATTCTCGAATCTCGTCTTTTTCGATGTAGCCATATTCGAGAGCTCTGGCACACCCACGGCATTTCTTTTGAGAAAATCCGATACGTACACGGGTTCGCCGGTGGAAACGAAGACTTCGAGGTACTCGCCGGCATGCTCCAGGGAGTAGGTTTCGGTCACTTCCTCGCGAAATTTTGCGAGGTCGGCGTTCTCTTTCTGTGTTTCCAGAAAACCTCTCAGGTCTTCGGCCTGGTCGCGCAGGTTGTCGTCGACGATGCTGACTAGATGGTGCCGCAGGACAAGCCACATCCCGGCGCCAAACGCGAATTGGCCGATCGCGAAGATCGCGACATACCAGAGCGTGAGTCGCAGGCCAATGGAAAGCCGTTTCACGATTGCGCGACCTCGCGAATCATATAACCCACGCCGCGCAGAGTATGAATGAGTTTCGGCTGCCCCGGCTTATCGATCTTCGCGCGCAGCAGATGCATGAAGGCGTCGAGAGTGTTGTCTTCGATCTCGCGATCATGGCCCCAGACGGACTCGATCAGCACCCGCCGCTGACAAACTTTTCCGCACCGGTACATCAGCCGTTCCAGCAAGCCGTATTCAGTCCGTGTGAGCGGGATGACCGAACCGCCGCGGGTGACTTCGTGTGCCGCTGGATCAAGCACCAGGTCAGCGACCTGTAAAGTGGGCGACCCCACCTGATGCAGGCGGCGCTTAACGGCGCGCAGGCGGGCTACAAGTTCGTCAAACGAAAATGGCTTGGTTAGATAATCATCGGCTCCCAGGTCCAGTCCGCGGACGATGTCAGGCACGGTGTCCTTCGCGGTCAACATCAGCACGGGAGTCTTGATTTTCTCAGCGCGTAGCTGGCGCGTCATCTGAAACCCGTCCATCTTAGGCATCATGACGTCGAGTACGATCACGTCGAAATGATAGGCGCGAGCGAGGTCCAATCCGGCGGTACCGTCCGCAGCGCACATCACGACATGTCCCTCTTCGCCCAGCCCGCGGCGAAGGAGTTCCACCATCCGCGGCTCGTCTTCGACGACCAACAAATTCATTCGGCACCAACTCCTGGGCTCATCATCCGTGCGATTCCTGAAGGTTATCTGAAAGCCGGACCATCCTCCAACCTGCCCAATCTGAAAAAACATTCATGCTGCATTTACATTCTGGAAACACGTGGTTCCTACAATCCGAGGTTCATAACCACCTTGCGTGACGAATTCAGGCTGCGAGCGTTTTGAGCACGCGCTGGAGGACCTATGCTTCTTGCCCGAACACGAAGTTCACTGCGATCGAACCGAATTGTCAATCTCGGTTTGCCGGTCCGAACGGCCCTTCGAATCCTTGGCGTTTTCTTGTTCTTCTCCGCCGTGACAACGCCACCCTTATGGGCGCAGATTGATCGCGCTGTGCTGGAGGGCACGGTGACGGATCCGGCAGGCCGGGTCATCGACGACGCCGCAGTGAAAGTCACTGACGCTGGCACAGGAATCAGTGAGGATCGGAAGACCTCTTCGAATGGGTACTACCGTTTCCCAGGTCTGGCGGTGGGGCGATACACGGTTACGACCGCCAGCAAGGGATTCCAGACCCGCATCGTAGACAGCGTGATCCTGCAGGTTGGGCAGACCCGAACTCTTGATATTCAACTGTCGGTTGGCATGACCACGGAAAAGGTTGAAGTCAAAGCTTCCACGGCCCCCGCAGAGAGGAGTTCTGCTGAGGCCTCGACGGTGATCACCTCCGATCAGATCGAGAATCTCCCCAACAATGGCCGCGACTGGGCCAGTTTCACGCTGCTGGCTCCGTTTGCCCAGGATGACGGAGGCGGCGATCAGAGAACAATCCGGTTCGCCGGCCGCGCACGCGATGACAACAACTTTCAGTTTGACGGCGTCGATGCGGGAGGAATCCAGGAGCAGGCGCAAAAATCACAGACCCGTCTGCAAATTTCTCAGGACGCCGTTGAAGAATATCGCGTCAATAGCGCATTGTACGATGCGGAATATGGCACCCAGGCAGGCGGCCAAATTGACGTCGTCACTAAATCCGGGACGAACAACTATCATGGCACCGCTTTTGGATACTTACGGAACTCCGTCTTCGACGCGCGCAACTTTAACGATTTCGACTTGAATGGGAAGGCGGTTATTCCACCCTTCCGTATGGGGCAGTATGGGATGACTTTCGGTGGTCCGATCGTCAAAAACAAGCTTTTCTTTTTCCTCAACTACGAGGGCCTTCGCCAGTTTCAAGCGACGACAACACAGGTGACAGTGCCGACCGGGGACGAAGCTCGGACAACGTTGAATACCAGTCCACAGATGTGCTCCATCCTGCAGGCATTTCCGTGGCGCGCCAGCACTGGCACTATTGGAACGTGCGCTCCAGTATTTGTTTTTCCTGATGCCGCGTTCAACAGTGCGGGGCAAGCAGATGGCACGGACCAGTTTACGCACCAGGCACCTACGACGGTGCATGAGGACACTTGGCTTGTACGAATGGATTATAAAATCAACGACAAAACGACGCTCTACGGTCGGGCTCAACGTGACATCAGCCTGGTGGACGGACCGAATGGGTCCTCAGTCCCGTTCGACAAGGTGCGCACCATCAACCATCCTGCGAACTACTTCATCGCGCTGCAACATACCTTCACTCCGAGACTCCTGAATGAAACCAAAGTCTTCATCAACCGGGCGCCTTTTATTAACCCGCAGGCCAGCCCTTTGGACTATGCAGTGCACACAGCCAATTGGGTGACGATCAACAACATCAACGCGGATCACGAAGTCGGAACGACCTTCGGCGTGATTGACAACCTTACCTGGGTTCGCAACCGCCACACGTTCAAGACAGGAATGGAAATTCGACGGATTCGGCTAAATCAAGGAAAGACCGCTGACAACAATCTTGATTTCGGGCAGTCGAACGTGGGTTTCGAAACCGCTCTGCTTAGCAATATCTCGTTTACCGCTCCGTGGTGCTGCCACAAGTACCGGCGTACTTTTTATCTCCCCTATTTCCAGGACGAGTGGAAGGTGAAGCCGAACCTCACCGTTAACCTGGGCCTGCGATGGGAATACTACGGGGTCGCAAACGAAGCCGACAACCGAACTACAGTCTTTGATCTCAATGAATTTCATGGTGTCTGCCTGGGATCCGGCTCAGTCAATGGCCCCTATCCGGCGCCGATCAACACTGCGCCATGCCCGAAGAACCCGGATTTGTACAAGCCTGACTACAAGAACTTCGATCCGCGCGTCAGCCTGGCTTGGGCACCGGACGCGCTGCATGGAAAGACCGTTGTCCGAGGAGGGTTTGGAATCTATCACGGCGCAGCCCAGAACGACGACTTGAATGCTGGACTGGAGAGTGATCGCTTCACGCTGTCGGCTGACTTTTCGCAGATTGGTGGCACGCCCCTCTTGCCCCAATATCAGCAGGAGATTCCAGATCTAACACCTGTGGAAAACAGCGTAGTTCGCGCCGGCCAACATCCTCGCGGACTGCAGCGTCACGGACGCCGCGACCTCTATGCGGAGAACTGGGGCTTGACCCTCGAGCAGGAGCTACCATCGAACTTTGTGGCCTCTGCCGCATATCTTGGCTCGCGGGGCGTACGGCTGTTTTCGCGGGGCGCACTCAATCTTTGCATCACGAAGCCCGATGCCAACGGGAACTGCACACGTCCTCTGGACCAGTTCTATACAGATCCCAACAACCCGGATCCCTTTGGTTCGGTCGACTTCAAGTCCGATATCGGTGCCAGCACTTATCACGCACTACAACTCAGCCTTGAGCGCCGTTTCACCCAAGGCCTGTCTTTTCAAACGCGCTATACATGGTCACACTCCATTAATGACGGATCCGTCGGGGGCGGAGAATCCAATGGTCCTGAGAATGTGAACTGCCTCCGGTGCGATAAGGGACCCAGCGTGTTTGATATTCGGCACAATTTTACGGCCAGCGCCGTTTACGAACTGCCCTTTGGATCCGGGAAACGCTTCCTGAATGAGGGTGGCGTGATGGACAAGATTGTAGGTGGCTGGACCTTGAGCAGCATTGGACTGTTCCACACCGGGCATCCGCTAACACTCACGATGAACATTTCCCCGACGCAACTTCCTGACGGCAACGACCAAACGACTCAAAGGCCGGACCTGGTGCCGGGAGTTCCCGTGCTGCTAGGTGGAGGGGCTCCAAACCACACCCTCCAAATCAATCCCGCTGCATTCGCTTCCCCGCCGCTGGACCCGGGCGGCGTAGTCACGCAGATCATCAACAATCCTGACGGCACACAAACCTTCGTCTGCCCGCTCGCCTGCGGTCTGGTCACTCGGTTTGGCACCGCCGGAAACGGGATCGTTCGGGCGCTCAATTCATGGCAGGTTGACTTCGCGCTCATGAAGGAGACTAAGCTGACTGAACGGGTGTCTCTGGAGTTCGGGATACAAGCCTTCAATATTTTCAACCATGTTCAACTGGGGGATCCGAGTACCGACAACCTGGCGTTCAACTACAACCTAACGGCGACCCAATTGCCTGGGGGAGGGATCCAGACTACCCAGTTGTTGACACCGGTGGCTTCGCTCGGTCAGATCACCTCCACTAACAATTTCAACAACAACAATGACAACGCCGGCTCTCCGAATACCGGAACCGGCCTACCCCGCCAGCTGCAATTCATGGTGAGGGTTAGATTCTAGATTTGCCGAATCTCGGTTCTTCCGCTCTTAATGGAGACTTAAGGATGGCGGCGTAGAATAGGTGGAGCCACCGTCCGATTGATACGCAGATTTGAGGGTTCAGATGCGAAGTAGCTTTCGTTTGTTTGCGGGCACTGCTCTGGTGTCGATGTGCTTGAGTTCGGGCGCGTTCGCGGGCGACCCACCCAAAAAATCCGACGCGCCCCCTGCTGCCGACCCCGTCCTGGTCGGCGCGGGCGACATTGCCAGTTGCGATGATCTGGCCGGCGCGGAAGCAACGGCGAAGTTGATTGATAAGATTCCTGGGACGGTTTTTGCCGCGGGCGACCTGGCTTACCCTGACGGATCAGAGGAAAACTTTGCCAAGTGCTATGGCCCAACCTGGGGCCGCTTTAAGGATCGTACGCGGCCCTCGCCGGGCAATCACGAATATCACAGCGACGGAGCTTCCGCTTACTCGCGCTACTTTGGCGCAGCGGCTGGCGATCCCAAGCAGGGCTACTATAGTTACGATTTGGGTGCCTGGCACATTATCGCGCTGAATAGCCAGTGCGCTGAAATCGGTGGATGCGGTTCCACTTCACCGGAGGGACAATGGCTGAAGCGGGACCTTGAGCAGCATCCCACAGCGTGCACGCTTGCTTACTGGCACATTCCGCTATTCAGTTCCGGCGGTAAGCACGGCAATGATCCGGCGATGAAACCGCTTTGGGATGCCCTCTATCACGCCGGCGTCGATGTGGTTTTGAATGGCCATGACCACGACTACGAGCGCTTCGCACCGCAGGATCCCGAAGGCAAGCCAGATCCCGCTCATGGCATTCGCGAATTTGTGGTGGGGAGCGGTGGCAAGAATTCCCATCGCACAATGGGCATAGCGAAACCGCAAAGCGAAGTCCGCAACGACGACACGTTCGGAGTTCTGAAGCTCACCCTGCATGCCAAGGGCTACGACTGGGAGTTCGTCCCCGAGGCTGGCAAGAAATTTTCCGATAGCGGCAGCGGGACCTGCCACTGAGTAATCGTTCCCCATCGAATTTTTCAGGAGACTCTTCCATGACCCGTAGTGCACGTGTGATGTTTGCGCTGATCGCTTCCCTTGTACTCTGCACCGCATCGGCGGGCGCCGCCGACCGATTCACTGTGATCAAGAAGATTCCCGTCGGCGGCGAGGGCGGCTGGGACTATCTCACGGTTGATCCGGATGCGCATCGGCTCTACGTCTCCCACGGAACGCGGGTGGAAGTGATCGACCTCGAAACCGAAAAAGTCGTGGGGCAGATTCCGGATACGGCGGGCGTCCACGGGATCGCGATCGCCAGCGAATTCGGCCGCGGGTACACCAGCAACGGCAAGTCCGACACGTCCACTTCTTTCGACCTGAAGTCGCTGAAAGTTCTCGGCCACACTCCGACCGGAAGCAAACCCGACGGGATCATTTACGATCCCGCGACCAAGCGGGTATTTGCCTTCAACGGCGATGGCAAGAGCGCGACCGCAATCAACGCCGCCGACGGCAAAGTGGCCGGCACGGTGGACCTGGGCGGCGGTCCCGAGTTCGCCGCCGCGGATGGCAAGGGAACGGTTTTCGTCAATCTTGAAGAAGAGAACCTGGTGGTCGCGTTCGACTCCCAGGCCTTGAAGGTGCTGAACAAGTGGCCGCTCGATCCCTGCAAGACGCCCACCGGGATGGCGATGGACCGCAAGAATCGGCGTCTGTTCATCGGCTGCCGCAGTCAGGTGGCGGCTTTCGTTAACGCCGACACCGGCAAAGTGATTCAAACACTTCCCATCGGCGATCACGTGGATGCTGTCGCATTCGACTCAGACAACGGATTGGTCTTCTTCTCCAACGGTGACGGCACGCTGAATGTGTTTCATCAGGACACTCCGGACAAGTACACGGCGGTGGAGACTGTAAAGACAGCACCTCGCGCCAAGACGATGACATTCGATCCTACAACCAAGCGGCTTTATCTTTCGACAGCCGAGGGTGGGCAGTTTGAGATCCTGGTGGTGGGAACGAAGTAAGCGCCGCGCGGATTGAAGTCGGCGCGGGTCCATGTAAGCAGTCCACTCTGGGCTGTGCGTTTCAAAAGCTGTACTCAACGCTCGCAGCCAGGTAATGCGCGTGGTAAGAAGGCTGGTCCGCGCCCAGAAAAAGGGTACCGCGCCGCGCTCGTGTCGCCCACCACGAAGTAGGGATAAGAGTTGCTTGGCGTCCCGATGAGCACGCTCGGGCACCAGCGAACAGAGAGATCGATTTCGTCAGCGGGAAGTCGGAGTCGAATCCCGCGTCTCTGCTTGAGCGTCCCAACGACCACGGGCTGGTCCAATCAGGTTGCAGAAAATGACGCGAGCGTTAGTAACTGTTCGTGGCTGTCAGCGAGACAGATTCCCAGTGGAAAGCGGTGCGAGGTCCAAGTTGCTGGCGTGATTACTAGGCAGAACGCACAGAATCAATTCCCAAACCAAGAGGCACGCGAGCGTGGATCGTGGTGCCACCCTTGGGTTGTGATTCGATGGACAGCGTCCCGTTTACAAGGTTCAGACGCTCCTCCATGCTGACGAGGCCAAGGCCTCGGCTCGTCTTTGCCGCATCGCGGTCGAAGCCCACTCCGGAATCCCGAACTGTTAGATGAATCTCGCCTGCCGCTCCCCAAAGTCGCACTTCGAAACGCCGCACTCCGCTGTGTTTTACCGAGTTGTGGAGCGCTTCTTGCAGAACCCGGAAGAGGCACAGAGAAATGTTCGGTGACAAAGGGTCTGGTAGATCCTGGGTTTTGAAATCAATCTCCACTTTTTGCTGCTCGGACAATTCTTTGCAGAAACCCCTCACGGCCACGCTGATGCCCAAGAGACTCAGTTTTGACGAGTGCAACTCGTGCGACAAAGATTGAACATCGGTCGCTATCTCGGTAGCCCGCCCTTGTAGTTCGCCAAGGTGGCTCCGGACTGCAGCCGGCAAATCAGGAGAGTTTTGTCGAAGTTGTCCCACCTTGATTGTCAAAAGCGCGAGACGTTGACCGATGTCATCGTGAAGCTCTCTGGCGATGCGGGTACGTTCCTGCTCCTGGGCCTCGATCAATCTGCGGCTCACGCTTGCTAGAGCGCCTTCCGCCAGCTTGCGGTCGGTCACATCGACCCCGATCCCGATGTACCCATCGAACGAACCATCCGCATCGAATCTAGGAGCACCGATGTCCAGAATCCACCGATAATCTCCGTCGTATCTCCGGATTCGATATTCCATTCTGAATTTCAGCCGCCCATCAAAGGATTGGGTATAAGTGTCAATGCGTCTCTTCAGATCCTCTGGGTGAACGCTGTCCGACCATTCATTACCCAGTTCTTCGTCTGTGGATCGTCCGGTAAAGTCCAACCAAGTCTTATTGAAGTAGGTGAAGAGTTTGTCGGGCCCGGACATCCAGATCATCACGGGTGCAATATCCGCCATCAACCGGAAGCGATTTTCGCTTTCCCGTACTGCCTGGTCGGCTTGTTTCCGCTCCTCTATAAGGGTCGCGAGAACCATGAAAGGTGTGGCAACAAAAAGCAAGAATACCTGGAGCGACAATACGTTGCTGAGGGGCTCTGATGCAGTAAAGGGGCCACGCCCATGGACTGCACCCCAAGTCGACAGAAACGCAACAACAATCATCGAGGTACTGGTTCCCAAAACTCCAAAACGCAGAGCGGACCACAGCAGAAATGGCACCAGCGAATAGAGTAGTGCTGGCGGGCTACTAATCTCGTTCACGAAAACGATGTAACCCACCAGTGTCAACCCGGCAATCAACGCGGCTGCTTCGAGATAATAAATTCGGGGCTTCTTGAGCCATGCCTGCTTCGTGCCCACGCAGCTCAAGATCGCAGGTGTCAGAGTGAGAAACGCTAACGCCTCCGTAAAGAAGCTAATCCTGAACGAAATCCAATAGGTTCCGCCAAGGGCGACCGCGCCCGTAAACGCAGCCGACAACGGAGCGAGGATAACCGCAAAGAAGGAATACCCCGCTAGGGCCTTTATGCTATCCAGACGAGGCACACCATCGAAGGAATAGCTGACACCGATAGCGGCGATGAGCACCTCGACCGCATCGGCCAGAATAAGCAAAGCCGTCGCACGAAGCGGCAAGCCGGCCCGCACGTCATAGAGAACAAATCCCGCCAATCCGGCAACGATAACTATTGGCCAGATCTTCCGCGGTACTAACAGCAGCACTGCAGCCAGAAGTGCGCAACCCGGCCAAAGCGGCCAAACCATTTGTGGGCGTAATACCAGGGTGCCCCCCAGTGCGGCGGCGAGGTAAGATGCGATCGTCACGAGGCACGCCAAAATCAGAGTGCGCAGTGGGGAACCCGAACTGACCGTGTTCCGGGATGAACGCTTAGGGTCGACGCTCATGACATCACCCAGGGAGGCAAGGTACTTATAACCCAGAACGGCTGGACCGGCAAGACGTGGAGCGGGATTGGGCAATGCTGGACGCTAACACAATCGCACTTCGGGACACACTGGTAGTAGCACCAGTTGCTGTCGCGATGCACCGCGCACTTCCACCAACGCAAGCGTGGAATGAAACTACAAATTTGATGACACCGCCGACGAGCGGGCCATCGATGCGGCACATCGTGAAATGCTGCAGCTAGATTGTTTCAGTTATTCGCCGACCGGACTCCAGGTATCATCGGGATCAAACTCGGTCAATGCGGTGGCGGTTTCTGTCGTGGTCTTCCCCAAATCCTTCTGCAGCAGCACCCTATCCTGGTTGATGATGAGGTCATCACTCCCGAATTGCCGTACTCCGCCGGATACGCGACGAAAGCGAATCCGCCGACCATTTTTCCATCGACCACGTAGTCCTTCGCGCCGCCGGGCGCGTGACTACCTTGCTTCTTCAGAATACGAAAGTGGTACCCCGTGGAAAGCTGCGTGTGGGTCCGCCTTTACGGTATAGCCTTCGTCGGTAGCAAATGCCGCCATCATGACTCTGGGAGAAATACTCGGCCTGAGCGTCGGCCAGGGTGCCACAGATGTCGATGACCGCCAACTCGTTCGAGCGTCGTTGACACAAGCTGCTTCGCGAAACGTCGGATCATTTCGTTTCTTCCCTGCGGAACACGATTTCCTTAGCGCCTAATTCCGCTCCAGGCGTGCCTTTCCAATCGAGAACCAGAATCAGGCGGACTTGGACCTGGCGGAATCAAGATACTTTATAAGGAGGACCTCGTTGCCATCCTGGCCATAGATCAACTCGTCAACGAGCTGCTGCGCTAGCAGAATGCCAAACCCGCCCGGGCGCATGCCCTCTTCCTCGCGTAGAGCGGCGTGGCGGATCGGCTCGTCGGCTGGGTTAGCGATCGCCGCATGAGGGATTTCGTCAAGAGTAAAACCCGCGCCAGGATCCGTGATATGGCATGTAACCATGTGACGGGCACGGACGTATTCGATTTCGACGTATTGATTTGGATCAAGTTGTCCGCCATGCTCGATCGCATTCAGAAGCATCTCGCGAAAAGCTGTAGCCACTTGATTCCTTTCCGGGTCGGGCAGTTCGGCGATCTCGTTGAGAAATTGCACTAGTCGGTCGGCCGTTTTCACATCACAACGTGCGAGGATTCGAATCAATTCCGGCGTTCCTGAAACAACCTCGATACCATCGTCCCAGCAAGGCCCCTCGGTGGCGATGCGAACCATCTCGGCGAGGGAGTTCAACGAGACGGGTTTGGAAAAATAACTAAAGGCGTTTTCACGCATCGACGAGATCACGTCCGAAGGTGTGCTTTTGCTGGCTAGGATGATCAAACGGGTATGGGGGCGCACACGGCGAATCTGGCGCAGCAATTCGATGTCCTCTCTGCCGGACGTCTTGTCGCTGGTCACAATAAGGTCGAAGGCTCTAGCCCGGGCCGCCGCAAGGGCCGCCAGATTGTCCGGCACGCGCAACACGATCCAAGAGCCAGGGTTGAGAACGGTTAAGAGAAGAGTCTCGATCTCAGGGTCGGCTCCCACCACAAGTCCGTTCTTAACCGCAAAGGGTCTTGCCTCGGCGTTCGGCGTACCACTCATGGCACTTGAAGTGTGATACTCGACGATCAGCGAGGCGACTGGCAGTACTAACAGAGCTGAGGAAACTGGCTGGGCGGGCGCCGACTCATGCTTGATGTTTCAGCATATTGCGCCTTGATCTCAGCAGCGGGGAGATCAGACGGAAGACGAGAATGTGGGAAAACGAACCAAAGTGGGCAGCACTAATTGTGCTGATATTGTTTTTTTTGCGCGGGCTTCTCGAGTGCGTTCAGCTACACGACCTCGCCTAGTACGGAATCGTCCAACGTCCCGGCACGGGCCATGTCACTCTGAGCTGAGAAAGCAAGTCCCGCTTGGCAAGGCAACCCTGACAACTTGTGGAAACCAGCGCCATCTACTCAGCTTCGAAAGGAGATCGAGTTGCAAGTATCAAGGCTGACTGGCCTTCGTAGTATTAACGATAGTTGCCTTCTCATCTTTCCCCGTAACTCTCTTAACGTACATCACCTTGCCCTTGATTCTCACCTGGGCATCTTTCCCTTGAAGCCCTTGAAGCCAAGACGATTCCTGGCCATTGTGTGCGTGGTAACGGCAGACGTAGACGGTATCACCCACCTGTATAGAGGCATTGTAGTCATGCACTGCACTCTTCATAGGCGCATCCGTACCCCCTGTGTTACCAGTATCAGGAAGTTGCTCGACCTTCACGATCGTGGCAGCCTGGTATGACTGAGCTTGCGACTGGGTGAACGCGGGCAGACAGACCACACACACCAGCAAGTAACCGATCCAATGAGTTTTCAACGCCATTCCTCCTTCTTCCCTTGTCGCGATTTCTGGTGCGGTATCCGCGAAAGTATAGCTTTTCGCACTGTGGACAGGGCACCGAAAAATCTGCACTGTCGCAAATTAACGTGGCATTAACAATGTGGCAAGACAATGCCGTCCAACTTCACATTAAGTTCGGACCCCGCCAACTAGTTCAACAACATCACACTGCCGGAGGTGATGTCGTAGTGCGCTGCCGCAACCTTCAGCTTGCCTTCTTTCACTAGCCCCTTGATCACCGTGGACGATTCGGCTAGCAGGGCCGCCTGAATCTTGGCGTTCGCTTTGGTGGCCGCTTCCGGATTGTTCCCGGCCTGATCGACCGCCGGCTGAATATGGGGATACAGCGCACTGATCTGCCCGGGAGCGTCTTTGCCCTGGATCGTAGCCTTGACCGCACCGCAATTGGCGTGTCCCATGACTAGGATCACCTTCGTGCCCAAAACCGCCGCCCCGTACTCCAGACTCGCGATAATCTCTGAGCTGGCCATATTGCCCGCGACACGGGTTACAAAGATGTGGCCAATCGTCTGATCGAAAACCAACTCCACGGGCACGCGGGAATCGGCGCAGGAAAGCACCGCAGCGAAGGGCTCCTGTTTTTCAGCGTTGTTTTGCTTCAATATGGCGAGATCCTGGGCGTCGGAAGTGATGCGCCTGCTCACAAAGCGCTCATTACCCGCCATCAGTTCCGCCAGTGCAGCATCCGGAGTGAGCGTGCTTTGCGCGAGGACAGGTTCGGGAAAACTTAACTGAGACGCTGTCGTTCCTATCCAGCCCACGATGGCGCCTCCAGCGGCGAGTTGCACGAATCGTCGCCTCGCGGGCTCGCGACGAATGTCGCTCTGAACCGGGCGGGCTTTGTGGTCGGCTGAATTCGGAGCAAAAACCAACTGCAGAAGGTCTGTCACTCGGTTGATGAACATTGACCCTCCCTGTTGACGCGGCATCTGGTAGTCGCCGCGCAGACTCGTGGCCGATTACAGACACCGAACATAGAGCCGTTTCTCAGGTCTGTAACCTGTCAGAACGAGCAGTGCGGAACAGTTATCGAGCGATCGTGACTCGCGCAAAGTGGCGCGGCGCCTGCAGCCCAGGTCTTCGCTGCAGACTGGAACTTTTGCCAGTGATCCCGGGAAGCACAGTGCTTCATCCTTAGTCCTTGTCGCATTGATATGTGCATTGACCTAGCCCGTCACACGCGGCAATGACAAGACGTCCGTTGCGCGGCGATACTCCTGGCTGGGGAGGCCAAAATAGCATGCCCGATTGCACGCCCCAAAATCCGCGACAGAGTCATCTTTGATGCGGACAATCAATAGATGCAGTTTGTCTTTCAGAGCGCATGAAGACTCGCGACTATGCCTGGAAGCGGAGTTGCTGTGCGCAGCCAATAGTAAAGGCCTTCTGACTGCAAGAGTTGTCACGAGTGGCTGTTTACGTAACCGAGAGACGATTTTATGAATGAAGTGCGCTCGGATTTGGCGGATAGCTTCTCATTGACTCGGGGAGGTCCACTTCATTGGTTGCAGGTTCGTTTTGGCTATGCTAGCGAGGAACGCCAGCGAGTCGTCCGCAGAGCCTTGCTGGCTGTCATCTTCCTGTGGCTTCCTTTGTTTATTTTGTCACTCGTGCAAGGAGAGGCTTACGGAACGCAAATCAAGATTCCTTTCCTTCGGGACCTGGCAGTGAACGTGCGTTTTCTGATCGCCGCTCCGATCCTGATCTTGGCCGAATCGGGAATTGATCGGAGATGGCGCGACCTTGTCCTTCAATTTCTCAGATCTGGATTGGTAGGGGAGAAGGAACTGCCTTCTTTCGAGGCGTTGATTGAAAAGATCGTGCGCTTGCGAGATCGAGTTCTGCCCGAAGCAGTGATGGTCCTCATCGCATTCCTACCATCCATCATCGTCAGAACCGAATTGCTCATGGGTGGCGTCTCTAATTGGCACACCACGCGAACGGGATCAGGCGAAGTGAGCTTGGCCGGCTGGTGGTTCAACCTCGTCAGCACTCCAATCTTCCGGTTTCTGCTTTTGAGATGGGGTTGGAGGATGTTCCTCTGGACTTCTTTCCTCTGGCGTGTCTCGAGAATCAATCTGTATTTGCTTGCCACCCATACTGACATGGCTGCTGGCCTGGGCTTCCTGTCCGACGGTCAAAAGGCGTTCAGCCCAATCGTCTTTGCTGGAGGAGCTGTCATTGCCGCTCAGGTGGGAAATACCATCGCTTACCAAGGAGCAACCCTCTCCTCTCAAAAACTTCTGATGATTGCTTATGGTCTCATCGCGACTATTCTCCTCGTCGCTCCGCTTCTGGTGGTTGCACCGGTTCTGCTCAAGATCAAGAGGAAGGCGCTGCTGCAATATGGGGCTCTCGTCACGATGCATGACCAGTTATTTGATCAGAAGTGGATTCAAAAACAACAGCTGGCTAGTGAAGAGATTTTGGGGCACCCTGACGTCTCGTCCTTGGTCGATCTCGGAAGCAGCTTCACCGTTGTGAGACAAATGGGACTGGTGCCGATCGACAAGCCAACTCTCGTCACCTTGGCAGTTGCGGCCGCGTTGCCCATGCTTCCAGTTGTTCTTTATGCCACACCAGCCGACGATATTGTGCGCGCGGTGCTAAAGATGCTCGGCTAACCATTGGCCGTCCAGGTAGTCATTGCAAGCATCGCCCAGGCAGACCGTGGAGCGTTGCCATAAGATCTGGAGTCGCCGCGTCCGACTAACGACTGCGGTAGTCCCCGATGTTAGAGCTGTAAACACTGTCAGCCTTGACAGTAGTAACTCAAACGCAGGACTCTTAGCATTTCTTCAAACAAACTTCCACAACAACCTTCCGCTGGGGCAAAAGGTCGGATGAAGCGAAAGAACGGAAGCCGCGCGCCTCACTTCTGAAACCTCAGGTTTCAATGACCCTGGTCTTCGACAAAGCGCAGAAAGCACTCGTAGAGGCGAAGATTTCTTCCTACATGGACGACCCGAAGGATGCGATGAACTTGACGGTAACATTCGAGCGTCTGCCGGATGGGGTGAACCACGTCTCTAATCTCGTTATCGACGGGGTCAGCAAATTGAACATTGCCATTCAGAATTCGGACTACCAACAGGTGTGAGCGAGTTAGGTCGGGCCAACTCGCGCCAATGTAAAATTGTGAGGATTTGCAAAACCAAAAGACCTCTGGCCCCTTGCTGCGGAATAGGCATACATGATTGAAACAAAGCCGCGCCCGATCGACACGATTATGGGGCCGTTCCGGCGATTCGCCCAACTCGAGGCGTCCGGTGGCATCCTGCTGCTCTTCGCGACCGCTGCGGCCCTGATTTGGGCTAACTCTCCCTGGGCAGCAACCTATCACACGCTCTTGCACATGCCGCTCGGCGTCGGCCTCGGAAAATATGTAGTGGCGCAGGACCTGCACCACTTCATCAATGATGGCCTGATGTGTATCTTCTTCTTTCTTGTTGGCCTTGAGATCAAGCGCGAGGTTCTGACAGGGGAACTATCTTCGGTGAAGCGGGCGGCGTTGCCATTTGCGGCGGCGCTGGGCGGCGTCGTTGTTCCGGCGCTGGTCTATTTTGCTGTGAATCGGCACTCGGGGGCCGCCCAGGGCTGGGCCGTTCCCATGGCCACCGATATTGCATTCGCGCTTGGCGTGCTGGCGCTGCTTGGCGATCGAATTTCCGTCACGCTGAAGATTTTTGTGGCTGCCCTGGCTATCGTCGATGACATTGTTGCGGTCTTAATCATCGCGATCTTTTACACGTCCGGGATATCGTTCAGGAGCCTGCTGGCCGCGTTAGTCGGAGTGGGGATTTCGTTTCTCGCCAACCGGCTCGGTGTCCGTAAGCCCGTCGTGTATGCCCTAATTGGAATTTTCGTGTGGCTTGCAACGCTCAAATCGGGCGTGCATGCAACGATCGCTGGCATCATGCTGGCCTTCACGATTCCCGCCGAGACATCTCTCGAAGTTTCTGAATTTCTGAATGCCAGCCGGGAGGCCCTTCAACGGATCGCGGGGATCTCCGAAGACGACGATGACGCACGACAGCAGCAGGAAAATGCCGCCTACGAACTCGAAAGGCAGAGTGAGCGGTTGCAGACTCCGCTTTACCGCATCGAACACGGACTACAGCCGTGGGTGTCCCTGGTGATCATGCCTGTGTTTGCCCTCGCCAACGCCGGAGTGGATGTTCTCGGCAAGTTCGTGCCCGCTCTGACGAGCACGGTGGGGCTGGGAGTCGGACTTGGACTTTGGATCGGCAAGCCCATCGGAATCACGCTGTTTTCCTGGTTGGCGGTAAGGAGCGGAGTGGCTTCTAAACCCGACTCTCTCTCCTGGCGTAGGTTGTTCGGCGCCAGTTGCCTGTGCGGGATCGGCTTCACGATGTCGCTATTCATTGCGAATCTGGCATTCCGCGACACTCCGTTCCTCGATGTGTCGAAGATCGGGACCCTAGTCGCTTCCCTGGCTGCGGGGATAGGAGGAAGTCTCCTGCTCTTGCGTACGACTACATCAGACGAAGTCAGCAGGTAGCCAGGCGCCGGCTGGCGAGCATTCATGTACGTAATCGCGGGTTATTCAAATCCGAACGTGGTCTAACCTTCGATTTCGTACGGGCCGAGCGCTTCTCCTTACTGGAACTTTTGCCAGTGGTCTGAACCGATTTGACCTATCACCATCGCAGCTTCTGGCCCGTCTATCGGGACTATGCGCGCGACCAGCAAGTGATCGCTGATGAGCGCGTGAAACTGATCAAGGATTACGCGTAGAACTACGACAGCATGGACGACGCGAGGGCGAAGGACATGACGCAGAGGATGATCAACATCGACGACAAAACGTTGAACCTGCGCAAGACTTACTGGCCGAAGTTCATGCGAGCGCTGGGTGCGAAACGAGCCGCGAAGTTGTACCAAGTAGATAACCGGCTCAGCATGCTCATCAATGTGCAACTGATGGCCGCCATTTCCCTGCTTACGTAGGCAATGGACTTGGTCCTGTTGTGCGCCCGAGTTTTCGCGCGGGAGCATGGGTTGTTTACGGGAATAACCGTTTGGCGGTTGAGCCGGGCCACCCGTAAGGATGTTCCAGTCCCTCTAGGCCATGCTCGCTCGTCCAACACGCAGTGACAATTATGTCCTCTCGACCTCTAACCATCGTCCTCGTTGCAGCCTTTCTCTTCACTAACGCCGTCGCCGTCCCGCAGGATGCCAGCCCCACTTCCAAACATCCGAAGATCGGCCTTGTGCTCGAGGGAGGCGGCGCACTCGGCCTCGCGCATATCGGTGTGCTGATGTGGCTGGAAGAGCACCGCATTCCCATCAGCTATGTGGCTGGAACCAGCATGGGTGGGCTGGTTGGAGGCATCTACGCCACAGGGGACTCTCCCGCCGAAATCCGCGATCTGGTGAGCGGAATTGATTGGAACTACGTGCTACGGGGACAGATCCCTTTCCGGGACCTGTCGTACCGACGTAAAGAGGATGCGGTTGAATATCCAAATTCTCTTGAATTTGGAATCAAGAAAGGGATCAAGTTCCCAGAGGGCTTCAATTCGGGACATCAGGTAGGCCTACTTCTTGATCGCATTTCCCTTCCCTATTCGGAGATGAAGAGCTTTAGCGATCTGCCTATCCCGTTTGCCTGCGTTGCTACCGACCTGGTTTCCGGCAAGCAACACGTCTTTCATGGCGGTTCGATGTCGGTGGCTCTGCGGTCCACGATGTCGCTGCCCGGTATTTTCAATCCTGTGAGAACGAGTGAATCTGTCTTTGTCGACGGTGGACTGCTTGACAATCTTCCCGTCGATGTCGCCAAGGACATGGGAGCCGACCTTGTGATTGCAGTTGATTTGCAGGACAAACAATTGGAGCCCACCACGTCGCTCTCGTCCTTTGGGGTGTTGGGCCAATCTATTTCCGTAGTGATCGCCGCCAACGAACTGCGAAGCATGGAAAAGGCCGACATTTTGATTTCGGTGCCGCTGACTGACTTTTCTTCGATGGACTATCAGAAGGACAACGCCATCATTCAAAAAGGATATGAGGCAGCCGCGAGTAAGGCGGCCGTTCTCTCGGCGTTCAGCCTCGATGAAAGCGATTGGAGCGAATATATCGCGCAGCGCAGTGCGCGCCGCAGGACGATACCCAATCCCCAATTTGTAGAGGTCGTCGGCACCAAACCTAAGCTTGCCAAGGAAATACAAAACGAACTGTCCGGCAGTCTGGACAAACCCGTGGACACCGCCAGTCTGGACCGCACACTCACCTACCTGGCAGGGATCGGACGCTTTTCTCGTCTCGGGTACCGAATGGTCGAGAAAGACAATCAACAAGGTCTTTTGATTCTCGCGGACGAGAAACCCTATGGCCCGCCTATCATTCGTCCTCTGATCTTCCTCGACGGCTCCGAATACAACAACGTGCAATTCACGATCGGTGCACGGATTACGTTCTTCGATCTGGGCAGTTTCGGCACAGAGTGGCGAAATGATGTATCGTTCGGTTCCCAATACGGAGTGAAATCGGAGTACTACCGTCCCTTTGGGACGGCACTCCACTGGTTCGTCGCGCCGCGGGTGTTTGCGAGCAACACCCGGGCTGAGTACTACAGCGGAGGCACTCTGGTTGCCGACTATCGGAACCGGCAGGCCGGCGGCGCATTCGATGTTGGATATGCGTTCAGTCGCCTGAGCGAACTACGGGTTGGCTATGAAGCCGCCTACGAGAAATTCTCGCCGTCGATAGGATCCGCCCTTCTCGGTACTCTGGAGGGCCGAGTCGGTATCACGTCTCTTCGCTACAACTTCATTTCACGCGACGACCCTGTGGTTCCGAGAAGAGGTTTCGATCTGCGCTTCCGGACTGAGTGGTATGACGCTAATCCCGGAGCGACATCCGGCTTTCCTGTAACAGAAATGGAGATGACACTGTTTAAGCCAGTGAAGAAAGTGTCTTCTGTCTTCTTCACGGCAAATGGTGGTACGACCTTCACCTATCGCCACACGGGAGTTCCACCATTTTCATTGGGCGGCAACCAGAACCTTCTCGCCTATGGCACCAACGAGTTCTTGACCGATCAGTATTTCTTGTTTAAGGCCGGGTACATCCATCAACTTCTGGAATTGTCGCCTATTCTGGGAGACAAGCTTTACGCGATTGGCGGAGTTGAAGCGGCAAAGATCTACGGACTATCGAATGTGTCATCGCTGCCGACAGACGCTTTTGGCGGTCTCATCGTGAATACCATTTTCGGTCCGATCCTGGCCGGGGGTTCTTATGGCGCGACCGGCCATCACAAGTTCTTCTTCCGAATGGGACGCATCTTCTAATGTCGTCCCCCGTGTCGCGATGGCGCCGGGAGAAATTGTCATTCTTTCAACTGGAGTCTCCAAGACATTAAGGAATGGGACACCACCTGACCAAGGACGAGGAGATTTGCAAGTCGGGAGCACATCGTCTCAGCAGGTCTATGAGTAGAGGTCCAATACACCTTGATCTATTTATTTATCTCTAGGAACAACCAGACTTGTTTTCAGTGCACGTTAGTCCAAAACGAACTGACAATGCACATCGCCAGTGGGTTCGCGCTTTTTTCTCAACACCGACGGACCCTTTAGTCCCACGTTCGTCTGAAATGGTTGCGGTCCGACTGTCACTCTTGCCAGTTCCCATACACCGCCCTCCGTCAATAGCATTCCTTGTCGGGTCACATAGTCGGCACGGGCCTCCCGGGCGAAGGCGGGAACGTTGGAGTTGCCGGCCACCGCGATGGATTCTTTCGGGTGCTCAAAGACGTCGGTCCCGGAGACACCATCGAACTGGTAACCACAAAGCGCGTAGTGAACTA
>Ga0210402_10000006_pt1 | contig 173990 bp, 168 predicted proteins | sample IncBWC7MmetaG_FD_161055 | JGI IMG/M metagenome (GOLD analysis project Ga0210402, IMG submission 161055) | Forest soil microbial communities from Barre Woods Harvard Forest LTER site, Petersham, Massachusetts, United States - Inc-BW-C-7-M | ecosystem: Environmental > Terrestrial > Soil >...
CGATGCTTGGCGATAAACTCCTTCATGGCGCTTTTTGCCTCCTCGGATGCTTGCTTCGTCAGCTCACATCCTACGAGAAGGCGGGAAGCGCCATTTGGTTGCGGCTACGCCGCGCTGTGTCTCTGTGGTGAAAGCCTTCAGGATGTTACGACGCCCCAAGAGGCTGACTTCGCGCCAGCAGGTCCTCGCGTGCTGGCCCGGAGATTAAGCGCATCACGGCATGACCCAGGAGGACGATGACGGCCCCATACGTCACTGCATCGGCGATGATGGGGACGATGCCTGGAGAAAAGACCATCCACTCGGGGAACTTCGAGGCGATGAAGTAATCGCGTGGCGCGCCGATGATGGTCACGACAGCGGTGAACAGCGCCAGTCCGCGCCATCCGAAGCGGCGGACAATCCGCCACGTGACGAGATAGATCGGCGAGACGGAGATAGCCAGGCCGAGAAATAGCAGGAATGGCGTCGACAGCAACGGCACCTTCCACCACCGGAGCGCTTCACCCAGAACGATCAGGCCCAGGCACACGAGTCCGGCGGCTGCTCCGCCGGCCAGTGCTCCCGCGACGCGGAGTGACGTTGCCCGCGTGAGGTAGACGGCAAGCACAAACACGAGCGCGTACCCGGCTGTAAGCAGGATGAGTGGCAGCGTCGTCATCGCGCCATTGTGAAACCCAATCGGACGATGGTCATGACGACATCCTCCCACAGTTGAAATTCGACAGTTTTCTGCCATCATCGACGAACCCGTTACATTCCGAAGGAGGTCGCGAATGGTTCCACTGTCCTCTCTGTGGCTCCCGATTCTCGTATCCGCCGTCTTCGTATTCATCGCCAGCAACATCCTCTGGATGGCTCTTCCGTTCTGGCATCGCAAGGACTACGGCAAGCTGCCCGACGAGAAGTCCGCTCTCGACGCGCTGGCACCGGCGAAGAGCGGCCAGTACGTGGTGCCGAACCTCGACTGGGGAACGGCCACACCGGAGCAGAAGGAAGCGATGCAGCGCGGACCGATCGCGTTCATACTGGTTCGCAATCCTGGCCAGTTCAACATGGGTAAGACCCTGGTCCTCTGGTTCCTCTACGCGCTGGTGGTGTCGTTCTTCGTCGCCTACCTAGCCGCCCATACGCTCGCCAGTGGAACGAAGTACCTCGCGGTCTTCCGCGTCGTTGGCACGGCCGGCTTCCTCTGCTACGGCTTTCGCACCGTTAGCGACGCCATCTGGTACGGCAAGCCGTGGATCGTAGTGTTCAAGGAAATGATCGATGGCCTGATCTACAGTCTGATGATGGCGGGAGCCTTCGGCTGGCTCTGGCCGCGATAGTCTTCCCCCCAGGCTTCACATCGGAAGCCAGTACGACACCTTCACCAGGAAGACGTCATGTGACGGGGCTGTCGGTATCGCACGGAAGTCGCGGCGGAAATTGAAGTCGCCGATGGGGGCGGTGTTCGCGCGGTTCTCGTTCCAGACGACGTATAGCGCGGAGCCGGGGCGGAACTCCCACCGAACGACGGCGCTGCCTCGGACGCTGCGGAAATTGAAATCGGGACTGGCGACGGCACCCGTGAACGGCGTGTAGTCGCGCGTGCGGGCGGCGGCGAGTGAGTGGTAATCGTGATAATCGCCCGAGGCGACGAACGGCTGCAGGTAGAGCTGGAAGGAGAGACGCCCGCTGACGGTCCAGTCGGCGCGCGTATCGAATTCGAACGAGTGCTGCTCGAGGTCGGCGAACAGGTAGCGACGTCCGAACGTCAGCGTCGCGGTCGGGTCATCGAACGTGCTTACGTACCCTGCGTGATCGTGCGAGCGGGTGAGCGTCGGGCCGGCCGTGAATTGCAGATTCGGCCTCGGGCGTGCCGTCGCCGTAAGGCCGAGGTTGTGCGTGTACGAGCCGTCGGTTGAGCGGTCGGCGTGAGCGTTCAGACCGAACGCCAACGTCTTGCGACTGTCCGTACCGAGGTTGAGATCGTCGCTCCAACTGGCGGGCGTTTGCGCCAGCGGTCCGCCGCGCGTGAGCCTGTCGGAGAGCGCCTCGGCATTGAGGAAGATCGACGTATGCGCGGTCCAGTAGTTCTGAAAGAGCCCCTGCAGATCGGCAAACGCGCCGTGATCCAGCACGTTCCCGTCGAAGTTGCGGTTCTGCCAGACGCCGAACCATGCGTACTTCTCTCGGAACGCTCCTGACGGATTCTGATTGACGTATTGCATCAGCGCGTGCGTCGAGATGATGTCCGTCCGCTGCATGAAGCCGGTGTCGTTCGTTTCGAAGCCAGGCGAGTAGACCTGCACCTGCACATTCGGCCGCCAGAATCCGGTCGCTTTCGACAGCATGGCCCGGCCGCCCCATCCACTCAGCGATGTGCGCGTCGGATCAAAGTGGAAGTTCTCGGCGTCGGGGCGCTGGTAGTAGCGCGATGACGATTCCTGCGTATCGGCAATCGCCTCCGGGCTCCCGGTGACCTCGGAGCCGACCAGCGATCCTTCGAAGATCCACGCCTTCTTCAGAAAGGATGCATAACCGTCGATGCCGCCGGTCACCGCGGAGTCGCGCAGCGACGACAGCTCGTCCGGCAGCCGGCGGTTCACCGACGTCAGCATGAAACCGATCCGCGATCCATCGCCGATGTCCTCGGTACCGCGCGAGATGAAGTAGTTCGTCATCGGCTCGACCTCCTGCCGTCCCGACACCGATCCGGTCACGAAGCGGGCATGCTCGGCGGCCGTGAGCGCATCGAGCACGCCGATCGCGAAGCCGCCCATCTTGCCGGTTACTTTGGCCGCACCGAGGATCGTGGTCTCGGATGGAGCGTCGACGAAGTCGGCGTTCGGCGAGACCTGCGGCGCGCGGCCGATGCGCCGCGTGTAGAAAAGGCTGGGCTGAAACAGGAAGTTGAAATGACTCGGCGCCGGCGTGTCACCGAATTGGAAGATGTTCAGTCCCTCGGTGAAGAAGGGGCGTTTCTCAGGATAGAAGGTCTCGAACTGGCTGAGATTGACGACGGCCGGATCGACTTCGACCTGCCCGAAGTCGGGATTGATCGTGCCTGTGAGCGTGAGGTCGGAGGTGAGCGCGTACTTCACATCGAGGCCGCCATCAGCGCGGTAGTCGCTGCTCTTGATCAGCGGATTGTTCGGGTCCTTGCGCGAGAGCAGATCGGATCGCGCCACGGTATACGGCACGATCTCGAGCGGCTTGCCGCGATGGATGCCCTCCAATCCGTCGATGTCGGCGAAGTGCGATACGAAGCCGTTGTCGCCCTTCCTCGTGTTGACGATGCGCGAAACCTCATTGGTACGGATGGTGCGGCGGGTGATGTTCACGCCCCAGACGTGCACCGGTTTGTCCGGAAAGCGCAACTGCGAGAAGGGAATCCTCACCTCGGCGATCCAGCCGTCCGGCACGATCTTCACCGCCGAGCTCCACACGCCATCCCAGCTTGGATCTTCACCAATGTCGTTATAGAGAATAGTGTCGCCCTGCACGTCGGCCGGCTGCACCGTGAAGGCGTTCCCGGAGAGGCGGTCGTGCCGCGGATCGATGTTGATGGAGAGGAAATCGCTCTGGCCAAGCGTGTCGCGACGGACGAGAAGGCCGGTCGGCTTCTCCGGATCGGTCATCTTGGCACCGAAGTAGATGGCGTGGTCGTCGTACACGATGCGAACGCTCGTCCGCAGCGTGGCCGGCTTGCCGTCGTCGGGATCGTGCTGCGTGAAGTCGGTGAACTCCGACGCGTTCTTCCACGCCTCATCGGAGAGGTCGCCGTCGATCACTGGCCCCTGGACCACACGGACCGCGTGCAGGACCGGATGCTCCGGCCAATTCGCGGCACGGAGGCCGATGGAAGCGAAAACGAGCGTCAGAAAGACGAGGATCAGGCGTTTGTGCATGAACGAGTGAGGATACGAGATCGAGGCCGGCAAAGTTACGAGACCATCGCCACGGAACGGTAACGGAGGAGTGCGCTTCGGGACACAATTCGTGGGCTCGGCCTACAATTCGAAGAACCATGACGAAGCCGGAAGCGCTCGATCCCGAGATCGATGCGGAGGAATGGGATCGCGAGTTTGAGCAGGATGTTGCGGCAGGCAAGCTCGACCGGTTCGCCGCCGAAGCTCTCGCCGAATTCGAGCGCGGCGAAACGACTGAGATTTGAATCAACACGCGGTTTGGCAACCCCGAAAACTTCGAGACCGCGCGACCCCGCACCGCGAATTGATAGAGTCACCCAAATGCCCGACGAACCCACCTTCGATTCCCTCGGCCTCAGCGCTCCGCTTCTCGAAACGCTGGCCCAACTCGGCTACGAAGCACCGACGCCGATTCAGGCCCGCACCATCCCCGCGCTTCTGGCCGGGCGCGATCTGATCGGGCAGGCCCAGACCGGCACCGGCAAGACGGCGGCCTTCGCCCTGCCGATCCTTCAGCAGCTCGATCTCAAGAGCCGCGCCACACAGGCGCTCGTGCTTGCGCCGACGCGCGAACTGGCCGTGCAGGTCTCCGAGGCCATGCACTCCTACGCCAAGAAACTGGACGGAGTGACCGTCCTCCCCGTCTACGGCGGCGCGCCGATCTTCGGGCAGATGAAGCACCTGCAGCGCGGCGCACACGTCGTCGTCGGCACGCCGGGACGGCTCATCGATCATCTCGATCGCGGCACGCTCGACTTGGCCAAGGTGCGCATGGTCGTGCTCGATGAAGCGGACGAGATGTTGAAGATGGGCTTCATCGACGAGGTCGAGCGGATGCTGTCGCTCGTCCCGAAGCCGCGTCAGGTGGCGCTCTTTTCGGCCACGATGCCGGAGCCGATCGCACGCATCGCCCAGCGGCATCTCGTCAATCCCGAGCGAGTCGAGATCGAGCATCACGGAATCTCGGCGCCCGACATCGAACAGCGCTTCCTGAACGTCGCCGAGGGACAGAAGCTCGAGGTGCTGACACAGATGCTCGAGCTCGAAGAAGCGGATGCGGTGCTGATCTTCCGCCGGACGAAGAACGGCGCGGCGGAGCTTGCGGAGAAACTCGGCGGCCGGGGCTTTGTGGCCGAGGCCATGCACGGGGACATGAAACAAGCCGAGCGCGAGAGCGTCATCCGGAGACTGCGCGGCGGCAAGATCGACATCGTCGTCGCTACCGACGTCGCCGCGCGCGGGCTCGACGTCGAGCTGATCACCCACGTCGTCAACTACGACATCCCCAATGACGTCGAGGCCTACGTGCATCGTATCGGGCGCACCGGCCGCGCCGGACGGAGCGGTGTGGCCACGCTCTTCATCACGCCGCGCGAGCGCCGGATGATGCGCGAGATCGAGCGCTTCACCGGGACGCAGATCAAACCGATGAAGATGCCGTCGCGCGCCGACGTAGCCGCGCGCCGCGTGGCTGTATTCAAAGAGACGCTGCGCAAAGAACTGCAGAGTGGCGAGCTCGATCTCTACGTGGAAATCGTCACGCAGCTCGCCGACGAAGGGCCGTTCGACATGGCCGACGTCGCCGCCGCCGCGGCGCGCCTGGCGCACGGCACACGCGCGGTCGGAACTCCCGTCGCCGAGGCTCCGGTGCCGGCGCCGCGCGAGAAAGCTCCCGCGCGCGATGACGAAGAAGCAAAGGTCCGCCTCTCCATGGCCCTCGGCAAGCGCGACGGCATCCGTCCCGCCGACGTCGTCGGTTCCATCGCCAACGAGGCAGGCATCAGCGGAAGCGAGATCGGCCCGATCGAGATCCGCGACGAGATCACCTACGTCTCTATCCCCGCCCGCTACCGAGATGACGTGCTGGCCAAACTCGGCGGCACGCGCTTCCGAGGCCGTCCGGTGAATCTGCGCGTGGCCGCCCCCGAACGGCCGACAGACAAACCACGCTACGACCGCCGCCCGCCCGCCGGCAAGTTTCAACGCGACGACCGGCCACGAGAAGGGAAGCCGTTCCGTTCGACTCCGAAGCATGCCGGCAACGCCTTCGTTCCCGATGGACCACCTGCGCGTGGAAGCAAACCGTTCCGTCCTGGTGCCTCAGCACCGCCGCGCGGCGGCAAGCCGTTTCAGCCGAAGGGAAAACCGTTCTCGCCGAAGGGGAAGCCGTTTCCGCCTAAAGGACCGAAGAAACGGTAGATGCCGCATCCTCGCAAGCGCCGGCACAGACAAGAGTGTCTGTGCCACATTAGCCCTCGGTATTGACTGAATAGTGGAATCTTGCGAGGTCGATGTGGCACAGACACTCTTGTCTGTGCCGGTGCTTGGCAGGCTTTGCAACTCATCAACCCATTTACGATGTCCTCATGGACGATCTCGCCTTCCTCACCTTCGATCCTGACTTCACGTCACCGCAAGTACTCGCCGCTTACGACGAGCTCCCGCTTTGGTCGGCGATGTTCGGCCTCCTGCTCCTCGAGGAAGTGCCGCTGGCGAAGATGACGAATGTCCTCGATGTCGGCTGCGGCACCGGCTTTCCACTGATCGAGCTGGCCGAACGCCTGGGAGCGCGCGCCCAGGTCTACGGCATCGACCCCTGGACCGGCGGTCTGAAACGCGCGGCGGAAAAGATCGCCAGCCGCGGTACGCCGAACGTCACCCTTCACGAAGGGAGCGCCGCCGCCATGCCCTTCGCCGGCGCCACCTTCGATCTCATCGTCTCCAACCTCGGCGTGAACAATTTCGATGACCGCCGCGCCGCCATCCGCGAGTGCCGCCGCGTCGCGCGCAACGGCGCCACGCTGGCCCTGACCACCAACCTCCAGGGACACATGCACGAGCTCTACGCCGTTTTCGCCGACGTCCTGCGCGACGACCACGAAGCGCTCGACCGCCTCCGCGCCCACGTCGCGCATCGAGCAACCATCGCGAACGTCCGCGAGCTGCTGCAAGACGGCAGCTTCACCGTCACTCGCGTCGTCGAGCGTGAAGGTGTAATGCGCTTTGCTGACGGCACCGCCCTGCTCAACCACTATTTCATCAAGCTCGGCTTCCTCGACGGCTGGAAGAAGGTGGTCCCCGGAAATGAGCGCGAGGCCTTCGCGCGGCTGCGCGATGCGCTCGATGATCTCGCAGCGCGTAACGGCGAGCTGCGCCTGACCGTCCCAATGGCCTACGTCGAGGCGAAGGTTTGGTGATCTTGGTCAATCTCGCCTTTCTCACGCGTTGAGTCTGTTACCTCGAGTCCCGGTTGGTTCAGGGGAGAAGAGTTCTCGACGAAACGGAGTGACCAGAGGTTCAAGCAGACGGCGAGAAATGCAGGCTGGTCGGACCGACCTCGGTTGAAAGCCCAGAGCGATATAAACCCCCACCGGGACTCGCACTCCTCAAACCAGGACTATTGCACGCAGACGATCCTGAAGAAGTTCTTGTTCCGGTCGTACGGCGCCAGCACCAAGCGCCTCGAGAATCGTAATGAGATCGGCGTCCGCCAGTGGCAGAATCGTGCCGCGATCATCACGGTGTGAATCTGCGCATCGCGCGAGAAGAAGGGGCATGTCGTCCACCGTTCGCGATACTACGATCCCGAATTTGCCCCGATTCGGAGAGAATCTGCCCGACATCTGGTCCAACTCAGGATTTGCTACATCACGACTGTAGTTCTTGCATTCAACCAGAATGTACGCGCATGGGATCTTCAACACAGAATGCAGGCGGTGAAAGAAACCATCTCGCGCGCCGTTGTCCAGTGTCAAGTCGATACGCTTCCGGCCCTCATGGATCTCATGTTCGAGCTGTGGAGCAAAAAGGTCCGGATAGAAGATCAGCTCTAGAATTCCTGCCACGGTGCGGTGGTATTCCGTAGCCCGTTCGCCTCCAGAAGGTATTGCCCTTAGGCGGGTGATGAGTTGTTCCGTTACAACCGGCAGCGGATCGAAGGTTAGGTTCTCGTTCACCATCCGTTGCATCTTCGACCGGATCTGCTCGCGGAATTCACCGAAAATCTCAGGGTGATCCTGCGTGAATTTGAGCAAGTATGCTTTTGACAGTGGCGCGACTTGCTCCTCCAGATCTTTCTTTGTGACGAAAGCGCGTTCGGTGCCATCCTTGCGGCGGTACCTTTGGACGAGCGCTGAATTCATCGACATGTGTTCGTTCTTCAGATACTCCAGAACGTGGTGAGAATGGTACTGCTGAGGTGTGTAGCGATCGTCGGCGGAAACCACAGCTTTCGGGACGAGAAGCAGAGGCTTCCCTGAGACGATCAGCCGGTCCGTGAAATCTGCCATCCAACGCCGTTCCTTTGATGACCAGTAATCGCCAGAAGGCACACCCGCCTGCAACGGAATGCCCCAAAGAACCGCCTGCTGCCGCGTGTACTCAAGGAGATGCCGTCGGATGATGTTGGTCGTCATGTCAGAAGTTTTGTCGCGTCCTATGCCATCGACGAAAATCCTCGCGTCTTCAAGGTGTTCGACGGCACCCGTCTGAATAGCCTTACTTTTGAGCAGGCTCTCAAACATGTCGTCAGCATTCACCGGACCTATGCCGCGACCCTCTGGTGGTCCTTTCGACAGGCCTAGGCATGTTTCGTTTGGTTCTCCCAAGTAGCTAAATAACTCGCGCGCTCCAGCCAAGTCATCGGCTCTTACCAACCGGACAAAGTGTTCAAAGAAGCTTCTGATCGTGCGCGTTGCCTCAAACGACCATTGGTCGGTTTGGACGGAGAGGAAGTAGGGGTCAAGAAATACGGGCAAGTCTCGACGCGAATCTATGTCGACAAAGTCGAGTTGATACTGCGTAGCGTCTAAGCGGAACTTCCTGCTGATGCGCATGCCGCTGATTATTGTACGGCACGCCAGATGAATCGCGAAACAATGCGGCGCCCGAGGCGATCAATTACCTCCATCTCACTTATCGATCATCCCCGCCTTCGTGGCCCGATCGAATACCCAGCGGGGTCCTTCTTTCACCATCCGCACGAGGAAGAGGGCGTTCTGCCCTTCGAACAGCTCCCCCTCCACCTTCAGCACGGCGCTGTCGCCGTGCAGCTCACCGCCGGTGATCTTTCCCGGTTTCTTCGGCAGCCAGAAGCCGAGGGTTTGCAACGCGTCGTCCAGATTCTCCTTGGGGGTTCGATCGGATTCGTTGAAGGACTCCAGGTGCTTCGCGGTGACGTTCCTGCTGATTCCTTCCCAGCTCTTGCCGACGATCGCGGTCTGCAATGCTTTGAACGCCTTTCCCGGCTCGCCGCCGTCAGAGGGGAGTTTCGTTCCGGCTGGCGCACGCGTGACTTCGGTCGAGAAGGTCAGGTCGATCGTGTAGGGAGAGCCATCCATCGACTTCAACGGCTTCGGCGAATAGACGTGGCCGGCCACCTTGTCCGGTGTATTCGCCGTCATCTCCGCCTTCATCCGGCCGCCGGTCATCTCGACGAATTGCGTCATTGTCTCGGAGTAGGTGGCGTTCATGCTGACGTCGTTGTCCGGCCGGACCCACAACAGAACGTAGTTGTGATCGCGCAACGCACTCTGGTTGATGACGTTCGTGTGTGGATCGAGCTCCGCCGCCGCCGCGGCGATGTCGATGGGCGCCTCCGAGAGCACGACCTCGAGCGCCATCTTCCGCGCATCGCGCTGGTCCGCCGTCTCGAACGCCACCGCATACTTCGGCCGGATGGGAGGACGGGTGCCGGCTGTGAACTGGCCCGACGCCTCACCGGCGAGAACGGGCAGCGTGAAGGCAACGAAAGCCGGGAAGAGGACGCAGATTCTCAGGTTCATGCGTGGACCGTATGTCTGTAGGGAGGCAGGGTCAAGCGCGGGGATCGAAGGCTGCTGAGTTGCTAGGTTGCAGAGTTGCGATAACCTCCGACTACGCAGCAACCAAGAAACCCAGCAACCCAGCAACTCAAGATGACCTTCCTTCTCGGCTTCCTCTTCGGATCGATCGGCACCGTTTACATGATCTACGGCAAACGGCAGTCCAGCCCGATCCACATCATCGTCGGCGCGTTTCTCATCGTCTACCCGTATCTCTTTTCGAACGCGCTACTCGTCTTTCTCGCCGGTGTGATCCTGACGGCCATTCCGTATGCACATCATCGAGGACTGATCTGACGTGAGCGAATCGATCCCGTTGAATTGCCCCTATTGCGGCGAAGAGGCAGACCTCGACATCGACGACACCGGCGGCAGCCGTCAGTCGTACGTACAGGATTGCCCGGTTTGCTGTCAGCCGTGGCAGGTCGAGGTCACGCGCGACCGCTACGGCGACTGGAGCGCGACGCTGCGGACGGGCGACGAATAGCTCTCCGTATCGGTAAATCTTGCCACGAGGCGCCAGAATTAGTGGTTCGTGGAAATAGTCAACATTTTCCCGGAGGCAGTTAATAGCCTCCCGGAGGCAGTTAACAGCCTTCCAGAGGCAGTTAATAGCCTCCCGGAGGCAGTTAACAGCCTTCCGGAGGCAGTTAACTGTCTTTCGGAGGCGGTTAACTGGGTCTCAGAGGCAGGTCGGCGTCGGGGATGACAGCGGCTGAGGGCTATCTACCTAATCCGGATTGGTGGCCCACACCGACAGCTCGGTGATGAAGCCGCGGTCGTGCATCTCCAGCATCGAAAGCGCCGCGTGGGCGATCTCCGCCGCGCGCAGCTTCCGCTCGCTCGGCGGACGGTCGCCGCCGAAGAACTCCGTCTGCACTTCGCTCGGATTGATCTGCATGACGCGGATGTCGTGCTTACGGAGCTCGGCACGCCAGCATTCCGTCATCCCCGATACAGCGAACTTGCTGGCCGCATAGGCCGTCCCGCCGGCGAATCCGCGGACGCCGGCCGAGGAGGAGATGTTGATGATGTTGCCGCGCTTGCGGCTGATGAAATGACGCGCCGATTCGCGGGCGGCCATCATCGCTCCGAACACGTTCGTGGCAAAGAGGCGTTGCATCCCCGCGAGGTCGGTGTCGAGGAGCGGGGCGAACGAGCCGAAACCGGCGTTGTTCACGAGTACGTTGTAGTCCGGGTAGAGCTCGACGGTCCTCCGGATCAGCGCCACGACGTCAGCCTCCACGCTGACATCGGCGCGGATTCCATGAGCGCCGATCTTCTTCGCCGCCTCGATCACCTTCGCCTCATCGCGCCCGCAGATGACGACCTCGGCGCCTCGTTCTTTGAGTTCACGGGCGATCTCGAATCCGATTCCTGAACTGCCACCTGTGACCAGCGCGCGAACGTCGGAGAGTTTCATGTGTGGATTCTACGTCTCACCTGCAACCACGGCTCGCATCCGCGGCAACCCTTGCGCTGGGAAAGAGGGCATGCGCCGCCCGGGCGTTCTCACAACGTGCGCGTCCACCTATGCGCGCCAGCCGGAGGCGAAGCCGGAAGTTCCCGGGATCGATGCGCGCGGCCCGAACGAGCGAAGCACGGTCGCTGTGCGTCGCGTAGATGTCCATGGCCATGAGTTGCGCGGTACTCCGCACGGCTCGGTAGACCGACAAGGCCAGGATGACCGTGACGGCAAATCCCCATGCCGTCCGAGGTGGCGTCTCTTCCGGAATCCACAACGCTCCGAGCGCGGCCCAGACCAGGAAGGCCGGCACCGCCAGAAGCAGCACTGCATCGAACGTCCCAGCCACCGCCGCGCCGGCGACGATGCCGAGGAGAGCCGCGGCGGCCAGTCCCTCCTGAACGTCAATCGCCCGTTTGAGCTGACGCAGGCCGGACGTCGTGAAGCGGACGAAGACCAGCGCGAGGAGGACGAAGGCGGCGATCCCGCGCTCGGCGATGCAGGCGATCCAGTCGCTGCTCGGCCACGGATTCGACGTCATCCCCGCGTTCGTCTGATCGAGCGAGGGATCGTCCGCCGGTACCCGCGCCGGATATTCGACCGGCCAGTTTCCCGGTCCCACGCCGAAGAGCGGATGGCGCACGGCCAGCAGCAGCGAGCGCCCGTATTGCACGAGCCGCCCGCGGCCGCTCCCTTCCGAGTATTCCGCCACCCGCCGCACCGACTCCAGGTAGGGATTGCTGCCGCGCCAATGGAGCGCATTCGGAGCTACCAGCGACAGCGCGACGACGCCGCAGGCGATGAGCACGATCCCGGTCAGCCGTTTCCATGTACGCCGGTCACGACGCAGCGGCGCGGAGAAAACCATGGCCATCAGCAGGACGATCATCACCACGGCGAAGGCCAGCCACGCCGCGCGCGACCGCGTCAACACCAACGACGCAATGACAAGCGCGGTGCCGAAAGCCCAACGGAGATACGCGGCCCGCCGCTGCGCCTGCAGCGTGACCAGAACCAGGAGCGGGAATCCGAATGCCGCAACGTGGGCGATGAAATTACGGTTGCCGAGCGTTCCTCCCGGGGCGCGATTCTCGGAGAAGAAGTCGGTGCTCACGCCATAGGTCTGCAGGAGCGACGTCGCCGCGGCGGCGACGACGGCCAGCGCCAGCGCGCCGAGGAGCGGCCGCGCCAGGCCGGCATCGCGCAGCGTCCGCGCGGCCCAGAAGAGGATTACACCCGATGCGCTGACCGCCAGCGCGCGCACCGCCAGCCAGCGATTCGTCGCCATCAATGCCGACAGCGCGCCGAGCGCCAGGTAGCCGGCCAGCAGGAGGTCGATGCGCGTCACGCTCATGCGCCACAGCGCGCGTACGACCAGCAGCCCCGCCAGAGCCGCCGTCACATGCAGCACCAATTCCTTCGGCACGAAAAAGCGATCGAGCTCAAAGACATTAAGCGTCGTCACCACCAGGACGACGGCAATCGCACCGAGCTGGATGATGCGGAGTGCCAGACGGTTCGTCATCGCGAGCAATGAGATCACAGGAACCAATTCCTGCGCTCTCACGTCCCACCACAAACCGATCCTGACTGGAGGCACCCATGATCCGGAAGCTGATTCCCTCGTTCTTCATCCTGACCCTGTTCGCCGCGCACGCGGATGCGGGAGATCTCGTTCGAGGGGTGCGCTACAAACTCTCGGCGGGCGATCTTGCCAGCGGCATTGCCGCCGTCGAGGACTACAAGCGGGCCTCGGGCGTCGACGCCGAGTATCTCGATGCCGTCGGCTGGCTGGCTCGCGGCGCGGAGATGCAGCGGCGGAACGATCTGGCGAAGGAGTATGTCGCCGAGCTTCGGCGCGAGATCCCGGCCGAAAAGCCGGAGTTGCTCACCCCCTTCGGCGCGGCGATCGAGGTCGAGGCCAGACTGATCGCGTCACAGACCGGCCGCGGCGCCGCCATCCGCTACCTCGAAGGTGAGCTCGCCCACGCCAGCGCGCCATCCTTGCGCGCGCGGATCAACAAGAACATCAACATGCTCTCGCTGGAAGGACAGCCGGCCCCTTCGCTCGGCATGGAAAAAGTCATCGGCGCACCAGCGACGCCGCTTGCCTCGCTGCGCGGCAGGCCGGTCCTCATGTTCTTCTTCGCCCAGGGCTGCGGCGATTGCAAAGCGCAGGCGCCGTCGCTGACACGCGTTTGGCAGAAGTACAAATCGAGCGGACTGGCGCTCATCACGGCAACCCGACTGTATGGATCGCTGGATGACAAGCCGGCCACGCCCGAGGAGGAAACGGCGCGCATCGAGACCGTGTGGAAGGATCTCTACGCCGGTCTCGACGGAGTCCCGGCCGTGATCGACACCGAAACGATGGTGCGCTACGGCGTCTCGGCCACACCGACGTTCGTGCTCGTCGACCGCAAAGGAATCGTGCGGCTCTACACGCCGACGCGCCTCTCCGAGGCCGAGCTGTCGCGTCGGATCGACGAGGTGCTGGCGGAAACACCGTAGAACCTACGCGGAGGTCTTCGCCGAAAGGTATCCGATTCGCCTTTGCGGTTTTTCGCGCGGAGTGATCAGAGTGCGAATGGCGTCGAAGACGACCTGGAATTGGCCGTCGTATCGTTTCTCCAATTCGCTGATCCGATTCGCGAGGTCCGCGTGATCGGAAACCAACCGCCGGAGCTCGACGAATGTCCTCATGATCTCGACGTTGACCGCGATGGCGCGCTTGCTGTGGAGGACGCTGGAGAGCATCGCCACGCCCTGTTCTGTGAACGCGTACGGCGCGCTGCGCCGGCCGCCACGTACGTTTGAGATCACAATTTGTGATCTCAAACTTTCGAACTCATTCTTCGAAAGTTGGAACATGAAATCGCGCGGAAAGCGCTTGATGTTGCGCGTGACTGCCTGAACCAGGACGCGCGTTTCCACCGCATACAGCTCGGCGAGATGGGCATCGAGAATGACCTTCTGTCCTCGAATGAAAAAGATGCTCTGACGAATCCGGCTCGCTACTTTCGCTTTCAGGGTCATGTTCGTCTCCGGCCGTCAGTGACCCGATTTGCGCTCGCGGCGGTTGTCTTCACCGTGCGAATGCGTCACGCAATCGGGGCACGAGAGAACTTCCCGGAGAAACAACTCCGCGACGTCGTCGGGAAGGTTTTCGTCGATGTGAATCTGCCCGCCTCGCCGCTCGATCTCCTGCTTCAGTCTCCGAATGATCTTGTTCATACACGCTCCTTTCCTCTCCGAGGCTCCCTCGGATGTTTCAGGAACGCAACTCTTCTACATTAGGTGGAGACTCCTAGGGGTCTGCGCGGCAGAACGATGTAGCGAAGGCGGTGGCCGAGCCTTGGGCAACCCGCGCAGCCGGCCGTGCCGGCCTACTCGGTCTCCCCTCGCGCCACCAGCGCGGCGGCGGCGAGATCGCCGGTCACGTTGAGCACGGTGGAGAACGTGTCGGGGATCGCGTCGACCGCGATCAGCAGTCCGATCCCTTCGGCAGGGAGACCGATGGCGAGGAAGAGCGGCGTGAGCATGATGAAGGCGCCCCGCGGAATGCCGGGCACGGCGAAGGCCAGGAAGATCGATGCGAAGGCGATCATGACCAGACCGCTGGCGTGCAGCGGAACGCCGTAGAACCAGCCGACGAAGAGCGCGCCGACGGTCCATGACAGCGGCGCCGCGATCTTGAACGTGGAGACGGCCAGCGGCAGAACGAATCCGGTAGTCCTCGCCGACATCCCCAATCCGCGTTCCGCACTTTCGACGAGCGCCGGCAGCGAGGCGATCGAGGAGCTGGAGCTGAAGGCGATGAGTTGCGCGGGCAAGGCGGCGCGCGCAAAGCGAAGCATCGAAATCTTCCCGAACACGGCCACGACGGGATAGAGGAGAACGGTGACCACAAGGCAGCCTGACGAATACGCCACGATATAGAACCCGATCGCGCCGGCCAGCGCCGCTCCGGCGTGTGTGGCCAGTGGCAGCGCCAGCGCAAAGACTCCCACCGGAGCGAGCATCACCACCCATCGCACCAGCGTCAGCATCGCCTCGCCGAGGGCCTGGAAGAATCGGGTCAGCGTCGTGCGGGCCGATTCGGGACTGCGGGCGACGGCCAGCGCGAAGAGGAGCGTGAAGAGGATCAACGGCATCATCGCCCCTGTGGCCGCCGCGGCGACCGGGTTAGATGGGAGCAGCGACGTCAGCCACGTGGAGAACGTCTGCGACTGCCCGCCGGCCGCGATCTCGCCCGCTGCTTGCGCAGCACCTGGCGGCAACTGGATAGCGCCGAGCCGCTGCGGAAGAAGCCGGAAGAGCGCCGGACCGAAGGGCATGACCACAATCGCCGTCCCGGCCAGAAGAAGCACGAACACGAGCAGCGTTCGTCCGCCGAGGCGCCCGATCGACTTCACGTCCGAGGCCGACGCCACGGCGGTGATCAGGAGCGAGATCACCAGCGGGATCACCGTCATCCGGATGGCGTTGACCCAGAGCGTACCGATCGGCGCGATGAAATCGGCGGCGCGAAGCAGCGCGGCATTTCCCGATGCGGCAATGGCGATTCCGCCGGCGATCGCGGCGATGAGGGCGACGAGTACGCGAGTGCTTTCTTTCATGTTGTCGGTTACATCATCAGGTCGCCGCCGTTGATATCGAACGATGCCCCTGTGATGTAGCCCGCCTCCTCGGATGCGGCAAAGCAGATCAGATCGGCCACTTCAAGCGCCGTCCCGAGGCGCGGCACCGGGTAGCTGGCAGCGAGGCGCGCCAGCAGCTCAGGCGTGGCATTCTCGCGGGTCAATTCCGTATCGATCATGCCGGGACAGACGGCATTCACCGTGATCCCGAACTGTCCGAGCTCCTTCGCCGCGGCGCGCGTCAGGCCGAGCAGGCCCGCCTTCGACGCGGTGTAGTGGGCGCCTCCGAGCGTGCTGACCGTCCGTCCGGCGGTCGACGAGATGTTGATGATGCGCCCGTAGTGCTGCGCCTTCATGGCCGGCAGCGCCGCCTTAGTCAGGAGAAACGGCGCGGTGAGATTCACCTCGAGCGCATGCCGCCATTCGTCCGCCGACAAATCGGGAAAGCGCGTCGAGCGCGCCAACGCCGCGTTGTTGACGAGGATGTCGATGCGCCCGAACCGCTCGAGCGTCTGCCGGACGATCTCTTCGGGAACTCCGTCCGCCGCGATGTCGCCCGGCACGGCCAGCACGTTCTCCCCGATCTCCCTTGCCAGCGACTCCGCCCGCTCGCGATCACGCACGTTGACGGCAACCGAGGCGCCGCGCTCATGCAACCGCTCGGCCGCAGCACGCCCAAGCCCGCGCGCAGCGCCGGTGACGATGGCCACTCGTCCGGTGAAGTCAGTCATTGAAGGATGGTGAGTGTTGGCGGAATGCGCTTAGGTTAATCGATCACGACGCACACGACTTCTTTGGCGGAATGGGGAGCCGGGACAAGGTGAGTAATCCCACGATCGAGCGTTGCAATCCGTCCACCATGGCGTAGGGCCACCGCGAGCACATGAGCGTCCGTGATCTGGCGGTGACCGTGTAACTTTTTCTCATCGATGAAATCGCCGGCGGCAATCGAAATGTCGTCTTGCCAGAAGACGTGATCAGGAAGTCCGACGATTCTCCGAAGAAGGGCGAGGGCTTCTCGCGGAGAGCGTGCGTCGGGGAGGGTGTGCGCGTTCGATGAAACTCTCACAAATCCGCTCTGGGTCAACGGACACGTTGCCCAACCGGATTTGCGATTCCGATCGAACCAATGCAACGCCGTCCGGTGATGAACGTGATTTGGCCAGGCAAGCGCGATCAGCAGATTGACGTCCAGGAGAGCAATCACGATTCACTCTGCGTCCAGCGCGTCCTTGACCAGCTCGATTGTGATCGGGGCGGCATCGGGGTCGACATCGAAGACCGGAAAACCCGATCGCGTCTTTGTCTGGCTACGTGGCGCGAGACCGCGGCGGGCGAGATCAGAAAGAGCCTTCCCGATGTTCTGACCTTCCGCCGTGGCGACGCTTCGCGCAGCCTGCAGCACATCGTCATCGATTTCCAGCGTCGTTCGCATCACAACATCATCGCATCATGATGCGGCGCCGTCAAGCGTCCTACGTCTCGCGCGAAAACAGATCCACCACGATCTCCGGCAAACGGTGTCCGAGTTGCTCACCCGTATACGTCGCCTCGTACGTCATGCCGAGGCGGGCGGCGACGCGTTTCGAGGGCTCGTTGCCGGGATCGATGATCGCCACCACGCGCGGGCGGGCCAGCGTTTCCAGCACGTGGCGCATCGCCGCGGCGCCGGCCTCGGTGGCATAGCCGCGGCCCCAAGCCTCGCGCGCCAGGATCCAGCCGATCTCGAGATAGCCGGTCGTGCCGAGCGGTTGCGTTCCGGCAAGACCGGCCAGGTGTCCCGTGGACTTCTCGATGAGCGCGCCCATGCAGACGCCGTGCTCCGCAAGCTGGCGGGCCTGACGTGCAAACCACTCGTCGACCTCGGCCTCGCTGTACGGCCGCCCGCCATGCACGTAGTGCGTCACCTCGTGGTGAGACATGAGGGACGTGAAGGCAGGACGATCGTCCGGCTGCCATGGACGGATCACGAGACGTTCCGTCTCGAGCAGAAACATGAAGCGGTCTACTTCTTGTCTTTCTTCGGCTTCTTCGTTTCTTTCTTCCGGGCGTTGTTGCCTTTGGCCATGACGTCCTCCTGATTTTTTTGTCGCTCCGTATGGTAACGCCTACCGCGCGAAGTTCAGCTACGCCTTTCACCGCCTGATTCTTGACGGCGGCAATCATTGGGCGGATGATTTCCTTCCGCCCATTTAAAGAGAAGGAGGTAATCTCATGCCCATCCGCACGTGCATCACCACACCGAATGCACCACCACCGATTGGACCGTACTGTCAGGGGAACATCGCGGGGCCGTTCGTCTTCACCGCCGAGGAAGGGGGAGAAAAGCCGGACGGCACGCTTCCGAAGACCATCGAAGCGCAGACGGATCAGGTCATCAACAACATCGAGGCCATCCTCAAAGCCGGCTACTGCTCGCTCGACGACGTCACCAAGGTGACGGTCTACCTGGCCAGCCTCAGCGACTTCAAAGCGATGAACGGCATCTACGCGAAACGCTTCAAACAGCCATACCCCGTTCGTTCGATCATCCAGACGGCTTTGCCGGCGCCCGGCGCGCTCGTGGCGATGGACGCGATTGCGCTACGGCCGCAGGAAGGTAAGAAATGAGCTCCGCCGCCGCTCCCCGCGCCGCTGCTTCCTCACCGCCCTGTCCGGAGCATGCCGTCGACAACGGCTATCCGCACGTTCCCGTCGACACCATCCTCAAAGAGATCCGCCAGCAGAATACCGGTCCGCGTCACGTTTGCATCCTCGGCGCGGGCATGGCCGGCCTCGTGGCGGCGTACGAGCTGCTGAAGCTCAAGAACACCGTCGAGATCATCGAAGCCAGCGGGGGTCACGGAGGACGCGTCCACACGCATCACTTCAAAGACGGCACGTACGCCGAGCTCGGAGCGATGCGCGTACCCATCACGCACGACTACACCCATCACTACATCGCCGAGATGGGGCTGCGCAAGAAACTCATCACCTTCATCAACAACGTCGAGAACGGGTGGTGGGACATCCACGGCGTCGTGACCCGGCAGACCAAGGGCAGCGTCACGAAGATCTACGACAAGTACCGGATCTCCGAATACTTCCGGAAAAACATGCCCAGCGGCGGCGCCATCTTCGGCTTCCTCATGGACAACGTCATCGATGGGCTCACCGAGGAAGAGAAACAGATGATGTTCGACGGCGTGGCCGGCACAGGGCTGCTCCAGTATCTGAGCGGCGTCAGCCTCCGCGAATTCATCGTCCAGAACGTCGGTGAAGAAGTCCTCGACGTCATCGGCGTCTTCACCAGCCTCGACGTCTGGTGGGACAAAGCCGTGACCATGTACCTGCCCGACGAGATGGTCGGCACCGGCAGTTGCCTGCAGACGCTCGAAGGCGGGATGAGCCAGTTGCCCGACGCCCTCTACGACAAGGTGAAGAAGCACATAACCTTCAACCGCGAAGTCAGCCGAATCAAACTGCTCGAGAACGGCGTGGAAGTGACCACCAGGACGCCCGACCAGGAAGGAACGTCATCAACGAAGAAGTACGACTACGTCCTCTGCACGATCCCCTTCTCGGTGATGCGCCGCATGGATCTGGAGAATCTCAGCTACGCGAAGATGTCGGCAATCCGGGGGATGACCTACGCCAACGCCACGAAGGTTGCCCTCGACTGCAAAGAGCGATTCTGGCAAGAAGGGAAGCATCCGATCCTGGGCGGGTCGTCGACCTCCGACCAGATCCAGCGGCAGACGTACTATCCGATGGACCACCTGCCGGTCACCAAGCCGCTGCTCCGCGAGTCCTTCCGCCCGACGGTGGAGGGGGCTCGCTTTCGCCGCCCCAGCATTCACAGCATGACCCCGCAGCCATCCCCGCCCGCGGCTCTTATGAAACGTACCGAGCCGATGCCGGGGGCATTGCTTGGTGCCTATTGCTGGGATCAGGATGCCCGGCGCCTCGGGGCTCTCTCGAACGACGAACGAGCCGAAGTGGTGATCCGGAACGTCAGCCGCTTCCACAAGGAGCTTCGCAAGTACGTGGTCGATCACGCCTCGGTCGACTGGGAAGAGTACCGCTGGACCGCGGGGGCGTTCGTGATGCTGAAACCGGGAGAGCTGGAGCGCTTTTATCCGGCGGCCATCCGCCCTGAGGGACGGCTCTTCTTTGCCGGGGAACATTGCTCCACCGATCAGGGATGGATCCAGGGAGCGCTCATCGCCAGCCTCCGGGCCGTGTTACAGATCGTCAGCACGAAATGAGTGGAGTGAATACAGCCTAAATTACTTTTGCGGTTGAGGTTAGGTGGCAACGATCTCGCACTAGTCAGGGGCGGAGGAACATCTCATGATTAGCAAAAAGATCCAGGCAACACTGCTGAGCTTCGCGCTCCTTGTGCCTGCCGGAAGCACGTTCGCGCAGACTCATTACTATCGCCATCACGTCTATCGCCATCACTACAGCCAGACCCGCGGCGCCGTGATCGGAGCGGTGGCGGGGGCAGCCATCGATCACCGTCAGCCACTCAAAGGGGCGTTGATCGGCGGCCTGGTCGGTGAAGGGGTGCAGTCGCTTCGCAACCACAACGCCAAACGTCACTACCGCAGGTACTAACGAAACGCTGACTGAGGGTATGGTGAGGCGTGATGAAACGCCTCACCATCCTCATCCTTCTTCTCACCACCATCTCCGCGCGCGCTGCGGCACCGAACCGGCGCGCCATCGTCGCCGAGTTTGCTGACTTCCTGGCGATTCCCAATATTGCTTCGGACACTCCCAACGTCGCGCGCAACGCTGCCGCGATTCAAGCGATGTTCGAGAAGCTCGGCGCGTCGACACGTCTGCTGACGCTCGAGGGCGCACCGCCCATCGTCGTGGTCGATCTGTCCTCTCCCGGCGCCACCCGCACCATCGCCTTCTACGCGCACTACGACGGCCAGCCGGTCGATCCCCCGCAATGGAAGAGCGCGCCATGGGCCCCGGTCATGCGCGACGCCGCCGGAAATGACGTCGACTGGCGCACCGCCGCGACGATCGATCCCGAATGGCGCCTCTATGCGCGTTCCGCGGGCGATGACAAGGCCCCCATCATCGCCATGGCCGCGGCGCTGGACACGCTCCGCGATGCCGGCCGCAAGCCAGCGGTAAATCTCCGTTTCGTTTTCGAAGGCGAAGAAGAGGCAGGCTCACCGCACCTCGCGGCGTATCTAGAAAAATACCCCGATGTCCTCCGGCCCGATGCCTGGATCCTCTGCGATGGACCAGTTCATCAAAGCCGGCGCATGCAACTCGTCTTCGGTGCGCGCGGCGTCGTCGATCTCGAGCTGACGGTTTACGGGCCGGTGAAAGGGCTGCACGACGGCCACTACGGCAACTGGGTGCCTAATCCGATCATCCGTCTCACGCACCTCATCGACTCGATGCGCGACGAGAGCGGCCGGATCCTCATCCCGCATTTTTATGATGATGTAAAACCGCCCTCCGCCGCGGAGAAGGAAGCGATGGCGCGGATTCCGCCCGTCGAGGCTGACCTGAAACACGAGTTCGCAATCGCTGACACCGAAGGCCTCAAGCTGAATGACCTGCTGATGCTCCCCGCGCTGAACGTACGCGGCATTCAATCGGGCCACGTCGGCGCGCAGGCGTCGAACACCATCCAGACCGAGGCGCAGGCATCGCTCGATTTCCGTCTCGTGCCGGCCGAGACGCCGGATTCGGTGAAGAGACTCGTCGAGCAACACATCGAATCGCAAGGCTACACGATCGTGCGAACGACGCCCGATACGACGACGCGCCTCGCCCACCCGAAGATCGCGAAGCTGACTTGGGGCGCCGGCTATCCCCCCGCCCGAACGTCGCTCGATCTTCCCCTCTCGCGACAGATCTCCGAAATCATGACCGCCGCCGGACACGACCCCGTCCGCGTCCCCACCCTCGGCGGCAGCATTCCGATGTACCTCTTCCAGCAGCCCTCCAACACTCCTGTCCTGATCCTCCCCATCGCCAACCACGACGATAACCAGCACGCCGCCAACGAGAACCTCCGCCTGCAGAATCTGTGGGATGGGATCGACGTGTACGTGGCTCTGTTCACGGGGCTGAAATAACGCGCGGCTGCATCATCTAGAATGGCGTAAATACGTCGCTGCGTCTTCGGGAACTGGAGGAACGCAATTTGTCCATGCTTACCAGCCCTCTTTTGATCCTGGCGGCCGGTGTCCTCGCCTCCGTCGCCGGCATGATGCTGGTTCGCCGGTTCGTTCCGGCGGAAAAGTTGATCGCGAACAATGAGTACGTCAGCTTCACCTACACGATCCTCAGCCTGATCTACGGGATCTACCTGGCCTTCACCGTGGTCGTGGTCTGGCAACAGTACGAGGAGGCGGATGAGACGGTGACGCGCGAGGTAGTGTTGCTCAATGCGCTCTGGCGCGATGTCGAGCCTCTGTCTCATGAGGATCGTAACCGCATCCATCAGGACATCATCGACTACGTGAACGACGTGATCGTGAGCGACTACCCCAAGATGGAATTCGGACTTCAATCGACGTCAAACGACAAGTACGACCAGATCTGGACCGACTACTTCCGTATCGCTCCGAACGCCAACGATCTTCGTGAGGTCACGTTTTACCAGCAGGGCGTTCTGCGGTTGAACGAGTTCTCCATCGCGCGCCGGATGCGAATCCTGGCCAGTAACGCCGCCCTCCCCACAAGCATGTGGGTCCTTCTTATCGTCGGCGCCACCGGGACGATCATGTTCACCTGGTTCTACGGCACACGTAATCTTTCCATTCAGATCGCGGCCACGGCGTTTCTTTCCGCCGTGATCATCTATGGAGTGCTGCTGGTCAGCATGCTGGAGTATCCGTTCGGAGGGGTGGTGCGCGTCGGTGAACTGCCGTACAGGGATCTTCTGAACATCTTTCAAGCTCGCATAAAGATCGAGTTGGCGCAGAAGTGACGCCTCTGGAGGTGTTACTCCTAAACGTGTCGTTCCCCGCTTGCGTATCGATGCCGTGAGCATGCTCCGGCGCGCGGTGATGCGGCTCTTTGGCAGCGCGGCGGAGGCATCCGTCGAGGAGCCGCTCGTTCCCGGCTACGACGTGCTCGCCGGCAAGCTGACCTGGAGGCGTCATCCGGACGGAGAAGGGCGTTATCTCAACGTCTTCCTTGAGCACAACAACACCTGCAATCTCAAGTGCACGATGTGTGGCTTCAGCGATCCTCGGGCCGCGGAGGTTCCTCGGTATCACATGCCCACGCGCGTGTTTGACCGGATCGCCGCGGAGGTTTTTCCTTCGACGACGTACCTGCACATGTCGCTGATGACCGAACCGTTCATGACGCGTGACTTTCCAGAACGGCTCCAGCGCGTGCGCGAGTTCGGCGTGCCCTATTCACGCGTGGTTACGAACGGGACGCTGCTCACCGAAGGAACGATCGAGAGAGTCATCGACTCGGAGATTACGTCGCTCGCGGTCTCGATCGACGGCGGCACGGCCGAGGTGTACGAGTCGATCCGGCACGGCTCGCGGTTCGACAGGGTGCTGGCGAACATCGAGCTGTTTCGCGAGCTGCGCTCCAGGAGAGGCGCGGTTCTTCCGAAGCTCCAGATCAACCACGTCCTGATGATGAAGAACGTCGATCACTTCGGCGCCTTCCTGGCGCTCCTCGACCGCCTGCGCCCGGAGCAGGTCGACGTACGGACAGTCGAGCCGATGTCTTTCGTCACCGGCCATGAGAACAAGGATGCTGCGTTCTACGACAAGGTTCGAATGGTCCGGCCGCTCTTCGCCGAATGTCTCCGCCGCAACAGCATCGAAGACTCCGGTTTCATACGCGACCAGGCAGGGGTCATCGATTTGTTCGACGTCGACGGCAATCGCATGACCTGCCGCCGCCCCTGGGACACGCTGGCCGTTCATGCCAACGGCGACGTCCATCCCTGTATGTCGTGGACGCGTCCGCCGATCGGCAATCTGGCCTTGCAGTCCTTCGAGGAGATCTGGAGCGGCGATGCGCTCGACCGGTTGCGCCGCGAGTTCGGCGCGTTGCAGCCGGGCGTCGACTGTCAGCACTGCACGATCAAGAAGACCGTCGATGCGGGCAGCTACGATGACTTCTTCTTCAGGATGATCAACAAGCCGCTTCCGATACGACCATGACGGAGTCCCTTCCGATCCGATACGTCGACACAAGGAGGAACGCCGGGTACGCGGGCGCTGCTCATTCGACCCCCCGCCCACCCATCCTCTTTTTGATCACGATCGGAATCGTGATCAGCGCCAGGAGCAGGACACAGACGATGGCGAATCGGCGGAAGGCGTCGCCTTGGGTCATGGTGCCGTTGACGAGGGAGTCGGCGCAGTAGGTGAAGACGATGTGGGAGGGAATGACGCCGAGGAGGGTGGCCCAGAAGTAGTCGCGGAAGCGCATGCGGACGATGCCGGCGGCGTAGTTCCAGACGGCGAAGGGCGGGCCGGGGATGAGGCGGACGATGAGCATGGAGGTGAAGCCGGCGTTCTCGACCTGCCGGCGGACGGCGTGGCCGGCGCTGCCGAATTTCTCGAGCAGCCCTTCGCCGAGAAATCCGCCGACGTAGTACGAGGCGATGGCGCCGAGCATGCCGCCGGTGATGGCGTAGACCGCGCCGAGCTTCCATCCCCAGATCACGCCGGCGGCGATGACAAAGATGCTGGCGGGAACGGCAAAGACGCAGCCGATGGCATAGAGGACGATGAGTACGATCGGTCCATACCAGAGCCCGCGAAGCCAGACGATCAAATCGTTCAGATGGGCCTTTGTGAGATAGGCGCGCAGCGGCGAGAAATAGAGGGTGACCACGCCTCCGGTGAGAATCGCCAGAATCGCCAGCTTAATCGCGCCTCGCCTGTTCATCGAGATCATGGCGCGGAAGTCAGCATCTCCCTGGCCCGCACCTCAGTCGTCAGCGACGGCGCATCCGGCCCTTTCGGATGAGTGATGCCGGTGAGCGTCGTCACGGTGACGCGGCTCCATCGTGCCGGGATGTCGAGCGTGACCTCGATGGTCGACGTCACCGCCGCGTCGGCGGGGGTGTCGAAGATGAGCGCACCGATGCGGTCGACGGAGCGTACGAACGACAGCTCGATGATGGCCACAGGATGGCCGGCGCGCTGTTCGATCGTGCGAAGGGTGGCCCGGGCGGGGATGGTCTTCACACCATGGCCGAGCGAGTCGTAGCAATCGGCAAGCTGGGAGGCCGGAACGCTCCACGATGCGCCGACGACCAGCGGATAGTTGGCGATGCAGAGATTGGTCGCCTCCACGCGGAGCGATCGCTGCGCGAGCTCGACCAGTCCCATCCGCTCATCGTCGTCGAGCGGCTTGCCGTCGCCGGACGTGACGTCGATGTTCCTCCCCTTCACCACGAACTGCAGGGTGCGGCCGTTCATCGCGCCGAACTCGCTGGCGTCCTCATCGCCGTGCAGCACGCGGCCGTAGACGCGGCGCGAATGCACACCCGCGGCATCGCGCGTGAGCGTCGTGTCGGTGTACTCCTCGCGGTCCATCTGCGAGATGCGCTTGTTCGAGAGCTCCTTCCCGTCGACGGCGCGGACGATGCTCGTTCCGCTGATCTGCAATTCGGCCGCGCCGTGCACGGCCATTCCGACGGGAGGGTTGATGATCGGAGCGATGCGAACGGTATCGACGGCGAAGGCGGAGGATGCGACTCCTAGCAGCGCGGTTGTCAGCAGGATTCTCGAGAAGCCGGCACAGACAGGAGTGTCTGTGCCACATTGGCCCTCCTTCTTCGGCACAATCATCAAGCGAGGCTCTCGACGATGATGGCGATGCCCTGTCCGCCGCCGATGCATGCCGAGGCCAGGCCGTAGCGTTTCCGGCGGCGGCGCAGCTCGTAGAGCAGGGTGATGACGAGGCGCGTTCCGGAGGCCGCCAGCGGATGCCCGAGGGCGATCGCGCCGCCGTTGACGTTCAGCTTCTCCATGTCGACGCCGAGCTCCTTCGATACGGCCAGGATCTGGCCTGCGAAGGCTTCGTTGATCTCGATCAGATCGATGTCGGGGAGCGACATGCCCGCTTTCTTCAGCGCGATCTTCGTCGACGGCACGGGCCCGATGCCCATGATGCCGGGATCGCAGCCGGCGACGCCCCACGAGACGATGCGTCCGAGCGGCTTCTTGTTCCTGGCGTTGTCCGCCGAGGTGACCACGACCATGGCCGCGCCGTCGACGATGCCGCTGGCGTTGCCGGCGGTGACGAAACCGTCTTTGGCGAAGGCAGGCTTCAGCTTCGCCAGACCGTCCATCGTCGTATCGGGGCGCGGGTGATCGTCGGCGGTGATCTGCTCCCCTTTGCGGCCGACCGGTACGGCCACGATCTCGTCATGCAGGCGTCCCGCGCTGGCGGCATCAGCGGCGCACTTCTGGCTGCGCAGGGCGAACTGGTCCTGCTCCTCGCGCGAGATGTTGTACTTGCGCGCCAGGTTGTCGGACGTCTGCGCCATGTACAGGCCGACGTAGCTGTCGAGCAGGGCCACCATCAGCGAGTCTTCGAGCGATCCCTGGCCGAGCTTGAGCCCTTTGCGCGCGCCGCGGATGACGTGCGGCGCCTGCGACATGTTCTCCATGCCGCCGGCGAGGATGGTCGTGGCCTCATCGAGCTGGATCTGCTCGGCGGCGCTGATGATCGACTGGATGCCGGAGCCGCAGAGGCGATTCAGCGTGAGCGCCGGAACCTCTTTGGGCACGCCGGCCTTGAGTCCAACGTGACGGGCGCCGTAGATGGCATCGCCCGATGTCTGCAAGGCGTTGCCGACGATGACGTGGTTGACTTCCTCCGGCGCGACGCCGCTGCGCGAGAGTGCTTCCTTCGCGGCGATGACGCCGAGGTCGATGGCGCTGATGTCGCTGAAGGAGCCGTTGTATTCGGCCATCGGCGTGCGCGCGCCGTCGAGGATGACGATGTCTTTCATTTTCTAAAACCCTTTCGGCAGCGTCATGCCGAGGTTCTTCACGAGGAAGGCCATCTGATCGGTGGTTTCCTCGATGATCTTTCCGGTCGGTTTGCCGCCGCCGTGTCCGGCCCGGGTCTCGATGCGGATCAGCACCGGCGCGGGCCCGGCCTGTGCTTCCTGGATGGACGCGGCGAATTTGAAACTGTGTCCCGGCACGACGCGGTCGTCGGTGTCGGCCGTGGTGATGAGCGTGGCCGGGTACTTCGTTCCCAGCTTGATGTTGTGGTACGGCGAGTAGGCGTAGAGGGCCTTGAACTCCTCGGCGTTCGCGGACGAGCCGTAGTCGTCGACCCAGTAACGGCCGGCGGTGAATTGATTGAAGCGGAGCATGTCCATGACGCCGACCGCGGGGAGCGTCGCGCCGAAGAGGTCCGGACGCTGCGTCAGCACCGCGCCGACCAGCAGGCCGCCGTTGCTTGCCCCCTGCACCGCCAGTTTGGCCGGCTTCGTGTAGCCGTTCTTCGTCAGATATTCGGCCGCAGCGATGAAGTCATCGAAGACGTTCTGCTTGTGCAACTTCATCCCCCCTTCGTGCCACGCTTCGCCGTACTCGCCGCCGCCGCGTAGGTTCGCCACCGCGTAGACCCCACCCATGTTCATCCACGTGAGGCGCGAGATGGAGAAGCCGGGGGTCATCGAGATGTCGAATCCGCCGTAGCCGTAAAGGAGCGTCGGGTTGTCGCCGTTGAGCTTGAGGCCTTTCCTGTAGGAGATGAACATCGGCACCTTGGTGCCGTCCTTGGACGTGTAGAAGACCTGCTTGACGACGTAATCGTCCGGGTTCATGGCCACTTTGGCGCGGAAGAGAAGCTGCTTCTCGCCGCTGGCGATGTCGTAGCGATAGACGCTCGGCGGTGTGGCGAAGCTGGAGAAGGTGTAGAAGGTCTCGTTGTCGTCGGACCGGCCGCTGAACCCGCCGGCGCTGCCGATGCCGTCGAGCTCCATGGTGCGAACGAGCTTGCCGCCGGTGTCGAACAGGCGGATCTCGCTGTGTGCGTCGCGGAGGTAGTCGGCGACGAACCGATGGCCGATGTAGTCGACGCCCTGCAGCTTGGCGTCGCTCTCGGGGACGATCTCTTTCCAGTTTTCGCGGGCCGGGTTGCGGAGATCGATGGCGATGAGGCGGCCCTTCGGCGCGTTGAGATCGGTTCTAAAGTACAGGACCGGCCCGTCGTTGCCGATGAACGAATAATCGTTCTCGATCTTGTCGACGACCGTGACCGGCATGGCGTACAGGTCCTGAAGGTCCTTGACGTGGACCTGGTTCTTCGCCGCGGTCCCGGAGGTGGTGTTGATGATCAGGTAGTGTCCGTCTTCGGTGACGTCGGCGCCATGGTTCCACTCCGGCTGCGCGGGGTCGTAGTAAACGACGACGTCGTCGGATTGAGGAGTGCCGAGGCGATGGTAGTAAACCTTCTGGTCACGGTTGAGGCTCTGGTAGGCCTTCCCTGACTCAACGGCCGGGAAGCGCGAGTAGAAAAAGCCTTTGTCGTCTCTCGTCCAGGAGATGCCCGAGAACTTGACCCACTTGATCTCATCGGGGAGCTGCTGGCCCGTGGCCACATCGACCACGCGGATGATTTCCCAGTCCGATCCGGCCTCGGCCACCTGATATGCGGCGTACTTGGCATCTTCGGCGATGGACAGGCCGCCGAGCGCCACGGTGCCGTCCTTCGACCAGCCGTTCGGATCGAGCAGCACGCGCGGCGTGTCGCCCCACTTGTCGACGGTGTAGACGACGAACTGGTTCTGCAGGCCGTTGTTCTTCGAGAAAAAGTAGCGGCCGCCACGCTTGAAGGGCGTGGAGTATTTCTCGTAGTTCCAGAGCGTGGTGAGCTGCTTTCGGATCGGTTCACGCGAGGGGATGGCGCCGAGGTAATCGAACGTGATCTTGTTCTCGGCCGTAACCCAGTCGGCGACCTCCTTCGAGGTGCGGACGTCGGTCTCCAGCCAGCGATAGGGGTCGGCGACTTTCGTGCCGTGGTAATCGTCGACCTGGTCGACCTTCTTCGTCTTCGGATAGTCGATCGGAGCCGCGTATGCAACGAAGGTGACGAGCGCCAGCGCGCCGGTCATGATGGCCGCGAGTGTACGGTGATGCATCTTTCGAATCCTCCTGGTGGGTGCGTTCAGGACTTCGGACGGCTGGATTATAGGTGCCGTCGTCGTGGTAACAGCAATGCGATGCCAGCAAGTTCCACGACCACGATCCAGACGCTCCCCTCGATGCCAAACATGCCGCCGGTAAGCCATGGTGAGCCGCGGCCGATCGTCCGGAGTACGGTCGCGCTCGAGGCGTAGCCGCTGACGTTGTAGCCGAGGATCGGACCGGAGAGAAGGTTCCAGCCGAGGTGGATCCCGATCGGGAACCAGAGCCGCTCGTAGCGCGCATATGCCAGGGCGAGCAGGATGCCGGCGAGGAACAGATTGGTCATCGCCAGCAGCGAGACGGCGTTGTTGCCCGAATGAAGGGCAGCGAAGACGACGGACGAGAAGAGCACCGCTCCGAGGCGATGGGTCCGCCAGATTTTCTGGAACGGATAGCCGCGGAAGAGCAGCTCTTCATGAAAGACCGCCGGCAGAAACACCGCCACGAGCTCGAGCCACGGGAAGCCGTTCCCCGCAACATGCCGCAGCCGCGAGGTCAGCATCACCAGTCCGTCCGCGGCGCCGATCAGGAGGACGGCGGCACTGCAACCGAACAACATCTCGCGAACCGCGAGAGCCGGCCGAACGAAAAAACCAAGCGGCCAGAGGCCATGCTCCAGGATACCGATCGTTCCGATCGTGGCCGCGCAGACGCTGAGCAGGGAAACCCACTGACCGAAGTAGGCACCTGCGGCGGCGGTGAGATATCCCGCGACGAAGAAGCTGGCCAGATACAGCGCCACGAACAGGCTGAGCGCGGCCACGAGTTGCCAGAAGCCGCCCTGGCGAACATCGGGCCCGGTCGAAAACGTCGCCGCGCTGCAATCGGATTTCATCTCCGCACATGATGACGCAGAGAGTCGCGATTTAGTTTGTATTCATGAAGTTACACGTGCCGAGGCGTATTGGCGATGGTATAAAACAAACAGACTGATTGGCGTCTGCCCCTCCATGCTCTTCATAATCGACTTCGATGGAACCGTCGCTCCGGCAGACACGGTGGACGCCCTTCTCGAGCAATTCGCCGATCCGGAATGGCGGAGGATCGAAGAGGAATGGGTCGCGGGGCGGATCAACTCCCGGGAGTGCATGGCAGCGCAACTGGCTCTTGTGGCGGCGGAACGCCCGGTTCTTGAGGGTTTTCTTCGTTCCGTGGCCATCGATCCGGCCTTTGCGGCGTTTGCCCGCCACGCAACGACATTCGCCGATCTTGCCATCGTTAGCGATGGCCTCGACTACCCCATCCGTCAAGCATTACAGGGACTGCGCACGCCGCCAATCCCGGTCTTCGCAAACCGCCTCGGCTTCCGGCCCGGCGGTCTCGAGCTGTCGTTTCCGTATACCGACGCGGCCTGCAGCGTGAAAAGCGGCCTCTGTAAGTGCGCCGTTACGCGCGCCGTCGACGCCGGACGGGGCCTGACGATTGTGTTGATCGGCGACGGCCGGTCTGATCAGTGCGTGGCCCGGCGCGCCGACTATGTCTTCGCGAAGGGTTCTTTGATCCGATTCTGCGAAACCGAGCAGATCCCGTACATACCATTCGAGTCATTCAGTGACGTATTAGCCATTGTGAAGGGGTGGAACATACGTCCACGCGCCGAACAACCAATCGAGGAGAGGTCATGTCCCTTGGCAGTTACCTAGAACCGGATGTCGTTTCATCTGAACGTGCAGAGCTGAGCACCGAGGAGCTCCTCGAGAAAGACAGCCGCTACTGTTCCTATGGCGACACCGTTCACTATGCCAACCCTCCCAAGATCTTCTCTGGCTGCGAGGGCAGCTATCTCTTCGATGAAAACCAGACACCCTATCTCGATCTGCAGATGTGGTATTCGGCTGTCAACTTCGGTTACAAGAACCGCCGGCTGAACGATGCGTTGAAACGGCAGATCGACACCCTTCCGCAACTGGCCTGCCAGTACCTGCATAAGGAGAAAGTCGAGCTTGCCGAGGAGCTGTGCAAGATCATGGAAGCGCGCCTGGGGGTGAAAGGGCGCGTTCACTTCAACGTCGGCGGCGCGCAGGCGGTCGAGGACTCACTGAAACTCGTCCGGAACGCAACGGGCAGGAATCTCAATTTCGCTTTCATGGGCGGCTACCATGGCCGCACCCTCGGAGCGTCCGCCATCACCTCGAGCTACCGCTACAGGCGCCGCTTCGGGCATTTCTCCGACCGGGCCCAGTTCATCCCATTCCCCTACTGCTTCCGCTGCCCTTATGACCTGAAGAAGGAAGACTGCGGGCTGTACTGCGTCAAGCAGTTCGAGAAACTGTTCGACACCGAGTATCACTCGGTATGGGACAGTAAGGCCCAGCAATCCGAATTTGCGGCGTTTTACATCGAGCCGATCCAGGGCACCGGCGGATACGTCATCCCGCCAAATGGATACTTTGAGGAATTGACGCGCATCCTCAACGAGCGCGGCATTCTGATCGTGGTCGATGAGATCCAGATGGGCATTCACCGGACCGGGAAATTCTGGTCATTCGAGCACTTCGGCCTGAAGCCGGACATCGTGGTCTTTGGCAAGGCCCTGACGAACGGCCTCAATCCTCTGTCGGGAATCTGGGCGCGGGAAGGCCTGATTTCTCCCGAGAAGTTTCCCCCGGGCTCCACGCATTCGACCTTTTCCTCGAACACCCTCGGCACGGCGACCGCGCTGGAGGTCATGCGCATGGTTTCCGAATCGGACTACGAGGGGAAGGTCACCGAGAAGGGAGCCTATTTCCTCTCCCGCCTGCATGAGTTGAAGGGACGGTGGCGGATGATCGGCGACGTCGACGGCCTGGGGCTGGCCATGCGGATCGAGATGTGCCAGTCTGACGGCTTCACGCCCAACCAGGCACTGACCAACGCGATCTTCGAGGAGGGGCTGAAAGGCGACATCGTGGCGCGCGGGAAGCACTATGGACTCGTGCTCGACGTCGGCGGCTATTACAAAAATGTCTTCACCCTGGCCCCTTCGCTCGAGATCACGGAAGACGAGATCGATCTCGGGATGGACCTGCTGGAGAGTCTGTTCCAGCGTTGCGGCGCGTCCTGATCGATGACTGACCCTATGACTACAAACCAACACGGAATCTTCGAAAAGCGCGGTAACACGGGCGTACTGCTGGTTCACGGCATTACCGGCTCGCCGGCGGAGATGCGACCTCTGGTCAGGAAGCTGGCGGCACAGGGCTTCAGCGTCTCCTGCCCGCAACTTGCCGGCCACTGTTCGAACCTGGCGGATCTGAAACGGACGCGCTGGACCGATTGGTACAAGTCGCTGGAACGGGCGATGGAGAGTCTGGCCGAGGAGTGCGATACGATTTTTGTATCGGGTTTGTCGATGGGCGCGTTGCTGGCATTGAAGCTGGCAGCCAATCACCCTGACCGCGTCCAGGCCGTTGCCACGCTCTCGGCCACGTTCTTCTATGATGGGTGGAACGTCCCCGCTCTGCGGCAGCGCTTCCTGCTGCCGCTCGCAATCTACACACCCATTCGCTTCCTCTGGTCGTATCACGAGCCGCCGCCTTATGGCATCAAGGACGACCGCATCCGAAACATGATCGCTGCCGTGTACCAGAACAGCAATCTCAGCCTGCCGGAGAAGTACGGCTATTCCGAATTTCCCGGGGTTACGATCCGTGAGACCTTTCGACTGATCAAAGACGTGAAACGGGAACTGGCAAGCCTCGTCACCCCGCTCCTCATCGTTCACGCCACGGAAGACGACATGGCCAGTGTAAAGAATGCCACCTTTCTCGCCTCACAGGTCTCCTCCGCCGACGTGGATACGTTCTATGTCGACGACACGTATCACGTACTGACGCTCGACAAGCGAAAAGACGACGTCGCCGCGCGAGTTGCGGAATTCTTCATGCGAATCCAGGCGGCTTCGTTGGAACCGGTCACTATGAATCTCAGCGGCGCGTGAGCCGGAAACAGGAAGAATCATGGCCACCATATTCGAAAGAGTTCAGATGATTGCGGCAAAGAAGTACTCTCTTGATCCGGCGACGATCACGCCGGAGTCGACGCTGGAGAGCCTCGGGCTCGATTCACTCGACCTGATCGAGCTTCTGTTCGACGTGGAAGACGAGTTTCAGATTCGCGTTCCGCAGGACGGCGGATCGGCTCTGAAGACGGCAACGATCGCCGATATCGTCGAAAGCATCCGGAAGCTCATCCCCGAGGAAATGCCGGCGACGTGAGTTCATGTCAAACCAGGCTCTTTTCTTCTGGATCGCGAACATAGTCCTCGATACGGTGGGGCATCTGGCATTCAAGTCCGCCGCGTCCACCCACGACGAAGACGAGCTGCAACGCTGGAAACAGATGTTCCGTTCGCCGCGATTGTGGATCGGTATCACCTGCTTCGTTCTGGAATTCGCGGTGTGGTTTGCGCTGCTGTCGCTCATTCCTCTGTCACAGGCGGTGCTGATCGGGTCGATCAATATCGTGGTGGTCATGCTGGCAGGGAGGCTGCTCTTTCATGAGCGCCTCGATCGGTTGCGCGTGGCGGGAATGTCGCTGATCGCGGTCGGCGTCGCACTCGCCGGAGGGCTTGTGTGAACCGGCGGCAATTCTATCTGGCCGGGTTTGGCGCGCTGATGCTGGCAGACACCTGGACCCAGACGGCGTTTAAACTGGCATCACGAGCGACCGGCGAATTCGGGCCGAACATGATCTGGCTGCGTGCCGCGGCCCTCAGTCCCTGGATTTATGGTGCGATTGCCGGCTACCTCATTGCCTTCCTGACCTGGATGACCCTGCTCGAGCACGCTCCTATCGGACCAGCCTTTGCGGCGTCGCATCTCGAGGTAGTCACCGTTCTCATCGTCTCCGTCGTGCTCTTCGGCGAACGCCTCTCCCCCGCCAAGCTGGCTGGTGCCGCCTGCATCGTGCTGGGCATCATTCTCCTGAGCCTCAGCGAGTCGAAGCACAGCCATGCCTGACCGCTGGCGTGAGATTCCACCAACAGCAGGCCTTCCTCTGCGTTGGAGAGATTTTCTGCCGCGAGCGGGAGCCAACCTTCTGGAATCGACACTCGCCGGGATCCTGGACGTTCCTTCCGTGCAGATCGAGTGCTCAGGGACCGCGGCACTGGTCATCGCCCTGACCACACTCAAACAGATGAGCGGCCGCCGCTCCGTGATCATTCCGGCCTACACCTGTCCCCTGGTGGCGCTGGCAGTGATGCATTGCGGCCTGCGCCCCGTCGTCTGCGATCTGCAGCACAATCACTTCGACCTCTCGCAAAAAGCATTGGAGCAAGCCTGCGATGACGACACGCTGGCGATCGTCCCCACCCACCTCGGCGGAAGAGTGGCCGACCTGACCACGGTGTCCACCGTCGCACGCCGGAACGGCGCCCGGGTGATCGAGGACGCTGCCCAATCGCTCGGAGCGACGTATCAGGGCCGGCCTGTTGCAACGCTCGGCGATATCGGCTTCTGCAGCCTTGCCGTCGGCAAGGGCCTCACTCTTTACGAGGGCGGTGTGCTGGTGACGCGCGACGAAAGCCTGCGCCAGGCCTTGCGCGAGACCAGCGCACAGGCTGTTCCGTATCGCGCGGCGTGGGAGGCTCTGCGCCTGGCCCAACTGTTCGCGTACGGGCTGCTTTATCGGCCGGCGGGTATTCGCCTCGCTTATGGAGTACCGCTGCGACGGGCATTGAAGCGGAGCAGGTTGATCGACGCGGTCGGAGACGACTTTCCTCCCAACATTCCCATTCACCGCGTCGGGACCGTCCGGCGGATGATCGGCGGGAATGCCTCGATCCGGCTCGCCTCATTTCTAGCGATGCTTTCCGAGCAAGCCATCGCTCGGAAGAACGACCTCGAACGGATTTCCGGCCTTACGGTGATGGGCGATGCACATGGGAACGACGGTATCTGGCCGTTCCTCATGGTTCTGATGCCGACGGCACGAGCCCGCGACGCGGCGCTGGCTCGTCTGTGGACCGCCGGCCTCGGCGTGAGCCGGTTGTTCATCCACGCGTTGCCGGACTATCCGCGTCTGGCCGGGAAATTCGGAACGCCGGACGTTCCCAACGCGCGCGACTTCGCGGCCCGCATGCTGACCATCTCAAACAGCCCGTGGCTTCCCGATCGCGACTTCGCGGCGATTCGATCAGTCCTGGCCGGCGTCATCGACGCCGCTGGCTAGGCCGGCGCGACCGGCTGCGTCGGTGCCCAAGGCTCGGCCACCGTCTTCGTTTTATCGTTCTGCAACGCGGACCCTAGAAGCGCCAGCAACTCACGATTCACATCCTGATGCCTCGTCTGCCACTCCTCCAGCAGCCGATCCGGAATCACCGGCTGACGATCCAAGCCGCTCAGTAATCGCTTGAAACGGCCGCGGTACCGGTACGACGATACGTCGCCGGTCACGTCGCTGCCCACCAACCGTCCTCGTAGCAAACGGATGGAGGAAGTGAGCTCCTCGAACCGCATGACCCCCTGATCCCAGTTCGTGTTGACGACGTCGGCCGCCAACACGTCCTTGTCGATCGTGAGATAGATGGGCTCGACGGAGGCGGCCATGGCACCGCTGAAGGCATCGAGCAGAGAAGCCGTCGAGGCAAAGGAGCGGCTGTATCGAATACCCAGTGTCCTCATCGCGCGCAACTTCCTTTGCACGCACCAGTAGCGTACCTTGCCCGAGTAGAGCGGCAGGAGGTGGTTTTCCCACAGATGGCCGCCCTCGACGTCGTTCGACGTGATTCCGACCACGTGCACGCGCGCGACAAACGGCAACCGGCTCACGTGCCAGACCCATGAACCGCAATGGATTCCGAAGGGATAGCGCATGTTGTCCGGATGATTGTCGAAGACGACGATCTGGAGCCGCTCCCCCAGGCTCCGCAAACGTTCGATGAGGAGGTAGCTCACGTGGTGATAGTCACCGCTGCCGAGGAAGACTGTCGTGGGCGACAGGGCATCGAGGACCGGAGCAAGTTGGCGGCCCAGCGTGCGCAGAACGGCCATGCTGCAACCGAAACGGATCGCTTCCTGGCTGTCGCCCAAGGAAACGACGGCGGCGTCCGGAAGCGGCCGGACCGAGGCGTCGAAATCAAGAATGAGCGATCGAGACACTCGCGTCCTGCCACCGGCGGTCCGCCTCAAACAAACGTTTGAACGGCCGCAGAAGTGTTCTCAGCACTGGATTGCGCACATAGACGGCATGCTCGGTGAACGTGAAGCGTGCACCGAGCTCGCGCTTGATCTCGGGATCGGTCCACCCGGCGACATAGTAGTGAAAGCCGTGAGCCAGCGCATATTCGAGGTTGTGAAACCAGCTCACCGCATAGAGATTGTAGTGGCGTGACTGCGGATAGGCGAATCCGACGTACTTGTCGATGAGCATCGACTCCCGGAAGACACAGAAATTGAAGCCGATCAGAGCGCCATCGACCCGATAGGTGAATACCACTCCCCCCATGTTGCCGTCCTGAAGCACAGCCCGGAAAAACGCCGGAGTGAGGAGATCAAAGTGCAAGTCGCTCTGCCGGTAGACGTTCAGGTAGAGCTCGTACAACTCGCGCAACCGCGTCTCGTCGCTGAAATACGCGTGGCCCGTCCGAAGCTCCTCGATCACCATCCGCGAGGCGCTTTTCAGTTTGCGCCGCACGTTCCTCCTGCGCGTATGCGACAGCGTTGAGAGAAACTCGTCCGTGGATGCGAAATCGATCTGCACGTAGGCAAGGGCCTGGCCGTCGACCAGGACAAATCCCTCCTTGCTGCAAACCGCCGCCACCCCGCGGGAAAACGCGCACGCCGCCTCGCCGGCCAGAGTCGCTTCCGTCGGAAGGTCCTTGATGATGAGAAACGGGTAGCGGGGTGCCAGCTCTGCCAGGAGCTCGCGCACCAACTGCTCCGGCGCCGGCGTATCCGGCAGCAGGACATACTCCGAGACAGTCGTGCCGACGAAGCAAGTCGTTGCGTGGAGGAAGCGCCTCCACCTTCGCGCGAATGGCCAACGATCCAGTCGTCTCCGAAGCGGCGGATCGACCGTGGTCAGGAGATCGAACGGCGCGGAAAACGCCGGCGCTCCGCCGTTCACATCGACCGTCGAAAATCCCTCGGGAGGGTAAGCCTGGAAATGCCGGACAAGATTGGCAGGCTCGATAAGGTTATGAAGCGTCGGCACGGTGGTCGGCCTGAGCGCGAATCTTAGTACACGCTGAGAAAGAAAGAGCACGGCCTCGCGGCCGTGCTCCGGGCGAACTGCAATCGATGCGTTACTACTGCGCGGCCTCGACGATGATGCCGATGTTCTTCGCGCCGCTGGCGCGGGCCATGTCCAGGAACCGGATCGTGGAGTCGTAATCGACGTCGGGCGAGCCCTGGAAGAAGACCATCTTCGACTGATTGCCGTGCATGATGTCGCGGATGCGTATGGGGAAATCTCCGGGCGTCACTTCATCCTTGTTGATGTAGATGTGGTTGTCCGGCATCAGGCGCAGGATGATCTGATCGTTGACCGCGGACGGAGGGAGTCCGGGGGGCGCCTTTGGCGGAACGCGCACGAGATAGCCCATCTGCACGACCGGCGTGATGACCATGAAGATGATGAGGAGCACCAACACGACGTCGACGAGCGGCGTGACGTTGATGTCCGACTTGATTTTGCCGCTGCCGCCTACTTGCATGGCCTAGATTCCTTGTCCCGATTTCTTCGGCTGTGCGATGAGTCCGACGTTGTTAAACCCGACCTCGCGGCAGGCTTTGAGCGCTTCGAGCACAGCGCCGTACTTCACGAGTTTGTCGCCCTTGACCGCGATCTCACGGTCGGGGGTGCGCTCATGAATCTTTTCGAGCTCGCTCTGCATCTGCTGCTTGAGCACGGGCAACGATCCCAGGTAAATCGTGCCGTCGGCCTTGACCGAGATCTGCAACTGCTTGTCGGTATCGGGCGTCTTCTCCGGATCTTCCGTCACCGGAAGATTGACCGGCACGCCTTTCTGCAGCATGGGTGTGACGACCATGAAGATGATCAGGAGCACGAGACAGACATCGACCAACGGGGTGACGTTGATGTCGGAGGTCAGCCCGGCGGCGCCGAGCTTTCCGAGCGAGCTATGCCACCGATGAGTTGCCATGTGTGCCGGCTTCCTTCAGCAAGTAGATGGACATCTCCGAGCCGGAGTTCGACATCTCGACCGTGAAGCGGTCGACGCGGTTCTGGAAGTAGTTGTACGCCCAGACCGCCGGGATGGCGACGAAGAGGCCGAAGGCAGTCGTCAGGAGTGCTTCGGCGATACCGGCGGAGACCGAGGCGATGCCGCCGCCGGACGTAGCCATCTTTCCGAATGCGTGCATGATGCCGATGACGGTGCCGAAGAGACCGACGAACGGTGCCGTGGCGCCGATCGTGGCTAGAACACCGAGGTTCTCCTTCAGCTCTGCCACGGTGATCATGGCCGTACGGTCCATACCCTGGCGGGCGGCTTCGACCGCGACTTCCGGGTCGCTGTAGCGTTTATCACGCCGCGCGGCCTCGAACTCGAGCAGACCGGCCGAGATGACCTTGGCCAGATGCGACTGCTTGTACTTCTTGGTGATGTCGATGGCCTGTTGATAATCGCCCTTCGTCAGCACGTTCGAGAGCGCACCGAGGAGTTTGAGTGACTGGTTTTTGGCCTGATTGAAAGTGATGAAACGCTCGATCATCACCCAGATCGAGTAGACCGACATGATGATCATCACGATCACGATGCCTTTGGCCGCGTTCGACATAGAAACCCACAACGCTCCGAGACTCATATCCATGGTGCAGTTCCCTCCAAATGACCGCCGGCCCGGGCCGGACGTTCTTTAATTCAGTTTGAAATTAACCGTGAGGTTGAAGATAACGTCCACCGGCTGCCCGTTGAGGGTACCCGGCTTGAATTTCCAGCGTTTGACGGCGTCGACGGCGGCCTGATCGAGACCGAACGGCAACGGTTTGAGGACATGGATGTCTGTGACGTCGCCGGCTTTGCTGATCGTGCACTCGACGATGACGATGCCGGAGATGCGAGCCTTCCGGGCCACCTCGGGATACTGGGGCTCAACCCGATTGATCACGACTGGCGCCTTGACGTCGCCGCCGACGCGCAGCGGCGCATCCTGTTTGGGCGGAGGAGCCTCGGTGATGACGCCTCCGATCACGCCGCCGACCACACCGCCGGGCACGCCACCTTCGACTCCACCTTCGACGCCGCCTGTTACTCCGGCGTTCGTTTCGGGGGTTGCCACCGGCTGCACCTTTTCAGGCACTACGCTCGGCGCCATCTCCTGAATGTTTTTCGGAACCTCAACCGGCTTGACTACCTGCGTGACAGTCGCTGCCTTGGGCGGAGGAGGAGGCGGCGGTGGAGGGGGCGGCGCGGAAGCGACGGAATACTGCGCCACCTGCGCGGGAGAGTTCGTCGGGAACTCGACGGTCCAGATCGCTCCGACGATGAGTCCCACGACCACGACCACGTGGATTCCCACCGACACCGGCAGCGTCAGATAGCGCTGGATGCCGAATTTCTGCTTCTTCGATTCAACGACGGTAGTTTCGAACATTGTCTTGGCCTGTCTTGACTCGAACGCGTTTCCGTTAGCTCTTCTTCGCGGCCGCGGCCTTTCTCTGTTGGAAGATCTGGATGGTCTTGTCCCTGAGGACATTGGCCTGAGCCACATCGGCCTGTGCCTTCACGGGGTCGGTCAACGCGTCGACCAGTGCCTGCTGGCGCCACAGCAGATTGAGGTACGCCAGGGCCTCCGCGTAGTCCGGCTTCATGTCGATGGCGTGCTGCAGCGCGTCCTTGCCGCGATTGATGATCTCCATCTTCTGCGCGACGTCGGCAGGCGGGTTCTTCGCCACCTTTTCGTAACAGACGACGCCGAAGATGTAGAAGGCCTCGGGGTTCTTCGCGTCGAGCAGCGTGATCTTCTGATACCAGTTCAACGACTCGTTGAAGTCACCCTGCTTCGCGTACAACGTGGCCACCGACTTGACCGCCTCGAGATCCGCAGGATGGCCAACAAGGTAGTTGCGGAAGTAGTCGATGGCCTGCGAGGTCCGGTTCGCGTTGAGATACATGTTGATCAGCGCGTCGCGGGCGATGCGGTCTTCGGGCCGTTTCTTCAGGTAGCTGTTCAACTCCTGAATGGCGGCGTCGGCGTGCGCTTCGTTCTTCGGCGTCTTGTCGTCCGGAACGTACAGTCCGATCTCCGAGTAACCGACCAGCCGATCGAGATCGGCGAAGCTCGGATCGATGGCGCGAGCCGCTTTGTAGTGCGGGAGGGCCCCGGCGTAGTCTTCCTTCTGATAGGCCTCGTTGGCGGCCTTGATCTCCATCCGCGCCTGGATCTTTTTACAGCCGAGCGAGGAGAGGGCGAGAGTCAGTGCCGCCATCAGGCACAACACCTTTTTCATGAAATGTCTTACTCCAAGCGTAGTGGTCGTCGCGGATCGGATACTGAAGCGACCTGTCAGGCTGTCCGGGCGGTTGGCCGGCCCCCTCCGAGACAATGGCGTGCGACTATACCCACGGAGTTTTGCACCGTCAAGGCGTTCGTAACACCTGATACCGAAAGTTTTAGTTGACATCGTCCGCTGTTATTTTTTGCATCCTGCTCGACGGTTGGACACGCGAGGGTTCCAGGAGGAAACCGGAACCCGGCGAAGCCCCGCCGATCGTCAGTACGTCGGTTTGAACTCCTGAGTCAGCGAGCTGATCGTTTCCCACAATTCGGGAAACAACGGCTCCCGCGTCCCCTGCTCGAGCTGCGCTGCCGGCACGTTCTTCAGCGACATCACTTTCGATCCGATGACACGGAAGGCCAGACGCATGTGCGAGTAGCGCCAGTTGAGGAAGGCTTCGTCGTAATCGAGCATGGCCTGCACGAGGCGGAACATCTCGCCATGCTCGCGCGGCGTGCGCTCGATCTCGATGAGAGTCAGCGACCGCTTGCCGAGGAGTGATTCGAAGACAGGCCAGACACGCTTTCCCACTTCGAGCAGTCTGGCAAAGCCGGGCGACTCCTGTCCGCTGCCGCGGCCGAGGGAACTGGTCCGGACGACGTGGTAATCGGCGGGCGCCATCGTTTCCAGAATCACGATCTGCTGCCGCAGCAAATTGATGATCCGCGCGCAGCGGTCGAACAGATCGGCAGCCAGCGAAAGGCTCTCCCGTTCCAGCAACTCCACGATGCGGCCGATCTCGTAGTCGACATGGTGCAGCCACAACTCAGCGGCCTGATGGGTGACCTGAAAAAGACGCTCTTCCGGATTCGAGAGCATCCCGACCGGTTTCTGCAACTCGAGAAGCTCCGGCACGCGGACGTAGCGCTCGTAGTCGCTGTCGCCGCGACCATCGAGAATGGGGCCTGTGTGTGTACCCAAGAATGTGCTCCCGGCTGATGGACTGTCGGTACTTCCGTTGTCGGTTATCGGTTATCGGTTGAGGCGGCGAAGGTGATGTCGATAACCGACAACCGATAACCGACAACGCTGCTCCGCAGCCGTTACACCAGCTCCAGAATATGTCCCAGCTTCTTCTTCTTCGCCTCGAGGTATTTGCGGGTGTCGTTCGAGGGGGCGATCTCCAGCGGGACGCGCTCCACGATCTCGAGGCCGAAGCCTTCGATGGCTACGTACTTGGCGGGATTGTTCGTCATCAGGCGGATCTTGCGGACGCCGAGGTCGCGGAGGATCTGGGAGCCGGTACCGTACTCGCGGATATCGGGGGGGAAACCGAGCTTGGCATTCGCTTCGATCGTGTCGTGCCCCTGCTCCTGCAGCTCGTACGCCTTGAGCTTGTTCAGCAGGCCGATGCCCCGCCCTTCCTGCAATAGATAGAGGATGACGCCCTTTCCTTCCTTCGCGATCAACTCGAAAGCACGGTCGAGCTGGTCACCGCAATCGCAGCGCGCCGAATGGAAGACGTCGCCCGTCAGGCAGGAGGAATGGACGCGGACCAGAATCTCATCCTGCTCGCCGATCTCCCCCATCACCAGCGCCACATGCTCTTCGCCGGTGATGTCGCTCTTGTACGCATGAACGCGGAAATCCCCGTACGGCGTCGGCATCCGCGGGGAGGCCAGACAGTGCACGTGCTTCTCGGTCTGCATCCGGTACTGGATGATGTCGGCGACCGAGATGATCTTGAGACCGTGCTGGATGGCGAACTGCTGGAGATCGGGCAGCCGCGCCATCGTGCCGTCTTCATTCATGATTTCGCAGATGACCGCGGCTTCGGTCATCCCGGCGATGGTGGCCAGATCGACGGAGGCCTCTGTCTGGCCGGCGCGTTTGAGCACGCCCCCTTTTTTCGCCCGCAGCGGAAAGACGTGCCCGGGGCGGAGCAGATCGGCAGGCTTGGTCCGCGGATCGATGGCCACGCGCACCGTCTCGGCGCGATCGTGTGCCGAGATGCCGGTAGTGACCCGGCCGCGCGCTTCGATCGAAACCGTGAAGGCCGTGCCGTAGTTCGAGGTGTTGTGCTCGACCATCAGCGGCAGATCGAGCTCCTGGCAGCGCTCCTCGGTCATGGCCAGACAGATCAGACCGCGGCCGAAACGGGCCATGAAGTTGATCGACTCCGGCGTCACCTTCTCGGCGGCGATGCAGAGGTCGCCTTCGTTCTCGCGATCTTCGTCATCGACGATGATCACGACCTCGCCGCGCCGGTAAAGCGCGGCGGCTTCTTCGACTGTGGCAAAGGGCATGGGAGGATTGTACAGCGAGGGGGTCGTTGGGATTGCTGGGTTGCTGGGTTACCGGGTTACTTGGTTGCGAGGTCTCGCGGTTGCGGGGTCTCGCGGCGAACAAACCGCGAAACCGCGAAACTCCGAGACCTCGCAACCCAGCAACCTAGCAACTCAGCAACCAACTTACCTATCCCGACACCTTAAAACTCTGTTCCACCGTATACGACTGCTTCGAAACGATATCGACGATCTTCATCTTCAGCGTGTAATCGCCCGGTTTCAGGGGCGGTTTGACCTCGGCCAGCGGGATGGCGCTGATGATGGCGTAGTGGCCGGGGCCGGGGGCACCGGTCAGAGGTAGCGGAGCGGCGTCGCTGAGCGGCGCGCTGATCGTCTTCTTGTCCGGGCCGCCGGTGAGGTCGAGCTTGAACTGCAGCTTCGGCAGGTTCGTGGCCGCGTCGATGCCGGGGTTGTTGACTTCGACGAAGTAGTTCAGCTCATCGCTGGCTTTGAAGGTCAGGTTCCCCTTCGGAACGATCTTCAGCTTACCGAAGGCGAAGGGCGCTTTCGGGGGCTCGGCCACACCGAGCTCGTAGACGTTGTCCGAGAGTATCAGGCGGGACGTTCCGACCGATTCCTTCGATGGACCGGCCACTTCGACCGGGCCGGAGGTGACAAGTACCGGCTGACCGCCTTTGGCCAGACCGACGATGGCCGTGTACTTACCCGGCTGGAGGGTCAGCGTCTTGTCGACGAAGAAGTCGATGCGGGAGGCGGTCAGCTTGGCAGGCTCCTCGAAGGAGGTCACGCGGGTTCCGGAGGCATCCTCGACCGCGCCGAAGATCGTGTCGGCACCGTCCGCGGCGATGCCGGCCGACGACGGAACGTAGACTTCGACCGGGACGAATGGATCACCGGCGGGAGAGACGAACTCGGCATAGGAGAAAGCCGCGCCATGATTCGAAGCCTTGCCCGCTTTCGCATCGGCCAGGGCCGATTCGAGCGCCGGCGTCTTGACGCCAGCCACAGGCGCCGCCGGTGAGGCGGCCTTCGCACCGCCGACGGGGAACGTCGGAACCTTCGTCAGCGCCGGCTGGGTCACGAAGCTCATCAGCATCCGGTTCGTGGCCGCGGTCAGGTCGACTCCCGGCGGCGAGACCAGTTTGAACGTTCCGTCGTTGAACTGATCGTGAAAGGTGAACTCGGCACGCGGAACCCCGAAGAGCTTCACGGAGACGTCGCCGTCATACGTAAACACCATATCCGCTGAGCCGGCGGTCGAATATGCACTGCCGACCTCGGCGTCCCGCATGTTGGCTCTCGTGTTTCCCGGGGCCAACGCCGGCTTCGTGGTCCGTGCGATGGGGTGGTTCGGGGGTCCGAAAAGGATGGCGATGCGGCCCGGATCGGTCATCGAGCCGTGCGTGCGACCATGACCGAATACGTCGTCGGCGGCCTTCACGCGGGCCTCGAAGTCCTCGCGGAACTCATTGCGCGGCGTGGCCGGCGTCGGATCGCGGCGCGCCCAGAAAAGCTCGATGAACGCATCGGCCTGGGCATCGGTCTGCACCGCCAGCCAAGCGGTCTTTTCATCGGCGGTCATGAGGTACTGCACCGGCCCTTTGCCCCAGTCTGCTTTGGCGGGCGAGAGCGCGGCAAACGCGCTCGTGGCCACGGCGGCGACGAGCATAGAGGCAATCAACAAGCTGCGAATTTTCATCCGTTTCTCCACTTGATTAATCGCCCGATCCAAACACCTGAGGATCGGACCTATTCCACGCGAGCGGGCCACTCATTCGCCGTCGAATTTCTCCATCTCGTCGTACAGCTTGTCCATTTCGGCGTCGATCTCTTCCTGTTTGATGATGCCCTTGCGCACCAGCAGCGCGGCGAGGCTGTGGAGCAGAATGCTGTTCTCCACGATCATCTGCTCGAACTGTTCGTCGTCGTCGCTGCCATTGCCTTCGCGATCGATGTCGTCCATGCGTTGCGCCCTCCTTCCCAGCGCGGGGAGGATGTATCACAAAACCGCAGAAGTCCATCCGAACTCCCAATCCTGACGGCGAGCGTAGCGAGCCCTGTCAGGATGGTTACAATCCGCGCCATGAAACGACTGGCCGTTCTCGCTCTGCTTCCTTTCTTCTTGCTCGCCTGCCCGCGCCGAGAGTCGACCTCTTCGGCGATGAAGGTGGGCCTGCTCACCCCCGGCTCCGTCAACGACGGCGGCTGGAACGCCATCGCCTACGAGGGTTTGCAACAGATCCACAAACAGCTCGGCGCGGAGATCTCGAATCAGGAGACGAAGACGCCGGCTGAGATCGATGAAGGGTTCCGCTCGTATGGCGCGAAGGGATTCGATCTCGCCTTCGGCCACGGCTTCGAGTTTCAGGACGCCGCGCTCAAAGCAGGGAAGCAGTACCCGAAAACGATCTTCATCACCACCTCCGGAAGCTCTGTCGCACCGAATGTCTCGCCGATGGTGTTCCAGATGGAACAGGCCACCTATCTGCTCGGCGTAGTCGCCGCGCGCGAGTCGAAGAGCGGCAAGGCCGGGCTGGTCGGCGGCATCAACCTGCCGTCGATCGCCTCGACGTTCCTCGCCTTCAAAGCCGGCGCGCAATCGGTGAATCCGAACTTCGAGGTGAAAGAGATCTACACCGGAAACTTCGATGACGCCGGCGCGGCGAAACTGGCCACGCTCTCATTGATCAATGCCGGCTGCGACTTCATCTTCCATCAATCGAACGAGGCCGGCCGCGGCGTGTTCCAGGCCTGCCAGGAGCGCAAAGTCCGCTGCTTCGGCTCGAATAAGAATCAGAACGACATGGCTCCCGACGTCATCGTGGCCTCGGCGGTCCTCGACGTACCGGGCGCATTCGTCTACATGGCCCGGCTGGTTCACGACCATCAGTTCCAGCCGCACGTCTACTGGCTGGGCATGCACGAGAACATCGTCTCGCTGGTCTGGAATGACAAGCTGAAGGCGGCGCTGTCACCGCAGACCGTGGCCGAGGTGACGCGCATCGAGGCCGATATCCGTAGCGGCAAATTCGAGGTACCGCGCGGTAAGTTCTAGATGCTGGTTGAAGAGCTGGATCTCGCGCTCTTACCATGGCAAGAGAGCGCGCTTCGTTTTGATCCTTGCGTGCTTCGTTTCGATCCTAGCAATCCTTCGTTTTGATCCTTGCGTGCCTCATTTCGATGCTCGCGCGCTTCGTTTTGATCCTCGCGAGCTTTGTTTCGATGCTCGCGCTCTTACCATGGTAAGAGTGCGCGCTCCGTTTTGACCCTCGCGTGCTTCATTTCGATGCTCGCGCGCTTCGTTTTGATGCTCGCGTGCTTCATTTCGAGGCTCGCGTCCTTCGTTTTGATGCTCGGGATCTCTGTTTTGACGCTCGCGCTCTTACCATGGAATGAGCGCACACATCCTTTTCGAATCTCGTTTCGTCGCTGCAAGCGTCTCCTATTTCGGGCCAGACGCCAAAGCCAGGCGTAGCGTCCACCACTACACTGAAGCCAGATGCGGCTTTCGCACATCACCAGACGCTTCGGCGCAAACGTCGCCGTCGATGACGTTTCCCTCGATCTTGCGCCGGGCGAGATCGTGGGACTGGTCGGCGAGAACGGTGCGGGGAAGACGACCCTGATGTCGATCGCTGCCGGGGAGCTGGCGGCGGACGAGGGAACGATCGAAGACCGCCTCGCCGCCGGCGTCGTCCATCAGCACTTTCTCCTCGTCAGCGAGTTCACCATCGCCGAGAACCTGGCACTGGCGATGTGGGGCCGCAACGCGGAGGAGATCATCCGCGACTCCGGGATCGAACTGCGCAACGTCAACCGCCGCGTTGGCGATCTCTCCGTCGGCGAGAAGGCCAAGCTCGAGCTCATCAAGGCAATCGCAAGGCATCCACCCGTTCTCATCCTCGACGAACCGACTTCCGTGCTGGCGCCGACGGAGGCGCGCGAGCTGTTCGACGTCATGCGCCGTCTCGCCGCCGCCGGCACGGCCGTCATCTTCAGCAGCCACAAAATCCCCGAGGTGCTGGAAGTGGCCACGCGCATCGTGGTGATGCGGCGAGGAAAGATCGTCGTCGACGGCGGCGTGATGAGCGCCGGGGAGTTGGCGGAAGCGATGGTGGAACGGCGGGAGCTCGCGGCAGTCAAACGTAGGCCGGACGTACGTAGGTCGGACTCTCTAGTCCAACCAGCGCTTGCGCGGGCGTCACGGACAGGCAGTCTCCCGAGCACCGGTCGGACTGGAGAGTCCGACCTACGCATCGCCGGCCTGCACGTTCATCGCGGCGAGATCGTGGCCATCATCGGCGTCGCGGGCAACGGGCAGTCCGAGCTGGCGGCGTCGCTGCGCGATTCCCTTCGCGGACGTGTTGCGCATATCCCCGAGGACCGCGCGCGCGACGGACTGATCGCCCAGATGACCATTGCCGAGAACATCGCACTGGCCGAGCCTCTCTGGCGGCCACGCGAAGCAACACAGCGAGCGGCCGCGCTGATCGAGCGATTCAACATCCGCGCGCAGTCGCCGCTGCAGCGCGCCGGCTCCCTCTCCGGCGGCAACCAGCAGAAGGTGATTCTGGCCCGCGAGCTGGAGCGGCAGCCGGAGATCATCGTCGCCGCAGAGCCGACGCGCGGCCTCGACATCGAATCGACCCGCTTCATCCACGACGAACTGCGCGCCGCCGCCGGCCGCGGCGCCGCCATCCTTCTCATCACGTCCGATCTCGACGAAGCCTTTGCCCTCGGCGATGCCATTCATGTGATCTATCGAGGGACGCTAAGCGCACGGCTGACTCCGAGTGACGCGGCGGACCAGGCGCCGATGTTGATGGCGGGGATCGGACCATGAGCCGTCTGTTTCGCCGTCTCCGACCCCCGACCCCCGACTCCCGACTCCCGAGAATCGCAATCGCCATCGGCGCCGCCCTTCTCTCTCTCATCCTTCTCGCCCTCTCCGGTATCGCCTTCGGCCACGCGCCCGGCGAGCTTGTTTCGATCCTGATCAGCGGCTCGGTCGGATCGAAGTTCGCGCTGGAAGGGACGCTTCTGAAATCGGTACCGCTGCTCCTCACCGGTCTCTCGGTTGCCATCGCCTTCCGAGCCGGGGTCTGGAACATCGGAGGCGAAGGGCAGTTTCTGGCGGGTGCGCTCGGCGCGTTTCTCGGTGCGCGATACGGGCTGGCCGCTGCATTGGCGGCATCGTTGATCGCCGGCGCGCTATGGGCATCGATCGCCACGGCCATGCGCCTGTGGCGCAACGCCCCCGAGGTGCTGACGACGATTCTTCTCAACTTCATCGCCATTCACCTTCTTGGATACGCGGTCAACGGGCCGCTGCAGGAAGCGAGCGGGAAGTATCCGCAGAGCGACCTTGTCGCCGCGTCGCTTCCTGCGATCGGTTCGAGCGAGCTGCACGCCGGCATCGTCATCGCTGTCGTTGCCGCGATCGGAGCGTGGTTTCTGTTGTACCGGACGGCGGAGGGTCTGCGGCTGCGCGCATCGGGATTCAATCGCTCCGCGGCGAAGTGGGCGGGCGTCAATGTCGATGCCCAGCTCGTGCGCGCCATGGCCATCTCCGGCTCGATGGCCGGGCTGGCCGGCGGTATCGAGCTGCTCGGGGTCACGCATCGCCTCTTCGAGCGCTTCGCCGCCGGCTATGGCTACGCCGGAATCGCCGTGGCCCTTCTGGCGCAGCTCCACCCGCTCGGAACGCTGGCGTCGGCATTCTTCTTCGGTGCGTTGACGACCGGCGCGGGCGAATTGCAGCGGACGGCGGGGATTTCATCGACCGTAGCGACGTTCGGCCAGGCGATCGTGATCCTGGCGATGATCGCGCTGACAAGGCGCAGGAACAGATGACGAACGCACTGATCGCCGCCATCCCTCTCGCCATCGTAGCCTCGACGCCACTGCTGCTGGCCGTCCTCGGCGAGCTGGTGGTCGAGCGCGCCGGAATGATCAACCTCGGCATCGAAGGGATGATGCTCACCGCGGCGATGACGGCCGTGGTGACCGCGCAGCTCACTCATAGCGTCGTGCTCGGTTTTCTCGGCGGCATCATCGGGGCAGCCGCGGTCGGCGCTCTCTTCGGATTGTTCGCCCTTCGTTTTGCCGCGGATCAGATCGTCACCGGCACGGCGATCGTTCTTCTCGCGCAGGGACTGACCGGATTCGTCTACCGCGAGCTGCAGCTCTTCAATCAGCCGGTCCCCCGGCTGGAGATCGATCCGATCGTTCCGCTCGCCTGGATCGCCGCCCCGATCGCTCTCGCTCTGCTGCTGTGGCGCACGCGGTTCGGCCTCCGTCTCCGCGCCTGCGGCGAGCTTCCCGCGGCCGTAACCGCGAACGGGGCCTCGGTGGCGCTGTATCGCTGGACGGCGCTGGCCATCGAGAGCGTGCTGACCGGCATCGCCGGCGCCTATCTATCGTTGGCTCTATCGAGCGGGTTCGCCGAGAATATGGTGGCCGGCCGCGGCTTCATCGCCCTATCGATCGTGATCTTCGGCCGATGGAAGTTCAAAGGCGCGTTGCTCGGAACCGCCGTTTTCGGCATCGCCGCGGCCGCGCAATACGCGATGCAGGCCGGCGGCCGCGGCGTGCCGTTTCACCTGCTGCTGGCCGTGCCCTACGTCGTGACTCTGCTCATCCTCTGCGGCATCGCCGGAAGAGTGCGCGCGCCGGAGAGTCTGGGGAAGGCGTGAGACTATCCGCAGATGACGCAGATACACACGGATTTGTATGTGCGTAAGCTGCCGCGTTAGCGACAACAAGACGGTAGCCAGGGGTGCGAGCGTTTTTTGCGAGCACCCCTGGCTACGAGATGTCAGGTCTGTGCCGCGTCAGCGGCACTGGAGTAATCGGGACTCCATCGAGTGCCGCTGACGCGGCACGATTTCGGATCGCATCGGGTTCCAGGGGTGCTCGCAAAAACGCTCGCACCCCTGGCTACCTTCTTGAGCCGCTATCGCGGCGTGGTAACGTCTAATCTCCAGGACGCAGATGGTACGCAGATTCGCATCTGCGTACCATCTGCGTCATCTGCGGATCAAAGACTACGTCCGCCCACCGAATCCCACACACTAGCGATTCCACTCACCCGCTTCGTCGCCTCGGTACGCTGCGCCGACGACAGCACCGCAGCGATCGCCGGAACGATCTCCGGCGTCACGCGCCGAAGCGACTCCTCGTGATCGGCGATGAAGCGCGTCGAGACGCGTCCGTCCCGAAAAGCGGGATGCGTGACCACGCGCCGCAACCAGGAGATGTTGGTCTTCGTGCCGAGGACGATGTATTCGCGCAGGGCGCGGTCGAGGCGGTCGATGGCGGTGTCGCGCGACTCCGCGTGGCAGATCAGTTTCGCCAGCATCGGGTCGAAACTGACGCCGATCTCCGACCCCTGCGAAACGCCGGCATCGACGCGGACGCCGGGACCGGACGGCTCTCGGTAGAAGGCGATCGTGCCGCTCTGTGGAAGGAAGCGGTCATCGGGATCTTCGGCGTAAATGCGCACTTCGATGGCGTGACCGCGCTGATGTAGTTCGTCCTGACGCCATGGCAGCCGCCCGCCGGCGGCGACGGCAAGCTGCGCGCGGACCAGATCGACACCGGTCACCTCCTCGGTGATCGGGTGCTCGACCTGCAACCGCGTGTTCATCTCCAGAAAGAAAAAGTCGTTCTCCGGTGTGACGATGAACTCGACCGTGCCGGCGCTGCGGTAGTCGACACCGCGCGCCGCCGCCACCGACGCCGCGGCCATGCGCCGGCGCAGATCGTCGCCGTAGCGCGGCGCCGGCGTCTCCTCGATCACCTTCTGGTGTCTCCGCTGAATCGAACAATCGCGCTCGAAGAGATGGACGACGTTGCCGTTGCCATCGCCGAAGATCTGAAACTCGACGTGGCGCGGCTCCTCGATGTAGCGCTCGAGGAGAAGCCGGTCATCGCCAAACGATTTCTTCGCCTCGCGCTGCGCCGACTCGATCGCGCCGCGCAGCTCGCCGACGGAGCGGACGATCTTCATCCCTTTCCCACCCCCGCCCGCGCTCGCTTTCACCAGCAGTGGGAATCCCACGCGCGCCGCCTCGGCGGTGAGAACTTCGATGCTTTGCCCCTCGCCGTCGTAGCCCGGCACCACCGGAACACCGAGCCTCTGCATCAGATGACGTGACGCCGCTTTCGATCCCATCGCCGCGATCGAGCCGGCCTTCGGTCCGACGAACACGATCCCCGCGTCATCGCACGCCGCCGCCAGCTCAGCGCGCTCGGAAAGGAACCCGTAACCGGGATGGATCGCGTCCGCACCGCAGCGCCGCGCGGCGTCGATGACACTGCCAACGTTGAGATACGTCGCCCGCGCGTCGCCGCCGCCGAGAGGAACGGCATCGTCGAAGTAGCGCCGGACGTAGCGAATGTCGTCCGCTTCCGAATAGCCGAGGATCGATTCGATGCCTGCCTCGCGGCACGCGCGCGCGATGCGAACAGCGATCTCGCCGCGGTTGGGGACGAGGAGGCGACCGATCATGTACGCCGCCTCTGTCGCCCGCTAAAGCGGGCTCGCATTGAGGGGAAACGTTCGGAAACCCCCGGCTGAAGCCGGGGGCTACGGATCTCGCGCCGGCTCCGCCGGCCCAAAGGACCTCGGGATTGAAGCTGCACGAATTGGCAAGACATCGCGATGAGCGGTTCATTCGTTGAGCACAGCCGCGACCGGCTAAGCTCCTGGCACGTCGTCAAATTCAACTCAGCGCAGACTTGTTCACGGAACGAACCAGCTGGCGAAGCCGGCGAAAGATCCGTAGCCCCCGGCTTCAGCCGGGGGTTCCCGAACGTCCTCCCCGTATTGCAAGCCCGCGTTAGCGGGCGACAGAGAGGTGCTACTTCGACCACGGCGTCTTCTCTTTCTTCAGGAAGGCCCCCATGCCCCCCTGCCCTTCTTCGCTGACACGGCGGGTGGCAATCGCATCGATGGTGTAGGGAATGGCGTCGATGAGATCGTGCGACGCTACGTAGGCGATCAGCTTCTTGCACTCGCGCACGGCCTCGGGGCCGGATGTTCTCAGTTGGTTGATCGACTCCGCGACCGCGGCATCGACGTCATCGACGACGCGATGCACGAGACCGATGCGGAGGGCTCGTTCGGGGTCGAACCGCTCCCCGGTCAGGAAGAGCGCTCGCGCGTGGGTCTCGCCGATCTTGGCGATGACATATGGCGAGATGACCGCGGGAAGGATGCCGAGCTTGACCTCGGACAACCCGAACTTCGCATCGCGGTCGGCGATGGCGACATCGCAGACGGCAACCAGGCCGACACCCCCGCCGATGGCCGCCCCCTGGATCCGGCCGATGACCGGCAGCGGGCACTCATTGATCAGGGAGTACATCCGGGCCAGTTGCGAGGAATCGCGGACGTTCTCATCACGCGTGTAGCTGACCATGCGCGACATCCAGTTGAGGTCCGCACCCGCGCAGAAATTCGGGCCCGTGCCGCGCAACACCACCACCCGCGCCGCCGACGCGCCGAGGCCGCTGAAGAGATCGATCGCCTCAGCGATCAGCTCCTCATTGAAGGCGTTGTGAACCTCCGGCCGGTTCAGCGTCACCGTCAGCATACCATCCGCTTCGTCGACGAGCAGCGTCTTGTAACTCATGCGGATGGGATTGTATGCGGGGAGGAGGGGTGAGGCGCGTTATCGGTTGTCGGTAAGGAGTGGGAGAAGCCTTCTTCCCCCACCCCGGCAATCAATGCTTCGACGAACGCTTGCGCGGCGTCGATGTGAACGTGAAGTGTGGCGTGAGTGTGTAGGCCCCGCTGCTGCCAACCGCGCCATTCGCTTCGACGCGGATGAAGAAGGGAACGCTCGGCGTCGGCGAGGTCGGCGTGTTGATGTTCGTCGTCAGCGTGGCCGAGTTGTTCGCGGCAATCGTTTGGATCACAGTCGTCGATAGGGCGCTCGAAAGCGTGACCTTCAGAGGCGTGTCGGTCGCGGCGACGGTCACGGAGATCGTCGATGTCGAATTCGACGCGAACGTGTAGTAGTCGATGTCGGCGCTGTTGCAGATCTTCGGCGTGATCGGCTGGCCGCTCACGAGATTGCCGAACGCCGTGGCCTGCGTATCGTTCGGCTCGTAGTTGTCGCCACACGGCAGCGGCGGGGCGCCGCCGCTCAGAGCGAGGACGAAATCCTGCGTGGTCGACTTCGTGTCGCCGATGGCGCCGTGAACGATGACGTGGTACGTCCCCGGAACCGCGTTCGCGATCTCCACCTCTTCGGTGGTATCGGTGTGGTTGACGCCGCGGGTGGCGACCGCGCTCGGATTGTTCTTGTCGAGCACGTACGGCAGAACGGTCGCGCCGGTCGAATCGACGACGCGAAGGTCGAGATCGTTGATCAGGGTCTTGTCGGCCAGCGGATCGGGATCGTCCGGACTGGGCACAAGCAGAACCTCGGGATCGAACCATCCGAGGACAGCGCGAAAATTCTGGGTCGATGACAATACGACAGGGATGTCGATGTCCTGTCCGTTGGCGATCGTACCGGTCCGGATCCGCGAGCCGGCGCCGTTGTCGCCGAGGATGAGATCAACCGACGCCTTCGCATCGGCCAGACCGAAGCCATAGGTGTAGTCGGGCCCGGGGTTGCCGAGGTCGTCGGCGCCCGCGATCAGGAGCGTCTTGAGAACCGCAGCACTCGGCGTCTTGCCGAACGTCTTGCGATACTGCTGGGTGAGGAGAGCGGAGATGCCGGTCACCACCGGAGTGGCCATCGACGTCCCCTGAATCGTGGCGTAGCTGTTACCCGGGAACGTCGAGAACTGATTGACTCCCTTGGCCACGATCTCCGGCTTGATGCGGCCGTCGACCGTGGGGCCGCGCGAGCTGAACGAAGCGATCGCGGTGCCGCTGCTCTGAACCGCGCCGACGGTCAGTGAGTTCTTCGTGCTCGCCATCAGACCTATGGTCGTGTCGGCGGTGTGCGTTGGATGCTTGGTCGTCTCGCAATAGGTGGTTCCGACCGAGCAGTCGTTGGGATCGGTAGCCGGACAGTCGGTGCCGCTGCCGTTCTGGGAGTAGCAGAAGATGTGGGTAAATTCCTTCGGCGTGTCGTCGAGATGCCTGTGCGGTGCCCACGGCTGACCTAGAGCGGGATTGCCTTGTGTGGCGTCATTGCCGGCTGCGTGGAGGATCAGCGGAGCATTGGGAGCTCGCATCAGGGCGTCATACGGCTCGGACTCGAGGCCGCTGTAGGCGCCATAGGCGTCTTCGTTCCCCCACCAATCGAATTCGTTGAAACTGGACTGCTGCCAGCTCAAACCGAAGTCCCATGAATTGTTGTCGGCGACGCTACCGAAGGAGGCCGGCCCGGTCTGCTTCGTGGTCAAAAGGACGTCGAAATCGACGCCGGCGTCGAATGCCTGCAAGGTCGCCGCGGGTGCCATCCCCTTGGCGGAAGGGTTGATTCCGGCGGCGATCATCGTGCCGGAGACGTGGGTGGCGTGATCGTCCGGCGTCGTTGCGGTGAAGTGGCTGGTCAGGCGCCCTCCGAACTCCACATGCGCCGTGTCCGGCGGCCCGTCCGGCTCGAAGATCGACAGCACCACGCCGCTGCCGCTGAGGTTGTAGGGGGCGCTGAAGAGCGGCGTGACTTTCGAGACCTGCGCCGCGACGGCATTCGTGCTCTTCGGACGAAGCGGCGGACCGTAGACCCCGAAGACCCGCTCGTCCTTCGCCAGATCGGTCACCGACATCGACGGCACCCGGACGGTGAGACGCTGCGGATGGGCGTAGGCGATGGCAAGTGGCGTGTCGATCGTCCCGCCCACCGCATCGATCGCGGCCTGGGCATCCTCGAACGTCACTTCGGATTGAAAAACGATCTGCAGCCGCGCGAAGGCTTTCCCTTTCGTTGCCTCTGCATAAGCCGCACGGGCGATCTTGCGCGAGGCGTCATACACCCGGAGCGAGCGGATGCGCGCGTCGGTCGGAGGGGCCACGTCGTCGCGCATGCGTACCAGATAGCGGTTGTTTGCCAACGGCCGCTGGACTTCGATCCCCTGTGCGGCGAGCTCGGCGCTGGCGGCGGCATCGAGCGGAACGGCGCTATCGAGGATGTAGTGCCGCATGGGCACACCGTCGCGTTGCGGCGGCAGTGCCTGCGCAACGAGCGGCAGGAAAAGAAGGGCAAGGATGGCAGCAAAATAGCGGCGCATGTTCTGGATCTGTCTCCGTTATTTATTTGAGCAAGGGAACGTCACCGGCGACGCCGTGCATTGCAACGCCCCGAGGCGTTACGGTCTGTTCACATCAAATGGTGCCCGAGGTCGGACTCGAACCGACATGAGGGTTTACCTCGGCAGATTTTGAGTCTGCTGCGTCTGCCATTTCGCCACTCGGGCATACCAAAGGCAGAAGGATGAAAGCAGAAGGCAGAAGGAGGAATCTCTCTGCCTTTGATTCATCCTTCTGCCTTCTGCCTTCTGCCTTCTGCCTTCTCCGCCGCTACGTGCAACTCCTCATCCGTCAGCACCCGATTCGTCGACTTGGCGAGCTGGAAAATCTCCTTCGCCAGCCCCTCGTCCTGCGGATACCCGTTTGCGTCGAGCCAGTAGATCACGTTTGAAAGACCGCACATCGGACCGACTTCGATGATCTGCTGGAGACCGAACATACCTGCCGGAACGCCCGAGTAAACGCGGTCGGCAAGCCACTCGCTTCCCTTCTTCTTCGCTTTGATGATGGCGGCGGCATGAACGCCGGTGCCGGTGCGGAAGGCATCGCGGCCGAAAACAGGGTACTGATCGGGCAGCGGGATGTGTACCGCCTGCGAGACGAACCGGACATATTGGGGCAGCGTGGTCAGGTCGTTGTTGATCCACTCCATCAACTTGAGGTTGACCATCAGCAGGTCGATGGGGGTGTTCCCGACGCGCTCGCCAATGCCGGCGGCCGATCCATGGATGCGGTCGGCCCCCGCTTCGATGGCGGCGATGGAGTTGATGACGCCAAGGCCGCGGTCGCTGTGACCATGCCAATCGATCTTCACCTCCGGATTGACGCGATCGACGACTCCGCGCACGAACCGGATCAGATTGCGCACGCCCCACGGCGTGGCGTGGCCGACGGTGTCGCAGACGCAGACGCGCTTTGCTCCCGCCTCGATCGCCGCGGTATAGAGCTTCTCGACATCCTCCGGTTTGGCCCGCGTGGTGTCTTCAGTGACGTACATGACCGGCAGTCCTTCGCCGACGGCAAACCGCACCGCCCTGGCCGACTGCTCGATGATCCAGTCGAGGTCCCACTCCTCGGCGAACTGCCGGATCGGCGACGAGCCTATGAATGTGCATGCCTCGATCGGAATCCCGACGCGCTGCGAGATCTCGGCGATCGGACGGATGTCGTTCTCATGCGTCCGGGCCGCGCAGTTCGCGGCCACGCTCAGCTTTGTATCGACGATCTCCCGCGCCAGCCGCTCGACCGACTTCTGCACATGCGGTCCCGCGCCTGGAAGACCGATATCCGAGGTATCGACCCCGATGTCGTTCTGAAAGTGAAGGATCCGAATCTTCTCCTCGATCGACGGATCCGTCACCGACGGCGACTGCAAGCCGTCTCGCAACGTCTCATCATCAAACTCGATCTTCTTCGAAGACGACCGCGCCGGACGTTCCGCGCCGAGGTTCCAGTCGTAGATGAGATCGTGAAAGGGGTCTCTGTTCATCGCGGGCTCAACCCATCGATGATAACAAGATCAGAGACGCCCTCGGCAACGCAGACTCCGATCTAGTCGGTGCAGATCTCGTTGGAACAGTCACCCGTCGTTACCACGAACCGTGTCTGGTCGTCGATGTGCGTGTCGCCGGAACACGATGTGTTCCCATAGCAGTCGGTATCGCACGTACCGCGGAGAAACCAGCGCGGGGTGCACGACCCACCCGGGATGCAGAGGGGATCGTACTGCCAATACTCCACATGGCGTGACTCAGGGATGAAACATGGCGCAAACCCCGCCGAAGCGAGAAGTAGGATGAACACTGACAGAATTGCGATTCGCCTCATTTGCCTAACTCCTTATTGAATAAATAGCAATATATCAGGATTGCAACGAAGGCTGCCGAATTCTGGATGACCGTGGTCTCCGATCGGCCAATCAATCAAAAATGACAACTCGTATCGTGTCCAAGTCGAAACCGTCGTAGTCATCCACCGTGATCACGCGACGAGTCACCCGTATCCCGCGGTGAGCCGTCCGCGTGCATGCTGAATCGACACGATCGCAGGCGCGAGTGACGAATTTCAGTTCAACGCCGGCCATGGAAGGAACGGGAACGGTCAAAACTGGTAAGTCGGCGGACTCCGCGAGTCCATGATTGACTCCAAGAGGCCATGAATGGGCTCCAAGAGGCCATGAATGGACTCCACGAGGCCATGAATGGGCTCCAAGGGTTGAGCAGACGTTCAGGCGGTGCCGGACCCGAGCTGCAGTTGCGCTGCAATAGCGCCGAGGCGCTTGTCGCGGGTCCAGAGTTGCGCGCCGTCCGTCAGGGTAGTAGACGCCAGCAAGTGCGCGTCGACGTAGCCGATCCCCTTACCCATCAGCCGGTGATTCTCGATAAAGAGCAGCACTTCTTCGTCGGTTGCAACGACGCTCGTTGGCAGCGTTGCGAGAAGGCTCAGGACTTCGCGCCTTTCCTTCATCTCTCCGCAGGCCAGTTCACCGATGACGAACGGGTGCGCCAACACGGCCTCGACTTCCAACGCGTCGGCCAGCAACGTGTTCGAAGTCCGAAGATGATCGATCCAGACGGACGTGTCGACGAGGATCACGACGAACGGCGTCTCCTCGGAGCTTTGGCGCGGGGATCGCCTCCTCCGAGTTTTGCGAGACGGCGGGCACTTTCCCGTGCGATCAGCGCGCGAAGACCGTCATGGATCAATGCCGTCCGCTCCTGCGTCCCGGTCAGGCGCTGCGCCGTTTCGAGCAACTGCTCATCAAGATTGATTGTCGTACGCATGTGAGCACCTCACCTGATGCCTTAAGCATACATCACTGATGCATATTCCGTTCACATAAGTGAACGCAGGGTCCAACGGACGCGCGCTTACTTCCCCTGAAAATTCGCGGCTCTCTTTTCCAGGAACGCGCGCATCCCCTCCTTTGTATCCTCGCTGGCACAGAGGAGGCCGAAGAGGGTGGCTTCGAGGAACTGGCCCTCATCGAAGGCCATCTCCAGGCCGTTGTTGACGGCTTCGATGGCGGCGCGGATCGCCAGTGGTCCGCGGGACATGATCTTCTTTGCCATCTCTTCGCAGGTGGCGATGAGCTGGTCGGCGGGGACGACGCGGTTGACCAGGCCGACCTTCTCGGCATCCGCCGCCCCGACCCGGTCGCCGGTGCAGATCAGCTCGAGGGCCTTGCCTTTCCCCAATAACCTGGCCATGCGCTGGGTGCCGCCGTAGCCGGGGATGATGCCTAGGGTAACTTCGGGAAGGCCGAGCTGCGCTTTCTCCGAGGCGATGCGGATGTGGCAGGCCAGGGCCAGCTCGCAGCCGCCGCCGAGGGCGAAGCCGTTGATGGCGGCGATGACGATCTTCGGGAAGCGCTCGATGAACGAGAGGATGAACTGGCCCCGCTCGGAGGTCTCCTTGCCGGTGATCGGAGACTTCTGGGCCAGCTCGTTGATGTCGGCGCCGGCGACGAAGGCTTTCTCCCCCCCTCCGGTGAGGATGACCGCTTTGACGTTATTGTCGTCGCGGCCTTCGGCGAAGATCTTGTAGATCTCCTCCACCGTTTGCGCATTCAGGGCATTAAGGACCTTGGGACGGTCGATCGTGACGTAGAGTATCCCGTCGCGGACTTCCGCTTTGACGTTTTCGAGGTTTTCGTAGGGCATGGTGTCCTTTCGGGGTTGCGCGGTATCGAAGTTGCGGGGTCTCGCGGTGTTTTGGTTGCTGGGTTACTGAGTTGCTGGGTAATGGGCCCGGGACGCGCGACGATTGGCAGCCACAGCCAGCAACTGTGCAGCCAACCACCGCGCGACCGGGAAACGCGAGACCGCGCTACCGCCCTTTATCGAACGGCACCGGCGTGCCCGAGGCGTAATCGTAGAAACCGCTGCCGGTCTTGTTCTTCCCGAGCCTGCCGGCAAGGACCATCTTGCGCAGCAGCGGCGGCGCGGCGAATCTCTTTTCCTGGTACTCGGCGAACATGACCTCGGTGATGAAGTAGGTGGTGTCGAGGCCGACGAAGTCGAGCAGAGTGAAGGGGCCCATCGGGTAGCCGCAACCGAGCATCATCGCCTTGTCGATGTCTTCGATCGAGCCGACCCCCTCCTCGTAGGCCCGGATGGCGTCAAGGATGTAGGGGACGAGGAGGCGGTTGACAATGAAGCCGGAGTTGTCGCGCGCGGCGACCGCTTCCTTACCGAGCGACTTCGCGAACTGGAAGGCGCGATTGAATGATTCGTCGCTGGTGAGAATGGTGCGGACGACCTCGACCAGTTTCATCAGCGGGACGGGATTGAAGAAGTGCATGCCGACGAACTGCTTCGGCCGCGCGGTGGCCATCGATAGCTCGGTGATCGTTAGCGACGACGTATTCGAAGCGAAGATGGCATCCTTCTTCACGATCTTGTCGAGCGCGGCATAGGTCTCTTTCTTCAGCTCGGCGTTCTCGATGATGGCCTCGATGACGATGTCGCAATCGGCGAGGTCATCGAGACTGGTCGTCCCCTTGAGCCGGGCCATGCTGGCGTCTTTGTCGGCAGCCTGCAGCTTGCCTTTCTCGACGAACTTGCCGAGGGATTTGTCGATCCCGGCCAGCCCCTTGTCGAGAAACCTCTGCTCCACTTCACGCACGACCGTTTCGTATCCGGCCTGCGCCGCGATCTGAGCGATTCCCGAGCCCATGAGGCCGCAGCCGAGAACGCCTACTTTCTTGATTTCAGACATTGCTTCTGACTCCTTTGCAGCGGCGCATTCTAGCCGAGTGATGCATGATTGCCGTGTGACGCGCCTGAAGCCGCAAGTGCGCCTGCTGGCCTTCGCCTCGCTGCTCAACGATACGGCGAGCGAGATGATCTATCCGTTGCTGCCGGTGTTCCTGACGAGCGTCCTCGGCGCAACGCCGGTGACGGTCGGAGTGATCGAGGGGGCGGCGGACGGGCTGGCCTCGATCCTCAAGTACGTTGCCGGTTCGCTTTCGGACCGGCTGCCGCGCCGCAAGCCGCTTGTGATCGGCGGCTACGCGCTGGCCGCGGCGTCGCGGGCGCTGATCGCCGTGGCCGGCCGATGGCCGGCGGTCCTGACCGCGCGCCTCATCGACAGGACCGGCAAGGGAATCCGATCCGCACCGCGCGACGCCATCATCGCCGACGTCACGCCCGCCGAGGATCGGGGCCGGGCCTTCGGTTTTCAGCGCGCGCTCGACCATACCGGCGCGGTGTTGGGGCCTCTGCTGGCCCTCCTCTTCCTCGACGTCATCCACATCCCGATGCGGACGCTGTTCATGATCGCGGTAGTGCCGGGGGCGGTGGGCGTTGCGATGCTCGTGCCTTTTCTGCGTGAAGAACCCCACACACCAAAAAAACCCAGTAACCAGGCAACCCAACAATCCGGCAGGCTCCCGAGCAACTTCTGGCTGGCCATCACCGCCATCTCTCTCTTCTCACTGGCTAACTCGAGCGATGCCTTTTTGATCCTGCGGGCACATGCGTCAGGCGTTTCGACGGCAATGCTCCCGGCGCTGTGGGCCGCGCATCACGTGATCAAGTCGCTTTTCTCGACGCGCGCCGGTGCGCTGTCGGACCGCATCGACCGGCGGTGGCTGCTCATCGCCGGATGGCTGTTCTATGCCGCGATCTATGCGGTCTTTCCCTTCGCGCGATCTCTGACGTTCTTCGTCGTGCTGTTCGTTCTCTATGCAATCCCGGGCACGCTTTCGGAGGGGGCCGAACGGGCCTGGATCAGCGATATGGTTCCCCCCGAAACGCGCGGGAAGAGTTTCGGCGTCTACTACCTCGCCAACGGTCTTTGTGTCCTGGCAGGAACGGTACTGTTCGGCGAGATCTATCAGCACGTAACGCCGCAGGCCGCGTTCTGGGCGGGAGCGGGATTGGCGGTGATGGGAGCGGGGGCGGTGTTGGTGGTGCCGAGGAAGAGTAATGACTGAGGGTTGCTGAGTTACTGGGTGGCGCGGTCTCGGGGTTGCGCGGTTTCGCGGCAGGATCAGGGCAAAAAACACCGCGAGACCGCGCAACCCCGAGACCGCGCCACCCAGTAACTCAGCAACTCAGCAACTTAGCAACATTCGCACTACGTCCACTCCTCCCGCCCGCTCCTCCCCTTCACCGGCATCCGCACGCCCTTGCGGCGCTCCACGTCCGGCACGTAGATATCGCGATGCGGCCGGGTGGCGTCGAGCTTCTCGATGAAACGAATCGCTTCGTCGATGACGTCGTCGAATGTTGCCGCGGGCGGCTCGGCATTCTGGCGCAGGCGGGCAATGTGCCGCCGAAACGCGGTGACCTTCCCGCGCGCCTCGGCCACGCGGGCGGCCAGGGCCGTGTTACCCATCACCATCTCGTTCATGGTGCCCTGCAGTTCGGGGATGCGCTCGATGTGGCTGCAGAAGAGAACGACGTCGCTTCCGGCCATCAGAGCTCGTTCGGAGAGCGTTTCGTAGGTGGCCAGATCGGAGACGGCGTGCATCTCCATATCGTCGGTCATGGCCAGCCCTTCGAAACCGATGGCATCGAGCAGGCCGCGCGAGAGGCGCCGGCTCAGCGTGGCTGGCGTATGGGGATCGTCGATCTGCGGGTAGGTGCCGTGGCCGATCATGATCGCGCCGGCTTCGTTGCCGAGTTTCGCGAACGGCACGAGATCGCGACCCATCAAGGCGTCGAGAGAAAGATCCATGACCGTCGCGCCGTAGTGCGGGTCGCCCGATCCCAGTCCGATGCCGGGGAAGTGCTTGAGACATGCCGCGGTCCCGGTGGCGTGAAGGCCATGGATGAACGCACCGGCCAGTTCGACGACCGACTCGGCGTCGCTGCCGAACATGCGGCGCTCCAGTCCCCTCGGCGAATCGTTGCCGCGGATGTCGACGACCGGCGCCAGGTTCACCTCGATGTCGAACCAGCGCAGCGCCATCCCGATCACCCGTCCGCACCACGCTGACAATGCCACCGGCTCATCCCCTTCCGCGAAGGCCTGCGCGCTGGGAAGGCCGGGGATGAGATGACGGAGGCGATCGACGCGTCCCCCTTCCTCATCGATCATGAAGAGCGGCGGCGCGCCGGGAGCGAGCGACTTGATCTCGGCGACGAGCTCGCGCAACTCGCCGGCTTCGCCGACATTGCGCCCGAAGAGGACGACGGCGCAGGGGGTGGTCTCGCCTAGGATGCGGCGCTCCAGAGCCGTCAGCGAAGTTCCGGTGATGCCGATGCCGAGTAGGTCAGTGGGCATGGGCGGATCTTACATTGCGCCCGCGATGGGTTATCGGTTGTGAGGGTGACTTCTGGCTTCGCCGTTGTCGGTTGTCGGTTATCGGTTCTAGCCGACTTCCGACATCTCATTGCGTCACGCGCCTGAAACGCAATCAACCGATAACCGACAACCGACAACGCGCGCGACGCGCAGTTCAATTCAGCTTGTCCTTCAACGCCGCCAGCTCATTCAGCGCCTGAATCGGCGAGAGAGCCTCGACGTCGAGGGCGCGTAAGGCGGCCAGTGCATCCTGCTCGCGCGGGTCACCGCCGAACAGGCCGAGCTGGCGTACAGGGCTACCGGTGCGCCGCTGCGTCTCGGCGACGACGTCGCGCTCTTTCCGTTCCAGCGTCACCAGGATCTCGCGGGCGCGCTCGATGATCGTGCGCGGAATGCCGGCCAGCTTCGCTACCTGGATGCCGTAGCTCTTGTCGGCCGCCCCTTCCACGACCTTGCGCAGGAAGATGATCTGGTCGTTCCACTCCTTCACGGCCACGCTGTAGTTGGCCACGCGTGCCTTCGTCTTCGCCAGATCGGTGACCTCGTGGTAGTGCGTGGCAAAAAGCGTGATGCCGCCGCGGGAAGGATTGTCGTGGAGGTATTCGATGATGGCCCAGGCCAGCGACAATCCGTCGAACGTGGCGGTCCCTCGCCCAACCTCGTCGAGGATGATCAGCGAGCGGTCGGTGGCGTTGTTGAGGATATTGGCCGTCTCGTGCATCTCCACCATGAACGTCGACTCGCCGCGCGCGAGCTGGTCGGACGCGCCGACGCGGGTGAAGATCCGATCGCAGATGCCGAGGCGGGCCTTGGAGGCGGGAACGAAGCTGCCGATCTGATTTAGTAAAACGATCAGCGCCACCTGCCGCAGGTAGGTCGACTTGCCGCCCATGTTCGGGCCGGTGATGATCTGGATCCCGTTCCGGTCGCGCTCGATGTCGGTGTGATTGGGAATGAAGCGCTCGCCGGCGATCACCTCGATGACCGGATGCCTCCCCTCCTCGATCCAGATCTCCGCCCCCTCGGAGAGCGTGGCCCGGACATATCGGTTGCGCACCGCGATCGTGGCCAGCGAGGCGATGGCGTCGACCTCGCCGGCGGCGCGGGCGGTGGAAAGAATGGCGCCGCTCATCAGGGCCACGGCATCGAGCAGCTCGCCGTATAACTTCTCCTCGATGATGATGGCCTTTCCCTCGGCACCGACGATCTTCTCTTCCAGCACTTTCAGATCGGGGGTGATGAAGCGCTCGGCGTTGACGAGCGTCTGCTTGCGGATGTAGTCGTCCGGCACCCGGGCCAGATTCGACTTCGACACCTCGATGTAGTAACCGAAGACGGAGTTGAACCGAACCTTCAGCGACCCGATGCCGGTCCGCTCGCGCTCCCGCCCTTCGATCTCGACGAGGATCGACTTCGAATCGCGGGCGATGGCGCGGAGCTCATCGAGCTCCTTGTCGACGCCGGCCTTGATGGCGCCGCCGTCGCGGAGATTGAGCGGCGGATTGTCGGCGAGCGTCGCGGCGATCCGGTCGACGACCCTCGGCACCGGATCGAGGGCATCGCGCAGGCGCCTGAGCAACGGACCGTTCAGCGCCGTCATCGAGGTCCGCAGGTCGCTGACCACCAGCAGTGAGTCGGCCAGCGTGAGGCATTCCCGCGGCGTGGCACTGCGGAGCGTGACGCGCGAGGCCAGGCGCTCGAGGTCGGCGATCCGGGACAGGTTCTGCGACATCGGCTCGAGGATGGCCCGAGAGCGCGTCAGCTCGTCGACGGCGTCGTGCCGATCGAAAATCGCATCGCGCACTTTCAGCGGACGGGTGATCCACTTCCGCAGCATCCTGCCACCCATGGCCGAGCGGGTGGCGTTGACGACACTCCAGAGCGACGCGCGCGGGCGGGTGGCGTCGCGCGAGTCGAGGATCTCGAGATTGGCGAGCGTGGCCGCATCGAGCTGAAGAAAATCGGATTCATTGTCGACGCGCAGCGACAACACGTGATCGAGCGGCCGCTTGTGGCTGGCGGCGGCGTAGCGGAGCGCCGCGCCGGCGGCGCCGATCCGCGGATCATCGCCCTCCAGCCCGAAGCCGCGAAGCGACTGCGTTCCGAAATGCCGCGCCAGGTAATCGTTCGCCCCGGCACTCTCGAAAAGCGACGGCTCGACCGCCGTTGACGGAATCTCCAGCCGGAGGGGCGCCTCTTTCGGATAGATGGCCTCGCGCGGCGCGAAGCGGGCGACGTCATCGGCCAGCCGCGGATCGTCAGGACCCGCATACGCGGTGACGAAGAAATCGCCGGTGGAGACGTCGAGGTAGGCGGCGCCAATCGTTGCGGTTGCCGGTTGCCGGCTGTCTGTCATCGGGACGGCGAGCGCCACCAGATAACAGCTCTCCCGCTCCACGATGAAGCTCTCGGTGGCCGTCCCCGGCGTGACGATGCGCACGATCTCGCGCTTGACCAGCCCCTTCGCCACGGAGGGATCCTCGGTCTGGTCGCAGATGGCCACGCGAAGGCCAAGGCGGACCAGTTTGGCAATGTAGCCGTCGGCGGCGTGGTACGGCACGCCGCACATCGGCGACTCATTCTCCTGCCCCTTGTTGCGCGAGGTCAGCACGAGGTCGAGCAGCGGCGCCGCCTTCTCGGCATCCTCGAAGAACATCTCGTAGAAATCTCCCATCCGAAAAAAGAGGATGGCGTCGGGAGCCTGGCGCTTGATCTCGAAGTACTGCTCGAGCATCGGCGTGAGCTTCATGGGACGGGACATGGGCGCGGGGATTATGCCTCGGTCAATGCGGAGGTGCTGAGAAGAGAGAGGCGAATGTTAAATGTTCAATGTTGAATGTTGAATGGAGGAGCGAGGAGATGAGGAGAAGAGCACTCCCCTCGTCATTCAACATTGAACATTGAACATTGAACATTGAACATTTCGCTTTTCTGAACCTCACCCCGGCTTCCGAACCACCAGCAGATGTCCATCGACGGCATCGACCTCCACTACCACCGCCTCACGCAACGCCGTGTGCGGCACGCGGTCGCAAAGCACAACCCAGCGATTCGTGTCGCCGCCCTCTCCTTTTCCGGCGAAGGCAACGTGGACGGCTTCGTAGCCGCGGAAGCGAACCGGATCGTTCTGATGGAGGATGGCCAGAGCCTGAATGCCGGCATCGTCGCTCTGAATGCGGCCCGGACGGCGTGAGGGATCCTCGCGGTGGCGCAGCGCGAGAAAAAGAAGGGCGCAAAGCACAATCCACGCGGGGTAGAGCAGCCAGTAGCGTCGCCGCATCGCGGTTATCATAACGGCCCCATGACCCGCGCTGAGATCGAAGAGAAGCTCATAACCATCGTCCGCAACGAGAAAGACGTTCCGGATGACAAACTGTCGCTGGAGACGCCGCTCGCGGACGCCGGCATCGATTCACTCGATGCGCTAACGATCCTCTTCGCCATCGAAGAGGAGTTTCACATCTCGATCCCTGACGACCGGGCTCGTTCGATGAAGACCTTCGGGGACATGGTCGACAGCATCGAGATGCTGTTGCAGGCGTAGTTGCTGAGTTGCCGGGTTGCTGAGTGGACATCCCGAGACCGCGAGACCGCTAAACCAAGCAACCGAGCAACCCAGCAACCGCCCCTCCGTGGTCCCAGATTTGCTACTCTCGCGTCCGATACGGGGGAGGCATTCTTGATCGTCGAAAAAAAGCACACCGAGAACTTCACGATTCTCTACGTCGAAGGACTCATCAAGCTCGGTGAGAGCGCGGAGTTCTTCTCCTCCGCGCTGGAGAACGTGCTGAAGAACGAGAGCACGAACGTCATCATCGATTTCACGAAGATCGATTACATCGACTCCACCGGCATCGGTGAACTGGTCGGCTACCTTGGCAAATTCACCAGTCAGAACCGGACACTCATACTGGTCAACCCCTCGGAGCGCATCCTCAAGCTTCTCAAACTCGCCAAGCTGGACTCGGTATTCAAGATCTACAACACCGAGGAGGAAGCGATCTCGGCGGAGAGCGGTCACAGTTCATCCTGACGGCGAGCGAAGCGAGCCTGTCAGGATCTCCGGTGGCACCGCGAGATCGTTGCCACGAGCGGGATCGAGCGGAACTATCAGAGATCGTCGCCAACAAGAGATCCTGACGGTGCCGCTGCGCGTCACCGCAGGATAGACTTCCGCTAACCATGCAAACCCTCGCGCGCGTCTTCCGCGGCGATCAGCTCGAGTCGTTTCATACCGGATCGATCGTTGTCGTCGATTCGCTCGGACGTCTGCTGGCGTATGCAGGGGAACCGGGGCTGCGCACCTGCCTGCGGTCGGCGGCAAAACCGTTTCAGGCGATCCCGCTTCTCGAATACGGCGGCCTCGACGAATACGAGCTCTCCGGCGAGGAGCTGGCGTTGACCTGTGGTTCGCACGGCGGCGAACCGGTCCATATTTCAACGGCAGCGGCACTGCTGCGCAAAGGCGAGTTCGATGAGACTGACCTGCTCTGCGGCGCGCATATGCCGTACGACGAGAAGGCCGCCGCCGACCTGCGCGCCTCCGGCGAAGAGCCGTCGCCACTGCACAACAATTGCTCCGGCAAACATGCAGGCATGCTGCTGGCGACACAGGTGATGGACGTTCCCTCGGCGCGGTACATCGACGCCGAGCATCCCCTGCAGGAGACGATGCGCGCCACACTCGGCGACTTCGCCGATCTCGACCCGGAGGAGATCCCGATCGCCGTCGACGGCTGCGGCGTGCCTGCCTTCTTCCTTTCGCTGCAACGCACGGCCCTCGCCTACGCGCGGCTCATGGCCACCAGTGAAGGGGCCGTGGTGGCGGGCTCGCTGGAGCGTTACGCCGGCAGCGCGGCGCAAATCGTCCAGTCGATGACCTCCTTTCCGAACTACGTGGCCGGAGCCTGGAGCATGACCTCGCCGCTCATGCAGACGTTCGGCGGCGAGTTGCTGGCGAAGGAAGGCGCGGAGGGCCTCTACGCGATGGCCATGGCCCCGTCGCTCGTGGCGGCGTTGACCGGGCGCATGCGCGTCGCTGATGATGTCGCCGTCGGTATCGCCCTCAAGATCCACGACGGCTCGATGGGGCGCGGCCGCAACCCCGTGATTCTGAAAACACTCGAGATCCTGGGCGCCGGCGTAGACGATTTCCCGGAACTGCAGCCGTTCCGCCGGATTCCCGTGACCAACGTGGTCGGGACCGTCGTCGGCGAGGTCCGGGCTGATTTCGAACTGGAGATGTTATGAAAGCAGAAGGCAGAAGGCAGAAAGCAGAAGTAAAGACAAACGTGGCGATGAGCAGATCCAACGTGCAAAACGGCGGAGCACTTCTGCCTTCTGCCTTCTGCCTTCTGCTTTTCCTCTGCCTTCTGCCTTCTTGTCGTACCGTCGGCATCTCAAAGACGAGCGGCGGTTATGCCGAGATCTCCCCCACCATTGCCGCGGAGATGATTCTCGACAGCCAGCAGGTCGTGGTCATCGACATCCGCTCTTCGGATTCCTATCGCGGACCCGAGGGGCACATCGCCGGCGCCATCAGCGCACCCTTCGACACGATCGAGATGCATCTGCCGGAACTGCTGCCCTACCAGAACCAGACCGTCCTCGTCTACGGCGAGACGTCGACCGACGGCGCGGTGGCCGCGCAGCTCCTCTCGGTTGCCGGCTTCCGGAACGTGGTGCACGTCAACGGGGGCATCAAGGAGTGGATTGAACGCGGCTATCGCACTGTTCACGCGCAGTGATTCTCAACCGGTCCGTAGGAAGACATTGACTATGAAACGATCTCTGCAGGCCATCGTCATGGCCTTTCTCCCGCTCTGTGCCCTGGCGCAGCGCGCCCCGACCCTCAACGCCGCCCTGACCGATTTCGCGACACGGTCACTAGCCAAGTGTCCTGACTCGAGGGTCACGGTAACCCCCGTGGGGGAAGGACCGACGGGCTTCATGGCCTACAAGATGATCCAGGAGTCCATTGACTCGAGTTGCCAGCATCAGACCTACATGCTGCACTCGCCGAGGACCGGCCAGGTTCTGATCGGGTCGATCCTCCAACTGGAACCGAACGGGAAACAACTTCCGGCGCGCATCGCCGACGTGGCCACCGCCGCGTTGAAGGAACCGGTCGTGGCCACCGTTGCCCCCTTCCCGCTTCCCGACGGCATCCACGCCGTCTCCATCGTGAAGCAGACGAAGGGGACGATCGGCTTCACGTATCACGCCTTCGTCGACGCCTCGAACAACTTCCTGATCGTCGGAACACGTGGGAATCTGAGCGATGACCCGGGCAAGACCATCATCCAGTCCATAGGCCTCGGCGGAGCGATGCACCGCGGAAATGCAAAGGCGCACGTACAGATCATCGAGCTCTCGGACTTCGAATGCCCAACCTGCGCCAAGGCCCACAAGAAGGTCGAGCCGATCATCGCCAAGAACCTCGACAAGGTCGATTACTACCGCCTCGATCTCCCGCTTTTCGAACACCACGAATGGGCTCTGGCCGCGGCCCTCGGCGCGCGGGCGCTGGCCAAAGTGGCCCCGGCGAAGTACTGGACCTACGGAAATTTCATCTTCGAGAATCAGGAAACGATCGGCAAGCAATCGTTCGACAAGGTCTTCCAGAATTTCTGCGAGGACAACGACGTGAACTGGAAAGCGGCCGAAAAGATCTATCGCTCGCAAGTCGAAAAGAAGGCCCTGGTCGATCAGGTCAGCCGCGCGTTCGACAACGGCATCCTCTCGACGCCGACCTACATCATCAACGGCCAGATCCTCGGCTTCGGTCCCGATGGCACCTTCACGATCGACGCGATCAAGAAGGCCATCGGGGTGAAGTAGCGGCTACTCCGCCTTGTCGGTTGTCAGTTGTCAGTTGTCGGTTTCATTGCGCTGCGGAGCCTTGCAAGGACAACCGATAACCGACAACGCGCGAAGCGCTGCTAAAACCCGAACGACACCTTCGCAGCGTAGCTCCGCACTTCCGCCTGCGTCGCTTCGAGGACGAGCTTCGGTACGAGCAGCGAGAGGCGGACGCCGACGGTGTAACGATTCACGTTGCTCCTGTCCGTCAGCGTGAATGCCGGCGAGTGCTGGCTCGCGGGGACGTCTCCCTGCGCGTTGATGCGCATGCGGCCGACGGCCGCGTACGGCATGACCGGACCGAATCCCTTGCTGAGGAACACCTCGCCGCCGTAGGTTTTCTCGCGGAAGACGTCGACGCCGGTGAGCGTGGAGTACGACAACCGCAGCGCCAGTTCGGGCTTCAGAACGCCGCCGCGCACAAGAGGCATATCAAACGCTCCGCCCCATGTGGCGATGCCGCTGTTGGAGATCTTCGCGTACGTCCCTGAGACCGTGCCGAAACCGAAGCCCTTCGATGCCACAAGTCGCGGCACACCGACGTAGCCGTGCGTGGTGAAGCTGCTGCCGGCGGGTACGGCGGCGCGCCAATACGCGGAGTTTTCGTCGACGGGAACGACCGTTGCCGCGACTCCGACGTCGAATCCGAAGAAATCGCTGGCGCGGGCCGGCTGCACGGGTGTGGCGAAGATGGCCTGACCGACGATCCGTGAGAACTGGCTGAAATTCGCCTGCGTGACGAGGTTAGGATCGAATTTCACGTCCTGCGCGCAGAGCGGCAGCGCGGCGAATACGATCAAAAGAGCTGCGAGATGTAGTCGTTGCTCAACAAGAAACCGGAAGGGGTGAACGCCACTCGATTGCCCACTCGCCGCAGCCACCCGTCGATCAAGCCTCGTTCCATCCATTCGATTCCCTCCTCACCACAGAGTCGTACAACGTCGTCATAGTGTATGCCCGCCGCCTGGCGGAGCTCGAGGAAGATCGTCTCTCGCCTCACTTCCCCTTCGCCGAGGATTTCGGCGAATACCGGCTCGCGCTCGCCAGCGATGTAGCGATGAATGTCCCTCGTGTTGGCAAATCGCCGGTCCCCGACGAACGAATGCGCGCCGATCCCGAAGGCGAGGTACTGCTCGCGCCGCCAGTAGCGTAGGTTGTGACGGCATTCCTGGCCGGGCCGCGCGAAGTTGCTGATCTCGTACTGCGCGAACCCTGCCTCGGCCAATCGATCGATCGCCTCCGTATAGAGCGACGCCACGAGATCGTCGTCCGGCAACGACACGCGTCCTCCCTCGACTTGCCGCACCAGCGCCGTTCCCTCTTCGAGGTCGAGCATGTAGAGCGAGACGTGACCCGCGCCCGTGGTGATGGCCATCTCCAGCGTCTCCAGAAAACTCGCCTCCGTCTGGCGCGGCAATCCGAGGATCAGATCGAGACTGGTACGTATCCCGGAGGCCGCGGCGATGCGGACGGCCTCGAGTGCCTGCAGGCGGCCGTGTACACGCCCGAGGGGACGGAGCTCGTCATCGTGAAACGACTGCACACCGATGCTGAGACGATTGACGCCGAGCGCGCGCCAGAATGCGACGGCGTCATCAGTCACATCTTCCGGATTCGCCTCGAGCGAAAACTCCGCGTCATCATCGATCGCGAATCGTTCACGCAGCCGCGCCACGATGCGCGCCAGGTTCCCGCGCGACGTACGCGACGGCGTACCGCCGCCGAAGAAGATGCTGTCGACCCGCTCCCCGTCCGACCGCTCATCGACCTCGGCCAGCAGCGCGCCGGTATACCGATCCTGCAACCCGATGTCCGTCGACACCGCGAACGGGCAGTAGGTGCAGTGAACGCGGCAGAACGGGAGGTGGATGTAGAGGCCGAGGGGCATTGCGCGGGGTCAGTTTCGCCAGGGATTGAACGAACTGACACCGGTTCGCGCGAAATCGGAAATGTTTCCGGTCACCAGAGTCAGACCACGCGCCTTCGCCGTCGCAGCGAGAAGACCATCGATCACCGGGAGCGGATCAGGAACGCTCATCCAGCCCCATTCTTCAACGATGTCCAGCTCGATTGCGAGAATCTGATCACGGTAGTGACTGATGAGCCGCAGCAACCAAGCCTCGAGCGTGCTGGCGGATCGAGCATCCCGGCGGCGGACACTCTCAACCCCTTTTCGTATCTCGCCGATCGTCAGGACGCTCAGAAAGATCTCCTCAGGCGCAACAGTAGACCACCACGCTGCGACAGACGCATGGCACTTTTGTCCTTTGCGGACTTCGGAGATCACGTTCGTATCGACCAGATACTTCACAGCTCAACCGTTCGGCCACGATCCAGACTCCGTTCGAAGTCGTCGTCGTCGCCAATGTCCGGCATCTGCTCCAGCATCTCCTTCAGCGACAAGCCGGAAGGCTTCGTTCCGAGAGCGCGCCGCAAAATCTGGCGGTGCTCCTCTTCGGCGGACTGCCCGTTCCGCGCGGCTCGGACTTTCAGTTCCTGCACGAGCTCGCCATCGATATTTCGCACGATTAGTTGCGCCACAGCTCGTCCCTCCAAGATTGATAGCAATGATATCGCACCATTGATTCCTTGTCCAACAGTACAGGCATGGGTGCAAGCACGGGCGTTCCCGGTCAACGCGAAGCGCCCTCGCTATAATCGCCCCCGAATGTCCGAAGCAGCCACCACCCCACCCACCCGGCGACCGCGCCTGCTGTGGACGCTTCTTGGCGCGATGGTCATCGTGGGGCTGGTGCCGCTGGTGGTCTCGCACTACTTCCTCATCCGTATTAACCGCGATTCGCTGGAGACGCTGGAGAAAAAGTATCTGACGCGCTCGGCGATCGGCATCGCCACCGACATCCAGAACCTGCTGGCGAACAACACGCAGCAGTTGACGAAGATCGCCGGCAGCGTACGGGCCATGAAGCGCGCCCTGCCCACCACCGATCCATTCGCTTACGCCACGGAGAGCGGAATCCTCGCCGACTACATCACACCTGACAGCGATCTCCTCGGCCTGCGCATCCTCAACCGGGAAGGGAAAGGCTCCGAGGCCACACCGGCGAACCTCGATGCACCGGTGAAACAGGAGCTCGACCAGGCGCTGCAGACCGCGCTTAAAGGGCAGGTCTACACCGGCACGTTCGCGTTTGTCACGGCGGCGAACCAGCCCGCCGTCGTCATCGCCGTGCCGGTCATCGACAACGGCACCATCGTCGGAAGTGTCGAGGCAATCGTCAACCTGCGCCGGATCAGCGAACGGATACGCGACGAAGGGAAAGGCGACGTAACGGCGTTTCTCGTCGACCGCAGTGGCAAACTGCTTCTCCACAGCGAGGCCGCGGTGGAGGTGCAGCATCCCGACTTTTCCTATCTGAAGATCGTTCAGGAGTTCTCCAAGGCTCCGGTTCACCTGACTATCCCCTACGGCGACAACCGCGGCGGCGAGCGGGTGCAGATGCTTGGCACCGTCGCCCCGGTGGGCCGTCCCGACTGGGGCGTGGTCGTGCAGAAGCCGGAGAAGGTGGCCTATGCCTCGGTGTCGAAGATGGTGCGGGCCACGATCACGTGGATCTCCATCGCTCTGATCGTGGCCATTCTGGCCGCGATCGTCTTCGCGTCCGGTATCGCCGGTCCGGTCCGTGCACTGGCCGAGCGGACACGCGAGATCGCCAACGGCAACTATCACCAGCGCATCGAGCTCAAGACACACAACGAGATCGGCGAGCTGGCCGAGAACTTCAACTCGATGTCGGGAGCGATCGAGACCGCCATCGAACAGCTCCGCAAGGCGGCGCACGAGAACCACCTCCTCTTCATCAACTCCGTGCGGATGCTGGCCGCGGCCATCGATGCCAAGGATCCCTACACGCGCGGCCACTCGGAGCGCGTGGCGCGCTATTCGATCGGCATCGGCAAAAACATCGGCCTGAGCGAACAGGAGATGCGCAATCTCCGCATCAGCGCGTTGCTCCACGACGTCGGCAAGATCGGCATCGACGACCGTATCCTCCGCAAACCTGGCGCGCTGAGCGAGGACGAGTTCGAGGTGATGAAAGGACATCCCGTCAAAGGGGCGGTCATCATGAGCGGCGTGGCCCAACTCATCGACATCATCCCGGGTATGAAATACCACCACGAGAAATGGAGCGGCGGCGGCTACCCGGAAGGCCTCACGGCCGAGGAGATCCCGATGCAGGCGCGCATCGTCGCCATCGCCGACACCTTCGACGCCATGACCACGAACCGGCCATATCAGAAAGCGATGGAGATCAACTACGTCGTCGAGAAGATCAAGAGCTTCGCCGGCACGCGCTTCGATCCGCGTGTGGTCGAAGCATTCGCCAATGCCGTCAGGCGCGGCGACATCACCATCGACGAGCAAGTGCGAGGCGCCGCCTAGGTGGAATTCCGCGACATCCTGGCCGGCGTGCTGCGGTCGACGGGCGGTGCCATCGGCGCCCTCTTCCTTGATTCCGAGGGGGAGAGTGTCGAGGTCATCTCGGCTCGGCCCTTCGATACCGACGACCACGCCCTTCGCATCATCGGAGCCTATGCCGGCATCTTCCTATCCCAGCTCCGGCGGATCACCGAGTCGACCGATCTAGGTACTGCACGCCGATACAAAATCGATTTCGAGGCCAGCAAGATCTTCTGTCGCGTTCTGAGGGATGGCTACTATCTCGTTCTCGTCGTCGATGCCGGGACGGTCGATGGCGTGGTTTGGCATGAGCTGGAACGTTGCCGCGGCCGATTGCTCGGAGAGATGTAGTGGCGACCGCCTTGCAGAACGTAACGGCGATGCATCGCACCCTCTTCATCGCCGCGGCGATGCTCGCGATTCTCGCGTGCACACGCAGCGGAAAAGCGCCCAGTGGCGGCAACCCGCCGAATCCGAACACGGGGATGCGGACGATCGACTCGGCGAACGTGCGGCTGGCACCGATCGACTCGCCGCCGATGCTGAGCGACGAAGCACCACCGGTGAAAACCGTCACCGGCCTGGCTCAGGCCGACGCCCCGCCACCGCCGACGCCGCAGGACGAGGCGCTACGCGCGTCGCTCCCCTTCTCACCAGCCATCGCCATGGACCCGGTCGACGGCAGCAAAATCTCCATCCGCGCCTCGATCCCCACCGTCGAATACAAGAACAAGCTCTACTACTTCGCCAACGAGGATCACAAACGCGCCTTTGTAGCCAATCCCGAGCAGTACACCAAGGGGCTGTTCTCACATCTGTGAGAGGTCTCTCATACCCGACTCGAATACCTGCTACCCTCCCGCGGTTTCCCGCCACGTGGCCCCGTAGCTCAGGTGGATAGAGCAGCGGTTTCCTAAACCGTTTGTCGGGCGTTCGAGTCGCCCCGGGGCCACCATACGGGGTTGCGCGGTCTCGCGGTTGCGGGGTCTCGCGGAAGCCCCATCCTGGCCTCGATCTGGCACTCGCTATTTGCCACGCGGAGGGTGCCTTTGATTCCAATGACCAGATCACTCACACGGGGACTTCTCGCGTTGAGCTTGATTTTGGGAGATTCGCTTACCGCGCAGACCACACAGCAGCCGCAACTGGCGGAGAAGAAATGTCACTGGTGGCAGTTCCTCTGCCAGGACCCACTGATTGAAGGATTACCAGCCGAGGCCCCGCGGACGGGTACTGTGGTCACAATCGATGTCGCCACCAACCGGCTCTACCTGTTCCAGGATGGCCGGCTGGTGGATGAATCGCTCGCCGCCACCGGCAGCGAGAGAGTATTGAAACATGGCGGACGGGTTTGGCTTTTCCGCACCCCGGAAGGACATCTGAAGGTGTTGCGGAAGATCCTTCATCCCGTCTGGACCAAGCCCGACTGGGCTTTCGTCGAAGCCGGCGAACCTGTGCCTCCTCCGAATTCCCCGAAGCGCCAGGTTCGAGGCCACCTCGGCAAATACGCTCTGGATCTCGGCGACGGCATCATGATTCACGGCACCGACGAGTCCGATTCGATCGGCAGGAAGGTCTCGCACGGCTGCATCCGTCTGCCGAACGACATGTTGGAGAGGGTCTGGAAGAACGTCCCCGCTGGAACTGACGTCTACATTTTCGAGAGTCAGACGCCGCAGACGGCGACGAAACGCGATCGGCACAGTGATCTCGATTTTTAGTCTCGACGGCGCGAGATTGAGGAGGTGGTGACGCGCGGAAGGATCGCTCATGTCAAAAAATCAGACGGATGTACAGTTTCGAGACAGCCTCAAATCCATCGGATGCAGCTAAGTTACTGATTCTAAAAAGAGTCTTTCATGGTACCGCCCTTGGACTAAGGGTCGGCCATGAACATCCTGCACGCAATCACGCTCGCCGCCCTTCTTCACAGCACTCCCGCTCCTGCAGTCGTCTGCCATTCGGGAACAGTGTCGTACAAGTTCGTAGGAGCCCCAGGGGCCACGTTTGTGTACGCAGGCACCAGGTACTCGGTGCCAAAGAGCGGCTGGATCGAATTACTCAGCGGGCGCGACGACAAGGCCTATCTCGCCGCGAACGGGCGGACGCTGCCGCTCGATGTCTGGCCGATCGATGCCTTCGGAACGAGAACCGTTCCCCTCCAGGATGCCTCGGCAGTGCCTACTACTCCAAATGACAGCGGTCCGATCAGCACGATCAACAACTGATCCGCCAACGTCACTTTCTCATCCTTGCATACAGCGTTGACGGGCTGATCTGGAGCTGGCGGGCGGCTTTGCGGACGTTGCCGTCGGCGGCATTGACGGATGCGCTGACGTAGTCGGCGATCACGTCATCGAGCGGGCGAATCTCCCAGTCGGCGGTAGGAAGTCCGCCCGCCGCTTTCGCCATCGATTTCGAATCGGATTCGAGGAGCAGATCTTCGCTGGCGATCTCCTTCCCTGTCATGGTCAGCATGGCGCGCTCGAGGACGTTGCGCAGTTCGCGGACGTTGCCTGGCCACGGATAACCGGCCAGGCGTTTCATGGCGCGGGCACTGACCGGCGGCACGGGACGGCCCATCTCCTTCGCCAGCGGACGGAGGATGACCTCCACCAGGAGGGGGATGTCTTCCAGCCGCTCGCGAAGCGCCGGCATACGGACGCGAACGACGTTCAGCCGATAGTACAGATCACCGCGAAACCGGCCGGCGGCGACGTCAGCGCCGAGGTCGCGATTCGTCGCCGCGATCAATCGGAGATTCGTCGTCAGATCGCGGATGCCGCCGACGCGGCGAAACCGCTTCTCCTCGATCGCCTTCAGCAGCCGCGCCTGGACGGTGACATCCATGTCGCCGATCTCATCGAGAAACAACGTTCCGTCGGAGGCGATCTCGAACAGTCCCTGCTTCGTGTTCATGGCGTTCGTGAACGCGCCACGCTCGTGGCCGAAGAGCTCTGATTCGAGTAGTTCTTTGGAGAGTCCCGCGCAGTTGAGATCGACGAAGGGTGCCCGGGCGCGCGGGGAACGGTTATGTATGAGACGCGCGAAAACACCCTTGCCGGTTCCTGAATCTCCCTCGATCAATACCGGCGAGACGGCGCGCGCGATCTGCGCAAGGAGCTGGTTCAAATTCTGGACGGCAGGCGAAAGACCGGGAAGGCGGTCGAGGTCGCTGGCGTCGCCACGGCGCAACGCGATCAGCTCGCGGCGCGTGCGCACGATGCGCGACACCTGCTCCAGCGTCAGCGACAGCAGACTGTAGTCGAACGGTTTCTGCAGGAAGGTCTCCGCCCCCAGCTTCATCGACTCGACCACGCTGTCGATCGTCCCGACGCCGGACATCATGATTACCGACACCGCTTCGGAGTACATCTTCAGGTCATGCAGAACGTCGACGCCGCTTCCGTCAGGAAGGTTCATGTCCAACAGGACGACATCGGGGGAGAACTCGGCGAAGACCGATCGCGCTTCGCGCGCCGTCGCGGCCGTCTTCACATCCCACTCGTCCACCAGGAGGGCCTCCAGACCGGCTACGACGTTCGGATCGTCGTCAACGATGAGGAGGCGTTGCCGGACAGAGGTCTCAGTCATGTCCAGAAATCATACAGCTGTATGGTTCTGAAACAGACCGAATTCCATCAGACGCAGCTAAGCTACTGATTCTAAAAAGAGTCTTTCATGGTATCGCCCTTGGACTAAGGGTCGGCCATGAACATCCTGCACGCAATCACGCTCGCCGCCCTTCTTCACAGCACGCCCGCACCTGCAGTCGTCTGCCATTCGGGAACGGTGTCGTACAAATTCGTCGGAGCTCCCGGGGCCACGTTTGTCTACGCAGGCACGAGGTACTCAGTGCCTAAGAGCGGCTCGATCGAGTTGCTCAGCGGGCGCGACGACAAGGCCTATCTCGCCGCGAACGGACGGTCCTTGCCACTCGATGTATGGCCGATCGATGCCTTCGGAACGAGAACCGTTCCCCTCCAGGATGCTTCGGCAGTGCCTACCACTCCAAATGACAGCGGTCCGATCAGCACGATCAACAACTGATCTTCAGACGACAGGAAAGGAGATTCTCATGACACAGATCAAGCATTTCGTATTCGAAACAACCTCGGACCTCCGCGGCGGACGCCAGTCCTGGCGCGTGCTGGGCATGCTCTGGTCCCTGGCGCTTGTGATTGCATTCGCCGCCAACGTTGTGCATCACTGAGACGACGACGATGCGCGACACACGACGCACCACTCTGATCGTACGAGGCGCCCAACCTCCATCGCGGGCGTGGGACACTTCCAACACGGCGACAAACCGCATTCTCTTCGTCAAAGCGCTTTCCATGCTCAGCTTCGTGCTGGACCACCGCTCCGAGGATGTCGATCGGATCATCCTCGACGGCGCGGCGACGGCAGATGAATTTCTGGATCTCCTCACGAGCCTTCCGAAGGAGTTCCTCGGTGACGTCCTTCTTATGCGCAGCGACAACCACTCGTTCATCAACACCGCGGGCCGGGCCGACGGGCGTTTGCTGTATGCGATGACGGCGACAGATCTGAAGTTCTATCTGGAGACGCTGGGATTGGTAACGACGAAGGCAGCGATCGCGGCCTGAGGTCGGGTGTAGTGGGGTGTGGGAGATGGAGTGTTGGAGATTTGTTCACGCTATGAACATCATCTCCGACACCCTAGCCGGCACGGCCGACAGCGTTGGTTGCCCAAGGCTCAGCCGCCATCTTCGTCGAATCTTTTCTACCGCGCAGACTCCTAGGCCTCACTCCCCACCTCCCAACATGCTACCTTTAGCCTAGTGCAACTCTGGACGTCGTTTCAGCATACGGGGTGGGTGGGGAAAGCCGTCCTGGGAGTGCTGCTGCTCTTCTCGATCGGCTCGTGGGCGGTGATGTTCGTCATCGCTGTCCGCTTCCGGCAATCGGCGGCGGCCTCGCGGCGATTCATGTTCGCCTTCCGCCGGGCCAAGAAGCTCGCCGACGTTCAGGCCGCGACGGCACAGGCAGCTCATTCCTCGCTGGTCGGGCTTTTCAAGGCCGGCTATGCCGAGATCGAAGCGCAGATCGCCCACGCCAGCTCGGCCATGATCCGATCGCTCGACAGCGTGGAGCGCTCGCTGCTGCGCGCCGCCCGCATCGAGGCCGCCCGTCTCTCCCGTTACCTCCCCTTCCTGGCCACCACCGCGGCCGCATCGCCCTTTATCGGCCTTTTCGGCACGGTGTGGGGAATCATGGACGCCTTCGCCACCATCGGCTCGACGGCGACGAGCTCGATTACCGTCGTCGCCCCCGGTATCAGCGAAGCGCTCATCAACACCGCCGCCGGCCTGTTCGCCGCCATCCCCGCCCTTCTCGCCTACAACCACTTCGTTCAGCGCCTCCGGCAGGCCCGCGGCGAGATGGAGGATTTCACTCTGGAGTTCTTGAATTTGACGGAGAGGAACTTTATGTAGGCGGGGTTACGCGGGCTCGGAGTTGCGCGGTCTCGCGGTGATTCCTGCCGCGTGACCGCGAGACCCCGCAACCAGGTCAACCCCAACCGGTTACTACATGCGCAACACAGGCGTCTAAAGAAACAACCCATGTCCTTTCGATTCGAACACGGCGACGACTACAGCGACATGGCGGAGATCAATGTCACGCCGCTGGTCGATGTGATGCTGGTCCTGCTCATCATCTTCATGGTCACCGCGCCGATGCTGACGCAGGGGTTGACGGTGGCCTTGCCGGCGGCGGAAGGAAAGAGCTTCGAGCTGGCGTCGAACAATCCGGCGAAGATTCAGGTGACGGCCGGCGGCGCCGTCTACCTCGACGGAATCGCCGCGGGCTCGGAGAACCTCGACCAGAGCCTCGGTCCGATGCTGCGCGCGCGGCGCGTAAAGCGCGCGCTTCTCGAGGCGGACAAAGCCGTGCCGTACGGCCGCGTGGTGGCTGTGCTCGACATCATGAACCGCGCCGGCGTAGAACAACTCGGCATGGTCACCCAGCCGAAGGAGAACAATGGACGACCGCGTCGGTGATCTGCTGGCCGAACGCTCCCGTCTGGGCGGCGGCGCCGGCCCCGGCATCGCCGTCTCCCTCCTCTTGCATGGCTCGATTGCCGCAGCAGTCGTCTACGCCGCCATGCACGCCACCGCACCACAGGAGATGTCGACGCTGACGATCCAGTTCGCGAACCCGGCAGTCGCAAGCGCTCCTGCGCCGATCGCTCCGACGCCTCCCCCGGCCCTCCCTCCAAAAAAGCTCCCGATCCCGGAGCCGGTAGCCGAACCACCGAAGCCCGTGGTGAAGAGCGAACCGAAGACCGTCCCCCTCTCTGCATTCGGAAAATCGTCAAGGAAGGGCTCCGAGACTCCTCCCGCTCCCCACCCCCAACCACCCACCCCACAGATCGCCGCGAAGCCGGGAGTCGTCGGCGGCACCGACATCCCCGTCGGCGGCGCCGGCGTGACGGGGATCGAAGGCGACTTTCCCTACACGATCTACATCGACCGGATGAGAGTACTCATCAGTCAACGGTTCCTGCGGCCACAGTCTGGAAACAACCTCACCACCACGATCTCCTTCAGCATCAACCGCGACGGCTCCATTCGCGATGAGAAAACCGAAATCGCAAGCGGCGACGGCACGTTCGATCGTGCGGCGCTTCGTGCCGTACTCGAAGCGTCGCCGCTTCCTCCCCTTCCTTTCGGCTACAACGGCACATACCTTGGAGTACACCTCACATTCCGATGAGACGAACGACTTTATTGCTCTCCCTTCTTCTTTTCACGGCCTTGCCGCTGGCAGCGCAGACGCAGATCACAACGACGATCAAGCCCGAGCTGGCACTCCAGATCGCCCGGATCGCCGTACCTCGCCCTGAGACGGCACTGCCGCTCGAAACGATCAACACGCCGTTCTTCGCGCCGCTCACGCGCGATCTGGCCTACTCCGGCGTCTTCGCCATCGCTCCGATTCCGCCAAACGTCCCGGCGGGCGCCGACCTGGCCAAGGCGGCCAACGCGCAATTCGTCCTGGCGCTGAAGATCGAGCAGCAGGGTGAAGACTTCACCGTCGATGCCCGGCTCCTCGACTCGACCGGTGCCATGCAATTCGGCAAGCGCTATCGCGGGGGCGCCGGTGCCCTGCCGCGCATCGCGCACCTGATGGCCAACGATCTGGTGCGCACCGTCAACGGCAAGCCGGGCATCTTCCTCTCGCTGATCGGCTTTGCCTCGAACCGCTCAGGCAACTTTGAGATCTGGCTGATGGATTGGGATGGCGCCAATCAGCGGCAGATCACCCGCCACAACGCGCTCTCGATCCTCCCGAGCTGGTCCGCCGACAACGAGCGCATGGTCTACACATCGTTCGCGCGGGGTACCAGCGACATGTACATCATCAGCCGGCGCGGAGGCGCCCGCGTCCGCGTTCCAACAGGACTGAACCTGAATACTTCGGCGACCTTCTCGCCGATCAGCAACGACATCGCCTTCGTCGGCTCCGTGGCCGGCAATCCCGACATCTACGTCATCAAGGATGACGGTACCAACCTGCGCCGGCTGACACACGACTCCTCGATCGAATCGACTCCCGAGTGGAGCCCGAACGGACGGCAGATCTCCTTCACATCGGGACGCAGCGGCTCGCCCCAGATCTACACCATGGATGCTGAAGGCTCGAACGTGCAGCGCATTTCCTTCGAAGGCGAATGGAACGACGACGCCACCTGGTCGTCGGACGGCTCGCAGATCGCCTACACCTCGCGGGTCAACGGACGCTTCCAGATCCGCATCGCCGACCTGGCCAGCCACCAGAGCCGCATCCTGGCCGGTGAAGGCTCGAACGAGCAGCCGGCCTGGTCGCCGGACGGCAAATGGATCGCCTTTCAATCCGACCGCAGCGGCAGGTGGCAGATCTACCGGATGCGCGTCGACGGTACCGACCTGCTGCAGCTTACGTTTGATGGGGAGAATAAGGATCCGGATTGGTCAAAGAAAGGTGATTGAGTGGCCAGTGGACTCGTAGATCAGTAGATTGGTGGATTAGGTGTTCCTGATCCGCTGAGCTGCTTCCAATCCACGAATCCACTGGTCGACGAATCCACTGAGCTATCATCCACAAAGGAGTAACCGCACAATGAGCAAATCAATCAAATCGTTCGCCACCACCCTGGCTCTGCTTTCGCTCGTCGTCGTCGCGCTCGCCTGCCCGAAGAAACCGCCGATGAAAGTTGCGCCGCCGGCCGATACCTCCGCCAACGTTCCTCCCATCCCGGCGACGGTCACGACGGCCACCGCACAAACTGTTCCGCCCGAAACCGATTTCGTCAGCCCAAAGACCGACACGGTGGCCGTCGAGACGCTGCCAAACGACATCGGGGAACTGAACCGCGTGGCCCAATCCCGCGGTTACATCCAGGATGCATTCTTCGAGTACAACGACTCGACGCTGACCTCCGACGCCCAGACCGCGCTGACGTCGTCGGCCACGTGGCTCAAGAAGAACGCGCAATACAACCTGCTCATCGAGGGACACTGTGATGAGCGCGGTACGGAGCAGTACAACCTGGCCCTCGGCGATCGCCGCGCCAACCAGGCCAAGGAGTACCTGGTCACGCTCGGCGTCGACGCCGGCCGGATTCGCACGGTCAGCTACGGTGAAGAGCGCCCGTTCGATCCAGGCCACGATGAATCGGCATGGGCCAAGAACCGCCGCGACCATCTCGTACTCGTCGGGAAATGACCATGCGATCCCTGATCCGCAACACGGTTCTCGCGGCCGCGGCGCTTTCGACCGCGGCCTGCGTTTCGACTTCGGACGTCGAGAAACTGCAGAGCCAGATCTCCGACCTTCAGGAACAACTGGCGCAAGTCAAACGGACGGCTTCCAGCAAGGAGGAAGTGAGCAACGTCAACAAGACCATCGCCGACCAGACGCAGATGCTGCTCAAGTCAAACGCCACGCTCGTGGCCAAAGTCGACCAGATCGAAGACAAGATCCAAAACGCGCAGGGAGCGACCGAGCAGACGAACTACCGGCTCGACCGCATGACGCAGCAGCTTACGCAGACGCAGCACGACGTTGACGAGCTGAAGACCGCCGCCGCCCGCGCCGCGGCCGCGCCGCCATCCGCGAGCCCGGTGCCGGCGCCGTCCGGCAGTGAACTGACGGTGCAGCCGGTGACAGCCCCGTCAGAAGACCCGATGCAGACGTACCAGGCCGCCTACCGGGACTACCAGCGCGGCAACTACGACCTGGCCGTGGCCGGCTTCCGCGACTTCGCCGCGAAGAACCCGAATTCCGAGCTTTCGGGCAACGCCGCCTACTGGATCGGCGAGAGCCTTTACTCGCAGAAGAAATATCGCGAGGCGATTCAGCAGTTTGACAGCGTCGTTACCAAGTACCCGAGGTCCGACAAGGTCGCCGGGGCGCTTCTGAAGAAGGGATACTCGTACATCGCCCTCGGCGAGAAGTCGCAGGGCATCGTCCAGCTTCAGTATGTCGTCCACGAACACCCCACCACACCGGAGGCAGCGCTGGCGCGGCAGAAACTGAAGTCGCTCGGCGTCGATTCGAAGTAGAATACGCGGCCTTACTCAAGTAACGGTCCGCAGATAAACTTACCTTAGGAGCAACTTCAATGGCGAACACCCGCTCGGCCGAAAAACAGCAACGACAGGCCGAAAAAGCAAATGCGCGCAACCGCGCCGGAAAATCGCGTCTCCGCTCGGCGCTCAAGAAGGCCCGCACGGAAGTCGAATCCGGCACCGCCGACGCAAGCGTCCTCTCCACCGGATTCTCCGAGATCGACAAAGCCGCCCGCCGCGGCGTCATCAAGGACAACACCGCCGACCGCTACAAAGCGCGGCTCGCGGCCGCTTCGAAGCGCGCCACCAAGTAGTCGGCGCGTAGCCCGAAGTTTTCGAACGGCGCACCCCGGTGCGCCGTTTTCTTTTGTCCTTGCAGCGATGCCGAAACCGAAGCAGCACTACGATCCTCATCCGATTGTCCTCGACCGCCGCGCGCGCACCGCCGAGATGGCCTTGGTCAATACGGGCACCTTATCTCCTTGACCCTACACCGACAGCCGGTCGAAGCCCTTCTCCTGCGACTTTTCGTCCATCACGCCGACCGAGATCTGCGATCGGCCGGGTTGGAGAACGACGTCGACGCGGAACGTGAGCTCTTTGTCTCCGGCGCGCGCGATCGCGTCGGCGGGCCAGTGGACCTCCTTCGTCTGCCGGGTGACGTTCGACGAATGACCGACGGAATCGCCGGTGGCGATGAAGACGGTGAAGACGCCGGCGACACCACCGGCGTCCGGGACGAGCCTCAGTTTACGGATGGGAATCTTCACATCGACCGTAACCATGCGCCGCTCGCCGTCGGCCACCGGTGGCGCCGCGTTGACTTTGATTCCGAGAGCGTTTTCGGTCGCCCCTAGGAGATTATTCGCGATGACGCGGCTCTCCATCTCGTCATCCGGCGTTCCCGACCCGGCACTGCCGCGCGCGACACGAACGCTGTAGCCGTTGTTTATCTTCACGGCCAGCGACTGCTTCCCGGAGATCGGCGCGGTCGGATTGACGCCGATGGTGTAGAACGATTCCAGATCGGCGGCGATGCGATCGAACGCGTCCGCAGCCGGCCGGCCGACGAAAGCAATGCCGGAGGTCTCGCTCGCCAGCATGTGATAGCCGTCGAAACGGCCGGCCGAATTGGTGAATGCCGCCAGACGGTCGCCGGCCTGCTGCATCTCGATGCTGCTGCCCGAGTCATCGGAGGTTTCAGAGCAGATTGCGTAGAGCACGACGCCGCGGCGCCATGCCCGCATACCGAACGAATTGAACAGCGGCGTCAGATCATAGGACGACGATTCGCCCATCGGCGAGCTGGCATTGGCACCCGACTGCAGGAAGGATCCCAATACGCCACGCGAGGCATTCGTGCGAATCGTTTCGACGTACTGGAACACGCCCGCGCCGGGCATACGGGAAAGTCCCCCCCCAACGACGATCAGGACATTGCGGGTGCGGGGAGTGAAGAGACTCACCGTCGAGGAGATCACGCTGAGGTTCTGCTCGGCATCCTGATACGACGCCGCCGCGTACGCGCGTGCCGCATCCATGAGCGCATCGAACGTGTACAGCGTATGGCCGGTCTGGCCAGTCTGCTGGATGTCGGTAGCGATCTCCCGTATCCGCTTTTCAGCCGCGGCCTGCGGGCTGGTTATCGAAACCGCCGAATCGTCGCTCAACTGACTGAGCGACGCATCGATCTGATCGAGATCCGCCGTCCACCCGGTCACCGTCCGCAACGACTGTCCTCCTGAGAGAACGGCAACCAGATCGCCCGGCCGGAGCGCGCGTGCCAGGAACCGGTGCAAGGAATCGGCGGCCTGGTGCCGTGCATTCAAGGAAAGCGTGGTCATGTCGAACAGGACCACGATGCGCCGCATCTCCCGCGTGGGAGCGCCGCCGGCTCCCCGCTCGGAGAACTTGGCAATGTCGACCGGAGTGCCGCCGATGGCAACCTGAAAGTCTTCTTTCGTCAGCGACTGGATGTGATTGCCCCGGCCGTCCGTGACGACGACAGACAGCATCGCCGCCGGTGCTTCTTTCGAAGGCGCTTTCGAAGGCGGAGCCGTCTCCTGCGCGAAGAGAATCGGAACGGCGGAAAAGAAAGCGACGACGCACGCGGCGAGACGTTTCATGTGGCCTCCCAGGCTTTGCAGGAGACTTGAGTCTACGCCCGTTCGAGCCAGGGCTCGAATGCCTTCATCACCTCGGCGTCGGCGGTCACAGGACGGCGGGTGGCGCGGTCGACCCAGACGTGCGACGAGGAACCGCTGGCGTGCAGTCTCTCGCCCGAGGCGTCGCGCAGTTCATAGGCAAAGCGCATCATCCGGCTAGCCGCCTCCGACACCGACGTCCGGATCACCACCTCATCGTCGTAGCGGTACGGCGCGCGATAGCGGCAGACGATCTCGGTGACGACGAGGATGAGCCCACGCTCCTCGATCTCGCGGTAGGAGAACCCCGCTTCGCGACAGAGATCCGTGCGGCCGATCTCGAACCAGACCACGTAATTGGCATGGTGGGCGATCGCCATCTGGTCGGTTTCCTTGTATCGTACGCGGGTGCGGCTTTCGGTCGTACGCATGCGGCGGGCGATTCTAACCCGGCAACGATTTTGCTGATGAGCTTAGTCGTGTGGCGAAAAAAGAAAAGCATCCTGCTTACGGAAACAGCAAACTCGTTGCTGATCGGAGCGGCCGTCTTTCTTGCCCTCGACCTCGGGCGGCGCCTCTTCCGGCGCTCGCAACTTTTCGTTCCTGAGCGCAGGCCGGTCATCAGTTGGAACCCAGAGGATTACGGAATCCCGCGCGAACGAACCGAAGAGCTTTCGTTCGAAACGGAAGACGGCGAACTGCTGTACGGCTGGTATTGCCGGGCCGAGCGTCCCATCGCCTCGGCGCTCTACTGCCACGGAAACACCGGCAATCTCTCGAACACCGCCCACGTCATGCCGTACCTGCTCGATGCCGGCATCAGCGTCCTTCTCTTCGACTATCGCGGCTTCGGCCGCAGCACCGGCCGGCCGTCATTGTCAGGAATCATCGATGACGGCATCACCGCGGCCCGCATGCACGAGCGAATCCGGCCAAAGAACGTACCCTCAGTCCTTTACGGCTACTCCCTTGGCGGTGCGATCGCGGCCCAGATCATCCGCAGGCACCCGTTCGATGGTCTCGTTCTGCAGTCGACGTTCACCAACCTACCCGACATCGCCCGCGTAACCTTCCCGCGCCTGCCGCTCCATCTCGTCAGCGGACGGCTGTTCGACACGCTTGAAGTCGTCCGCAACCTGACTGTCCCCGTCCTTCTGATCCATGGCGCCGCTGACGAAGTTTGCCCACCGTGGATGGCTCAACGGCTTCATGATGCGTATGCCGCCGTTTCGAAGAAACTGGTCCTCGTCGAGGGCGGCCTTCACAAGGATCTCTTCGCGCGTCCGGACGCGCAGACGCTCGTCTGGGAAATCAATCGCTTTGCAACCGCGCTGCGGTGCACGCCGCATGTGGTGCAGCACGAGCCCTCGCCTGCCGAGCTCCTTCTCGATCAGGCTCTTCGCTTCGTCCGACGGCATTGGCGTCGCCGGCTCGTGCACCAGCCGCTGTGATACGTTCGTCCTCCCGCGGAGACAATCGTCCCCGCGCGAATACAGCATCCAAAGGACGCCATGCTCGCCGTCGTCAAATCGGCCCCCGTCGAAGGTCCCGAGGGCACCGCCATCCGTGAATGCGCCGTTCCGAAACCCGGTCCTGATGAGGTGCTGATTCGCGTCGCCGCCGCCGCGGTCTGCGGCACCGACAAGCACATCTATCACTGGGATCCGTCGATTCGCGACAAGGTCACGCCGCCGCGTATCTACGGCCACGAATTCTGCGGTTTCGTCGAGGAGCTCGGCGCGCGCGCCCAGCGCTCATACGAGGGACATCTCGAGATCGGCGACTATGTCTCCGCCGAGATGCACGTCGTCTGCGGCGAATGCCCGCGCTGCCGTACCGGCAACGGTCACATCTGCGACCGCACGCGCATTTACGGTCTGCACGAGGATGGCGCCTTTGCCGAATTCGTGAAAATGCCGTCGGCAAACGTGGTGAAGCTCGCTCCGTTCGTGCCTCTGCGCGTCGGCGCCTTTCTCGATGCGCTCGGCAACGCCGTCCATGCCACGCAGATCACTGACTTGGCGGGCAAGTCGGTAGCCATCACCGGCTTCGGTCCGATCGGCGCCATGGCCGCCGCGATCGCAGAGCACAGCGGCGCGAGCACCGTCGTCGTCACCGATGTGAGCGACCACGCCCTCGAGACCGCGCGACGCTGGGCCGCCAGCCACAACTTCGCCAACCTTCACGCCTTCAACGTCCGCACGACCAGCGCGGAAGAGGTGAAGACCGCCGTCGATGTCGTAACCGACGGGGAGGGGGTCGACGTGGTGTTGGAGATGTCGGGCGCACCGTCCGCCATCAATCTGGCCCTCGACATCGTACGCATGGGCGGTCTTCTTTCGCTCCTTGGGCTGCCGGCCGGCCATTCCGTCACGATCAACGACTACACGCGCAACGTCATCTTCAAAGGGGTGACGATGCAGGGAATCATCGGCCGGCGGATGTACGGTACCTGGCAGCGCATGCTGGCCCTGCTCAAGTCCGGCCTCGACGTCGAATGGATCGTGCAGGCGGCTTTCGATTCGCTGAACGATTTTCACGAAGGTGTTGCACGTTTCGACCGGCACGAAGCGCTGAAAGTGGTTTTCTTTCCCGAGGGAGAAGTTGCCACCAATGCGCGGATGAAGAGATGAAGAGGCAAAGGTTGTCGGTTGTCGGTTATCAGTTGTCGGTTGTCGGTTATCGACTTGCCCGGCTTTTAGTTAAGTTAAGTTAGGGTTAGGTAGCCTCGACAACTGATAACCGACAACCGACAACCGATAACCCAGCAACCGAGCAACTCCGCAACCGACCAACTCCGCAACCAGTCACCAACCACCATGTCCAAACGAATCGCCATCCTCACCGGCGGCGGTGATGTGCCCGGCCTCAATGCCGCCATCAAGGCGTTCGTCGGACGGCTGCTCGATCACGACGGTTACGAGATCCTCGGCCTTCGCCGCGGTTGGGCGTCGCTTCTGAACATCATTCCGGAGCCGGACGCCGATAACTCCGCGTGGATCACGCCCCTCGGCCGGATCAACACCCGTTCGATCGACCGCTTCGGCGGCACGATGCTGCACACTTCGCGCATCAATCCGTCGATCAGCAAGCTGGAGCACATCCCGGCCCATCTCCTTCCGCTGAAAGGCGAGCCGGATGAGCGCGGCCGGTACGATCTGACCGCTGCGGCACTACGCGTGATCAACTTCCTCAAGCTCGACGGCCTGGTAGCCCTCGGCGGCGACGGCACGCTGACCTTCGCGCGGCGCCTGCACCAGGAAGGCGTCGCTCTCGTGGCCATCCCCAAGACCATGGACAACGACGTCTTCGGCACCGACTACTGCCTCGGCTTCTCGACCGCGGTCACAAGGTCGGTGATGTTCATCAACGACCTCCGCACCGGCGCCGGTTCGCACGAGCGCTTTCTCGTGGTCGAGCTGTTCGGGCGCTACTCCGGCGAGACTTGCCTGCTGGCGTCGTATCTCGCCGGCGTCGATCGCGCGGTCATCGCCGAGGTGCCGTTCGACGTCGAAAAGCTCTACCACCTGCTCGATGCCGACCGGAATGACAACCCGAGCAACTACGCCGTCGTGGCTGTCTCCGAGGGGGCGCGACTCATCGGCGGCGGCACGATCGAGAGCGGCGAAGCGGACGCCTACGGCAACCGCAAGCTCGGCGGCATCGGAGGCATCGTCAGCGACTACCTCGAGAAGCGGACACGCGACAAAGTGATCTATCAGCGGCTGGCCTACCTCATGCGCTCCGGCGCCCCCGACTCCCTCGACCAGCTCGTAGCCAACAACTACGGCAGCCTGGCCGCCGACCTGCTGCGCCGAGGCGAGACCGGAAAGATGGTCGCCGTCGTCGACGGCCGCTACACCGCCGTCCCCATCGAAGTCGGCAGCACCGGCCGAAAGCGCGTTGACGTGGATCGCTTTTACGACGTGGCCAACTACCGGCCGAAAGTGGCGGATGTGATGGGCATGCCGATGTTCCTCCACTGACCGGAGCGGCTGCTGAGAGTCCTCGTCAAGCTACAATCACAACATGGACCAACCGCAGCCAGCTTCCGTGCGCCAGGAATGGCTGAAAGAATTCGAAGCGGCGGCAAGTCGCCCCCTTGGCTCAGCGTGTCAAGTACGCGTTCATCCGAACGTACAAACCGGTTCTTGACGATGCTCCTGCACCGAGAATCCTGCGACGAGTCTCCATCCTGTAGAGAAACTGGCCCGCCCGTGGAACCTTCAAGAGGCATTCCACTCATCAACCACACTTAACGCCTCGCTTCCGTCATATCTCCGAGGTAAGATCGGCTCATGGAAGAAAGAGATCTCGGTGCCCTGATCGAAAACGGCCTGAAGGATCTTGCAGGCCGGATCGATGAGTCTCGAACGGAGGCTCGTCAACGCTTCGAGCAACTCGAAAAGGACTTGGCAGGCCGGATCGATGAGTCTCGAGTGGAGTCTCGTCACCTCTTCGAGCAGCTCGAAGGTGAGATTCGTCAGACTCGGACTCAGCTCCAAGGCGAGATCCATCAGCTCGACGGCAAGATTCACACGCTCGACGGCAAGATTCACACGCTCGACGACAAGATTCATACGCTCGACGACAAGGTTCAAAAGCTCGACGACAAGGTTCACATTCAACTCGAATATGTGCGCGGCGACATCAGACTGGTGGCTGAGGGCGTCGCCAACGTGAACGAGAAGCTCGATCGGCACATCGGCGAGTCGGCGCGGGAGTTTGAAGAGGTCCGGTCTTTGACTCGAATCTCGTACGTTCAGCTCGAGAAGCGCGTCAGCGCGCTCGAGAGTCGTTCGACGATCTCCTGACGACGATCAGAGTTACATCATCTTCGGGCGCACCGGCCACACCCCGCCAGCCGGCCACGTCGCCGATGATCGTTCCTGCCAGTGCCTCGGCGGAGCTGTCGTGCGACACGATCGTCATCCGCAGCCGTTCGTCGCCCCACATCTCGCCGCTCCTGTTCACCGTTTCCGTCACGCCGTCGGTGTAGAGGACGAGCGTGTCGCCGGGGGTGAAGGAGCGCGTGACTTCTTCATAGCGCGCGTCGCGGAAGCGGCCCAGGACGACGCCCGCAACGATGATCTCCTCGGAGGTGCCACCGTGACGCAGAATCGGTGGCGGATGGCCGGCGGACGCGGCGACGAGCGTGCCGGCAGCGGGATCGATATGCACGTAGGCGGCGGTGATGAACTGACGTTCCAGCCGGCCGCAGAAGAGCGCGTTCAGCGCGGAAAGGATGCGGGCGGGCGATGATGCCTTCTCACCTTGCGTGGCCAGGGCGATCTTTAACATCGACGCGACGAGCGCTGCCGGTACGCCGTGCCCGGATACATCGGCGATGAAGACGCCGAGGCCGCCGTTTTCGAGTTCCAGAAAATCGTAGAAATCGCCGGCGACGTCGGAGGCGGGTGTGTAGACGGCCGCGACTTCGAGACCGGCCAGAGCCGGATTCGTGCGCGGCAATGCCGCCATCTGGATCTTGCGAGCCGTGGCTAACTCGCTGTCGACGGCCACAAGCCGCTGCTGCGCGCGCGTTCCCTCCCGCATCGTCGTGATGACGATCGCCAACATGAGGAAGAGGAAACCGGGCGGTTCGCGCGTCAGTCCGTACGGATCTCCGACGAAACGGAAGTGTTCGTTCATCACAAACGCGGCGAAGACGAGGGCGCCGATGCGGATGAGCCGCCAATCCGCAGTGGCCGTGCCTGGCGCGAGAAGATCGATGGTCAACACCACCATCAGTGCGACAGCCAGCGCGTCGATGACCGGTTTCAGCGCGTATGGCGAATGCGTGATGATCTCGTAGGGAATCGCCACCGCCGCGCAAACGATGAGCGCCCAGGTGATGATGCGATGCAGCGTCCGCCGCCGCTCCCCGCTGAAGGCCTCGAACAACGCAGCCGCCGGTATCGGCACGAGGTACTCGAACGCCGAGCGCACGTAATCGAGCCAGCGCGGATGTCCAAGTAACAGGACAAACGATGCCGTATTGAAGATCAGCCGTATGCCGTACGCGATTGCGAAGAGGCCGGTGTACAGAAACGAGACGCGCGCTTTGCGCTCACTCAGCGCCCCAAGGAGCAGCATCCCCGCGCCCATTGTGCAGAGAACCGCGGCAATGACGGCAACCATCATGTCGGCGCGAAACATGGCGATGACGTCCGAGGCCGTGTGCATCGGAAGCGATGATGACACGACGCGCGTGATGTAATCCCACCCCATGCCGGACTTTCGCAGGACGCTGGAGCGTGCCTTCCGACGCCGCATCGTCGTCAAAGACACCGCCGATGCGGTCGTCGCCAGCGGCACCAGCGCGCAGATCGAGGAAGAGGCGTTCGACGCACAGGCGGCCCCACCATCGGGAGCGGCGACGGTGGCCATCATGCTGGCCGGCATCGCCGCATTCCTGAATCTCTACGCGACGCAACCACTGCTGCCGATGCTGGTGCGGATCTTCTCGGCATCGAAGGCCGCCGTCGGGATGACGGTCAGCGCGGCCACGATCGGCGTAGCGCTCGCGGCGCCGTTCTGCGGAATGATCGCCGAGCGCGTTGGCCGGAAGCGCGTCATCGTCTCTGCCACGTTCCTGCTGGCGTTACCGACGCTTTTGGCGTCGACCGCGGCCTCGCTTCCGATGTTGATCCTCTGGCGCTTTCTGCAGGGCCTGGTGATGCCCGGGATCTTCGGGGTAGCGATCGCGTACATCGCCGAGGAGTGGCCGCCGGCGCGCGTGGCCGCGGCGATGTCGCTCTACGTCAGCGCCACCGTCCTCGGCGGCTTCCTCGGACGCGTCGTCGCCGGCTACCCGGCCACGCATCGCATCGTTTCTTCGATCGCGCCGAGCTGGCGCCTCGGCTTTCTTGTCATCGCCGCCTTCGATCTCGTCTTCGGCGCGGTGATCGCACGCTGGCTTCCGCGCGACCACAAGCCGGCACTCGCTCCGGTGCGTACTGACGCCGGCATGCTCCGGCATCTGCGCAACCCGCGGCTCGTGGCCACCTACGTGGTCGGATTCAATGTCCTCTTCTCGCTCGTGGCCGTCTTCACCTACATCACGTTCCATCTCGCGGCGGCGCCGTATTACCTGACACCGGCGCAACTCAGCTCGCTCTTTGTCGTCTATCTGGTCGGGTTGGTCGTGACGCCGCTGGCCGGAATCGGCATCGGACGGGCGGGCTCGCGTCCTGTGCTCATCGCTGCGGTGACCGCTTCGATGCTCGGCGTAGCGATGACCCTGTTTCACTCCCTGCCTCTGATCCTGGCAGGACTGGTGCTCTGCTCGTCCGGCGTCTTCGTTTGCCAGTCCGCCTCGACGAGCTACATCCAAACTGCCGCACCTGCAGGTGGCCGCTCCTCGGCAGCCGGTCTCTACGTCGCCTGCTACTACACCGGCGGCAGCCTGGCCGGCGTCCTTCCGGGATTCTTCTGGCGTTTCGGCGGCTGGCCGGCATGCGTGGCGCTCGTGCTGGTGGTGCAGGCAGTCACGATCGCGGTTTCGGCAATCGGCTGGCGGGAGTGAGCGTGATCGACGTCTGCTTTATCGATGTCAACGTACCGGGCGAAGTCGTCGAAGCGCTCGCCCTGTTGCTCGCCGACAGCGAGTTGGCGCGCGCGAACCGCTATCGCTTCGAAGACGACCGGCGACGCTCGATCATCGCCCGCGCGGCCACGCGCCGGCTGCTCGGCCGTTACCTCGACTCCGATCCGCGCGCGCTCGTCATCGTGGAGGAGGAGCACGGCAAACCGGTGCTGCTCGATCGCGAGATCGAGTTCAACGCCAGCCACTCCGGAGATCTGGTTGCCCTGGCCTTTGCCAACGGCACACCAGTCGGCATCGATGTCGAGCGCCGCCGCAAGCTCCACGATTGTCTGGCTTTGTCACGGCGCTATTTTTCCGCCGAGGAGGACGACATCGTCCGCTCCGCTGCAGATGCGCACGATGCCTTCTTCGTGATCTGGACGGCGAAGGAAGCGGTCGTGAAAGCGAGCGGCAAGGGGATCGGAGCGATCGACCTGCAAACCTTCACGGTTCCCCTTCGGGAGCGGCGGCTGCGGCCCGTCACCGGCGGATGGAGCGTCGCCGCCGTCGATCCGCCCCTGGACGGCTATTACGGCGCGGTTGCGGCACGCGCAGACCATCGCCGCATCACTTCACGCGCGATCACGGCGGCAGGTTTGCTTTAGACTTGGCGGTGGTGGCCGCCCAAATCGAGGAACGACGCAGATATCAGCGGGTAACGCTCGTCCGCCCGCTCGTGGGACGGATCGGCGCGGCCCGCGTCTTCCTGCTCGACGCCTCCCTATGCGGGGTGCGAATCGCCCATCAGGGCAATATCCCGCCCGAGGGATCGAGGTGCACGCTCATCTTCGAGTGGGAGTCGATGCCGGTGGCCCTGGATTGCCGCATCACCCGAAACACGCTCCAGAAAATGGCCCGGAACGCTCAGGAGAAGAGCGTCTACCACGCTGGGATGGAGATCGTCCGCGCCTCCGACGAGGCGATGAAGTCGCTCAAGGAGATGATCGCCTCGCTCGTGGCGCGCGCGCTCGACGAGCAGAAGGCGAACGCGCGCGGCATCCCGGCCGTGGTCGTTCAGACGTTTCAGACCGGAAAAGGAAGTCAATTCCTCCGCTGCGAACTGATCAACGAAAAATGGCGCCGCACGGAGACGACGCGCCCCGATCAGCCGATGAACGGCTTCACGATCTCTGCCGAAGAAGATGAGCCCCACATCGCCATGCTCTGCGAGACGTACCTTGCGTCCGACGCCGAGGGGCGGAAGCTGATCAAGCTGATGTCCGAGCTGAGCATCAGCAAAGCCGAAGGGATCCCGACGCGAAGGTACAGCCCATAGCTTCCAGAACGAAAGCACAACCACCTTTCCTGGTAGCAACACTACCGCTCGGAAGGCAGTTATTACGCTCCCAGAGGCAGTTAACACACTCCCGGAGTCCGTGAATACACTCCCGGAGTCCGTGAATACACTCCTGGAGTCCATGAATACACTCCCCGAGAGTCCGTGAATACACTCCCGGAGTCCATGAATACACTCCCGGAGCCAGCGATCTGCCGGTTTGGAGGCGCTAACCTGCTTTGGCTAGCTGCCCAGCGATCTCATCCACCACGGGCCAGGTCGCGGCGCGCCAGGCCTCGCCCATCAGAAGTCCGGCGGAGGCGAGATAGATGGCGACATCACGCGGAGGATAGGTGTCGAGCGCATGAACCGCGGCGCGCACCTGATCGGCCGAGGGGGCCTCGTAGTCGTCGACCTCGATCGATCCGTTCACGTGCGGGATCTTCCACTGGTCGAGAAACGCCGCCAGCAGCGCGCTCTGCTCGTGCGTGTGGTAGTGCATCAGCGCCGCTTCGAGCGGCTGCTCGAATTCCGGTCCCGTGGCACGCGCGGCGAAGAGATCGGCCTTCTTCTCCACCGGCATCTTGCGGATCGACTCCTCACGGAAGTGAAGTGCCTTGGCCAGCTGCGCGACAGCGATCATCTTGGCCGTATCCTCGCCGAAGCGCCAAAATGCTACCAGGATTCGGCGGCGGCGGTCAGGATCAGCGAGCTCTTTGACGATTCTGCGTGCGTTCCACATGGGAGCGGGATCGTATAACGGGTTATCGGTTGTCGGTTTTCGGTTGTCGGAGGAGATTGCACTACTTTCGTCCTGCCACCCCCTTCAAGGCATTCATTTCCTCCGCCGTCATCATCCTCGTCTTGCCTACCTCCAGCTCTCCGATCCCGATCGATCCGATGGCGATCCGTTTGAGGGTCACCACCGAGGCGTCGAGAGCCTCGACCATCCGGCGAACCTGCCGGTTGCGCCCCTCGGTGATGGTGATCTCGAACGCGCTGTCGTTCGCGCGCGTGACGTGGGCTGGCCGCGTCGGTCCGTCTCGCAGCTCGAGGCCGCGGCGGAGAAGGTCGAGCTCTTCGTCGGAGAGCGGACGGCTGGCATCGACGAGGTAGCTCTTCGGGACGTGGTACTCGGGATTCGTCAGCCGCTCGGCAAACTGCGCATCATTGGTCAGAATCAGGAGGCCGCTGGTATCGAGATCGAGCCGGCCGACGGGAAACAGGTAGCGCTCACGATCCGGCAGCAGATCGTAGATCGTCGGACGCCCGTGCGGATCGCGATAGGTGGTGATGTAGCCGGCCGGCTTGTGCAGCAGCAGATAGGCACGCTCTTCGCTGCGCAGCGGCTTGCCATCGAAGGCGACGCGGTCGCGTTCCATATCCACCCAGGCGTCCGGATCGCGCACGACCCGGCCGTTGACGCTCACGCGCCCCGCCCCGATCCAACTGCGCGCTTCGGTGCGCGATCCGAGGCCGGCCTTGGAGAGGACGCGTTCCAGGGTCTTCAGCGGGCGGTCGCCGGGCGGCGGTTTTGGGACGGAGGCTTTCATGAGGCAATGTTGAATGTTGCGTGTTGAATGTTCAATCTTGAATGTGAGGAGACGACAGCTATTCAACATTCAGCATTGAACATTCAACATTCAACATTCACAATGCCTCCAGGTGAAGCGTCTTCTGCCACTCCTCCTATTTCTCATCGCGGCGTCTGCATACGCGGATGACCCTCGTCCCGAATACCGTGCCTACTGGGTGGACACGTTCCGGACGCCGTTCGCCACCCGTGTAGACGTCGATCGCATCGTCGATGCGGCGGTCGAGAGCAATGCCAACGCGCTCTTCGTGCAGGTGCGCCGGAGGGGGGACGCCTGGTATCTCGACGCCGCGGAGCCGCTGGCTGAGGCGATGGATGGAACGTTCGACCCGCTGCGCGCTCTGCTCGATGCGGCGCACGCACGTGGCATCCAGGTCCACGCGTTCGTCATCGTCGGAGCCATTTTCCACGGCGATCCGAAGATCGACCCGCTTCCCCGCGATCCCCGCCACGTTTTTCTGCAGCATTTCTGGGACCCGGCCAGGCACCAGCCCTATCGCGGCCCGCGGCAGTGGGGAACGAAGACGAGCAAGGGCCGCTATCAGTTCGCCTCGGACTGGTACCTCGACCTCGGGCATCCCGAGGCGGCCGCCTACACGGCGGACGTGCTGCTTCACCTCGTCCGTGCCTACGACATCGACGGCATTCATCTCGATCGCATCCGTTATCCCGAGTCTCCTCACGCCGACTCCGGCTACAACGACACCAGCGTGGCGCGGTTTCGCGCGCGCTACGGAAGACTGCCGCACGCGAAGGATGCCCTCTGGAACGATTGGCGGCGCGAGCAGGTGACGAGTTTCGTGCGCCGCCTCTCCCTCGGCGCGAAGGCAACTCGCCCCTCGATCACCGTCTCCGCCGCGCTCATCTCGTGGGGATCCGGTCCCGGTGCGAGCGGCGGCTTCGCTAATACCGACGCCTATCGCGTCGCCTTTCAGGATTGGGAGGCGTGGCTGCGCGAAGGGATCATCGATCTGGCCAGTCCGATGCTCTACAAACGCGAGCACGCGCCGGCGGAACGGGCACAGTTCGACGACTGGCTGCACTTCGTCGTCACTACCGCGCACGCCAACGGCCGCGCGGCGGTGCCCGGTATCGGCGCTTACCTGAACTCGATCGAGGGAACGTTGCGGCAGGCGCGGCGCACGCGCGAGGCCGATGCCGACGGCATCCTCTTCTTCGCCATGGGAGATACGAAACCGTGGTCGATCCTCGCCAACAGCACCAACAACGCCGTGACGAAGAATCCGTACGCGCTTCCGGTGGCCGGCGTCTTCACGCCGAAACGGCCGAACGAAGAATTCTTCGCCGCGCTGCGTACGAGCACCGCCACCGATGGCCACACGGCATTCGAGCGCATCGCACAGCCGCTTTTCGCCGCGATGTCGCCTCCCCCGCGGAAAGCCGAAGAGAACACCGGCGCCATCATGGGCCAGGCCGATGGCGACGGCACGGTAGTAACGATCGAATCGCTGTCGACGCATGCGAAACGCATCACATACACCGATGGCAACGGATTCTTCGGCATGCTCGGGCTGGCACCCGGCCAGTACCGGGTGGTGGCCGGCGGGAAAGAGCGGACGGTGGACGTTGGCGCGGGCAAGGTGGCCATCGCGCCATGAACGACCTCGATCCGACCGTCCAGCGTGAGCTCGACGCGCTTGCCATCCCCCACGAGGTTCTCCCCTGCAACCCCGACTGGGCGGATACCGACGTCTTCTGCGCCAACTATGGGATTCCCCGCGACAACGCGGCCAACACGATCCTGGTCGCGGCCAAGACCGAGCCGAGGCAGTACGTCGCCTGTCTCGTCACCGCCACGATGAAGCTCGACGTCAACCATAAGATCAGCAAGTTGATCGGCATCAAACGGCTCTCGTTTGCATCCGCAGAGGAAACCAAGGAGCTGACTGGGCAACTGATCGGCGGCGTTACACTCTTCGGCCTGCCGGATTCCGTGCCGCTCTACATCGACGCGCGGGTCATGGAACGCGACTACGTCATCGTCGGCGGCGGCAACCGCTCCACGAAGATCAAGCTCGCCCCCGAACACCTGACCCGGCTGCAGCACGCCACGGTGGCCGACATCGCGGTGCCGCGGCAATAAACATCCAAACCATGGCGGACTCCGTAACTTCAACAACAAGGAGGAGAGAGGAATGAAGACACGCATCCTGGCAGTGGTTCTCTGTCTCATCACCGTGGCCGCGTTCGGCCAGACCAATCCCAAATTGAAGGAGCTGCAGTCGTTCATCGGAACGTTCCAGTGCACGGGGACAGGTTTCGCATCGCCCATTGGGCCGGAACATCCGACCAAGGCAACCGTTCGTGGCACATGGATCCTCGGCGGGGCGTGGCTGCAGGTTCATTACACCGAGACCAAGACAGCGAAGAACCCGCATCCCTACGACGTACTGGCGCTGTGGGGCTATGACGAAGAGCCGAAGGCGTTCGTATCCGGTACCCTCGACAACATGGGCGGATACAGCACGAGCCAATCCCCGGGATGGGAAGACGACAAGCTCGTTTTCAGCGGCCCGATGCACGGCGGCGGCATGACCTCGAAATCCCGCGACACCTTCACCAGGGTCGGCAAGAACGAGATCGACCACGAGGGGGAGATGGAAGTGAACGGGACGTGGAACAAGACCGATAAGGAAGTCTGCAAGCGGGTGATGTGATTTGCTCCGAATGTTCGGCTCAGCAGCGCTGGGCCGAACATTCGCGTTGTTAGCGTTGCACCGCACGTGAGCCCCTCCCCCTGCTGTTAGAATCCGCGTCATGGCCCTCGCGCCGCGCCAGACGCGGTTTCTCATCGTCTTTGCCGTCCTTCTCATCGCTTTTTACGCGATCATCACCATCAACGCCGTCGACAAGCGGGTGGTACTCCCCTTCACGGCCGTGCTGGCCCGTATCTCCGGCGCGGCCCTGAAACTCATCGGGGAGCGTGTAGCCGTGACCGGCACCGTGATCGCCGGCGCCCGGTTCGCCGTCGACATCCGCGGCGGCTGCAACGGTCTCGAAGCCGTCGTCTTCGTCTGCGCGGCCATGCTGGCCTTTCACGCGCCGCTGCAGAAGCGCATCCTCGGAGCGCTGGCCGCTGCCCTGATCCTCGAAGCGCTCAACGTGATCCGGATCGACTCGCTCTACCTCCTGGGCGTTTATCACCGCAACGTCTTCGAGATGTTCCATCTCGCGGTCTGGCAGACGCTGATGTTCGGCGCGGCGGTCTTCCTCTTCCTCATCTGGACCTCGATCGTGGCACCGCGCAATGCTCCTGCGAGCACTTAGATTTCTGGCCGGCCTCGCTCTCGGCGTCTGGATCTGGTGGGCGGCCACGCCGGCCTACAACTACCTGCTCGCTCCCGCCACGCAACTGCTGCTGCACGCCGACGGACGGCTGGCCGCCGCGGTGCTGTTGCCGCAGGAGCGCAAGGTCTTCGTGACGTCGGCGACACCGCTGCCGACGGCGACGATGCCCGCCGATCAGATCACCTACAACATCATTCTGCTGCTGGCTCTCTTCGCATCGAACGACAGACCATGGCGCCTGGCGAACGTGCGCGGACTGGCCATGGCCCTGCTGATCCTCTTCGTCTCACACTGCGTCGGGCTGTTGATCTCGATCGAATCCACTTACGCCATTCGTCAGGGAGCGTGGAGCGATCAGCACTACGGCGAGGCGGCGGCAAGCTTCTGGCTGACGACGGAGCTGGTCTTCCGTATCGTCGGCATGTTCGGTGTGGTCTTCGCCTCGTGGTGGGCGCTCAGTCACTCGAAGAGCGTGTCGACGTAAGCGGCCGGGTCGAAGGGGATGAGATCGTCCGCGCTCTCACCGACGCCGACGAATTTCACCGGAATCTCGAACTGACGCATGATCGAGAGAATCACGCCGCCTTTGGCTGTGCCGTCGAGCTTGGTCACGATCATCCCGGTCACCTGCACGGCCTCGAGAAACGCCGCTGCCTGACTGACGCCGTTCTGGCCCGTCGTGCCATCGATCACGAGAAGCGTTTCGTGCGGCGCTCCGGGCAGTTCCTTCTCGACGACGCGCCGTACCTTCGACAGTTCCTGCATCAGGTGCGACTTGTTGTGCAAACGCCCGGCGGTGTCGATGAGGACGACGTCGATGCCGCGCGCTTTCGCGGCCGTGACGGTGTCGTGGGCGACGGCGCCTGGGTCCGAGCCGGCTTTGTGCTTGACCATGTCGATGCCGATGCGGTCGGCCCACATTTGGAGCTGTTCGATGGCGGCCGCACGGAAGGTGTCCGCCGCCCCGAGGAGGACGGACTTACCGTCATTCTTGAAGCGGGTGGCCAGCTTGGCGATCGTGGTCGTCTTCCCGGTTCCGTTGACGCCGACGACGAGAATGACGAACGGTTTCGCGCGCGTGGTGTCGATCGGCGACAGGAGCCTCCGCGGAATGAGTGCGCGCGCCTCTTCGCGCAGCACCTCGGTGAATCGATCCATCTTCGTGATCCGCTCGGTGCGGATGCGCTGCTCGATCCGATTGACCAGCGAGGTGGTCAGCTCCGCGCCGACGTCCGCGCCGAGGAGCCCTTCTTCGAGACCGTCGATGGCCGACTGCTCGATCGGAAGGTCGGGAACCATCGATTCCCGGACCTTCTCGATGATCTCGGTGTGGGTCATGAAGAGCCCACGTTTCAGCTTGTCGAAGAGTGATTTTCTGGGTTGCTCGGCCATGGCGGCGGGCATTGTAGCCGCCGCCGATTCGATTGATGCCCATTTGCCAGGAGTCTGCGCGGCAGAACGATCGAGGTGAAATGGTGGCCGAGCCTGGGGCAACCAGCGCCTCCGGTCGTGCCGGCCTAGTGCCGTGACGCGCGCCGCCGGTCCGAACCGGCATCGGCATAGTCGACGTTCAGCAGCAAATAGGTGAAGGTGGCGCCGGAGATGATGAATCCGCCGCTCTCTGCCGGTGCCAGGGCCATGCGGCCCCAGTTCGTCATACTGTCCCCCTCCTCTTCGCGGAAGGCGAGCGCGTAGACGCCACGGTTGAGCTTCGGTCCGGCCACGTTGCCGAGCGACAACGTTAACGGCGACGATTCGGTCTCGACCGGCGGTGGCGTGGCGGTGCTGGTTTGGCTGGTCGGACGCATGCGTCTGACGAGAAGCGAGATACCGCTCGTGGCAGGCGCTTGAATGGTGAAGCTGAGCTGCCCGCTGACCGCGTCGGTATCGGGACGGCCGGCCACGGAGAAGAAACGGTAGCGGGATGGATCGTCAGGAGCGCGGTGAGAGACCGGGAAGAGCGCGTCGACGGCGATTCCGCCCGGCGCATTCTTGTGGCTGGCGGCACGCCCGGCACCGACGACGGAGACCCTGGCGCCGTTGCCGATGAAATGGGGATCGGGGCCGAGGATGGAGCTCGCGGCGGCCAGAGGAACCGAGTAGCCAGGCAGCGGGAGGAACGGTGAGTAGCCGATGTCCATCAGCGGGACGATGCCTGAGCTCTCGGCGGCAAAGAGATTCCGATCGCTCATGACGACGACCGCGACGCCGAGTGCGGCGACGGAGCTGATGCGAAGAAACTCGCGACGCGGGATTCCGTTGGACACAGCTGTAGCTTTCATGCGGATCTCCATACTGGTTTCATTGGGAATGTGCGCCTTTAAATAACGCGCAGGCAAACGGCGGCGGACTGGACTTATTCATACTAACACGCCGTCCGGCGAGCTGTGCAAGATCAGTGACAGTCCGGCCCGGCCACCACGGTCCCCTCGACAGCGGCCACCGCTCCGCCGTTCGCGGCGGCCACCATCGCCGCGATGGCCTTTCCGTCGGAGGAGGGGGGGCCGATCACACGCATCGAGGAGTGCGCTGCCGCGGCCAGATGGATCACGGTCCCCGGCATGTTGCTGAACCGGTTGGCGGTGAGGTCAGCGCAGGCGGTGGCCGCGTCGGAGGCGGCGACATCGACCCAGGCGCGGTCGGACACCAGCGCCACGACGGAGTTGCCCTTGAGCGTCAACTGGGCGTTCCCGTTCTGCCGCGCTCCGACCGTGACGACGCCGTGGCCGAAGTGCTGGATCGATGACTCGCTGGCGTCGACGGAAAGAGAGCTGTTTTCGCTGGCTACGGCATCGATGGCCGATCCGAGGTTGTCCTTGAGATCGGCGGTACGCAGTTCGACGCCGATTCGCGAGGCACCAAACGTGCGGACCTCCAGCAGGTGAGGAGCAACTTCCGGACGCCCCGTCGCCGCCAGCGTGCAACGATCGAGAACGATGCGTCCGTTGTTGTAACGCTGCTCGATGAGCATTTCGCTGCCGGCGTTGTCGACGAAGGACGAGCGGCTGAAGGTGATCGTGCCGCCCGCTTCCTGCAGCAGCACCCCGCTCTCGAATGTCTCGTCGCCGGCACCGTGAACGTCCAGCCCGCCGAAGGTGACGTCGCGGATGTTGTTGGCGTTGATCCCCATGGCGCTGCCGCCGTCGACGACGATGTTCTCAAAGGTGCAGTCACTGATGTGCCGCAGGTAGAGTGCGGCGCGGCAAACGGCGGTGGAGTTCTCCTGGAAATTGCCGGCACACTTGACGCCACGCGTCGGTTTGTTGACGCCGCTGTCGGTGATGGTGATCCCGTTGATGCGAACGTTGCTCGATTGGACGATGCGCATCCCGTTGCCGCGGGCGTGAAGAATCGCGCCGCCGGTTCCGCGCTTCCCCTCCACGCCGGTGATCGAAACCTTGCCGTGGACACCATCGAGAATGATCCCTTCGTCGAGCGTCCCCGGCGCGATCCCCTGCGCCGAGACCGACTCGAACGAGAGCTCGACGCCGGAGTAGTGCACCTCGAGCGCCGCACCGTTGGCGGTGCTAAGCGTCGACGCACCACCGATGACAAGCCTGGCCACCTTGTTGACCACCACTCCCCGCCTGCGCCCGCGCACGTCGATCGTGTCTTCGAAGACGACGGCGCCGGGCCGTTCGATGCCGGCGATGACGACTGCATCGTCGAAGGCGTCGCGGACGTGCAGCTTCGAGCCGCGGCGGAAGGTGACGCTCCCCGACTTGCGTCCCTGGATGCGAACGGCCGAGGTGAACTCGCCGGAGATCGGCATCCGGTCGATGACCACGACGCCGTAACCTCCGTCCATCCCAAACCCGCTTCCGCGGTCCGCGGCCTCGATCGATCCGCCGGAGATGTCCACATTCCCCTGCTGCTCCTGCAGGTAGATGCCAAACCCGGCTTTGGAGGTCTTGATGTAAACGTTGCGCACGGTCAGCTTGCCGATGGCGCCGCTCCCGACGATGCCGCTCATGGCCTCCGCGAAGATGGTGCAGCCGGCGATGACGTTATCGCCGGTCGTGACGATCGTTCCATGAATGGCGGGCCCGGGTCCCTGCTGCGCGGGAACGCCCGTGACGCCTGTGTCGAGCTTGAATTCGGTCCGCACCGCGTCGAGACCGAAGGCGGAGCCGATGAGCATCTGGCCCTTCTTCAAGGTCACGCTTTCGATGTAGGGATTGGGGGTTTCGGCCACGTAAACGACCGAGCCGCTGTTCGCGCTTTGGACACCCATACCGATGGTGGCGAACGGCGACTGGCGCGACCCATCACCTCCGGGCGTGGCGCGGTTGTCGACGAAGACGACTGTCCCCGATGCCGTGGTCGCGGCGGCCAGGGCCAGGATAATGACCAGAAACGCGGACCGGATCATCGCGGCCGAGGGGCTCCCTGTTCGCGGCCGGCGATCGTCTGCTTGACCATGGCCTCGTCGACGGTGATGACCTGCAAGCCGGCGCCTGCGGGATCGAATTCAAGACCGCCGATCACGCGGCGGAAGGTCTCGCGCAACGCGCGCGCGCCGAGGCGCTTCTGGCGTGCGGCATCCCAGGCGATGGCGATCAAGGCGCCACGCGTGATCTGCAGGTCGATGCCGAACCGCTGGAAGTAAGCGCGCGAGGTGCGGAAGATCGACGCCTCCGGCTCGACGAAGATACGCGCCAGGTCGGATTCGGCGAGATCGTTGAGCACGACCATCGATTCGAATCGGGAGACGAACTGCGGGGTCATGCCGTAGCGGAACAGATCCTCGTATTTGAGGTAGTCCCGAAGATGGAACGGCAGCTCTTCCCTCACCTCTCCGGACGCCGAGACGACGACGATCGGCTTCATCGGCGCCACATCCTGGCCGATGGTGGCCCGGCGGAAGACAGCCTCGTACAACTCCTCGAAGGCCCCGCCGACGATGAAGAGGACGTTGGAGGAGTTGACGGCGAAGCTCATGCCGTTCACTTCGAACTCGACGTTCTCGTTCTCCATGAGCGTGAGCAGCGCTTCCTGCGCCACGATGCCGCGTACGTTGGGCTGGCCGCTGACCTGAGCCCGGATCTTGTCGACCTCGTCGATGAAGACGATGCCGTGCTCGACGGAGCGCAGCAGATTGGGCAACGCCGCGTCCGCGCCGAGCAGGGTTCGGGCGTTGGCGAAGAGTCTCCCCAGCACGGCCCTCCCATATCCCTGATGTTCCTCGGCCAGCACATTGGCGTTGATGCGAATGACGTTCGCGGAATGACTGAGGTCGGCCCGGCTTGCCAGAAACTGCTCGACCGCGCGCATCAGCGTGGTTTTGCCGGATCCCGAGTTGCCGATCATCAGGATGTTCGGCGCCGGATGCCCGACCAGATGCTTGACGATGGCGACGGAGAGCTCGCGGATGGCCTCGTCCTGCCCGACCACGGTCGCGCTAAGCGCCTCGAAGACCTCGCGCGGACGAAGGGGGAAGGTGTCCATTCGGGGAGCTATTGTAGACGGGGCGGGATCAGACCAGAGGGTTCTCAATCCTGACGCTGATCACCGGACGTACAACTCTTCTCGCGTCCACCCTCGGCCATGCGAGTTTCCGGGATGAGCATCCATCAGCCGGAACACTTCGGCCACGGCGGCATGCCGGTCAGGCGACCGACCGATACCAATGTCTGGCTCGCTTCTGATGTTGCTTCCAGGCAAAAACTCCTGCCGCTAGTTTTGACTCCAGTCAAAAATACCCGTATCTTCGCGAACGGGTCATGGCCACGAAACCACGGTATCTCACCCGTTCTCCGTGGCCGAACAGCGGATCCGCGACCGTGACGGTTTCGATCAACTCCTCGGTCTCGGCGGCTTCCCCGAGCCGTTCCTCGGCGGGGACGAGGTCCAGACCAGACGATGGTCACGCGAATATCGCACGCGATTGATCCGCGAAGACGTCGTGTCGCTCGAGCGCATCCAGGACCTTGGCCACCTGGAGCTCCTCATGCTGCGTCTTCCCGATCTGGTCGGGTCTCCGCTTTCGATCAACGCTCTGCGCGAAGACCTTCAGATCAGCCACAAGGCTTTATCTTCCTGGATTCAGGCGCTGGAGAGGCTTTACGCCGTTTTCCGGCTGGCTCCCTTCGGTACACCCCGGATTCGCGCCGTGAAGAAGGAGCAGAAGCACTATCACTTCGACTGGTCCATCGTGGCTGATGACGCCGCGAGGTTCGAGAACCTCGTGGCCTTGCATCTCCTGAAGTGGGTTCACTTCGAACAGGACACGAAGGGCCGCGATCTCGATCTACGCTACTTCCGGGACGTCGACGGCCGCGAGGTTGATTTCGTCGTCACCGAACGGGCGAAACCGATACTCCTGGTCGAATGCAAGTGGGCGGATGCGGCCATCGACAAGAGCCTTCACTACCTGAAGGCGAAGTTCCCCGATGCGGCAGCGTGGCAGGTGTCGGCCACCGGAACGAAGGACTACCAGAGCGGCGAGGGGATACGCGTGTCGCACGCGCTGAATCTCCTGCAAACGCTGATCTGAGAGCTCCGCGCGCCGAGCTACGGTAAAATGAACTCCGACATGCTCGATCAGTTGACCATCGAATCGTTCGAACCTCACGTCGGTACCTCGTTCTGGCTGCGGAACAATGAGCAGAAGATCGAGTTGCGGCTCACGCGGGCAGCACGGGTGATGGAGAGCGAGGCAGCGCGGCTGCATCGCACCGCCTTCTCGCTCTACTTCCTCGGGCCTGTCCTCCTGCCCCAGCAGATCTACCGGCTGACGCATGACGGGTTCTCCGATCCGCTCGATCTCTTCCTGGTACCGATCGGGAAAGAGGCGGCCGGCTTCAACTACGAAGCCGTCTTCACCTAGTATCGGCACGGCCGGCGGCGCTGGTTGCCCAAGGCTCGGCCACCATCCGACCTGACCCCGAATCCGCTACCTTCGCGAACCGTCCCCGAAATCACCACTTCGAGCTGCCGGCGGTTGGCTTGCTCTCGGGCCAACCAGGTCGTGGACATCGACCGCACCCTCAGCTACGATCCTTTTTGCTATGACGGAGCCAATGGAGAACGATCGCTCCTACGCGGCATTGCTGGCTCGTCGCTATTTTCACGAGCAGTCGGTTGAGAAGAAACTGCTTCTCGGCTCGTTTTCCCGGACCACCGACCCGCTCATCGCCGAGCTGCTCGACCTTCTTGCTGATGAGCCATGGCGCGCTAAGGGCGCAGCCTATCCCAACAAGAAGTACATGCCGGACGTCGAAGCGCTTCTCGATCAACTGAACAAGGGGCCGCTGGGCCGCCTGCCTGAGCCAGGACGCTTTTCTGCGAAGGCAGCTCTTTGGCGCCCCGTCGGGAGCTTGCTTGCTGTGGTCTGCACAGTCATGGGCGCAGTGACCAGAGCATCGCTGGACATGTGGTTGGTGTTATCTCTTGTGGCCGCGCCGATTTTTGCCATCATCGAGCTCATCGGATTTCGAGACGCGATGGCCCGATACATTCGCTCTCGTGAGCGCCGAGATATGACAGTAACGAGAGCAGACTGTTTGAGCGAGTCGGAGGCATTGAACCTCCAAGAACCGGACGATTCGGCCACGGGAACCATGCTGGCGGCTGATAGGAGCTACGGTACGAACGGCATGCTGAACGCCAGCCGCCGGGCCTGAGGCTCTGGCGTCATGTCACGCCTCAACTCGGGGGTAGAGCTGTTTGAGGTGAATGCGGCCCACCAATTCCGGCAGATGCGACGCACCCTGGAGTGGAGTCTACTAGTGAGCTCGCGGAGGTCACTAAGTGGACTCGTGGAGGTCACTAGTGGACTCGTGGAGGTCACTAAGTGGACTCGTGGAGGCCACTAGTGGACTCGTGGAGGTCACTAAGTGGACTTGTGGAGGTCACTAAGTGGACTCGTGGAGGCCACTAGTGGACTCGTGGAGGCCACCTAGTGAGGTCGTGGAGTCAACTAGTGGACCCGTGGAGTTCACTAGTGAGCTCGTGGAGTCCGCCGACTTACCAGTTTTAGCCGTTCCCGTTCCTGCCAGGCCGCCGTTGGACCTGAAATGCGTCACTCGTGCCCCCGATCGTCTCGACTCAGCGTGCACGCCGAACAGCTCACGGTGTGATCCTGGTGGATTACCACGACGCGCTGCTCCCTCCCGGCTGCTGCACGCCCGCATTAGCCCGCATTTCTCACAGTATTGCTTCGATGTAGTAGCAACCGGCGGTTTTAACCTGGACAGGACACTAGCCCACCCGCGGCGCCCGCCGCATCAGGTAGTAAACGCCGTTCGTGTCGACCTGCTCGAATCCAAGGCGCTGGTAGAGGCGAAGGGCGGGATTGAATGCCTCGACGTGGATGGTGACCGGCTTGCCGGCAGCATCGCCGCGGTCGATCACCTGGTGAAGAAGCATCGATCCGATCCCTGAACCGCGGCACTCCACCGTCAGGGCGATGTCGACGATGCGGATCTGATCGCGCCACTCATCGATCCAGAACCGGCCGATGGGCTGGCCGTTCCGCTCGACGATGTTCCGCTCGCACGTCGGATAGTGGATGCCGTAGTGCTCGAACTGGGCGGCGAACTGCTGGTCGAGGAAGACCTTCTTCTGCGCCTCATCAAACGGAAAGCGCGTCATCTCCTCGGCGCGCGCCGACTCATACAGACGGCGCATGAAATCGTAGTCGGCGTCGGTAGCCGGGCGAAGGGTCACTGCGCCCGAACCAGGGGGAAGAAGAACGTCGCTCATGAGAATGACCTCGGAAACGCTGCGGTTGTCAGCCTGCGCACCAGAGACTCGCGGAAGTCGTCGATCTCCTTCGGCGACATACCGTGGTACTGCGCCTCTGCCGAAGGAATGGGGAAACTGGACAAAACCCACGCAAGCTGTGCAGCCGACATTCCTCCGTCTTTTTGAGAGGCGAGATGGAGTGCTTCAAGCAGATCGTGACCGGCTTCTTCAAGCCGGGCAACATCGACCAGGTCACGGACCTCGGTACGGGAAAGAAGTGCACAGAGTTTATTCGCGAGGATCTCGCCGGACGAGTCGACGATGATGCGACCAAAGAACATCGCGGTCAGCGATGACATTCAGCTCAGCAATCCCTGCTCCCGCCACCGGTCGAGAAGGAATCGCCAGAAACCGATTCGTCGCCCCAGATGACGTTCGAGCTGATCCCATCGCCGGTTGACCTCCTCGGGAGTGGTGAACAACCAGATGTCCTGTTCGCGAGCCTCGCGCAGAATCTTGCCCAGAAGCCGGATGCGATCATCCTCGGAGCGCCCGAGATGCTCCCGAAGGTCGCGTAAGGTCATCGGCTCGTCCCAAAGAAAATAAGGGATCGACTCCTCATCCGAGAAGTTCGTCGTCAGCCCCACACCCGAAGTAACTGCGTCGTTCACGCGTTCATTATCGAACAAAAAGAGCTGCGCATTCTCAGGCTTTGTCCACCGAGATCATGAGATACGAGAAAGGCACGGGCTCCAATCCGAGCAGGCCTCCTTGAACCAGGACTCCGGCCCCTGACGCGTCAAGGGCGCCGGGGGCGTGGGGGTCGCGCATCCGGACCGCAGACCAGTTCGGCGCCTTGTCGCGCGGGTCTTCCTGCAGAGCGACGAAGTAGACGCCGCGATTCAGCTTCATGGACGACGATCGCGCATCGAGAGCAAGCGAACAGGCCCCGCTCTTCTTCTGCGGATCGTTGCTGTCCTCGATCGAGAAAAAGCGTTTCACGCGCGCCAGGGCCGGCGGCGTGGAACCGGCCGGCAGGCGCATCTCGACATTGAGCTCGATCGGGTGACGCGAGTCGACCGGCACCACAAACCGGGGCGGCGGCGCATTCCTGGCCACGCCACGGTGCGTGGTATGGCTCCAGGCATGAAACGGAAGCCGTTCCTCGCCAACCGGAAACATGACGTTCAACGCCACGGAGACCGGCTTCCGGCGATGCTGCTCCGCCCGCCAGAAACCGTTGACGCTGACACGGGCGGAGCCGTTGAGCGCGCGATCTCCGGCACGGGGTGAGGAAGCGGCGGCAAGGCGGTGCAGAGAGTCGGAGGACGCGGTCCCGACTCTGGCCTTTTCGAAGGAACCGTCCCAGTACCCGAGCGAGACGATCGGGAGGCTGATCGGATCGGAGCCGGCCACGGCGCGCATGACCTGCTGCGGCAGCCCGGAGGCCGCCGCACCGGCGACGGCCACCGAGCTGAGAATCATGAATTCGCGCCGGTGAAGGAGCAGGCGGTCCTGGTCGTTGGTCGTGACGTAGTCGCGGATGTCGTCGTTCGTATCCATCGTCGTTCCTTTTCTGCCAGCGTTAGTTCACGGTGTTGGGCGGAGTCGCCGTAAGTGTGACGGAGCCCTGGGTGCAAGTCTTGCCCGCGGTGCCAGTGTTGTTGTTGGCGATCTCCGCGTTGACGGTCGCGCCACCGAAGGCATTGAACAACGTCGCCACCTGTGTACCGGTCGCTCCCGCCGCCTTCTCGTAAACGATCATTCCCGTTCCCGGTCCGCACAAGGTATCGCAAGCATCGGGTGATGCAGGAACCGTATTGCCGTGGATCTCGGCGTTGACGTTCGAGCCTGAAGTTCCCGTGCCCTGCGCGTCCGAGGAGACGTAGATCGCATAGAGCGGGAAGCCGGTGGTGTCCTGCGGGTTGACGTCATTGCCGGTGATCTTGACATCGAGACGCGTCTGACCATGAGCCGGCCCCGGGCGTCCCAGCTCCTCGACGTCGATCCCTCGGCCGAACGGAATCTGACGGATGGTGTTGTTGACGATCGTTACCGTGGCAGTTTGTTGACCCTGAAGGAAGAAACGCATGCCATTGCCGAATGCCGAGCCGGAGTTTGCTACGCCGGCATTTCCAATCACGTTTCCGGAGACGAATGCCTTGAACGTGCCTCCGCCGCTGTCGGAACCATTGGCGAAGTTGACCGCATCACTCTGGCTGCCGAGGATGTTGGTGTTGTTGACAAACCTGAAGTAGACGCTGCCGGTACCGTTCGTACCGCCACCACCCTCAAAGCTGGCCCCGACGTTGTTGTTCGTGAAGGTGCAGCCGGTAACGGTGATCGTTCCGGTCGTCGGTGCGCCTACGCCATTGCCGAGAACGGAGTTGTCATTCTGCTGGAGCTGAAGTCCCTTCGCAAAGTTGTTCGAGAAGGTCGCGCCGGTGAAGGTTGCGGTGTTGATGGATGCCGCATTTTTCAGTGAGACGAGGAATCCATCGTCATTCGCGCTGCTGCTGTATGTGCCGTTCGTGACCGTCAGCGATGTCATCACAGCCGTCGAACTGACTGAAGCATCGAGCCATACGTTGTTCAGGAAGGAGCCGGTCACCGTGTCGTTTGTGAACGTGGCGGCACCGCTGACATCCACCAGATGAACGCCATTGTCCACAAGCGTCGTGCCGTTGTTCAGGACCTGACAACCGAGCAAGGCGAAGTTGTTCAGGACAGTCCCGTGGATGCCGTCATGCGCGCTGGTCTTGATGATCATCGATGACAGGCTGACTCCGGCCCCAGTGATGTTGCTGAGGTTCACCGCGTTGCCGGTCGTCTTCTGGATCGTGCCACCCGAACCGTTGGAGGCGTTGCTGCCGTCACCGGTCACGGTGAAACCGCCCACGTAGTTGGTGAGTGAAATGGCGTTCAAGGGTCCGGCCGCCGAGGTGCCGGCGTTGATCTGCGTGAAGGTCATCGTGCCGGCACCATTGAGAATGGTCACGGGCGTACCGGTGGTTGTGGTCACGTTGCGTGCCGTCACGTTGATACCCGATACGCTGGTGCCGGTGATGGAGTTCGCCCCACCCGTGCTCATGTCGATCCCGTTGACCGTGACGTTCGTGGCCAGCGTGAGCGTACCGCTCAGCGTCGGCGTGTTAGCCCCGGCTCCCGGTACTGTCAGCACACCGCCCACTGTGAGCGTCGCGCCGGCGCCGATGAGCTGCTGGCTCGTCAGCATCGTGTACGCGCCGGTGGTCAGACCGGAGCCCTTCGATACGTAGATGAAGTCGCCCGACGCCGTGGCTGCCGCGCCGACCGCGGTCATCGTCTTGAACGGCGTGTTCGAGCGGCCGTCGTTCGTGCCGGAGACGGTGGCGTTGTCGACGTACCAGACCCTGCCGGTGAAGGTGATGGTGGCGGACCGCGTCACGGTGATGCCGTTCGAAGTGCCGGTGTAGGTAAACGAGTCGGAGGAGGTATTGCCGACATTCGGCGTGTAGAGGAAGGTTCCGTTCGGGTTGAAGGTGGTCAGCGTGCCGTTGAAGGGCGGGACGGACACGGCGTAGGTGATCGGGGCGTCGGAAGAATCACCGCTCGAGACCGCAACCGAAAGAACCGTCGGTGTAGCCGGCGCGGGGAGTCCGCCATCGAGTTGCGTGTTGCCGACGTCGACGTACGACTTGGTGGTCAGATTCGGAGCAATCGTGAGCGTGTAGGTGCTGCCGATCCCGGTGCAGCCGTTGGCGTCCGTCACCTTGACCGTAACCGAGAAGACGCCTGTCTGCGTAGGAGTGCCGGAGAGAACGCCGCCCGACGAGAGCGAGACACCCGTCGGCAGCGAGCCGCTGTTGATGGAGAAGACGGCCGGGGTGTGCGTCCCGACGCCGGTCTGGGTGAAGGTGAAGCTGCCGCTCAGCGGCGCGCCGAACGTTCCGCTGTTCGAGCTCGGGTTCGTGACTGTGATGGTCTGGCAGGCGACGACCAGCGTGTAGGTCGGTCCTGTTCCGGTGCAGCCGTTGGAGTCAGTGACCTTTACCGTGATCGAGAAGCTGCCCGGCGCCTGCGGCGTGCCGGAGAGAACGCCACTCGAGGAGAGCGTCAGGCCCGCCGGCAGCGAGCCGCTGGCGATCGTGAAGGTGGCCGTGCCGATAGCGCCGCTCTGGGTGAAGGTGGCGCTGAACGGCGCGTCCACGGTACCGGTCGTGGTGGCCGGGTTGGTGACGGTGATGGTCTGGCAGACGATGACCAGCGTGTAGGTCGGTCCGGTGCCGGTGCAGCCGTTGGAGTCGGTGACCGTAACCGTGATCGGGAATGTGCCGGGCTGCGTCGGAGTGCCGGAGAGCACGCCTGAGGCCGAGAGGCTCAAGCCGGTCGGGAGCGTGCTGGAGGTGCTGAAGGTAACCGCCCCGATCCCGCCACTCTGTGCAAACGCCTGACTGAACGCGGTTCCGACCGTCCCGGTGGTGGTGGCCGGATTCGTGACGGTAATGGTCTGGCAGGCGATGACCAGCGTATAGGTCGGTCCTGTTCCGGTGCAGCCGTTGGAGTCGGTGACCTTGACGGTAATCGGGAAGGAGCCGGTCTGGGTCGGGGTGCCGGAGAGGACTCCCGAGGCTGAGAGGCTCAGTCCTGCCGGGAGCGTACCGCTGGCCAGCGAGAAGGTGGCCGTGCCGTTGGCGCCGCTCTGCGTGAAGGTCTGGCTGAACGGTGCTCCGGCGGTACCGGTCGATACGGCTGGGTTGGTGACCGTGATGGTCTGGCAGCCGATGGTGAGGGTGAAGGTATCCGAGCCGGTGCAGCCGTTGGAGTCGGTGGCCGTGACGGTGATCGGGAAGGAGCCGCTCTGGGTCGGGGTGCCGGAGAGCGTGCCGTCGGCGGCCAGGGTCATGCCGGTCGGCAGCGTGCTGACGGTTGAGAAGACGACGGTGCCGATACCACCGCTCTGGGTGTACTGCTCGCTGAAGGCCACGCCGACGGTTCCGGACATGTTGGCCGGATGCGTGACGGTGATGGTCTGGCAGTTGATGGTCAGGTTGTAGGTCGCGCTCGTCCCGGTGCAACCGTTCGCATCGGTCACAGTGACCGTGATCGGGAAGGTGCCCGTCTGCAGCGGGATGCCCGACAGCGTACCGTTCGCGGCGAGACTCAGACCGGACGGCAGCGTGCCGCTGGCCAGCGTGAAGGTCGTCGTACCGATGCCACCGCTCTGCGTGAACGATTGGCTGAAGGCCTGTCCGGCGATGCCGATGTTCGTCGACGGATTGGTGACGGTGATGGTCTGGCAGGCGATGGTCAGGTTGTAGGTCGGTCCGACACCGCTGCAGCCGTTCGCATCAGTCACGGCAACGGTGATCGGGAACGAACCGGTCTGCGTCGGCGTGCCGGAGAGGGCCCCGGAGGCCGACAGGCTCAGACCGGTGGGGAGTGAACCGCCGGCAAGCGAGAACGTGGCCGTGCCGATGGCGCCGCTCTGCGTGAAGGTCTGGCTGAACGGCGAGCCCGCCACACCGCTATTCACCGCGGGATTGGTGACGGTGATGACCTGGCAGGCGATGGTCAGCGTGTAATTCGTCGTCCCGGTGCAGCCGTTCGCGTCGGTCACCTTGACGGTGATCGGGAAGGTGCCGGTCTGCATCGGCGTACCGGAGAGCCCGCCGTTGATCGCGAGGGTGATGCCGGACGGCAGGGTTCCGGCGGCGAGTGAGAAGGTCGCCGAACCGATGGCGCCGCTCTGGGTGAAGGTCTGACTGAACGGACTACCCGCCACACCGCTGTTCACGGCCGGAGCCGTGACGGTGATGGTCTGACAGTTGATGACCAGGTTGTAGGTCGGGCCGGTTCCCGTGCAGCCGTTCGCGTCCGTGACGGTGACGGTGATCGGGAAGGTGCCGGTAACCATCGGCGTGCCCGATAGCGTCCCGTTCGCGGCGAGGGTAAGACCCGAGGGGAGCGTGCCGCTGGCCAGCGAGAAGGTCGTCGTGCCGATGCCACCGCTCTGCGTGAACGTCTGGCTGAAGGGGCTGCCGGCCACGCCCGTATTCACGGCCGGATTCGTGACCGTGATGGTCTGGCAGGCGATCGTCAGCGTGTAGGTCGCGCCGGTGCCGTTGCAGCCGTTCGAATCCGTCGCCTTGACGGTGATGGGGAACGTGCCGGTCTGCGTTGGCGTACCGGAAAGCGTTCCGTTCGCGGCCAGCGTGAGGCCGGCAGGCAGAGTGCCGCTGGCCAGCGAGAACGTGGTCGTGCCGATGCCGCCGCTCTGGGTGAAGGTCTGGCTGAACGGCGCGCCGGCCACGCCGCTGTTCACGGCCGGATTGGTGACCGTGATGGTCTGGCAGGTGATCGTCAGCGTGTAGGTGGGGCCTGTGCCGGTGCAACCGTTCGCATCCGTGGCCTTGACTGTGATGGCGAACGTACCGGTCTGCGTGGGCGATCCCGACAGCGTTCCGTTCGCGGCCAGCGTGAGACCGGCCGGCAGTGTGCCGCTGGCCAGCGAGAACGTGGTCGTACCGATGCCGCCGCTCTGGGTGAAGGTCTGGCTGAACGGCGCGCCTGCGACTCCGCTGTTCACAGCCGGATTCGTGACCGTGATGGTTTGGCAGGTGATCGTCAGCGTGTACGTCGGACCGGTGCCGGTGCAGCCGTTCGCGTCGGTCGCTTTGACCGTGATCGGGAAGGATCCGGTTTGTGTCGGCGTGCCGGAGAGGACACCGTTGGATGCGAGCGTCAACCCCGCCGGCAGCGCGCCGCTGGCCAGCGAGAACGTCGTCGTCCCTACCCCGCCGCTCTGCGTGAAGGTCTGACTGAACGGCGACGAGGCCACGCCGCTGTTTACCGCGGGATTCGTGACCGTGATCGTCGGACAGACGATCTGCAGAGGATACGTCGGACCGACGCCCGTGCAACCCTGCGAGTCGGTGACCATGACCGTGATTGGGAAGCTGCCCGTGACCGTCGGCGTACCGGAGAGCGTTCCGTTCGTTGCCAGCGTGAGGCCGGTGGGCAGCGTGCCGGTGGCCAGGGTGAATGTGGCTGTACCGATCGCGCCGGTCTGGGTGAAGGTCTGGCTGAAAGGCACGCCGGCCGGGCCGCTGGTCACAGCGGGATTGGTGACGGTGATGACGTTGCAGCAGACCGGGAGAACCGGCTCACCGGCAGGCAGCGACGGAGCGGAAGGCGAGCACGAACCGGTGGTGATGGTCGGGAAGACGCCGACAGCCGGGCCGTTGGTCGGGAAGGTCGTGCCGGAGATGGTGACGGTTCCGCAGGCGGTGAGCGCGATCGTTCCCTGGCTCGCTACGCCCGAGGCATCAGCACCGACCGGACGGACGTCGCCCAGCCCGAGGGTCCACGACACGTTGCCGGAGTACGAGCGGGCCGTGATGTGGCCACCCGCGGCATCCTTCTTCATCTTTCCGAAGTCGCCGACGGCTTCCAGATAGCCGTGATCGAGATTGACTGTCCCCTGGCTGGAGATATCGATCGACCCACCGATATTGCTGTCCTCATTCGTACCGGCCAGAAAGACTCTGCCGCTGCCGGTCACCGTTCCGCGCAGAGAAATGGCGCGGATCTTTCCACCTTCGACCTTGTGGTCGTTGGCGGGAGCGCTCGATGCCGCGTACAGCGTGCTGAGCGACGGGTCCGGACCGGTGATCTGAATAGCCTCGGCGGCGAAGAGGTCGAGGCGCTTGGCGGCGGCACCACCGCTGGTGGCATCGGCGCGCAGGTGTCCGAGGCGTGTCCCGCTGGAGTTGATACCGAGATCGGTGGCGTCGATGGTGATGCCCTTACCCGACCGGATTGCCACACGGGTGGCCGCGTCATCGTTCACGATGGAGGCGACCAGTCCGCGGATGATGACGCCACAACCTTCGATGGTGACCGGTCCAGCAGCCTCGGTCTTGCCTTGAGAGGCGATGGTGGCGGTGGAGGTGATGGTGATCGCCGGCTCGAAGACCGATGTCGATTGCACGCGGATCTCACCACCGTGCTGATGCGCCACGCCGCCGTCGAGAATGTCACCGGTCTGGCGGGTGGCCAGCAGTGTGGAGCTGGCACCAGCGGCGAGCAGGCCGGAGACGGTCATGCTGCCACCGGCCGTGAGCAGGATCTTTCCGGCGTCGCTTCCCTTGCTGCCGGAGTTGATGACGGTGCCGGCTTCCAGCGTGGTGGCGCCGCCGCTGTTGATCGTGATCGTGCCACCGTTACCGTTGGCCGAGCCAAACGCCGCGCCCGACATCACCGCCCCCGACAGGTTCGAGGCCGGGCCATGAAGGGTCACGCTGCCGCCGGCGTTGATGGTGATGTTGCCGCCGTTTCCGTTGCCATGGCGGTTCTCGGCGAACATCCCGCTGCCGGCGTTCATGATGACGTTGCCGGTGACGTTGAAGCGCATGGAGCAGGCCGCGCTGTTCCCCGGGCTGTCGTCATTGCAGTTGATCGTGCCGTTGACGATCAGGTCTCCGTTCACGGTGAAGATGCCGTTGACGACGTGATCCTGATCGTCAACCGAGCCGTCAAGGGAGCTGAAGTTGGTGGTTCCATTGACGGTGACGTTGCTGGCAAGCGCGGGCAGCGCAAAGGCGAACAACGAGACCACGAAAACGGGCAGCAGCTTGCGACCGAATCGACCCATGACGACACCCCTCCTGTTGTTGGACATCTCTCCGCGGAGAGACGCTCTGCGAACCTGTGGCGTGAACGATTGGCTGAAACTGTTTGGAACGGACAAGCAGAAAGATAGCGACGCCGGGCGTAGTTGTCGACCGGAGTTCCCGAAGGAAGTCACGGAAAAGCGTCATCTGACGCAAAAAGAGCCGCGCGGAAGTCCGCGCGGCTCTCGATTTCTACGACAGGTAGGAGAGTTACGTCCGTGGCGGGTAGACGCCCTGCAACGCGATGCAGAAGTTGAGCGTGAGGTACGGCTGCATGTTGTTGTGGGGCTGATCGCCGCCGGCGGGGGCGATGGAACTGTCGCTCATCGGGACCAGCGCCGGCGTTGGGCTGCCGGCAACGAACGGCGTCGAGCCGGTCACGCGCGAGATGGCGTTCGCGGCGGGCGTGGTCCGATTGCCGACCGCGGCGAAGGCCATGGTGGTATGGGAGTGGCCTGGCATCTCGGACTCGAGCAGAGTCACGGTTTCGGAACCACCGGTCTCACCGAGGTCGTGCAACGAGAGGCCGGGGCCCTGTCCTGGGTGCATAGGAGCGTTTCCCTGCATGTCAGGAAGGGCGAAGTTCGACTTGCCGTCGCCGCCGTAGGTTGTGCCGAGCAGAGAAAAAAGCGCGGTGTTCTGCGAAAGTGGAAGAATCTGGCCATCGCAGAATGCCCACCCTTTCGGGGCGAAGTTGAACGGGAAGATGCGGATTTCAGCTACGAATGGATCCATGTTTTTCTCTCCTCCCTAGGTCTGGCTCGGGAAGATCCCGAACAGCGAGATGATGAAGTCGATGCAGAGATACGGCTGGAAGTTGTTGTGGGGCTGGCTGCCGCCGGTGGAGCCGCCGGTTCCGGCGGCCATGGCAGCGTTAGGCGTGCCCGAGTTGTAGAACGAGACCGTCAACGACTGCGCATAGACGTCGCTGGCAGGCGAGGGGGCTGTGGCGTTGCTGGAGGTGCCTAGCAACGCATGGCTATGAGCCGGAATCTGCGAAACGGTGAGGGTGACGGTCTCCACTCCTCCCGTCTCTGCCAGCGTGAACCCGTTGCCGAAGTGAAGAGGTATCCGGCCACGCAGATCGGGGAGTGCGAACGTCGACTGACCGTCGCCGCCGTAGGTCGTGCCTATGAGGTTGAACAACGTCTCGTACTCGGAGATGGGGAGCAACTGTCCTTCGCAGAACATCCATCCCGCGGGAGCGAAGTTGCCGGCGAACATGCGAATTTCTCCAACGTAAGGTTGTGCCATGTCTTCGTCCTCCTTTCTATGTCTGACTCGGGAAAATGCCCTGCAGCGCGATGCTGAAGTTCAACACCAGAAACGGCTGCATGTTCAGGTGAGCCTGACTGCCGCCGATGGTGGCGATGGACGCAGCATTCAATGCCACCAGGTTGTTGTCGGGCGCCAGATAGGGCTGCTCGGCAGCCACACCGGAGTAGGCACCAACCGGAACGGGCTGCGCACCGGTCGCGCTCGTGCCGTTCAGAGTGTGTACGTGGGTCGGGATCTCGGAGATGGAAAGCGTGTGTCCCTGCTCCCCTCCCCGCTCGCCGAGGGTGTGTCCGCTGCCCATGTGGATGGGCGTCCTCGACTGCAAGTTGGGCAACCCGAAGTTGACTCGGCCATCGCCGCCGTACGTCGTCCCGAGAAGTGAGAACAACGCCTGATTCTGATTGATGGGCAGGAGCTGCCCGTCGCAGGTCGCCCAACCTTTGGGCGGGAAGCCGAAACTCATGATCCTGATCTCACTTAGAAATGGTTCTGCCATTGTTCCTCCGTTTGAAATCTGACGTGCATTAACCAAGGGCTCATTGACGGACCGAACTTACCGGGGAATGTGTGCGCCGAGCTGGCCGGAAAACCGGCAGGCTCCTCTCTCTACCTGGGCAACCTAATTGTCTTTGTCGTGAACGAGGGACCGATTGGGAATCTTCGCCCTTTCTGGAACTGGTGTCCAGAACATCTTTGCAATACCGGTGGACGTCAGGCCCGGAAGCGACAAATAGTCGCTCCCGGGCCATCGAGACAATCGAAGGATCAATTCACCGTGGGAGGCGCCACTCCGACGAGGGTCAGAGTGCCGCCGTTGACGTAGGCGCAGTTCTTTCCGGCGGTACCAGTGTTGGTTGCGGCAATGTCCGCACTTACCGAGCCACCGGGACCGGTCTGGAAGAGCGTTCCGGTATGGGTGCCCGTCGCGCCAGACACCGTCTCATAGGCAATCATGGCGGTAGCCGGCGTGCCGGTGCACTGCGTGTCGCACGCGCCGTTTGCCGGCGTCGGCACGGTGTTGCCGTGAATCTCCGCGGCGACGCTGGAGCCGGACGTTCCCGTCCCCTGGGCGTCGGCACCGACATAGATGGCGTAGAGCGGGAAGCCGGTCGAGTCCATCGGATTGACGGTGTTGCCTGTGAGCTTGATGTTGAGCTGTGTCTGTCCGAAGCCCCCTCCCGGCCGGCCCAGCTCGGAGACCTCGATTCCTCGGCCGATCGGGCAGTTCAGCACGGAGTTGTTCACGACCGTGACGGTAGAGGACTGCTGCCCCTGCATGAAGATGCGCATGCCGTTGCCTTTTCCGGACGCGACCTGCGTCGCGCTGCCGAGGAAGTTGCCGGAGATGAACGCCTTGTACGATCCGCCACCACTATCCGAACCGTTGGCGAAGACAAGGCAGTGGCTGCTGCCCGTTCCTGGTGTTGTGATCGGAATGCCGACGATGGGATTGAGAGCGGTGCCGTTGTTGACGAACCGGTAGTAGGTGCTGCCGGCTGCACCGGCGGCGCCGGTCCCACCGTCGAGCTCCGCGGCGACGTTGTTTCCGACAAACGTGCAACCGGTAACGGTGATGGAACCGTTGGGCGGACCACCCCAACCTGCAAGAGGAGCCGTCGCGCTGTCTCCCAGGACGGAGTTGTCGTTCTGGGCCATCTGCAGGCCCTTCGAGAAGTTGTTATTGAACGTCACGCCGCTGAAGAAGGCCGCTCCGACCTTCGATGTGTTCTTGGCGTCGATCAGGAACCCGCCGTTCTGAGCACTGTTGCTGTACGAGCCTCCGGTTACGGTGAGCGTCGTGATTGCTGCAGACGATGCGGCACTTGCATGGAGCTCGACGTTGAAGCCATTGACGCCGGTGGTACCGGTGACCGTATCGCTCACGAAGGAAACTGCGTTGGTCGTGTCCGTGAGGATGACGGCGGCCGTCTGGCCGTCGTTGATGCCGCCGACGTTTCCAGTGATGGAGCAACTGGTGAGCGAGAAGCCGTTCACGCCCGTGCCGCTGATCGCGCCCGCCGAACTGTTCTGAATGTTCATGAACGACAGGTCGACGTTCTTCGTACTGGTGAGCTGGATGGAGTTGCTGGTCGTCTTCTGAATCGTGCCGCCGCTCCCGGCGCTGCCGGTACCGGAGATGATCAGCCCGCCCGAGGCGCCGGTGGTATTGAGGATGATGGCGTTGGCCGGACCGCTGGCACCGGTACCGGCGGTGACCGACTTGAACTTCAGGTTGGAGGCACCAATGTTGGTGTTGGCGACGTTGATCGCTGCACCGGTCGTGGTGGTGATCGTGCTGCTGGTGTCGCTCGCGCTCACCGTACCGCCGCCGGTTGCCGTAAAGGCATCGCTGCCACCGGTGGAGAGAATAATCGTGCCGGAGAAGTTGATCGTCGCACCGGTGTTGTTCGTGAGCGAAATGCCGGTGCCGCCGTTATTGGTGATCGCCCCGGTGAACGACTTGGTCCCGCCGGTGGTGCTGGCGATGGACACGGCGCGGCCAGAGGCGTCGGTGATCGTACCGTCGTAGGTCACCGTGGCATTGCTGCCGCTGATATTGAAATCAGTGCTGGTAGCGTTGCTGATCGAGCTGCCAGCGCCCGCCGTGAACGTGCCGGGAACGGTGACCAGTGACACGCCCGTCGAGACGCTGTTGGCGCTCTTGATGGTGCTCCACGGCAGGTTCGCCGTGACCGTATTCAGGTCGGCCGCCGGACCGTTGGTGGCGTCGATCGTGCTCGCGCCGGCGGCCACTGCGATCTGGAAGCCGGCGGAACCGGTGTAGGGAGTCGTGCCGCTGGCGGAAAGACCCGCGCCGTTGCTGCTGACGATGGCCAGATTGGTGAAACTGAGATCACCGGCGACGTTCGTGAGGACCAGGCCTGCAGCGCCGACGCCGTTGCCGGCGCTACCAATGGTCGTCGTGCCGCCGGAGACCGTCTGGAAGGCACCACCCGGCGTGGCATCGAAGGTCGCGGTGGTGATTGTGATGCCGCTGCCGCCGGTGTTGCCGCTGATGGCGTTGCTGGCGAAGTTGGTGATAGTGGTGCTGGTGCTGCCTGTGCCTACGACATTGATACCTGTTCCCGTCGCTACGATGGCGTTGTTGTTGATATTGAGCACCAGGTTGCCGGCCGTTGTCTGCTGCGCGTCGATGCCGTTCTGCCCCGCACTGTTGATCGTGCTGTTCTGCACGGTCACGGTGGAGGTCAGCGTTCCGGCGGCACCGACCTTGACGCCGTTGTTGGCGGTGGCTGCGGTGATGTTGACGTTGTCGACCGTCGCCGTGAGCGTCTGCGCGTTGGCGGAGCTGATATCGACAGCGTTTGTGGTTCCGGCGATGGAAAGGCCTTTGATGAAGATGCCGGTACGGTCACCGTTGGCGGTGCTGGCTGCGACGGTAACGCCAGCGCCACCAGAGTTGCCGATGGTCGGCCTGCTGCCGACCGCTACGAGCGTCTGGGCGTTGACGATCAGGCCGTTCACCTCGCCGAGGAGCTGCTGGCCGTTCTTGAGTGCGATGCCGGCGTTCTGGCCGCTGTTCGTGCCGTCGCCGTTGTAGACGAAGATGATGTCGTTGGCCGTCGACGCCCCGGCTGCCGCGGCGAGCGTGGTGAATGGCGACTGCGACTGGCCGTTGGTTCCGCCGCCGTTGTTCTTCACGTACCAGACGCGGTTGGCGAGATTCAGAGTGACCGTGGCCGTGGCTGTCGTCGGTGTGGCCGTGCCGCCGGTGTTGCTACTGCCGGTGTATGTGAATGTGTCGAGCGTAGTGACCGCACCGCTGGGATTGGCCTTCGGCGTATAGATAAAGGTGCCGTCGGAGGCGATGGTCACGCTGCCGCCCGCGGATGTCGCGAACGCGCCGGTCGGGCTGACGGTGACGCCACCTGCAGGAAGATCATTCGCCAGAACCGAGCCTGTGAGAGTGACGAACGGCGTTCCCGGGCTGGCGGTGGCGCCGCCGGTGACGACCGCCTGGGTGTTGTCGACCAGATTGCTGTACGTGTCAGGGCCGAGGCTCGGGGTGATGGCCAGGTTGTAGGTCGGGCCGATGCCGGTGCAGCCGTTCGCATCGGTCACTTTGACCGTGATCGGGAAGGTACCGGTCTGGCTCGGCGTACCGGAGAGGACGCCCGCCGCGGAGAGCGAGAGGCCGGTCGGCAGCGTGCCGCTGTTGATCGTGAACGTCGCCGGCGTATGCGTGCCGACGCCGCTCTGCGTGAAGGTTTGGCTGAAGGCCGTGTTGAAGACCCCCGAGGTCGTGAGCGGGTTGGTCACGGTGATGGTCTGGCAGGCGATGACCAGCGTGTAGGTGGCGCTGATGCCCGTGCAGCCGTTGGCATCGGTGACCTTGACGGTGATCGGGAAGCTGCCCGGCTGACCCGGCGTGCCGGAGAGAACGCCCGCCGTTGATAGCGAGAGACCCGACGGCAGCGATCCGCTGTTGATGACGAACGTTGCCGGCGTGTGCGTGCCGACGCCGCTCTGTGTGAAGGTCTGGCTGAACGGTGCGTCGACCGTGCCGGTGGTCACGCCCGGGTTGTTGACGGTGATGGTCTGGCAGGCGATGACCAGCGTGTACGTTGCGCCTGTGCCCTGGCAGCCATTCGAATCGGTCGCGGTGACCGTGATCGGGAAGCCGCCCGGCGCGCCCGGCGTACCGTCGAGAACACCGGTGGCGGTGTGGAAGGTCATGCCGGCGGGAATCGCTCCCGTCTTCGACCAGGTGATGGTGCCGTTGCCGCCGCTCTGCGTGAAGGTCTGGCTGAAGGCCGCGTCGACCGTGCCGGTGGTAACACCCGGGTTGGTCACCGTGATGACGTTGCAAGCGATGGTAAGGGTGTAGGTCGCGCCGGTGCCGGTGCAACCGTTGCCGTCGGTGACGGTAACGACGATCGGGAACGAGCCGGACTGCAGCGGAGTACCGGAGAGCAGGCCGGCGCTATCGAGCGAGAGGCCGTTCGGCAGCGTGCTGGCGGTCGAGAAGGTCGATCCGCCGAGCGCACCGGTCTCCGTGAACTGTTGGCTGAACGGCGTACCGACCGTGCCGGTGTTCACGCCCGGGTTGGTGACGGTGATGGTCTGGCAGTTGATGACCAGGTTGTAGGTCGCGCCGGTTCCCGTGCAACCGTTCGCGTCGGTCACGGTGACCACGATCGGGAACGTACCGTGCTGGTTCGTCGTACCCGAGAGAACGCCGGCCGTGGAGAGCGAGAAACCAGTCGGCAGGGTCGAGGCAGTGCTGAAGTTGGCCGGTGTGTGTGTACCGACGCCGCTCTGCGTGAAGGTCTGGCTGAAGGCGACGGCTACGGTGCCGGTGGTCGTGGCCGGGTTCGTGACGGTGATGGTTTGGCAGGCGATGTTCAGGTTGTACGTCGTGCTGGTGCCGAAGCAGCCGTTCACGTCTGTGGCTTTGACTGTGATCGGGAAGAGGCCCTGCTGGCCGGGGGTGCCGGAGAGGACACCGGCGGCCGAGAGCGAGAGACCCGACGGCAGCGAGCCGCTGGCGAGCGTGAACGTCGCCGGCGTGTGGGTGCCGACGCCGCTCTGCGTGAACGTCTGGCTGAACGGCGTGTCGACCGTCCCGGTCGTGACAACCGGTTTAGTGACCGTGATCGTCTGGCAGCCGATGTTCAAGTTGTATGGCGTCGACGAGTTGGTGCCGGTGCAGCCGGCGGTATCGGTCACCACCACGACGATCGGGAAGAGGCCCGGAGCTCCCGGCGTGCCGGAGAGCACGCCTGCTGTCGAGAGTGTCAGGCCGGGCGGGAGCGTCGAGGAGGTAGTAAACGTGGCCGTACCGAACGCGCCGGTCTGCGTGAACGTCTGACTGAAGGGAGTGTCGACGGTGCCGGTCGTTGTGGCCGGGTTGGTCACGGTGATGGTCGGGCAGGAGATAACGAGGTTATAGGTCGAACCGGTGCCGAAGCAACCGCTCGAATCGGTGGCTTTGACAGTGATCGGGAACGTACCGAATTGCGATGGTGTCCCGTCCAGCACGCCCGTAGCGGCATGGAATGTCAAACCTGTCGGAAGCGTGCCGGTCTCGCTGAATGTAATCGTCCCGATACCGCCCGATTGCGTGAAGGTCTGACTGAAAGCCACGCCGACCGTGCCTGTGGTCGTGGCCGGATTAGTGACCGTAATCGTCGGGCAGCTTGTGACGAGCGTATAGATCGGACCGGTACCGGTGCAGCCGTTCGAATCGGTTGCTGTGACCGTGATCGGGAACGAACCGGCCTGTGTCGGCGTGCCGTCGAGGACGCCCGTAGCGGTATGGAACGTCAAACCTGTCGGCAACGCACCGCTCTTGCTGAATGTAATCGTCCCGATGCCGCCCGATTGAGTGAAGGTCTGGCTGAAGGCCACGCCGACCGTGCCGGTCGTGGTGGCTGGGTTGGTGACCGTGATGGTCGGGCAGATGATGGTGAGGTTGTACGTCGCCCCCGTGCCGAAGCAGCCGTTCGAATCGGTGGCGGTGACCGTGATCGGGAACGTGCCGCCCTGCGTTGGCGTGCCGTCGAGGATGCCGGTGGCGGTATGGAACGTCAGACCGGTCGGCAACGCGCCGGACTCGCTCCACGTGATCGTACCGATTCCGCCGATCTCGGTGAACGTCTGGCTGAACGGTGTGCCGGCCGGACCGCTGCTGGTGGCCGGATTGGTCACGGTGATGGTCTGGCAACTGATGATGAGCGTGTAGGTCGGGCCGGTGCCGGTGCAGCCGTTCGAATCGGTCACCGTAACCACGATCGGGAACGTGCCCGGCTGCGTCGGTGTGCCCGAGAGGGTGCCGTCGGTGGCCAGCGAGAGGCCGGCCGGCAGCGTGCTGGCGGTGGTGAACGTGGCCGTGCCGTTGGCGCCGCTCTGCGTAAAGGTCTGCGTGAACGGAGCGGACACCGTGCCGGTGGTGGTGGCCGGGTTGGTTACGGTGATGGTCTGGCAGTTGATGACCAGGTTGTACCCCGCACTGACACCGGTGCAGCCATTGCCGTCGGTCACCTTGACAGTGATCGGGAACGAGCCCGTTACTGTCGGCGTCCCAGAGAGAACGCCGGCCGAGGAGAGCGTCAGACCGGCCGGCAGCGTGCCGCTGTTGATCGAGAAGGTCGCTCCGCCGATCGCGCCGCTCTGGCTAAACGTCTGGCTGAAGGCAACCTGAATCGTGCCGGTGGTCGTAACCGGGTTGGTGACCGTAATGGTCTGGCAGCCGATGACCAGCGTGTAGGTCGAGCCGACGCCGGTGCAGCCGTTGCCGTCGGTCACCTTAACGGTGATCGGGAACGAGCCGGTTACCGTCGGCGTGCCCGAGAGGACGCCGGCGGCGGAAAGCGAGAGACCGGCCGGAAGCGAGCCGCTGTTGAGCGAGAACGTCGCCGCGACGATGGCACTGGGCGGTGTGAAGGTCTGGCTGAAGGCCGCTCCGGCAGTGCCGGTCGTGGTGGCCGGGTTGGTGACCGTGATGGTCTGGCAGCCGATGACGAGCGTGTAGGTCGCGCCGATACCGGTGCAACCATTGCCGTCAGTGACCTTGACGGTGATCGGGAACGAGCCGGTCTGCGTCGGAGTGCCGGAAAGGACGCCGCCCGCGGAAAGCGAGAGGCCTGTCGGGAGCGAGCCGCTGTTGATCGTGAAGGTCGACGCGCCGATCGCGCCGCTCTGCGTGAAGGTCTGGCTGAAGGCCGTACCGGCTGTTCCGGTCGTAGTAAGCGGGTTCGTGACCGTGATGGTCTGGCAGGCGATGACCAGCGTGTAGGTGGCACCGCTGCCGGTGCAGCCGTTGGCATCCGTGGCCGTGACCACGATCGGGAAGGTGCCCGTCTGCGTCGGCGTGCCGGAGAGGACGCCACCGGACGAAAGCGACAACCCGGTCGGAAGCGTCGAGGCCGTCGAGAACGTCGTCGCGCCGAAGCCTCCCGTCTGCGTGAAGGTCTGGCTGAAGGGCGTTCCCGCGACGCCGGTTGTAGTGGCCGGGTTGGTCACGGTGATGACCTGACAGTTGATGGTCAACGTGTAGGTCGCGCCGATGCCGGTGCAGCCATTGGCGTCGGTGGCTTTGACGGTGATCGGGAACGAGCCGGTCTGCGTCGGCGTGCCGGAGAGGACACCGCCGGACGAAAGCGAAAGGCCTGTCGGCAGGGTGCCGCTATTGAGCGTGAACGTCACCGCGCCGATGGTGTTGCCGGCGGTGAAGGTCTGGCTGAACGCCGCGTTGACCGTGCCGCTGTTCGTGCCCGGGTTGTTGACGGTGATGACCTGGCAACCGATGGTCAGCGTGTAGGTCGCGCCGATGCCGAAGCAGCCGTTCGCGTCGGTGGCCTTGATCGTGATCGGGAACGAGCCGGTCTGCGTCGGCGTGCCGGAGAGGACGCCGGTCGCGGGGTTGAGGGTGATACCGGCCGGCAGCGAGCCGCTGTTGATCGAGAACGTCACCGGTGCGATGGCATTGCCGGCGGTGAAGGTCTGGCTGAAGGCGACGTTGACCGTGCCGCTGTTCGTGCCCGGGTTGTTGACGGTGATGATCTGGCAGCTGATGGTCAGCGTGTAGGTTGCGCCGATGCCGAAGCAGCCGTTTGCATCGGTAGCCTTGATCGTGATCGGGAACGAGCCGGTCTGCGTCGGCGTGCCGGAGAGGACGCCAGTCGAGGAGTTGAGGGTGATACCGGCCGGCAGCGTGCCGCTGTTGACCGAGAACACCACCGGTGCGATGCCGTTGCCGGAGGTGAAGGTCTGACTGAAGGCCACGTTCACCGTGCCGGTGTTGGTGGCGGGATTGGTCACGCTGATGACCTGGCAACCGATGTTCAGCGGGAACGTCGGACCGTCGCCGGCGCAGCCGTGCGAGTCGGTGGCCCGGACGACGATCGGGAACGAGCCCTTCTGCGTCGGAGTGCCGGAGAGAACGCCGGTCGAGGGGTTGAGCGTGAGCCCTGCCGGCAGCGTACCGCTGGCGAGCGAGAAGGTCGTCGTGCCGACTCCTCCCGCCTGCGTGAAGGTCTGGCTGAAAGCGACGTTCACCGTACCGGAGGTCGTGTTGGGGTTGGTGACCGTGATGCTGTTACAAACGATGGTCAGCGTATAGGGTGCGGAACCGGTGCAGCCGCTCGCGTCGGTGGCGGTGACGACAATTGAGAACGTGCCTCCCTGAGTCGGAGTTCCGCTGAGAACGCCGGTGGACGGGTTGAAGGTGATACCGGCTGGCAGCGCACCGCTCTCAGACCATGTGATCGGAGCGGCGCCGCCACTCTGCGTGAACGTCTGCGAGAAGAACGTATTGATCGTGCCCATGTGGACGATCGGAACCGTGACCGTGATGGCCGAGCAGACCACCGTCAGCGTGAAGTTCTGGTCGGTCTGGTGCGGCTTGTTCTTCTCGGCGTGGAAAACGATCGGGTAGGTTCCCACCGTGCCCGCCGCCGGCGTACCTGACAACGTGCCGGTGCCATCGCCGTTGTCGGTAAAGGTGATCCCGGACGGCAGTACTCCATCCTCGGTCAGAGCCGGTGTCGGATTGCCCGTAACAATCACATGGAAGGTGTTGAGCTGGCCGGCTGTGAACGTGACGTGATCGGCACTGGTGAAGGTGTACGGGTGGGAGCCCGGCAGGCTGATCGTCACCGTGGCCAGATTCGACTCGAGAGTGCCGTTCGTGACGCGGTAGCGGAAATGGTCTTCGAAGAAGTGCGAACCGTCGTGGGCGTATGTGAATCCGCCGTTTGCGTTCAGCGTCAGGGTGCCGTGCTCCGGCCCCTCGACGACGAACGCGGTGAGCGACAGGTGGTTCGGATCGCTGTCGTTGTTCAGGACGCCGAGCGTGCTGACGCTGAGCGTGCCGCCGATCGTCCCGAGTGCGTAGAAGTCATCCAGCGCCGTCGGAGCGTTCACATTGGTCTGGATGCGGAAGTTGAAAAAGAGATCTGACAGGTCGGCGTATGCCGAAGCGTCCAGGAAGCGGAGCGCCGGAGAGGCCGCATCGCCGCTTGCCAGAGTGTCCACGCCGGCCCAATCGGTGTCGATACCGTCGAGACGGATCGTCCGCAAGGCACCGGTGGAAACCGCGCGACGGCGGCTTGGACGTACCGGGTAGAGGATGTCATCGCCGAAGTCGGTGGTCATCGCGTCCGTCAGGCCGCCCGAGGTGACCGTGAACGCCAGCCGCATCGTCCCGATGTTCGTCATGGTCATGACGTTCGCGCCGACATGCGTTTCGATGAAGAGGTTTCCCGTCGGCGAGACCCCGACATTCCACCCGCCGTTGACCGGAACCGGATCGCCAAAGAACAGGCCGTTGACGCAGAGCTGCCGGGTCACTCCGGTGACCGTGCCCACCCCACCGTTAACGGTGACTGAGGTCGTGAGCACCTGCTCGACACCCGCTACCGGACCGTTTGGTGTGGGGATCGTGCAACCGGTGGCGCGGTTGGAATCGGTGTCGAAGAACACCCTGACGTCGTAATTCGCCGCATACGCGCTGAGCGGAGCGGTGAATACGAGGGCGAAGAAGATGCAGCGAAGTGCGTTGCGCAAGGAGCTCATCGTAGATCGTCCTTAAGGCGGAAGTCGGGCTGATGTTGCTAAACCGGCAGAGTCAGCAGACGCTGCACCTGGCGGCGGTGGAGTGCAATGGACAAGTGGAATGATAGCAGCTAAGCAGAAGCGTCCAATCATTTTTATTCAGTGGAGCGAACCGGCGGACGATGGAAACGCCACCGACCCTTAGTTTGCGGCACCCTGTTCCATTTTTCAAGGTTGGCGGTCCCGAAAACTTCCTTCGATAGGTTACATTGCCTGATTCCGATGCCCGATGTTCCCCATCTGCTTCAACTGGTCGGCGGGGGCCGAGACGACGCCACGGCCGCGGAGAGGGAGTTGCAGCGTCTCCGGGCGGAGATCGAGGCGCGCAACCGTCAGGAGGTGGCGATCGCGGAACTGGGGCAGGCAGCCCTCACCGGCGTCGACCCGATCATGCTTCTCGGCCAGGCTTGCGCGCTGGTGGAAATGACGCTCGAAGTCGATCACGCGCGCGCTCTCGATATCGTGCATGGACGCGTTACCTTGCTGGCATCGATCGGCTCGAATGCGACGTTCGCTCGTTGCGCTCACGATGATGAAGAGAACGAGTCGATCGCGATGTACGTTTCTCTCGCCGGGGCGCCGGTCGTATTCGACGACATCGACAACGAGACGCGCTTCAAGTGCTCGCACCTCCGCAACTACCACGGCGTGCGTGGCGGTGCCGGCGTGGTCATCCCCTCGGCCTCGGGAATCTTCGGGGTGCTCCTGGCCTACTCCAGCCGGCAGCGGACGTTCGCCGACTACGAGATCGCGTTCCTCAAGTCGGCCGCCAGTCTTCTCGGCGAAGCCGTTGAGCGCTCGCGCACGGAAGCGGCGCGGCGCAAGTCGGAGTCGCGGCTCAAGCAGCTCATCGCCTCGACCCTTGACGCGGTCTTCAGCGTCGACCGCGCCGGCATCGTCATCGAGTGGAATCCGCAAGCCGAGGCCACGTTCGGCCTGCGGGCGCGAGACGTGGTGGGCCAGCCGGTGCCGCCGAAGATCGCTGAGCTCTTCGACGCCATCCGCGACAACACGCTGTCAAAGCGACGTATCGAGACGACCGCGCGGCGGGCGGACGGCGAGGAGTTCCCGATCGAGCTGACGGTCGAGCCGGTCGGAAGCGGTACCGATCAGACCTTCACGGCATTTCTGCGCGACATCTCCGAGCGCAAGAGCTCCCAGGCGGAGCTCGAGAAACGCGAGCAGCGCTTCCGTGCGCTGGTGGAGAAGAGCTGGAGCGGCGTGGCCCTGCTGGGCAGCGACCTGGCCTTCCATTACAGCGGCGCCTCGACCGAGCGCCTGCTCGGCTACAACGAAGACGATCTGCTCGGCACGAGCTTCCTTTCGTATGTCCACCCACGCGAGCGCGAGACGATGCGCGAGATGCTGGGATCACTCGCCTCCGGGGTATCGCAGGAGTCGCAGAGCGAGCTGCGCTTTCGCCACAGGAACGGGATGTGGATCTGGCTGGAGGCGTTCGCGCAGAACATGCTGTCTGACCCGAGCGTCGGCGCGATCGTCCTCAACTATCGCGACGTCACGCAGCGGAAGGCAACCGAAAAACAGCTCGAGTATCAGGCCTACTACGACGCCCTCACCGGTCTGCCGAACCGGCTGCTCTTCCGCGACCGCGTGATCTACGCCATCGCGCAGGCGCGCCGCAACCGCCGCGGCGTGGCGGTGCTGTATCTCGATCTCGATCACTTCAAGCTGGTCAACGACAGCCTCGGCCACTCGCTGGGCGACGCACTGCTGTCGGAGGTGGCGGCCCGGCTGCAGAGTTGCGTCCGCGCGTCCGATACGATCTCGCGGCTCGGCGGCGATGAGTTCACCATCCTGCTCATCGATACATCGAGCAGCGAGGCCATCGCCGGCGTGGCAAGAAAGCTCCTGCAGGCGCTGGCGCATCCGTTCCGCGTGGAAGGACACGAGCTTTTCGTGACCGCCTCGATCGGCATCAGCATCTTCCCCAGCGACGGTGACGAGGTCGAGACGCTGCTCAAGTCCGCCGACAGCGCCATGTACCGCGCCAAGGAGCTGGGCCGCAATCAGGCGCAGATGTTCACTTCCAGCATGAACGAGCGCTACGGCCGGCGGCTGGCACTCGAGCAGAGCCTGCACCACGCCCTCGAGCACGATGAGCTGGTCGTTCACTACCAACCGATCTTCGACCGCAACCGGAAGAAAATCGTCTCGCTCGAAGCGTTGGTCCGCTGGAACCATCCCACGCGTGGACTGATCCCGCCGGTCGACTTCATCGGCCTGGCCGAGGAGACCGGGCTCATCGTCCCGATCGGCGAATGGGTTCTGCGCCGCGTCTGCAACGACATGCGCGGCTGGCGCCACGCGGGATTGCCAGCGATCCGCGTCGGGGTCAACATCTCCGCGCCGCAATTCCAGCAACTCAGTTTCGCCAGGGTGGTCGACGGCATCATGCGCGAATACTCCTGCGACCCCACCTGTATCGAATTCGAGATTACCGAGACCGTGGCCGTGCAGAACATCGAGACGACCATGAATGCCATGCGCGAGCTCAAGGAGATCGGCATTCGCATCGCCATCGACGACTTCGGCACCGGCCAGTCGTCGCTGGTCTACCTCAAACGGTTCCCCATCGACACGGTAAAAATCGACCGCGCCTTCGTGCACGATGTGACGACAGACGAATCGGCCGCGGCGATCGTTTCATACGTGATCAACCTCGCCCACACGCTGCGGCTGGCCGTCGTGGCCGAGGGGGTGGAGACGGAGGAACAGTGGTCGTTCCTCAAGCTCAACGCCTGCGATCACATGCAGGGCTTCCTGTTCTGTCACCCGTTACCGGTGGATGAGGCCGAGGTGTTCATGCGGGCGGAGATGGGGAGGTAGGTGTTCGCGGTTGCGGGGTCTCGCGGTTACGAGGTCTCGCGGTTGTCGGGGTTGTCGGTTGTCGGTTGTCGAAGCTATCGGTCCTGGCAACTCGACACCCCGAGGCTGACAGGACCACTGATCGGCGCAACGACCTGGGTTGAATCATTCCTCTGGCTCGGGATCCGGAGGTATTGGCGGGATCAGCCGGACGAGCAGGTCGATCAGTTCGGGTACTTGCACCTTGACGATGGAAAAGATCCTGTCGTCCTCAATCCATTCGTACTCATGGATGATCCGGTTCCGAAGTCCGACGATCGCCGGGATGGCAATGTTCGGGTTCTCGTTCCGTGCTGCCTGACTCAGCCGGTTGAGCGCTTCGCCGATTACTGTCAGTTCCCGCTCAACGGCTGCGCGTTTGAGATCGCTGGCTCTGTAATCCTCAAGCGACATCCCCTCGACGTATGTGACGATGCGCTTCGCCGCTTCGAGAGCATCGAGGAACGATGCCGCGTCACGATCTTCAGGCCGCATAGATCACGCGGCGCGTCGTCAGGATGTGGTGACGCCGGAACGGATTCCGAACGAGTTTCTTCTCGACCAGATCCACCCTTCGCCCGAAAAGAGCCTGCAGCTCCTCACGCATCGTTTCCCATGCGCCGCCCCACGGACCGAGATCAGGCTTCGGTTCCTCGAATGCGATCAGCACATCGACGTCGCTGTCGGGATTGAATTCATCGGTCAGAACAGACCCAAAGAGTGCGAACTCTTTGATCCGCCACTTCCGACAGAACTCTTCGACCGCATCGCGGTCGAATTCGATCGCGAACGAGCGATCACGCATACCAGCTCCTTTCGTTCGAGCTCATTCTGCCGTAAGACGGAGGAAATGGGTGCCGGGCGTCACGGTTGCGGGGTCTCGCGATTGTCGAGAATATCGATTTGACAACTCGGTAACCGCGAAACCGCGTAACCCGGCAACGAGACCCTCGCAACCCCGACACACGTTATCCTTGCGCCCCTCATGCGCCGAATCGCTTTTATCGTCCTTCTCTGCGCCGCCTCCGTCGCGTATGCACAGCAACGCGATGACGCGTTTCTCGATGACGTCGAGAACGCGCGAACGTTCAATGCCGTGGCCATCTCGCCGGACGGGAGATACATCGCCTGGTCGGTGCAGGGAATCGGCGTGACGACGGCGACGACGGCAGGCAGGGATATCCATCTCCTCCCCGGCGATGGCGATGATCACTTCCTGGCCTGGTCGCCGGACTCGACGTCGCTGGCCACCGTCAGCGACGGCGGCAAGGAGCAGCGGCAGATCTTCGTGACGCACATCGGCGCCTCGCCGATCCGCGTGACGAACGTGCACGGCTACCTCGCCGAGCCGCGCTGGTCGCCGGATGGAAAATCGATCGCCTTTCTCTTCATCGAGGATGCAAAGCGCGCCGCCGGCCCGCTCGTGGCGATGTCGCGCGCGGTCGGCCCGATCGAAGAGCATATCGACGAGCAGCGCGTGGCCGTGGTCGACGTGGCCACGAAGAAGCTGCGCATCGTCACGCCGGCCGATATGTACGTCTACCACTTCGACTGGTCGCCCGACAGCAGGCAACTGGTGACGATGGCCGCCCCCGGCTCCGGCGACAACAATTACTGGATCGCGAAACTGCACGTCGTCGACGTCGATGCCGCGACGATGCATCCGATCTATACGCCACAACTGCAAGTGGCCGCGCCGCGCTGGTCGCCGGACGGGAAGTCGATCGCCTTCATCGAAGGGTTGATGAGCGACGAGGGATCGACCGGCGGCGATCTGTTCGTGATCCCCGCCGCGGGCGGCTCCGCGCGCAATGTGACGCCGGAGATCAAAGCGTCGGTGACGTCGCTCGCATGGACGGCGCCCGATCGCATCACATTCGGCGAGGATGTCGCCGGCGAGTCGGCACTCGTGCGCGTCGATACGGCCAGCGGCGCTGCCGAGACGCTCTGGCGCGGCCAGGAATTCATCACCGGGGATGGCGTCATCGGGGCCTCACTGGCGCGCGACGGCGTGACCTCAGCGGTCATCCGCAGCGGGTTTCGCAACGCGGCCGAGGTCTGGGCAGGACCGATCGGCGAATGGAAGAGGATCACCACGACCAACCGCTCCTCCTCGGCGGCGTGGGGCGAGGCGCGCTCGATCCGCTGGAAGAGCGATGCGTTCGACGTACAGGGCTGGCTGCTCGCTCCCGCCCAGGTGGAGGCGGGGCGCAAGTACCCGATGGTGGTCTGGATCCATGGCGGCCCGGCGGCGGCGTCGCTGGCCCGCTGGCCCGATCCGCGTGCCGCCCTTCTCTCGCGCCGCGGCTACTTCGTCTTCTTCCCGAATCCGCGTGGCAGTTATGGCCAGGGAGAGGCCTTCACGCGCGCGAATGTGAAGGATTTCGGCTACGGCGATCTTCGCGACGTGATGACCGGCATCGACGCGGCCGCCGCTTCGAATCCGATCGATACCAGCCGGCTCGGCATCTGGGGCTGGAGCTACGGCGGCTATATGACCATGTGGACGGTGACGCAGACGACGCGCTTCAAGGCAGCCGTCGCCGGCGCCGGAATCGCCAACTGGCAGAGCTACTACGGCGAGAACGACATCGACGCCTGGATGATCCCGTATTTCGGAGCGTCCGTTTACGACGATCCGGCCGTCTACGCCCGCAGCGCGCCGATCACGTTCATCACGAAAGTGACGACGCCGACGCTGGTTGTGGTCGGCGAGCGCGACGGCGAGTGTCCCGCTCCGCAGTCGTTCGAGTTCTGGCACGCACTCAAGACCGCCGGCGTGGAGACGCAGCTCGTCGTCTATCCCGACGAAGGACACCGCATCGCCAAAAAGGAGCACCAGCGCGATATCGCGCGCCGTCTGATGGGATGGTTCGATACGCATTTGAAGTGAGCGGAGCCCTGGGAGCCCCGTCGGCTCGATGCCGGGCAGTGCCGTTCCTATGCCGGGCAGTGCCGTCCCGATGCCGGGCAATGCCGTCCTAATGCCGGGTAGTACCGTCTCATTACCGGGCAATGCCGTCTCATTACCGGGCAATGCCGTCTCATTGCCGGGCAATGCCGTCTCATTGCCGGGCAATGCCGTCTCATTACCGGGCAATACCGTCCTAATGCCGGGCAGTGCCGTCTCAATGCCGGGCAGTGCCGTCTCGATGCCGGGCAGTACCGTCTCGATGCCGGGCAGTGCCGTCTCAATGCTGGGCAGTGCCGTCCTGATGCCGGGCAGTGCCGGTTCAATGCCGGACAGCACCGGCTTGATGCCGAACGGTCCCGGCTTGATGCCGAACGGTCCCGGCTCGATGCCGGACGGCCCCGGCTCGATGCCGGACGGCGCGAACCGCCGGCTGGCGACCGCTGCTCGTTGCATTTCTCTCACAGTCCTGAACCACTTGCGACGAGTAACCAGGGTGCCGATCCCAAGAAATGCTTGCAAGCCTGAACGGACGTAAGATTGCGCGGATGACTACCGCGCGCCCGAATCCCTACCCGCTGTTGCTCCTCGGCGCAGGCGGGCTCGCGTTGTTCGCGGCGATCATCGTCCGGACACAGACCTTCGCCGCCCACCCCGATGTGCTGGCGTGGGCATTCACCTGCGACCTGACGATCTCGCTGCCGCTGCTCTGGTGGCTCTTCGCCGTACGGACCGGCCGGGCGGGGGCGGTGACACTCATCCCGCTCTTCATCATCGGCGTCGGTGTCGCGGCGCGGATCGTACCGGCGGCGCAGAATACGTTCGTCGATCAGCTTCGCTACGTCGCCGCGCCGCTCGACCTCGTCACGATTGCCCTGGTCATCCGCCGCGTGGCGCGCATCCGGCGCATCGAGGGAGGCGGCGACCCTGTCGATCGCATCGAACGGGCGTGCGCTGAAGTCTTCGGGAGCGGGTACGCCGCACGGGCGGTCGCGTTCGAAGTCTCCGTGTTCTATTACGCGTTCTCCGGCTGGCGCAAACGCGCAGCGGCCGGCTTCACCGTACACCAGCGCAGCGGATGGGCGGCCGTAATCGGCGTTTTCGTCTTCCTGATCGGCGTCGAGTCAATCGGCGCGCATCTCGTCGTGCAGATGTGGAGCGTGAAGGCGGCCTGGATTGTCACCACGCTCGACCTTTACGGCGTCCTCTGGCTCCTCGGCGATTACCAGGCGCTGCGCCTGCGGCCGACGCGCATCGAGGGCGGCACGCTCATGTTGAGCTACGGTCTCCGCTGGCGTGCGGCGATTCCGCTGACCGCCATCGCCGCGATCGAGTCGCTGCATCACGAGGCCGAATGGAAGCGCAAGGGCGTACTGAAGGTAGCGATGCTCGACGAGCCTCGCCTCCTCATTCGCTTTGCCACGCCGCAGACAGCGCACGGCCTGGCGGGGATGACGCGAACGATCGATGCGATCGCCATCCTCGCTGACGACGACACCGGCTTCGAATCGGCCTTGCGGGCCGTTACGCCCGCATCGTGTCCGGCCGCCACGTCTTGATGCTCTTCTTGATTTCATCGCGGCCTGTCAGTTGGCCGCCCAGCACCGAGCGCGTCAACCCGGCCAGCTCGGCTTCGTCGCCGCAGAAGCGGAGCGCGATCAGTTGCCCGCTGGAGAGCTCCCCAACCCGGCCGCGCAGATCGTCGGGCAGGCATCGTTGCAGACGCAGAGTCTCTTCGAGCCGGATCAGGCGATCCTGAACCATGAGCACCATCCGCCGCGCGGAGAGGGTCAGACAGATCAGCGCGAAGGCGACGACGATCTCCCACAACGGCAACCGCGAGCCCCAGTGACGATAGGCGTAAATGATGCGGATGATCAGATTGATGACCAGCAGCGGAATGGCGATGAAGTGAAACAGCGGAAAGAACCGGCGGTGGGTGGCGTAGGACTGCGTTGCGTCTGCCATAGGAGCCCTCCTCTTTCGGGGAAAGGATCGCACAGCCGTCAAATGAGTGGAACGTCAGAAGACGTATTTGGCCGTGGCGTGGACCGCTTGCAGCTTGGCGCTGAGCGCGGCGCCCGGCTGGACGCGGAAGTGCTGGTTGACCTTCAGGCGCACCTCGCCGCGGTTGGCGCTGTCGGCGAGCAGTTGCGGGAGCTCGACGATCGTAACCGTCAGCGGCACCTCCCCCTGATGCTCTTCGACGATCTCGCGGATCCGGCGCACCGTCTCCTCCGACATCCGCGGGTATGGCACCTCCAGCGCAATCTCCTTCACCTTCTTGTCCCGGATCCCTTCCAGCGGAATGATCTCGAGGGCGTTGAGCTCCGGTGTGATGGGAGCCTCGTGGAAGGCAGCCGAGTGAGAGGCGAATGAGGGTTCGTCCTCGGGGGTCGGGAGTAGGGGGTCGGCGGTCGGAGAGAGATCCTCGTCGGACGCGGCGTCATCGGAGACCACTCCTGCTCCGACCCCCGCGAACAGACCGAGGTTGTTGCTCCGATCCCCGTACTTCTCCTTCTCGATCTCTTTCGGATCGCGGTCGTCGCCGGCATCGTCCTCACTCACGTCGTACCCGGATACACGCGCGTACTCGTCGTCTTCGCGCTGCGCATGCTGCTCGGCTGACTGCAGCGCGGCGCTCCGGCCGGTCTGCATCCCGCCCGTGTCTTTCACCGCGGCGGTCAGCAGTACGGCGATTCCGTTCTCGAGCCACTTCGTGTACTTCGCATAGAGGTCCGAGAAGACGACAACGTCGACGGAGCCGCGCTGATCGTCGAGGATGAACTTCGCCATCAGCTTCCCTTCGTTCGGTCCCTTCTTGATCTTCGACTTCTTGAGCTGCGAGACGATGCCGCCGATGTTCACGATTTCGTCGATGTGCTGATGAAGGCTGTCGGTCGTGGCATTGGCGAAGAGGCGCAGTTCGTCGTTGTACCGATTCAGCGGATGGCCGGTGATGTAAAAGCCGAGGGTCTCCTTCTCGAAGCGGAGCTTCTCGTCGTCGGGCCATTCGGCGGCCTGATAGAGCGCCGCGGCCCTCGCCGGCGAGGCCACCGGCGCGGCGGTGGCCATCATTCCCCCGAACAGGGACGACTGCCCGCGCTCTTTCTCCTCGCGGGCCCGTTGCGCCGAGTCGGCCGTGTTCTCCAGCGTCTCGAACAGCACCCGGCGCGGGATGCCGAGGAAATCGAACGAGCCCGACTTGATCAGCGCCTCGATCACCTTCTTGTTGCAGGCGCGGAGGTCGACTGCTTCGCAGAAATCGAGGAGCGAGGTATATCTCCCCTTCTTCTGCCGCGCCTCCAGGATCGACTCGATGGCACCTTCGCCGACCCCCTTCACCGCGCCGAGGCCGAAGCGGATGTTCGGGCCGACGACCGTGAAGGCGTAGTTCGATTCGTTGATGTCGGGCGGCAGAATGGTGATGCCCATCTGCGACGATTCGTTGATGAACTTCACCACGAAGTCGGTGCGATCCATTTCCGAGGTCATGAGCGCGGCCATGAAGTGCCTCGGGTAGTGCACCTTGAGCCACGCCGTCTGGTACGCCACCAGCGCGTAAGCCACCGAGTGCGACTTATTGAATCCGTAGCGGGCGAACGGCTCGATGTAGTCGAAGATCTCGTTGGCCTTCTTCTTGTCGTAGCCGTTCGCGGCGGCGCCGTCGACGAACTTGCCGCGCTCGGCGGCCATGACCGCGGCGTCCTTCTTGCCCATCGCTTTTCGTAGCAGATCGGCCTGCCCGAGCGTGTAGCCGGCAACGCGCTGCGCGATCTGCATGACCTGCTCCTGGTAGACGATGACGCCGTAGGTTTCCTCGAGCAGCTCCTTCATCAGCGGCACCAGGTATCGCGGCTTTTGCGAGCCGGTCTTGACCTTGACGTAGACATCGACCATGCCGGCGTCGAGCGCGCCCGGCCGGTAGAGCGCGTTGAGCGCGGCCAGATCCTCGAACTGCGTCGGCCGCGACTTGCGCAGAATGTCCACCATCCCGCCCGATTCAAACTGGAACACCCCCTTGGTGCGCCCTTCCTGAAACAGCCGGAAGACCTCGGGATCGTCGAGCGGCAGGTTCTCGATGTCGATCGAAACGCCCTCCACGGCCTTTGCCGACTTGATGGCGTCGTCGATTACCGTCAGCGTGCGCAGGCCGAGGAAGTCCATCTTGAGAAGACCCATCTTCTCGACGATGCGCATGTCGTACTGCGTCACGATTTCATCCCGGTTGGTGCGATAGAGCGGGACGTAGTTCGTGACCGGCTCCGGCGTGATCACCACACCGGCTGCGTGCATGCCGGCGTGGCGCGAGAGTCCTTCGAGCTTCGAGCCGATCTCGATCATCCGCTCGACTTCATGGTCGTTCTTCATGGCGTCGATCAGCGCCGGCGAGTCCTTGGCCGCCGACAGCAACGTGACGTCCGGCCCCGCCGGAATGGTCTTGGCCACCTTGTCGACGAGGCTGTAGGGCAGGCCGAGCACGCGGCCGACGTCGCGCACGACCGACTTCGCCGCCATCGTCCCGAAGGTGATGATCTGCGCGACCTTGTCCGCGCCGTACTTGCGGCGGACGTACTCGATCACTTCGCCGCGCCGGTTCATGCAGAAGTCGATGTCGATGTCGGGCATCGAGATGCGCTCGGGATTCAGGAAGCGCTCGAAGAGAAGGTCGTAATCGAGCGGATCGACGTCGGTAATTCCCATCGAATAGGCCACCAGCGATCCCGCGCCCGAGCCGCGGCCGGGGCCGACCGGGATGCCGTTGTCCCTGGCGTACTTGATGAAGTCCCAGACCACCAGGAAGTAGCCGGGAAATCCCATCGACATGATGATGTCGATCTCGGTCTGCAGCCGGTCGAGGTACTCCTGCGGCTCGTGCTTTTTCTTCTTCGCCGCGAAGAGCGGCGCGAAGGCCTTGAGCCGCCGTTCCAGCCCCGCCCGCGCCACCTCGGCGAAGTAGCCGGCCAGGTCCTTTCCCGGCGGCACCGGAAAATTCGGCAGGTGATGGCCCTCGACGGCCAGCGAGACATTGCACCGCTCGGCGATCTTCACGGTGTTGTCGAGCGCCTCGCCGTAGCCGCTAAAAATTCGGCGCATCTCGTCGGGACTCTTGACGTAGAAATCGTCGCTGTAGAACTTCATCCGCTTCTCGTCGCCGAGCGTCTTGCCGGTGCCGATGCAGAGCAGGACTTCGTGCGCGAAGGCATCGTCCTTGGAGAGGTAATGCGAGTCGTTGGTGGCAACGAGGCGGAGGCCGACCTCCTCGCCGAGCTTGGCCATCATCGGCACGATCTTCTGCTGGTCGGGGATGCCGTGGTCCTGGATCTCGAGGAAGAAGTTGTCCGCGCCGAGGATGTCTTTGTACTGGAGAGCGGCCTCTCTGGCCTTCGTCGGATTACCGCCGGCGAGCGCCTGGGAGACTTCGCCCTTCAAACAGGAGGAGAGAACGATCAGCCCTTCGCGGTGCTCCCGCAGCAGTTCCTTGTCAATCCTGGGCTTGTAATAGAAGCCTTCCGTGTACCCGGCCGAGACGAGCTTGACGAGGTTCTTGTACCCCTCGTTGTTCGCGGCCAGGACGATGAGGTGATTGTTCGCCCCGGCGTCGGCCTGGCCATCCTCGACACCTGCCTTGTCGTGGCGTGAGCCGTAGGCGACATACATCTCGCAGCCGATGATCGGCTTCACCTTCTCCTGCTTCATGGCGTTGTAAAACTCGACTGCCCCGAACATGTTGCCGTGGTCGGTGATGGCGCAGGCCGGCATGCCGAGCTTGGCCACACGCTTGGCCAGCTCTTCGGGCCGGCTGGCCCCGTCGAGGAGGGAGTATTCGGTGTGGAGGTGGAGGTGAGCGAACGACATCAGGGCGCCACCCGAAGTTTAGCGGCACCGCTGCCGCAATTGGCAACGAGGTCTGTGCACTTCCCCGGGAAACCCGATCTTTCTACCGCTGGTAGATCTCGTTGACCCTACTGCGGCATGGCCAGACCCCAGTAATACTGGTCAAGGAACGGCTTTCCCTACGAGTCGAAAGCCACGCTGCCGATGGGACGCGACGAACGGTCGACGCGGGTGTCGAGCAGCTCGCGGAGGTTCGTCGTCTCGATGAACATGTGGCGGTGCCGGATGCAATGCACGGCGATGGCGAAGAAGAGCACCGCAACCACACCGAAGAAGACGAGCGCGGCGGGTGATGCCGAGGGCAACGGCGAGAGCCGGGTCGAGACGAAGAGCTCCTGCGTCAGGATCAGGCAGTAGAGCGGAAACGGGAAGAAGACCAGCGCGGAGAGCACGCGGCTGGCCTGCACAGAAAAGTACGGACGCAGCGCCAGGAAGGTGAGCGAAACGAAACAGCCGAGCATCATCAACGCGGCGAAGTGAAGTTGCGCGATCTCGCCGTAAACGGCACCAGTCCTGACCAGCATCAGCATCCGCGTTTGCAGCAGAAGCGTCCAGGCGAGGGAAACGACGCCGGCCGTCGTCGACAGCAGCGCGAAGAGTGCGCCGAAGACGTTCCGCGCCGCCAGCAGCGCCGCCATCCGGACCAGGATCGCGGAGGTGGCAATCCCGGCGATGAGCGCGACCACGATCGCCCACCCGGCCGCCCCCCGCGCCGACACGATCGCACCATGCACAGCCACGAACGCCAGAGGCCCCCCTTCCGCCTGCGACACCAGCCCGGCCGCCGCGCAAAGCGCAACAAAAAGACAGAAGCCGGTGCCTGCGTAGAAGAAAAACTTGGGCATGACGGATGTAGGGTAGCACTTCAGAGAAGACGTAGGTCGGACTCTCCAGTCCGACCGGTACTTGGGCGGGCGGCGACTCGAGTACGGATCTCCCAATCTCCGGTCGGACTGAAGAGTCCGACCTACGTATTTCTCATCCCTTGCGCAAAGAGCGTTCCAGAGCACTCCGGACGTCGCCGCCGAATGCCACGAAGAGGACGCGGTCGAGATCATCGCCATCCGCCAGCACGCGCTTCGTCTCACCGATGGCGATGTCCGCGGCGGCATCGATGGGATAACCGTACACGCCGCAACTGATGGCCGGAAACGCGATCGTGCGGACGTTGTTCTTGATGGCCAGCTCGAGGCTGAGCCGGTAGCACGACGCCAGAAGCTCCGGCTCCCCGCTCGCGCCGCCGCGCCAGACGGGACCGACGGTGTGGATGACGTACTTCGCAGGCAGACGAAAGCCGGGGGTGATCTTCGCATCGCCGGTGGCGCAGCCGCCGAGGAGCCTGCAGGCGGCGACCAGATCGGGGCCGGCCGCCCGGTGGATGGCACCGTCGACGCCTCCGCCGCCGAGGAGAGATGAGTTTGCGGCGTTGACGATGGCGTCGACGTCGAGCCTCGTGATGTCGCCGGAAACGACTTCGAAGAGGGTCACCTCCCGCGGCCCAGTTTCACGACGATATCGAACTCGCCCTTCGTCACCGGCTGGATCGAAAGGCGGGAGCCTTTCTTTGTGACCACCATCTCCTCAAGACCCTTCGCCGACTTGAGCGTGTCGAGGGGCACGATGTGCGGAAACGTCTCGACGTAACCGATGTCGACCAAGTACCAGATCGGATTCTCGGCGGTGGCCTTCTCGTCGTAATACTTGTGCCCTTTCTTGCGCGCGAACTGGTCGGGATAGGCCTCGCGACTGATCTCGGCCACACCGGTGACGCCGGAAGGGTCGGCATTCGATGCGTAGAACAGCACGCGGTCTCCGCGTTTCATCTCGTCGCGCATGAAGTTGCGCGCCTGGTAGTTGCGCACTCCTTCCCAACTGGTCGTACCGTCGCGTTTGAGATTGTCGATCGTGTATGCAGCCGGCTCGCATTTCATCAGCCAGAATTTCATGAGTGCGATTGTAAAGCGTGGATTAGGAAGCCGCGGCGGCAGGTTCTGCCGATGACAATGTCCTATCGTCAAGTCGCCCTCACCGCCGCCGCCTGTCTCATCGCCGCCGCCCTTTTCGCCGAGGAGCCCGAGTGCGCGGCCAACTACCGCTCCGACGGCAAGTCGGCGGAGACGTTTGTCCTGACCAGCCTGACTCCTCAAGCGGTGATCGAGCGCCTCCCGTCGATGTTGATTGCCGCCGGAGCCTCGATGCAGTCGAGCGAACCCAATAAGGGCGTGCTCAAAGCGGAAGGGCTCGACGTCAAAGCAGAACAGTCCGGCAACGCCACCCGCGTAACGTTCCGGCTCGCAAACAGAACGGACAAGTCCGCGCTCTGTCGTTACGCTTCTCTCGTCGGGAATCCGCCGGCGCCACAAGTCCCGCAGGATCCCGCACTCATCGCGCGGATGAAGAACGATCTCGTCAAGAAACATCAGATCGTTCAGCCGTTAGCCAATGGCATGGCCAACGACGCCACCTTCGCCTCGTTGACCGATTTTCTCGAGCTCACAATCAAGAGCGCAAAAGACCTTCCCGGCGACAAGCGTCAGTATGAGCTTTCGATGCTTCTGCCCCGATCGGCATGCACCGTAGCCGGGGAAGACGCCGCGGATATAACCACGGGCTTTGGCGGCCAGGTGGCAGCGCCGAGGACGAAGCCGGTCCGCGTGGAGGCGACGCTCGTCTACGAAAACCTGCACCTCACCGAGGCGACGATCTCGAACCTCGAAAGCACGAAGTAGCCGTTCCCGTGCGCGTTCTCCTCACCATCCAATACCTCGGCACGCGCTACGCCGGATGGCAGTCGCAGACGAATGCCACCGGGATTCAGAACGTCATCGAGGCCGCTCTGGCCACGATTTTCGGCAGTCCCATCCGCATCGAAGGAGCCGGACGCACTGACGCCGGCGTCCACGCGCGCGCGCAACGGGCACATGCCGACATCCCGTTCACCATCGAACCGCGCGGCTTCCGCCAGGGGCTCAACAACCTCCTGCCCCACGACATCCGTGTCGCCGGCGTCGAGACTGTCGCCGGCGATTTTCACTGCCGCTTCGCGGCGAAGTCGAAGAGCTACGTCTATCGGATCTGGAACGCGGAGGTCGCCGACGTCTTTGCCGCCGAGACGCACGCCTTCGTCCCTCAACCGCTCGACGTGAACCGGATGCAAACCGCCGCGCGGAGGCTGGCAGGGCATCATGACTTCGCCCTCTTCACCGTCGCCGGTCCCGAGGTCAGCTCTACGGAGCGGAGAATCATGTCAATCGACGTCATGCGCGACGGAAACGCCATCACCATCCCCGTCACCGCTGACGGCTTCCTCCGCTACATGGTGCGCCGCATCGCCGGCTCTCTCATCGAGATCGGCCGCGGCAAGCTGGAGCCGGAGTCGCTATGGAACGTCGCACGATGGACCGCGCCGGCGAAGGGGCTGACGTTGTGGGACGTGGAGTATTAACGAATTATCGACCGAGGTACGATATCCGGCGATGGACGACGATCTGAAGCAGGTACTGCACGCGATTCGGGAGGAAAACGCGGCCGCACACGCCGAAACGCGACGGCGTGCCGAAACCGCACAGGCGGAAACGCTGGCTAAGTTCGAAGCAGCACAAGTCGAAAACGCGGCCGCACACGCCGAAACACGACAGATGTTCGAAACGGCGCAGTTAAAAAACGAGGCTGCCCACGCCGAGACGCGCCGGCAGATGGGGGTTCTCGCCGAAGCGCAGCAATACAAATTGGACCTCGTCATCGAACGGGTGCTGAGCAATGGCGAGAAAATCGATCAACTCGATGCGAAGTTCAGCCAGATCACTTCTGACCTCGATACCCGGGTGACACGCCTGGAAGTGGCGTCTTCTCGGCGAAGGCGGATCTGAACCGCGCAGCACGCGCCCGAGGATCCCTGGACGCATAACGCGCCTTCGGCGCAGTCTGCGATAACATCCCTCGCGTCAGATGATCGACCTCCGCAAACTCGCTGAACCGGGCTCGATCGAGGAAACGCTCCTCGACCGTGTCGACTTCAAGAGGATGCCGCGGCATATCGCCGTGATCATGGATGGAAACGGCCGCTGGGCCCGCGCGCGCAACCTGCCGCGCGTGGAAGGACACCGTGCCGGCATCGCCTCGGTGCGCGAGATCGTCGAGACCGCGGCACGCCTCGAGCTCGGCGTGATGACCCTCTATGCCTTCTCCGTGGAGAACTGGAAGCGCCCCCGGTACGAAGTGGCCACGCTCATGATGCTGCTCAAGGAGTATCTGCGGAAAGAGCTGGCCACGCTGATGGACAACAACATCCGCTTCACCGCCATCGGCCGCGTCGACGGGCTCGATCCCTCGGTGCAGCGCGAACTGAAGTATGCGGAAGACCAGACGGCCAGGAACAGCGGACTGCTCTTCCAGATCGCCCTCAATTATGGCGGCCGCGCCGAGATCGTCGACACCGTCAACCGCATCATGGCCGTCCTGCGCGAGCGGGAGATGAGCGATGCTTTGATCGACGAACAGTTCTTCGCCGATCATCTCTACACCGCCAACATCGACGACCCCGACCTCCTCATCCGCACCAGCGGCGAGCTGCGCGTCTCCAACTTCCTGCTCTGGCAGATCGCCTACGCGGAGATCCACGTTACGAAAGTTCTCTGGCCCGATTTCCGGCGGCGCCATCTCTTCGAAGCCATCATCGACTTCCAATCGCGCGACCGGCGCTACGGCGGGGTCGATGAATCCGACGCGCAGATGTTCATCGAGGCGGATGGAAACCAAGGCTGAAAGCAGAAGGCAGAAGGCAGAAGGCAGAAGGTTGGATGCCTTCGGCTCTGCTCTCCGGCCTGCCTTCGGGTTTCGAAAGACCGGAGACCTTCACTTCTGCCTTCTGCCTTCTGCCTTCTGACCTCATGAAGCGTGAGCTGACTGCACTCGTCGCCGCACCGCTGGCCATCTGGATGATCGGCTGGGCGAACCCGTACGTCTTCGACGCCGCGATGGCCCTCGTGGCCGCACTCGCGCTCTACGAATTCCTCGACCTCGGCAGGCACAAGGGCTACCACCTCCCCATCACGCTCTGCATCGTGGTGATGCTCTTCATCATCGCCGCCTTCATCCTCGAGCCGATCTCGGTGGAGATGGGCGTCTTCGTGACGCTCCTGGTGATCCCAGGCTCATACGTCGTCTCGGGCGGAAACCTCGAACAAGCCCTGCCGTCGAGCGCCATTGCCGTCCTGGCCACGCTTTACGTCGGCATGCTCGGCGGATCGCTGATCCGTCTGCACGACGACTTCGCCGATGGCCCGAAACTGGTCTTCTTCCTCCTGCTCGTGGTCTGGCTCGGCGACAGCGGCGCCTACTACTTCGGCCGCACCTTCGGCCGGCACAAGCTCTCGCCGCGCATCAGCCCGAAGAAGACCGTGGAAGGGCTCATCGGCGGCGTGGTCTCGTCGGTCGCCACCGCGGTCATCATCCACTTTACGTTCTTCCGGAACTTCCCGCTCCTGCACGCCATCATCGCCGGCGTGATTCTCTCGGCCGCCGGCGTGATCGGGGACCTGACGGAATCGATGTGGAAGCGCTCCGCTGATGTGAAAGACTCCGGCACGCTGCTCCCCGGCCACGGAGGCTTCCTTGACCGATTCGACTCGATTTTCTACACCACACCGATTCTGTACGTGTACTGGTTCCTGATCATTCATGACTTCAAGAGCTTCAAAATCATGTCCGCATGAAAAGCAGAAGGCAGAAAGCAGAAGGCAGAAGTGATTGCCTTTCCTACTTCTGCTTTCTGCTTTCTGCCTTCTGACTTTCGATGAGAAACATCTCCATCCTCGGCTCCACCGGTTCCGTCGGGCGCTCGACGCTCGATGTCATCGACGCGTTCCCTGATGCGCTGCGCGTGGTGGGGCTCGCCGCGGGCGGGAATCTCGATCTGCTTGCGCAACAGATCGAGCGCTACACACCGGAGATCGTATCCGTCCGCAATGCGGACGACGTGGCCGCGCTGCGCGCCCTCGTCAAACGGCGCGTGGAGATCGTCTGCGGTGCCGAAGGCGCCTCCGCCGTGGCCTCGCTGCCCGCGGCTGATGCGGTCATCGCCGCCATCGTCGGCGCGGCCGGCATCCCGCCGGTCTATGCCGCGCTCAAGGCGGGCAAACGCGTCGGCATCGCCAACAAGGAAGTGCTCGTTGCCGCCGGCGACGTGATGACCCGTGCCGCCGCCGAACATGGAGGAGAGATCCTCCCCGTCGACTCCGAGCACAACGCCGTGCACCAGGCCCTTCGCTGCGGTGGGCACGCCGAGGTTCAGAGGATTGTTCTCACGGCCTCGGGGGGGCCATTCCTGAAGCGCGATCTCGACACATTCGCCAACGTCACCATCGCCGACGCGCTGGCCCATCCGACCTGGAAAATGGGAAACAAGATCTCCATCGACTCGGCCACGATGATGAACAAAGGCCTCGAGGTCATCGAGGCGCATCACCTCTTTTCCATGCCGCCGGACGCCATCGACATCCTCATCCATCCGCAATCGATCGTTCACTCCATGGTCGAGTACGTCGACGGCTCATTCATCGCCCAGCTCTCCACCACCGACATGAAGTTCCCGATCCAGTACGCCCTGCTGTATCCCGAGCGCGTGGCCGCGCCGTTCGCGCGGCTCGACCTGGCCCGGATACGCACGCTCGAATTCACCGCCGTCGATCCCCAGCGCTTCCCGGCCGTGGAGCTGGCCTACGCCGCCTGCCGTGCCGGCGGGTCGATGCCGGCGGTGCTCAACGCGGCCAACGAGATCGCGGTGGAACGCTTCCTGGTCGGGGAACTTCCCTTCACCGGGATCGTAGACATGGTGTCGCGCGTGCTGGACCGGCACGCCGGCCGCACGGCTCCGATCCGTTCCGTCGACGACGCCCTGGCCTGGGATCGATGGGCCCGGGAAGAAGCGCGCGGAATTGATGTTGCAGTGCGGCAATAACTGATCTCCAACCATGCAAAACTTCGCCACCAACCTCATCGGCTTCGGCATCGTTCTCGGCTTCCTGATTTTCGCGCACGAGTCGGGGCACTTCGTCGTCGCCAAGCTCTTCCGTGTCCGCGTGCTGGTCTTCTCCTTTGGCTTCGGCAAGCGGCTGTTCGGCTTCCGCAAAGGCCCGACGGACTATCGGGTCTCGCTCATCCCCCTCGGCGGCTACGTTCGGATGGCCGGTGACATCCCGGAAGAGAATCAGCCCGGCAATCCGGACGAGTTCCTCTCCAAACCGAAGTGGCAGCGTTTCCTGATCATGGTGGCTGGTCCGTTCATGAATATCGTGATCGCCATCGCTTTCATGGCCATCATCAGTATGGTCGGTGCCGAGACCATCATCTTCCGGCCGATCATCGGCGAGGTTTCGCCGGGAAAGCCCGCCGCGCGCGCGGGGCTGCTGCCCGGTGACCGTATCGTCTCCGTGAACGGCGAGAAGATTGACGATTTCGACGACCTGAAGCTCGCCATCGGCATGAACAGCGGCACGGCGTTGCGCGTCGACTATCTCCGCAACGGTCAGCTTCGAACGACGACGATGACGCCGGACCGCGAGAACAGCGAGTTCGGCCCGGTCGGCTTCGCCGGAATCCGGCCGTATTTCGACACGACCATCGGCAGGGTCAAGGCCGGCACACCGGCCGCCATCGCCGGCTTGCGCACGGGTGACCGCATCGTCGGCATCAGCGGAAAACCGATCACGCAGCTCTCGGAGCTCAACACGGCGTTCGATGCTGCCAAGGGCGCCGCGCTGTCGCTCGATGTCACCCGAGGAACGGCACGGTTCCACACCATCCTCCCCGCCGCGAAAACCGATCCAAACGACCCCTACCGGGGAATCATCCCCCCCACGGTGATCCGCAAGCTTTCGCTGATCCCTGCCCTCAAAGACAGCGTCGAACAGAACTGGAAGATGCTGCGCTACGCCTTTATGACCATCGGCCGTCTTTTCCGCCCCGAGGGAAGCGTCAAGGAGCTGAGCGGCCCGCTGTCGATCGCCCGCATTTCCGGCGAGATGCTGCGCCGCGGATGGATGAACACCGTCGCGCTGATGGCCATGATCTCGCTGCAACTCGGAATCATGAACCTGCTGCCGATCCCGGTCCTCGACGGCGGCCACATCATGATCCTCCTCATCGAGAGCGTCGCCCGCCGCGACCTCTCATTGCGCGTCAAGGAACGCATCCAGCAAGTCGGCTTCGCCGTGCTGGCCGCTCTGATGGTCGTCGTCCTCTACAACGACGTGATCACGAACGTGTTCACGCGAAAGGGATGACGTTGCGGCTACGGAATCCGATCCAGATACCTCGCCTCTTCCACATCCTCCGTCGCCCGAATGCGCTGCAGCGCTGCCTCGGATAACGGTGAGTCGACGTCGATCTGCATGAAGGCATCCTTCCCGCGTTGCTTCCGCGAGCACGACAGCGAGGCGATGTTGATTCCCTCATCGGCGATGATGTTCGTCACCTCCGAGATCATCCCCGGGCGGTCGCGGTAGAAGAGAAGCAGCGTCGGCGAGTCACCTTTGAACCGCGTCTGGAAGCCGTTGATCTTGAACACTTCGATGACGCCGCCGCCGATCGACGAGCCGCTGATCTCCGCCTGGCGCGTCCGGCCGTGAATCTCGATTCGCACAGTGTTCGGATGCACATCGCCGAGGTCCTCGTCGGAGAAGGTGATGTCGACGCCCATCTGCTCGGCAATGCGGATGGCCTCGGGGATGCGCGAGTCATCGACATTGAGACCGATCGACCCTCCGACCAGCGCGAAATCGGAGCCGTGGCCGCGGTAGGTGGCCGCCAGCGGCGGGTGCAGGAAGAAATGGACCTCGACGGGATCTTCATCGAGGATCTCGCGGGCCACGCGGCCGAGCCGGGCAGTACCGGCCGTATGGGAGCTGGAAGGGCCAACCATCACCGGACCCATCACATCGAGGATCGACACCTTGCGGTCATGACGGATGGGCATGCTTTCGTCTCGTGCAAAGTCCGGCTACACTGAAATACTCACGATGACGTCCAAGCCTATCATCCTCGTCGTCGACGACGACCTTCCGATCCTCGCTCTGATGCGCACCCTGCTGCGCGAATTCGGCTTCGAGGCCGTGACCGCGCAGAGCGGCGAACAGGCCATCACCGAGGCGCGCGCGCGACGGCCGGCGGCCGTGCTGATCGATCGGAACATGCCCGGGATGTCGGGCGATGAGCTCATTCGCGCGCTGCGCGGTGAGCCGGGCTTCGGCGGTTTACCGATCCTCATCATCAGCGGACAGTCGGTGTCTCCTGACGAACTGGCCACCCTCGGCGCGGACGGCGCCATCCTCAAGCCATTCGACATCACCGCGCTGATCGCCCAGCTCCGGTCGTTCGTCCCCGCCGCGCAGAACGCATAGCGCCGTACTTTGCTAAAGTGCCGCGCCGGAGGCGACCCCGATGACCGACATCAACGTCGACCAGCTCGTTCACACCGCTGTCTTCGGCGACGGCGATGCGAAAGCCGGCGCGCGCAGGACGATTCACATGGAAGCGCGACGCCGCGGGGCCGTCTCGTCGTCGATCTATCCCTTTTATATGGCGTTCGGGCGCAACGAGATCGGTCGCCTCTTCACCGTTCCCGCCTTCAACATCCGCGCGCTGACGTACGACGCCGCGCGCGCGCTCTTCCGCGTCGCCATGCGCCACGACGTCGGAGCATTTATTCTTGAAATCGCCCGCTCCGAGATCGGCTACACGGAGCAGCGGCCCGGCGAATATGCCGCTTGCGTGCTCGCTGCCGCCCTTCGAGAAGGTTTCGAGGGGCCGGTCTTCATCCAGGGCGATCACTTCCAGGCCAGCGCGAAGAAGTGGGCAACCGAGGACGGACGCGCGGCGGAGATGAAAGCGCTCGAGTCGCTGATCGACGAAGCGCTGGCCGCCGAGTTCTACAACATCGACATCGACACCTCCACGCTGGTCAACCTCGACTTCCCAACGCGCGATGAACAGCAGCGCGCGAATTACGAAGGGACGGCGCACCTGACAAGGTACATCCGCGAACGGGAGCCGGCAGGAATCACTGTCTCCGTCGGCGGCGAGATCGGCGAGGTCGGCAAATACAACACGCACCCCGAGGAGGTCCGCGCCTACGCTGACGGCCTCAAGCGCCTCCTCGGCGGCATCACCGGCATCAGCAAGATCTCCGTCCAGACCGGCACCTCGCACGGCGGTGTCCCCCTCGCCGACGGCACGATCGCGCAAGCCAAGATCGATTTTGAAGTCCTTCGCCAAACGACGCACATCTGCCGCGCGGAGTACGGCATGGCCGGCGCCGTCCAGCACGGCGCGTCGACGCTACCGGAGTCGGTCTTCAACAAGTTCCCCGAGGCCGAGGCGGTGGAGATCCACCTCGCCACCGGCTTCCAGAACATGATCCTCGACGCCCCTACCCTCCCCCAGGAGATCAAAGACGGTATCCGCGATTTCTGCTTCGAAAACTGCCTCGACGAGCGCAAGCCCGATCAGACCGACGAGCAGTTCGTCTACACCACCCGCAAAAAAGCCCTCGGACCATTCAAGCAAAGAATGTGGGAAATGGACGATGCCCACAAGGGCCCGATCATCGACGAGCTGGAAGCGAAGTTCGAGTTTTTGATGGAGAAGCTGGGGGTGTTCGGGACGAAGGAGATTGTGTCTCGCTATGTCCGCCCGACCTCGTCCGAGTTGCCGGCGTACGCGGCTGCTTCGGCGGAGCTGACAGCGGCCGCGGTGGTCGATCCGAACGAGGGGGAGTAAACACCGCCAAACGGTGTAACTATTTTGAGTTGCTGGGCAGGCCAGGCTCCAACCCGCGACCTCCCTGCGTGACATGCCGGAAGGCTAACCGACTGAGCATCACGCATACGTCGCTGCGAGCGTCCGACTGTGGCGCGCCCGGGTAGGGAACCATCGCCCGCGATCACTCCTAAGAGAGGGGAGCTCTTCCGTATGAGCATTCACGCCAACGTCAATCCTGTCTTCCACGGCCTGGGTCTGCAGTACGACAACGGCGAAACGCCGGCGGTAGCACTGACCCGGCTCGGTAGAGTAGTCGAGGTGCATAGGACCGCAAACAGCTTCAGGCTCTACCACCGCGTCGGCCACTTGCAGGAAGCGACGATCATCTGGAAGCAGAGCCTGCGATACGGCACCGGCGCCCAACCGGACATCGCGGTGAACAACAACAACGTCGTCGTGGAAGTGCACAAGAACGAGGCCACCGGCCGCACGCTCTACTACTACGTTGGCGAATTGACCGACGACCGGGTGAACTGGGGGCAGCACCCGCAGTCGATCCAGTACGACAAGGGAGTCAGGCCCGCCGTCGCGCTCAACGACGCCGGCGTCGTGGTCGAGGTGCACGAATCGGAAGGGAAAAAGCAGCTCTGGTACAAGCTTGGACGCGTGCAGGGAAACGGGGTGGACTGGGTCGGCAAAGGGCACATCGGCGCCGGCGGCGCGCCGCGCGTGGCATTGAACAACGCCGGCGTCGTCGTCGAGGTGCATGAATCGGGCGGCGGAGCGATCGCGTACCGCGTCGGACACGTGAACCGGACGAAGATCTTCGGCGCCAATTTGCGGATCACGGGAGGTCAGAATCCGGCAGTGGCGCTCACGGACGACGGAACCGTCATCGTGACCTACGAGTTCGGCGGCCGCTCCCTCTGTCGATGGGTGGGCACAGTCAAAGGCGATCGGATCGAATGGGTCGGCCAGCCGCTCAAATACGATGACGGCGTGCGCTCGGCCGTCGCGGCGTCCTCCACGAAAATGTCCGTCGAGGTGCACGAAGGGGACCTTTTGACGACGTTATGGTTCTCCACGTCGCTCTTCACGAACCGCGCTTCGTGGATGCAGGACCGGCTCTCCACCCTCGGCAATACGAGGCTCGGCGACCTCGTCCTCCCGGCCTCACACGACTCCGGCATGTACCTTTCCGGAATCGCCGCGCTCGGAAAAACGCAGCAACTGTCCCTCTACGGCCAGTTGACCGCCGGCGTGCGCTACTTCGACCTTCGGATCATGAAATCGGGTCGATCGTTCGTGATCTATCACGGTCCGATCATCGGTCCTCCTCTCTCGGAGGTCCTCGCGGACATCCACCGCTATGCGATTGAAAAAGGGCGCCGCGAGCTCGTCATCCTGAAGCTGTACTTCCCGATGCGCAGCGACGACGAATACCAGATGCTCGTCAGGCAGATCTCGAACAGCCTCGGCCGCTGGCTGGTGAAATCGAAGCCGCCCGGCAAGCGCCTCGCCGACGTGACGCTCGAGGAGTACGTCGCCAAGGAGTCGGCAATCCTGGTCGTCGTCGACGGCGACTACGCCGTCAACGCCAGCAACCCCGGCTTCTGGGTCTACCGCAACTGGACTTCGGACGCTGACGCCGCCGCCGAAGGCGATCTCCGCGTCTTTGACCGCTGGTCCGACAGGGAAGTTTTCGAAAAAATGAAGAACCACCAATTCGATCAATTCGAGAAATACACCGGGAAGATGCAGAATGACGCGAGCCTGCCGTGCGACATGTTTCTCCTTTCCTGGACGCTGACGCCGGCCACCGGCGTCTGGTTCGCGGCGCAGGCGGCGAACCGCCGCCTTGGCGAGTACATCCTGAAGACGAGCCGCCGCAATCAGTTCGGGCAGATGATCAACCTGTTGTACGTCGATTACGTGGAGTACGCACGCTTGACCGACGTCGCCCTTTTCCGGAACGGCGAGCGCATTACGGCGAGCGACGCCGCGAACGCACCAGGACGTGCACCGCAGCCGTGAAGTCCGACTTGCATCGACACATGCAATAATCCCTGAGAGATGCCGGCTCTTCTCCACAAGCTCAATTACACCTACGCCGAGTATCTCGGGTTCGAGGCGTCGAGCAACGTCAAACACGAGTTCCTCGGCGGCCAGATTTACGCGATGGCGGGCGGCACGCCCGAACACGCAGCGCTCGCGGCGGCCGCCATCACCTTGCTGGGACCACAACTCCGTGGCGGCGAGTGCCGTCCGTACAATTCCGATCTACGTGTTCGTACACCCACCGGGCTTACAACGTACCCCGACGTCACAGTCGTCTGCGGGCCATCTGAGATCGATGGCATTGACTCGTTGGCGATCACGAATCCGACGCTCATCGTGGAGTCCTGAGCCGCAGCACCGAGGAGTACGATTCGGGGGACAAGTTCGAGCACTACAAGACTTTCCCGTCCCTGCGCGAGTACGTGCTCGTCTCTCACCGCGAGCACTCCGTGGAGGTCAGATCGCGCGGAGAAGATGGTTGGCGAACGACTGTCCTTCACGAAGGCGCGATCGCAGAGCTTTCGATCGGCGCACGCCTCGATGTCCGCGAGCTCTACGATGCCGCAGCAGAGCCATCTGCGTAGCGCTCATCGCGCGGAGACCGCCGCCGGCTGCTCGCCCGGATGATTATCGTAAAGAGGGAAGTGGACGGAATAGCGGGCCCCGACGCCGGGACGCTCTTCATCGGCGCGCGTCCATCATCGCCAATTCGTCTTTCGCCGCGGTGTGTCCCTGCGCCGCCGACTTGCGCAGCCACATCTTTCCTTCGGTCAGGTTCTTCGGCACTCCGGTGCCGTAGAGGAACATGTTGGCCAGGCGGTACTGAAAGAACTTGTCGCCTTTCGCGGCGACTCTGCGGAACCATTTCGCCGCTTCGGCTTCATCTTTGGCCACGCCCGTGCCGGTGCTGTAGCAGTTGCCGAGCTGCGTCTCGGCGTCGGTGTCTCCCTGCTCGGCCGCCTTGCGATACCACGTGACCGCTTCGGCCGGGTCGGCGGGCTCGATCAGCACTCCGAGGTTGTATTGCGCCTGCACGTTTCCCTGGGCGGCCGCGCGGCGATACCACGTGGCGGCCTGGGCGCGATCTTTCGTCACGCCGGTTCCGGTCTCGTAGGCCCAGCCGAGTCCCGTCTGTCCGGCGGCGTCGCCCTGTTCGGCGGCGCGCCGATACCATGCGGCTGCCTCGACGACATCCTTGGCCATGCCCCAGCCATTGAGATAGGCACATCCGAGGTCGGACTGCGCAGGCGCATAGCCCTGCTCAGCCGCCCTGCGATACCAATTCGCTGCCTCGGCGGGATCCTTGTTCACCCGCGCGACGGTCGCGTAAAGCGCGCCGAGGTTCGTCTGCGCGATTGGATTGCCGTTCTTCGCGGCGGCGCTCAGCCAAACCCTGGCTTGGACGAGATCCTTCGGCACGCCGTCGCCCGTCAGGTAGTTCACGCCGAGGAGCGTCTGCCCGGCGACGTTCCCCTGCAGCGCCGCTTTGCGCAGCCACGTCGCGCCTTCCGCCGCATCCTTCGGCACGCCGAGGCCGTTTTGATAGAGGACGCCGAGCGACGCCTGCGCGCGCGCGGAGCCGCTCTCGGCAGCTTTGTGGAACCACTTCGCGGCCTCGGCGTAATCCTGTGGCACGCCGTCACCGTTTTCGTAGGCGACCGCCAGTTCGCACTGCGCGTTGACGTCGCCTTTCTCAGCTGCCTCGCGCGGAAGAGTGGTTTGGACGGACGGCAGCAAAGCGACGAGAGCAAGGATGGCGGATGCCAACATAGCGCAGTCCTCCGTGTGGATGGAGCGATCGAGGATACACCCGCGGCGCGGCTACACCTAGCATTCCGAGTGAGAACTGTTTGACGCGCTTCTCGCCGGTATCCACCAGCCCGACTTGTGTGGAAGCCCACGTACAGCCCACATCGGCATTCGGAGGAAACCTAAGCAACTGAGGAAATTGGTGTTTCGATTGGCGGGGCCGACGAGACTCGAACCCGCGACCTCCGGCGTGACAGGCCGGAGGGTTACGATGTGCTGCTGATTGGCACGGCTTCGTTCCTCAAAAACACGCGTCGAGGCCGAACCCTTGGAACTTGTTCGAGAGCTTCCGATCGAACGTCGCAACGGCGTCGTATCGATTCGTGACGCGAGGGCGACGATGGTGGCGTCGGTAAGACCGGAGAGGGGATCGGGCCAGAGTTCCAGCACGCGCTTCCACGGACAGTCATCGACGATCTTCATGCCAGGGAACTTGGTGACGGCATCGACAACCGCCGCCGCTTGCCGCGATGTCAGGGAGTACTGGCTCTGCAGGACGTACACGATTTCGAAGACGACGGACTGTGGGATGACTCCGGCGATCTGCGGGTCGCGGCTGATCGTCGCTTGTTGAAGGCCTGACCACACAAACCTGCTCACCTCGGTCGCCTGCACAACAGGCCAAGCCGGTCGATGAACGCACCGGACTTGCCATAGATACCTGCCGCTACCAGCCCCCATCCGCGGCGCTTTTCCACTCTTGGCCCGCGCTGCGATACGCCGAGATAGTCGGCGCTTCCGCCTAGTTTGTTCCAGAACTGCGACGGCTGCTTGTAGTCGCCGCAATCCACGACCATGTTTCCAAGGGATCCGTCACTGTTGTCGGCCTGGAACATTTGGATACCGACGATAACGCCGCGCCGCCCCTCGCAGCGGATGAAGGTCTCTCCACCGCCGCCGCCCCCGGTAAAAGGCTGATCGTCGATCTCGCCCAGTGTCTCCGATCTACGAACCCACCGGCTGCACACTGGCGACAATGCGTCGAGCCAGGCTCCGCTGCGCGCGCGCAGTCCGGTCATGAAGCTTCCGTCCGGGCACGCCAGTTCGAACGGCCCGCCCCCCGGCCCCCCGAATGTGCCCGTGCGCGAAATCTGATTGAGCTCATCCAGTCCGGCAGTGTTTGTCCAACTCTGATGTGGATGATCGGCGCACTGCCACATTCGAACCGCGCCCCCATTCGCAGCCGCGCCATCGGTGTCGAGACAGAAACCCGAAGCCTTGTTCTTGAGCTGGTAATGGTCTGCTGGAAGATTCTGAATCTCCCAGAGTTGATTGGGATGGTCCGCGCATCCCCACATCCGCACTGGTCCACCGTTCCTTGGTAAACCATCAGTATCCAGACAGAAGTTGGAGCCTCGATTCTTCAGCCGAAATGAACCAGCACTGACAGGGCTCACCGTCCAACTTTGATTTGGATGTTGCTCACAGTGCCACATCCGCACCGAGCCCCCGTTTGCTGCTCTACCGTCCGTGTCGAGGCAGTAGTTACTGGAATTGTTGACCCAGCTCTCCGCCATCACTGGCGATCCGAAGAACAGAGCCGCGACGACCAAGAAGTATCTGGCGCGCATGTTTCTCTCCTTTTCACGCGGTCTCGCGATGTCCACCAGTCCAAACGTGACCGCGAGGTCGTTGTGGGCATGACCGTTCACCACTCGTTCCGTAGTGACGAAAGGCCAGGAATCGTTTCAACTTTTCGAACGAATTCGATTCCTTGCAGCATCTGGCCGGGTCTCAACTCAGAACGCATGGCAAGTCCCCGTGAGGAACCTTGCGCGTGTCGTTTTCGCGTTTTCGCGTACCGAAACACAAACGCTGCGAAGTCGCGCCCGGTCGCGGCGAGATTCGACAACGTGCTCTTCGCTCCGTCGCGGAGCGTGCTTACCGCTCTTCCTGCGGCTCCGCAGGCGCCTCGGCTTGCGTGCGGCTGGCTGGTTTCCTGCGCCGTTCCAGCTTCCTGAGCCGCTGCACCTCCTCCACGAATGGGATCAGGTTTGCGTTCGCCGGATCGCGTGCCAGCCGCGCGGCAATCGCGTACGCGTGGCCTGCGATCAATTCGAGCTGGTGGCGTCGGACGAGATTGGCGCTGGAGACACCGTTCAGGAGGGTGCGCAGCTCACTCTCGACCCCGTACCACCTCCGGCGATCGGAAGAGATCTCGAGAACGTCTTCGACCGACCGGCCGATCGCGTTCGCCACCTTGTCGGACGCGCCAATGATGCCCACCGACGCCTGGAGGGCGGCATCGGACATCTTTATCTTGTTGCGAAGGTCCCTCCGGTCGGCGAACGACAGTGACTTGTTCTCGTCGAACTCCGACCCAATCGCCTGCAACTGCTCGATCACATCCTCAGGCGTCCGTTTCTGCTTTGCGGCCATCATCTGCCCTCCTTGAACTCTCGGTACGCGCAATGATACTCCCGGAGCGCCCGATCGAGATATCGGAGCGCGCTAAAGCGATCATTGCGCGCGCAATTCGATGTTAGGTGCGCGCATTTGTGATTTAGGAGCGCGACATACGACTCTCCGAGTACACAAATATGATCTCTGAGCGCGCATATGCGATTACTGAGGGCGCAACCGCGATTGCCGAGCGCTTGAATGCGCTCCCTGAGCGCGCAAGTAGGGTAACGCCTCGCCTTCATGCGATCATCTTCGGATGCAACGTACAGCCATCATCACCGGCGCATCGGTCGGCATCGGCCTCGAGATCGCGCGCCTCTTCGCCGCCGACAAGTGGGATGTCGCGCTGGTCGCGCGAACCGAGCCCAAACTGCGCGAGCTGGCCGCGCAGTTCGAGAAGGAGCACGGGATCACGGCTCACTCGGATGACCACCCCACCGCAAATGATCCCGGATCGGAACCGCCTTACCGCGGGTTCGAAGCTAGGGACAGGTGACGGGCGTCCAGCTTCCATTGCTGAACTCCCAGCAACTGTGCGAGACGTTGATCCCGTCGAGGCAGCGGATGCGGTCCCGGGTTCGAAAGTTGCTGGTCGTACCAGAGTAGTAGACGTTGCCGTCACAGGCGTTGTCCTCTTCACCGACCCAGGTCGCAAACGTGCCGTCGGAGTAGTAGTTGTAGTCGAGCTCGAAGAACGGATCCACCTGCGCGAATGAAGAGACCGTGAGGAGCACGACCATCGCGACAAAACCGACTCGCCCTAACTTTCTCATGAGAACCTGCTTTCTGTCGTCTCTAAAAGGACGGCAAGAAAATTATACATAACCTACATCATTCCGGCAATTGACGACTCAACGTGTGCCATGCACGATCCAGACATCACCCGGCTGTCTGACTCTCCCAAGTGAGTAGTAAAATCATGAATGGCAGAAAACGAGTTGATCTGCGTCCAAACATTGAATTGACCATCGAACGTACAACCGACTCCCTCCTTCATTTCGCCCCCTACCGCGACATTGCTGCCGAGGTTGCCGACCGCCTGAGCGCGGGCGATGTAGAAGTTCTGGTTGCTTCAGCCGGCGTGGCCAACGCCATTGCCACTGAGCTTCTTCGGCGGAAACCAAGCGGCGCCGCGGGATTGCGACTGGAAACCATCGAGACCTTCGCCCGTCGCATCGTCAACGCCGCGGGAGAGTATCCGCGCGTGGCTGGCGAGGAAGAACGCCGGCTGGCGATGCGCGTCGCCGTGCGGAGCATCGAAGACCCGATGATGGAGAGCCGCGGCATCGCGGCGATGATCGACCGGTCGTGGCGCGATGTGCGGGACGGCGGGTGGACGCTGGCGGAATTCGAGTCACAGAGCCGCAATGCGCGTCTGCGCAACGGCGCGCGGACGAAGCTGGTCATCCGCGCGTGGCGCGAGTACGAGAGGCTGATTGCACAGCTCGAGGCCATCGACCCCGCTGATCTCCTAAGGAGCGCCGCCGCGGTCATCGAAAGTGGCCGCGTGACGATCGCGCCGCAGATCGTGGCCGGTTTCTACGACATGACTGGCGCCCAGCGCCGCATCATCGAAGCGCTGCGCGCAGCCGGCAAGCTCGAAGCCATCTACATCCCTGCAGCCGAAGGCGATGCCTATAAGTTCGCCGAGCCATTCATCAGCAACTTCCGCACCGCGCAACCGCGAGACCGCGAGACCGCGCAACCGCGTTGGGACGTTGCCCAATACGACACCCGCACCATCGAGCTTCGCGAAACCTGCCGCGAGGTGGCGGCGTTGCTGCGATCGGGAACCGACGCGCGCGACGTCGGCATCGTCGCCCGCACGCTCGAGCCGTACGACATCGCCCTCCTCAACCGTTTCGCCGCCGCCGATGGCTTCGCGCTCTCGAACGGCGAGGAGACCTCGCTCACCGCGCACCGCCTTGGGCGCGCCATGGCCACACTCCTCCGACTGCGCGAGAACGGCTTCCCGCGCGGCGAGGTCATCGAACTGGTGCGGGACGGCTTCATGCCCAAACGCACCGTCGACATCGACGACATCGATCAGGCCACGCGGCGCGCCGGGATCGCCGGCGGCACGAGCGACGAGTTGAAAGGGCTGGCGCGCAACGCGGCCATCGAGGCTTATGTCGCGGTTCTCACCGAAATCGAATCGATCGCACCCGAGGCGACGCTGAGCGCGAACGAGGTATCCGAGCTCATGGCCGGCGCCATGGCGCGATTCCGGATCGAGACGGAGCTCGATCTCGCCGCGGCTGAGGCCATCGACAAGATCGCGGCGACCTTCCAGCGGACAGGCAAATGGAACGTCCGCTTCGATGCCGCCGCCATCATCGACGCCCTGCAGAACGAAACGCTGAGGCAACCGATAACCGACAACCGACAACCCGTCGTCTTCTGCTCCGACGTCATGCGATTCCGCGGCCGCTCCTTCGCGCATCTCTTCGCCATCCGGATGCAGGACGATCTCTTTCCACAGCGGCGCCTGGACGATCCTCTCCTCCCCGATCACGACCGGCACGTGCTCGGCGTGCGTGAGATCGGGGATGGGCGCGACGAGGAACGGATGCTGTTTCAGCTCCTTCTCGACGGCGCGGAGACGATTCACTTCTCGTTCTCGGGCGGAGACGGGTTTGGGAAGACGCTGCGGCCGTCGCCGTTGCTGAAGAACTTTGCGATTGCGCAACAGCCGGAGCGGAAGACGGAGTTGTTGAAGAATTTTGGCGGCGCGTTTGTACGGAGGCGGGACGCCTCCGAGCCAGCCGGCGAGACGCCAGCGCTCCGGTTGAGGCAGTTGCAACTCATCGCCAAAGCCGGCACCCAATCCGTCTTCGACGGCTACCTCTTCGCCGAGCACGACGACGAAACGATCCGCGCGAAACTCGCCGGCGCGCTGACTTCCGTCTCCCCAACGCAGCTCGAAGACTTCGGCGAGTGTCCGCAGAAGTTTCTCTACAAGCACATCCTCGGCGTTCGCGACATCAACGACCCCGAGCACGAGCTGCAGCTCAACGCACGCGACAAAGGGAAGCTCGATCACGGCATCCTGGAGCGCCTCTACCGCGAACTCGACGACGACGATTTCAACCGCGCCGCCGCGGCGGTGCCGCAGCTCGACACCGCCATCGGACGGAGGATCAACGATCTCGTCGACGAGGCCTTCGCCGCCATCGCTCGCGACATCCCGCCGTTCAACCTCACCATGCGCGAGATCGAGCGCGCCGCCACCAAGCGCATCCTCCGCGAGTTCGTGGCGCACGATCTCGCGGACCTCGAAGCCACCGGATTCCGCCCGAAACACTTTGAGTACCGCTTCGGCAAAACGCGGCATGCGATCGAGTCCGATCACCCGGAGCCGTTCGTGATCACGATCGGGGGCCGGGAGTCGGGAGTCGGGAGTGGGAGCAACGTCGTATCGATCTTCGACCCCCGACCTCCGACAACCGCCCCCACTCAGCTCCGCGTCGACGGCACCATCGACCGCATCGATTCCCGTCCGGACGGCTACCGCATCATCGACTACAAGGGCGGCAAGGCCACACGCCACAAAGATCTCGGCTCGAAAATCGATCGCGGCGTCCGCCTGCAACTGGCGCTCTACGCGATGGCGGTCTCGCAGTTCTTCGGTGCCGATGCGGCATCCGTCAGCGGCGCGATCAAGCCGCTCGTCACCAGCGAGACGAACGCCAGAAAATTCGCCTTCGCGCTGGCCGAAAAAGAAACGGCGCTCCGCGAGACGCTCGATCTGTTCGTCACCTCGATCCTCAACGGCATCTTCCCGGCTTTTCCGGCGGACGATGATGCCGACTTCAATGCCTGCAAGTACTGTCCGGTGAATCACTCCTGCCGCACGCGCCACGACTTCACCGAGAAGTATCTGGTCACGCGCCATCGGGAGCCGCGTACGCTCCTCGGCGGAGGCGCGGATTGAGCGCCATCGCCGTTCAGTCAGCGTTTGCGTTCGAGAAACCGCGGCGCCGCAATGTCGTCATCGAGGCCGGCGCCGGCACCGGAAAGACCACAGCGATCGTGGCGGAGGTACTGAAGCTGTTGCTCGGCGACGAGACGCTTTCCCCCGAGCGCATCGTCCTCGTTACATTCACCGAGAAGGCGGCCGGCGAGATCGCCGACCGCATTCATCAGGCACTGACGGAACTGGCCCTCCGCTTCGACGCCGGCGATGACGTGACTTGGCCCATCGGCTCCGCCACGCCGCTCTTCGACGTGCCACCGGGCAAGCGCGACGACTACCGGCGCGCCTGCATTGCACAACTCGGGCGCATCGAGTCGCTCCGTTCACAAACGATTCATTCGTTCTGCCAGAGCCTCCTGCGCCAGTTCCCGATCGAGGCCGGTCTCGACCCGCAATTCACCATCATCGAAGGCTTCGAGCGCTCGCTGCTCTACGGTGAGTTGTATGACGCCTGGGTCGACGACGAGACCCGCCTCCATCCCACCGCCGAGGCGCGGAAGGATTGGGAAGTGCTGCTCGAACATGTCGGCTACCTCTTCCTGGTCCGCAACATCATCCTGCCGCTCATCGACCGGCGAGATCTCTTTCTCGACGATACCTACGACCTCGGCGCGCTCGATCTGATCGAGCACGAGCTACTCATCGCCATCGACCGTCTGCGCGTCTGCGATGCCGATTCGGTAGCCGGCATCTGCGACTACCTGCGCGCCAATCCGTCGCCGCTGCGGGGAAGCACGATCGAGATCTGGCTCGATTACCTGCGCCCGATCGCAAATGAGATTCGCACGACCGACCTGCCGCGTGGGAAGGTGAACGAGCAATTCAAACAACCACTGCGCGTCTTGCGGGCTTCGGAGAAGAAAGACCGCTCTGTCTATGACCAGCTTTCATCGCACCGCGCCGCCGTTTCCCTGCTGTCGATGATGCGCCGCTTTCTGAGTTTCCTGGATGCTGAGAAGCACAAGCGCGGCGTGGTCGACTTCGACGATCTCCTGCTGCGAACTCTGAGAGTGCTCGACTATGAAGCCGTGGTTGAGCGCGTGCGCGGCCAGTTCGATTTCATTTTCGTCGACGAGTTCCAGGACACCGACCGCGTGCAGGCCCGGATCATCGATCGTCTGGCGCGCGACCGGAGCGAAGCGCTGGTCGATGGCAGAACGATCATTGTCGGCGATCCGAAGCAGTCGATCTACGGATTCCGCCGCGCTGATCCAGAGACGTACGACGCCTTCACCCGCGAGCTGATCGCTGCCGGCGCCGAGCATCGCAAGCTCCTCGACCAGTTCCGCAGCCATCCCCCGCTGCTCGATGCCGTCAACGCCATCTTCACGGATCTCTTCGCCGATGCCGCGCGCGATCCGAATGTGTTCCGTCCGGAGTATCACCGGCTGCGCGCTGCCAAAACGAATTCATTCGCAACCGATGCGTCGATCACCGTCATCGACGCTCCCTTCGGCGCGCGCGACGACCGGTTCACCGCCGAGGCCGAATCGATCGCGGCGTGGATCGCGGCGCGCGGCGGCGACCTGCGGCGGTACGCGCTCCTCTTCAGAAGGACGACCAAGCTCGACGACTACCTCGACGTCTTCGAGCGGCGCGGCATCCCGTACGTCCTCCCGCCGACGCGTCTCTTCCTCGACCGTCCGGCGCCGGTCGACCTGCTGGCGGTGTTGCGCGCGATCGCCTTCTCCTTCGACCGCGGCGCCGAGGTCTCCGCCGCGCGGACCCCCTATTTCGCACTGACCGATGCGGAGATCGTCCGCGGGGACGACACGTACACCGGGTATCTCCAGGTTCTCGGCTCCCTCCGCGCCGCCGCGCAACACCTCACCGTCGCGCAGCTCATCGACCTCGTCATCCGCATCTGCGGCATCGAGGCGGTCTACGCGGCTGCAGCCGATGGGATGCGGTCGATGCGGCATCTCGAACATGTCCGGGCCATCGCCTTTGCGTACGACCAGCGCGTCGGCGGTTCCGTGCGGCAATTCGTCGATGAGATCTCGCGGCGCCGCGGCGATCCGGACGAGATGGAGCCGTCGCTGATCGACGAGGCCGGCGATGCCATCCGCATCTTTACCGTCCACGCGGCGAAAGGGCTGGAGTTCGACACAGTCATCCTCCCCGATCTCGAGTTCAAACAGAATGCGCCTGAGATTTTCCTCGTCGACCAGCCGCGCACCCTCGTGCTGGGCGGCCAGGTGCAGACTCTCTCAGGGCACTATGGCCGCGCTGGCGACGTCCCGCTGAAGGACATCGGCAGCAGGCGCGAGGAGGCGGAGAACCGCCGCCTCTTCTACGTCGCCGTCACGCGCGCCAAATCGGAAGCCGTCTTCGTGACGAACGCCAAGCCGCACAAGGAAGGGTTCGCGAAATATGTGGAGCAGATCTTCGACCTGCCCAACGCGCCATGGCCGCTCGATCACGGACGCGTGATCCGAACGATGACGATCGGAGGCGATGCCGTTCCGATCGCGTTCGAGCGTATGGCCACCGAAGGAACCGGATCGCGTACCCGGAGGAGGCTGGCCGATGCCGCGCTCGAGGCAGAGCTGGCGGCGTCGCCGATCGTAGAACCGTCATTGCCGGCGCCGGCCGCACTCCCGGAAATCCTCCTTCGCGGTGATGTGCTCATCCGCCGCGCCTCCTCGCAGAAACGGGGAGCCGGGATTCTCCTGCACCGCATCCTGGAGCTCTGGGATGGCAGCTCCCCCGTCGACGCGCTGCTCACGTCCATCGCCATCGAGCAGGGAGCCGACGCCGCGACGGCCGCGCTCGTCCGCAAGCGCTTGGCCACCGTCAGCAAATCGAAGACGTTCAACCGCATCGCCAGCGCTGAAACGCTCGGCCGCGAGCTCCCTCTCCTGACACCCGGCGGCGAGCGCCGCATCGATCGATTCCTGCGCGAGAACGGGACCGATCTCATCGTCGATTACAAGAGCGGACAACCGTCGCAGACGCGCGTGGCGTTGGACCGTGAACAGGTGGCCCAGTACTGCCAGGCCATGCGCGCGATCACGGGAAAGCCATGCAAAGGGTTGCTCTGGTACATCGACGTGGATGTGGATGAAGCAGTCCCGGTCGATTGAGGTCCAATGTGGAAAGGCACAGACACTCTTGGTCTGTGCCTTGCCGCGTTAGCGGCAAACAGATGGTAGCCAGGGGTGCGAGCGTTTTTTGCGAGCACCCCTGGGAACGAGATGCATGGTTTGGTGCCGCGTCAGCGGCACTTGAAGCCGGGGACTCCATCCAGTGCCGCTGACGCGGCACGATTTCAGATCGCATCGGGTTCCAGGGGTGCTCGCAAAAAACGCTCGCACCCCTGGCTACCTTCTTGAGCCGCTATCGCGGCGCCGTAAACGTCCAGTCTCTCCAGGGCCCAGACGCTCTTGTCTGTGCCGGTGCTCGCGCAACTTACAATCCCTCCATGCCGTTGTACAAAGTCGCGCTCCTCTCCTTTGTCGCCCTGGTCACGATGGTGAACCCGCTGGCGGTCGCCCCATCCTTCATCGCCTTGACCGACGGCGCCTCGCGAAAGACCCGATCGAGCGTTGCGCTCGTCGCCGGCGTTTCCTGCATCGCCGTCCTCACCGTCTTCTTTCTGGCCGGCAACTACGTCTTCAACTTCTTCGGCATCACCGTGCCGGCGTTTCAGATCATGGGAGGCGTCCTCTTTCTCACGAACGCGTTGCGCAGCCTGATCGCCGACGACCGCCGCGGATTCAATGCCGGCGGCGAGAAACGGATCGAGGAGAGCGATGTGGAGAAGGCCGATATCGATCCGTCGTCGATCGCCATCGTTCCGATCGCCGTACCGATGCTCTCCGGTCCGGGCGCGATCACGTCGGTGATGGTACTGGTGAACCTCTATCCGGACATCGAACAGCGTCTGGCCGTGATCGTAGCCATCGTCGCCGTCGGGGCCATCTCCTGGCTCGTTCTGCTCTCCGCGCTGCCGCTCTCGCGCATCATCGGCGACCGTGGCCGCGCCGTCTTCACGAAGATCATGTCGCTGCTCCTCGGCGCGATCGGTATCCAGTTCATCATCAATGGCCTCAAGCCGGTGGTGATCGAGATATTGAAGGCGGTGAGGTAGTGGATCAGTGAGGGGAATACAATCGCTGGCATGATCAGGAAGCGCATCCTTTTCCTTTGCACGGGCAACGCCGCGCGGAGCCAGATGGCCGAGGGATTGATGAGGGCGTTTTATGGAGATGAGGTCGACGTTGTCTCGGCCGGATCGAGGCCGGCGGGATGGGTTCATCCGCTGGCGATCGGAGCGCTCGCGGAGATCGGCATCGACATCAGCGACGCGCAATCGAAAGGAGCCGATCCGTTCCTCGATCAACCATTCGACGTCGTCGTCACCGTCTGCGACTCCGCCGCGCAGGACTGCCCCCTCTGGCCCGGCGCGGCGCGGATCGAGCACTGGCCGATCGAGGATCCTACCTTTGGCGATGAGGATGGGGCGTCACGGTTTGCGGCTACCCGCGACGAGCTTCGGAGACGGATTGAGGAGCTCGTAGAAACGCTGAATGTTGAATGACGAATGGCTGGCGGCTGCCGCGATAGCGGCAACGAGAGGGTAGCCAGAGGTGCGAGCGCTTTTTGCGAGCACCTCTGGTAAGCGATCGGTTGGCTTCGGTGCCGCGTCAGCGGCACTGGAAGAGTCGCAATTCTCCTCCAGTGCCGCTCGCGCGGCACGATTTCAAGAACGCCCCAAACCGGAGGTGCTCGCAAAAAGCGCTCGAACCTCTGTCTACCCTCTTTGTGCCGCTATCGCGGCATTCCCTTTCACGGCGACAGCCGCTCCACCACCCAATCCTTCACATCGTTCCGCAGCCGGTACCAGAACCGGTCGTGCAAACGATCCGTCCGTCCCTGCCAGAACTCGAAGAGCAGCGGAATGACGCGGTAGCCGCCCCAATGCGGCGGTCGCGGGATGTCTACGTCGCGATACGTCGTCGACAGCTCCTCGAAGCGGGCATCGAGCGCTCCGCGGCCGGCCAGGACACGGCTCTGTTCCGAGGCCCAGGCGCCGAGCTGGCTGCCGCGGGGACGGGTGGCGAAGTACTCGTCCGACTCTTCCTCCGTCGTCCGCACCACTGCTCCCTCGATCCGCACCTGCCGTTCCTGTGATTGCCACCAGAACACCAGCGCTGCGCGCGGATTGTCGTGGAGCTGCTTGGCCTTGCGGCTACAGTAATTCGTGTAGAACGCGAAGCCGCGATGATCGAACGACTTGAGGAGGCAGACCCGCGCCGAGACCTCGCCATCGAGTCCTGACGTAGCCACCGTCATGGCCTCGGGCATGACGATGTCAGCGGCTCTCGCGGCGTCGAACCATCGCCCGAACTGCACGAAGGGATCGGGATCGAGATCGGTCTCCAATAACGGCGTCACTGAGTGCTCCTCCGCGAAAGATATCGCACGCTCATGCCGGCGGGTACCATTGATACAGAAAAAAGTAGACGATCACGCCGGTCACAGAGACGTACATCCAGAGCGGAAACGTCCAGCGCGCGATGCGCCGATGCTGCGCCACGCGCATCTTCAGACCGTTGCGCACCGAGAGGATGGCCATCGGAACGATGGTGATGGCCAGGATCGTGTGCGAGATGAGAATCGAAAAGTAGAGCGGCCGCACCCAGCCGGTGGCGGTGAAGCGCGTGACCACCCCATGCCGCAGGATGTGATTCAGGACGTAGCAGGCCAGGAACACCAGCGACGTCACGCACGCCGCCAGCATGAACCGTTTGTGCATCTGGATCTTCCGCTGCCGGATGAGGATGTAGGCGATGAGCAGGAGCACACCGCTGGTGCCGTTCAGCGTTGCGTTGATGGCGGGGAGGACGGTTTGCATCGGCGCGCGACTCTAGCATGCGGTTGCGCGGTCTCGCGGTGGGGCGGTCTCGCGGTGGCTGTGCAATCGGGCAGCGTCCTTGCGTCCAGACACCGCGAGACCGCGCAACCCCGATACCGCGAGACCGCCACCATCAGTCTTCGCGGAGTAGCTCGTTGACGACACCCGCCACATGCGCCACGGCGTCATCGTTCGTAGCGGCGTAGTAGTCGCGGATGACGCCCTTCTTGTCCGCCACCGCAAACTTTACGCTGTGCAGCACCGACTCGTTCGCCGAGTCGGTGGCATCGCCGGCGGCGAGCTTGAATCCCTTCACCGAAAGGTCGACGATGGTCTTGCGCTCGCCGGTGAGGAACATCCAGCGCGGATCGTTGCGGGCGTAGACGGCGTAGCGGCGCAGAACCGGCGGCGTGTCGCGGATCGGATCGACGCTGATGGAGACGAAGCGCACCGGCGCATCTTTCGGGATCTTTTTGGTCAGCTTCTGCATCGTCGCCGTCATCATCGGACAGGTGCCCGAGCAATGCGTGAAGATGAAGTCGTAGACCACCACCTGCCCTTTCATCTCGCTCATCGACACCGGTTTCCCGGTCTCGCTGATGAGCTGCGCCTCGGGGATGGGAAAGAGCTTCGGCAGATCGGATTCGTGGTGGCAGGCAAGAGTAAGGAGGAACGCGGGGAGGAGGAGGCGCCTGGACATCGGCGCGAAGCGTAGCACGTGATATGAGTGCACCGGCATGGCCTCAGGGTTGGAACAAAAGACCGTCGTCATCACCGGCGCGTCGAGCGGCATCGGCAGGGCGGCGGCGCTCGATTTCGCGCGGGGCGGCGCGAATCTCGTGCTGGCAGCGCGGCGCCAGGAGCTGCTCGACGAGGCAGCCACCGCCTGCCGCGCGCTCGGCGCCGATTGCAGAACCGTCGTCACCGACGTCACCCTTCGCTCCGACTGCCAGCACCTCATCGACGTCGCCGGCCACGTCGACGTCCTCGTCAACAACGCCGGCTTCGCCATCTTCGATCCATTCGAATCGGCCAAGGCGGACGACCTCGAGGCGATGATGCAGACGAACTACTTCGGTGCGGTCTGGTGCGCGCAGGCGGTGCTGCCCCAAATGCTGGCCAGGGGGAACGGAACGATCGTCAACGTCGCCTCCATCGCCGGGATCATGGGGTACGCGCGGATGGGCGGCTATTGTGCAACCAAGTTCGCCTTGATCGGCTTTTCCGAGACGCTGCGCGATGAGGTCCTCGGGCGCGGCGTGCGCGTGGCCATGGTCTGCCCCGGCACCGTCGAAACGCAGTTCTTCGTGAAGGCCGAGCGCGGCAAGATGCCGGGCGCCTCGCGCCTGATCCTGGCCATCAAACCGGAGCAGGTGGCCCGGGCCATCGTCCGAGCCGCTCAGGATGGGAAGTACCGGCGCATCCTGCCGGTTGGAGCGGCCTTGTTCATGAGACTCAAAGAAGCCTTCCCGCGGCTCGCGCACATGCTGATGCGGCGGGTCTCGGCGGTGCTGGAGAAACATTGATGAAGCGCAAAGCCCCGGTGACGATGGCGCTGCTGGTGATGATCGCCATCGTCTTTGCATTCGAGGTGCTGACGAAGGCGTACGAAAGCGGAGAGGCGATGGTGGCGATGGGAGCAATCACCCATGACCTCGTCCTTCGCGGCCAGGTGTGGCGTCTCGTCACGTACATGTTCCTCCATGGCGGCTGGCTGCACTGGCTATCCAACTCCTGGGTGCTCTACCAGCTCGGAACGCTGTACGAGGCGCTCTTCGGCTCGAAGCGTTTCGTCGCCATCTATTTCACGTCCGGCATTGTTGCCGGTCTGGCCAGCGCCGTGCTCCACGCCGGGCCTGCCGTAGGCGCCAGCGGCGCCGTATTCGGAATCATGGGCGCCTTCTTTTTCTCCATCTGGCGCTCGCCACTCTATCGGCGGCAGCCATGGACACGGAGCCTCCTCGGCCAGCTCCTCTTCTGGATCGCCTTGAACATCTACATCGGCTACAAACTGCCGTTCATCGACAACACCGCACACATCGGAGGCTTGATCGCGGGATTGATCCTGGGACTGATTCCGCATCACGTACCGCCGCCTCCGCCGCGGGAAAGCGTGATCGATGTGGCGTGGGACCGGTTCCCCAACCAGCCCGGCCGGACTGGAGAGTCCGACCTACGTCCGCCGCAGCACTAGCCGCAAATCCTGCCCGCCGAAGACCCGCTCGTTCAACGCGTCGACAAGCCCCCGCATCTCCTGGCTCGTCGCCACGAACCGATTCGCTCCCGGGAAGGGATGAATGGCGCGGATGTCGTCGACGGCGAAGCCATTCTCGCGCCCAAGCAGGACCAGTGCGGCGGGATGACGCGGCGCCAGGTGCGTCGGGTCGCGCCAGAACTCAGAGGCGCTGACGGCCAGCGATTCAGCATTCGGCGTCTCGATGACCAGCAGCCCGCCAGGACGCAGCACACGCGCCCCCTCAGCGAAGAGCGCAAAAAGCGCGTCGACCGGGAGATGCTCGACGACGTGCATCGCCACGACGGTACCGATCGATCCGTTTGTGATGCCCTCGAAACATCCCGGCACGCCGGCCACCGAAGCGTCGATGCCGCGCGCGGCCAGGTCCGCAACCGAGCGCTCGTTCGTGTCGAAACCGCGCGCGGCGACGCCGGCATCGCGGCAGGCCAGCAGAAACTCGCCGCGGCCGCAGCCAACGTCGATGACCGGCTGCTGTTCGCGGGCCAGCGTCACGTAATCGGACACGTCGACGGGACCGCGCAGCCCGTCCTCCAGACGGCGGTAGAGAAAGTCGCCTGAGGTCGCAGCTGACGCCACAATCGGATTCGTCACATCACGTACCCGAACAGCGACGGTTTCGATCTTCTGATCGAGCGCCGCGATCAGCGAATCGTTGCGCTTCGCCGCGATTGGGATCAGCTCGTGGATCTTCTTCAGCTCCGCGGCCAGCGACTCGTCGGCGGCGCGGACGTCGCGCTGCACGTTCTCGATGTCACCCTTCAGATCGAGACGCCCGTGCGCGATGTCATCGCGCAGGCCGGTGAGGAGATCGAGCAGCACGACATTGAAATTGCGCTGCCGCTCCTCCTCCGCCTCCACCGACCGGTTGACGAGGCGGCGGAAGAAACGAAAGAGAAATTCGAGGCGCGACGGCCGCGGCCGAAACCGGCGATCGTTGAGCCAGACATCGCGCCACCCATCGGCACCCGACGGCGGAGCATCGACGAAACGGTCGTCGCTCATGGGTGCGGAGGATACAGCAGCGGAAAGGTGAAGGGCGCACGGACAGTGTCCGTGCGCCCCTCGGAGAACTTACGCTTCTGCTTCGGTCGCCGGAGCCGCCGCGGCCTTCGGAGCGGGCGCCTCTTCGATGATCGATTCCTTCCCCTCGGGGATGACTTCGACCTGAATGTGGGCGGCCACTTCGCGGTGCAGGCGCACTTCGACGTCGTGCGTGCCGACGCTCTTGATCGGATGCGCCAGCTCGATGCGGCGCTTGTCGACCTCGATGCCCTTGGCCGTCAAGGCATCGGCGATGTCGTTGGTGGTTACCGAGCCGAAGAGGTTGCCGTGATCGCCGACACGTTTGTGGATGACGATCTTCATCCCCTTCACGCTATCGGCTGCTTTCTGCGCCACAGCTTTTTCCTGGTCGCCGAGCGCAGCCCACTTCTTGCGCTCCTGCTCGATCGACTTCAGGTTACCGGGCGTTGCTTCGCGCGCCAGCTGCTTGGGCAGCAGGAAATTGCGCGCGTAGCCATCCTTGACCGTCACGACGTCGCCGCGGCTGCCAAGGCCGCGGATTTCGTCAATGAGAATGACTTTCATCAGAGTGATCCTTTCGATTGAAATGTCGGAAATCGAAAAACGAGTCGAATAGCCCCACGATGGAGAGCGGCAGCAGCGAGATTCCAGTCAGCGTCAGCACGCCGAGGATCGTCCACACGAACAACGTTCCCATCACTCCCGCTCCTGTCGCCGCGACGAACGACCGAACGATCGCCAGCCCCTGCAGGAAGTAGAGAAATACGACCACGATGAGAACGTTCGCGCCGATCTGCTTGGCCATCCCGCTGGCCAGCGGCGTGAGACCGCCGATGACGAACGCGAAGAGCAGCCATTCGGGGAGCGAGAGAAAACGAAAACGATAGGGGGTGGGCTCCGCGGTACGCCGCAGGGCCACATCCCGCCACGCCCGAAGCCGTCCGAGCATGATCAGGCTGAAGACAAAAAAGATTGTGATGTAGATCAGCAGAATGCCCGGCAGACAGTAGGAGCCGATGTCCATCCACGTTCGGACAAAACTGACGGCATCGGAAGGAAGGCCGGCCTTCTGATAATTGGCCACCATCTTCGTAGCCGTGTCGTGCACGTCCGCGATCTGCGCGGCGTACGGGGAAAATCCAGCCACCATCCGCATCGTCAGCTCCGTGGCCACCAGGCCGACGACGCTGAACACCACCGCATAGAGCAGCACGCGGCCGAACTTCTCGCCGCGCTCCACCAGCGGAAGGACGGCCAGAGCCGGCACGCCGATGGCCAGAAAAAATCCGAGCAGCGAGGCGAAGGTCGACGACCTCTCGGCCGCCGTCACGCCGGCCGCGGACGGATAAAGCAGCAGCCCCACCACAACCGCGGAGAGCACGAGCAGCAGCCAGGCCGCGCGCCGTCCGTTGCGGATCCCGCAATGGAGCAGCGACGCCGGAAGGAAGACCACCAGCGGTGGAACGAACATCAGCGCGGTGACGATCGTATAGCCGGCCATGCTGCGGACCAGCTTCCCGAACGAGCGCGCCGGTATCGCCACCGGCTCGTCATGCTGCAGAGACGTCTCGGTCATTTACGTATCGGTATCAGTCGGTCGCGAAGGGAAGCATGGCCGCGATGCGGGCCCGCTTGATCGCGTTCTGGAGCTTGCGCTGATGCAGCGCGCACGTTCCGGAGATTCGGCGCGGAAGGATCTTCCCCCGCTCCGGGATGAACTGCTGCAGCGTCTTGATGTCTTTGTAGTCGATGTACTCGAGCTTCTCCACGCAGAACTTGCAGACGCGCTTGCGGCGAAAGAAGAACTTCTTCTTGCCGCCCTGCGCTCCGCCAGGTCCGCCGGAGCCGCCGCGGCCACCGGAATCGCGGCCACCGCCGCCACCACCAGGTCGTCTCATTTCAGTTGCCATGTTGTCTCCTCTCCTTATTCAGCCGGCGCCGCTTCGTCGGACGCGGGCGCTTCCATGGCCTCGGCAGGAGCCGCGGCCGAAGGGCTGGCCGCGAACGACGGGGCCGGCCGGAGGCGTTCCTTCTTCGGATTGCGCTTGGCGAGCTTCTCGGCGCGCTTGTGGTCGAGATCCGTGCGCACGATCATGTGTCGCAGGATCCGATCCGAGTTCTTCATCCGGCGGTCGAGCTCATTGAGCCCGGCCTCGGTCTCGAACACGAGGAGCTGGTAGTTGCCTTCGTTGAACTTCTGGATGGGATACGCGAGACGGCGCCGCCCCCACGCTTCTTCATGCGTGAGCTTCGCGCCTGTCCCCTCGGCGATACGCTTGAACTCTGTTGCAAGCGTGACCGCCTCTTCCTCCGGTACTTGCGGAGAAAGGATGAACAGGACTTCATAAGTCCTCATAGATCCTCCTTCTGGCCTAGCGGAGCCTCGCCTTCTGCGATGGCTCAAGGAGCTGCCCAGATTGTCAAAAGAATGTCCGGCCGCGGATGGACCGGGCCGGCAAGGATACGGAAAGGGGTGGGTGGGAGCAATTATTTCAGGAGGCGGTGAGCGGCAGCCGATGGACTCGGATTGATGTCGCATTCACGGTCACGGCACTCCCCTGAGCAAGATCGTCGGACGTAGCGTCGACGATGCGTCGAATCAGGTCAGCCAGCGCTTGATCGCGTAGCCCTTCAAGGCGGATGCGGACGACAGAAGGTGAAGTCGCACCCGAGAGCGCGAGAAGCGCATGGCAGTCGGCGTCGAGTGTGATGAGAATTCGAGCCTGTTCGCGACACCAGATCAGGATGTCGCGATCGTCCGCGGTCGCCAGTCCGACCTCACGCGTATGCAGCACGTTCAGTCCATCTGCGCGGAGAATCCCAGCCGCTGCCGCGGAAAGGTTCTGATCAAGCAACAACTTGTGGTTCGCCATTCGCGGCGCATCGTACAGAGTCGATGAGGCGCAAACCAAGCCAGTTGACCTGAGTCAAGTCATCGCGCCGCGACGAGTTCCTCCACGCGGTCCTCGAGATTCAACGCGGCGTACTCGAGGGCTTGACGTATGTCCTCATCTTCGAGATCTGGATATGCCCGTTTGAACTCTTCGCCCATGCCGTAGGTCGCCACCGCGAGAACCACGCGTTTGACCGTGATCCTCATGCCGCGGATGCACGGCTGCCCGTTCATCTTTCCGGGCTCAACAGTGATTCGATCCAGCTTGGCCATGTCTGTCTGCACCATTGTGTCCGTATATGTGTTTCACTTCAAATACTGTGCGAACCAGTTCAAGTACTGCCGCTCGATCTCCGTCCCGTGGATGGGGTCCTCCGGGGAGTGGCCGCTGACGGGGAAGGCGATGAACTTGACTGGCACGCCGTTGTCCTTCAGCGCGTAGTACATCTGGTACGACTGGGTGATGGGGACGCGGACGTCGCCGGTATCGCTCATGATCAGGGTCGGCGTTTTGATCTTCGAGGCGTAGGTGATCGGCGACTGTTCGACGTACTTCTTCATGTTGTCGCCGACGAACGGCGAGCCCCACGTCAGGCGGCGGCCGAGGCTGCTGTCGGAGAGGGCGTACTCGTCGAGGAGATTGTTCACGGCGGCGCCGGAGACCGCGGCTTTGAAGATCGGGTAGTGGCCGATCATCCATGACGTCATGTAGCCGCCGTACGACCATCCGCCGACGGCGATCCGGTTCTCGTCGATGAAGCCGCGCTTCTTCAGCACCTCCACGCCGGCGATGACGTCGCGGCCGGGACCGGCGCCGGCGTCGTCGCGGATGGCGCGCGTGTACGTGTTGCCGAGGTTGTCGCTGCCGCGGTAGTTCGGCTGGAAGACCACCCAGCCCTTCGCCGCCAGCGACTGCGGAATCGTAGCGAATGACACGGTCGACGCCGAGCGCGGCCCGCCGTGGATGTAGAGCACGAGCGGGTACTTCTTCGTGGCGTCGAAGCCGGGCGGATAGGTCACCACGCCGTCTTCGTCGAAGCCTTCAAACTTCCAGGTCACCGGCTCGGTGCGGCCGAGTTGCATCGAAGCAATCACGGCATCATTGATGTGCGTGAGCTGCCGTGGCGCGGCATCGAGCGACGGCCTGA